>Ga0079995_1063226_pt1 | contig 49493 bp, 42 predicted proteins | sample FaiFalFF_MnMetaG_2_FD_69198 | JGI IMG/M metagenome (GOLD analysis project Ga0079995, IMG submission 69198) | Freshwater microbial communities from Yellowstone National Park, Wyoming, USA - Fairy Falls C (FF_Mn_C) (SPADES assembly) (version 4) | ecosystem: Environmental > Aquatic > Freshwater >... | reverse complement strand
GGAGGGTCTTCAAGGGTAAATGGCTGGTGAACGGGTCTGAATGGCCTGGACCGTATCTCGATCTCGACATAATGGGCATACCGGTGGGCGATAGGAAGCCCTGGAGGTGGCCTTGGGCCGACGGAAGAGACCCGCCCGGTTGCACCATCTGTCCATTGGAGAGCGCCAAAGTCTACACGCTTCGGCTGACGGGCCCCAACGGAGGTCCCATCTACCTAGACAACTTCACCAGCAGGTACAGGGGCTATGAGAGGGTTCCCTGGATGAGAGGAGTGACCGTGATCTACGTGAGATACAACACCACTCTGGAGCCGGTCTACGAGAGGGAATATCTAGTCAACTTCACGGTACCTGAGGGATTCAGAATTCTCGACGGAAACGTGACAGGATGGTACAGGGAGGGAGCAAAGATCAGGTTGCCCAAGCTTTCAGAGCTTGAGGTATCCAAAGGGACTAAGCTGGTCCTTGAGGGCTGGAAGGACAGCTCAGGAAGAATATACAGGCCTGGAGAAGAGTTGGTTGTTGATGGTCCTAAATCCTTCGAACCTGTCCTCGCGAGGTATCACTTGATATCGGTGAAGGGGCCAAAGGAGCTCAGACATGAGGGATCTGACTGGCACAAGGAGGGATCGGTGGTGAGGTTGAGGGTAGCAGAGAACGTAACCTACGTCTCAGATGTGACCAGGTACGTCTTCCTTGGCTTCAAGAAAGGCAACGAGACCGTCAGAGAGGTCGAGGTAATGGTCGATGGTCCCGTCGAGGTCGAGGCCGTCTGGAGGAGAGAACACCTTCTGACTGTTAAGAGCAGGTTCCTCAACTGGACCTTCACCAACCCCTGGTTCGAGGAGAACGCCACCTACGCCATCATCATACCGGGAGGCCTCCAGAACCTGGGGAACGGCACGTTGATAGAAGTGAAGGGTGTTGAGGTCCTATCCGGAGGCAAGAGGTTCGTTGCTGAGAGGGCCGATCTCCAATCGATCAACATGACGGTAGGAGGGGGGCGCGTTATCACTCTCTGGAACGCCACCTTCACTGTCCACGGTCCAATAGAGATGCGCGTCCTATGGACCGTTAAGTACACCCTTGACGTCAGATCGCCAGCTGGAGTCGTTTCCATAAGGAACAGCTCCCTTCCGCTTCCTGCAACGGTCTTCGTCGAGGAGGGAGAGAGGATAACTCTGGACTTCAAGAGCGTTCAGTTAACAGGAGACACCGGCAGGTTGGTCCTCCACGACGTTATAATGGACAACAAAAGCCTCGGGCCGATAACGTCCTTAGAGATTGAGATAAAGAGGACTGTCTCGGTTATAGCCGTCTACAGGGACCAGATCTTGGTCTGGCCGAAGTTGAAAGGCCAGGACGGATCCATAGCGGATCCGGACCTCGTGGTCCTCAGAAGCGATCTGGGAGAAGTGACCTCGGAAGGAGGGAAGGCCGTATGGCTCGACAGATATCTAACCCTTGGACTCAGGAGGATTGAGTGGAAAGTCGTGAAGGCCGTCTACAAAGGTGTTGACGTGACCGTGAACGCGACGGTAAGGGCAAGCGAGCCCGGGACGATTGCGATACCTGCTGCCATATCATATCTAACGGTGAGGGTAAGGGACGTCTTGGGAATGCCTGTTCCGTTCGCAAACGTGCTATATTCAGGCCCGGGAGGTGAGGTGAAGGCTTCGACCGACTACTCGGGGATTGCTAAGCTCGGCGTGATACCGAACGGGAAGGGAAGGATCTCGGCAGGGCTGATAGGAGCTTCCGAGGGAGAGGCCTTGGTTCCGCCTGGAGAACACATTGTTGTCCTTCCGGTCTCTCCGTACACGATAACCCTAATCACCTCACTTATCACACCAACTTATATGGTGGTCAGGAGAAGAAAGAAAGAGTAATAGTAATGAAGAGTACTTAGTTATTTATGGTTCCATTTAGATGAGATGAAGGTATATCACATTGAATGTTTCGCTGAAGTGATTGAAGACGATGCGTATTCTCTCTGGTTCAAGGTTTCCCAAGAGACCGAAGGTCCACGAGTGAGAAGGTTTGTGGTGAAGACGTTACACGGAGTATTGCGTAGTTCAATATTATTTGCCGGAGGGAAGGGTAGCAATATTGCGGACAGGGGAAAGGGTCACTTATGGCGAGCTTATACGACGTTATAAAAGGGGTATTTTCAGGGTAAGAGCATGGACATCCTTACTGATGAAGTGAAAGAGTTATTAGCTGAAGTTAGAAGCAATACTTAAGGAGTTTTTAGATCGGGGAAGTATTGAGGTCTATGGGAACCTATATCTACCTTCCCCCGTCTTCATCGGGCTCGAGAAGCCCATAGATAAAGTCACACCAACGATCGTGCAAGAAAATGCGGCGGCTGTTAGGGAAGGGGGTGCTAGTTAAGGGTAAGTGTCAGGGGGGATTCGCAGACATCCTCAAACGGTCGGCAAAACATGAGGGTCGCGAAATAGGGAAGGCAGACCTCATCCAGTAGGTCAACAATCCTCAATCAGGTCAACAATCCTTTTAGCCCAAGCACTATCCAGCAAAGGGCCTACAACGTCAACATCTTCAGCCATCATTCTCTCTTCGTCGCACCCGTATTTTCTATCGCAGTAAAATCGCACCACGTCATCATCATTTAACTCCTTTACTTCTCTAGAGAATAACCGTCTTATGCCGTCTGCAAGTTGATTCTCCAAGTTATTAGGGACCGTTAAGACAAAAGCCCTCACAGTATATCCCTGTTCCTTCAGGTTCTCCAATACTACACATTCGTTTCCTTCTTCCCTGACTTTTAGTAACGGATTGCTGTGTCGCAATTTTTGGATTTGCATGTTTAGCCTCTCCATAAATTTAGTTTTACTCACCTTATCGCTGTCGCCGACGACGAATATATCAGCATTAGGCAAAGCCCTGGGCTGATTCGCTAAATCCCTAGATCTTCTTGCAGCCTGTTTGAGCAACTTTTCATATCCGCCGCATTCAACCAACGCCACACCTCTAAAGCGCTTATTTCGAAGTAAATTATCGAGATCTCTGGGTTCAATCTCACGTACTGTGGTGCCTTTTTTCTTCTCCTGAATTAACCGTTTTAAAAAACGCCTATCCCTCTTCCCCTCACAGAAAATATACGAACGGGACATTATGGACCACGTAAGTCGATATGCAACTCATCCAGCTCCTCTAACGCCTCGTCATGCCTAAGAACCTCGTAAGCAAATTCGTCTTTCACCCTATAAAGCCTGACAACATTAACCAATTCTCCCCCATATCTTAACAATTTATCGGCAAACTCAAGATTGTGTGTCGATAAAAACACTTGTGTTTCATCATTACGAACTATGTCTACGAGCCTCTCGGAGACCACGTCGTATAGACCTGGATGCAGGTTATTCTCAGGTTCTTCAAGCAAAAGGACTCCCCCTGGAATCAAGCTAGCGACAAACAACAATCGAATAGTTTCTCTCATACCATCACCTATCATAGAAAGAGGCAGTGGTTTCGAAAGGTTTTCAAAATAAATCCATATCTTTTGCCCATCACTTCTAAGGTCATTAAAGTATGGTATATGATTCCTGATATAATCTAAGGTTTGATGTATTCTTACAGTAGGTAACAACATATCATAGAGATCTTTTATGTTAAATTTTTCGATGCTGATGAAGATTAGGTCGATTGGATCCAACACCGTTGTTAAGACTTTTCTCTCATTAGGTAGTGCAATAAAATAATTACTGCCTGGAGTTACTTGGCCAAAAAGCAACGGTACCTTTAAAGCTTCTGAAATTTTCTCTTTTATTCTATTTTCTATATACTTGTCTATAGACTTGAGAGACCTTCCAGTCAGACGCAAAAAAATTTTTTGCTCACGATATAAGTTACTATAATATCTCGATATAAGGTCAATTGCATCTTTTGGTATTTCTTCATAAATTCCTTTACTGTAATATGCACTGACACTTGCCTCTATTCCATCTTTTATTGCCGTCATTTTCAATTCTTTATCCTTTTTGTTAAGGTTGATGAAAAATTCCAAATTCTCCCATCCTTTTCTTTCTATGATTTTTTCGAATATGTTGTTACGCATTTTGTCTAAGAATCCTGTTGGAGCTGTGTATGTTATTGCTGTTGCTTCCAGAATTGAGGACTTTCCTGTGTTGTTTCTTCCTACTAGGATGTTTATCATGTTGGGTTCGTATTCGAAGTGGTCTATTCCTCTGTACCCATCTATGACCAACTTTTTAATGCGCGACATCTATTGGAATGTACTTTAAGCTACTTATAAACGCTCATTATGGTTGTGTAGTGGAGGCGTACTAATATTTAGCGTGTTTCGGGTTTTGTTATGCGGCATGTGGCTGCCGGCCGGAGCAGAGGAAGGAATTCGACGCCTGCGCTCTACAGTGCTGTGAAGGAAAATGGCTTGTCCAACCTCACATTTGCGGCGAGTTATTCGAAGGAGTTTAGGCATGCGAGCATTCATTAAGGGAAACAGGAAGCCTGAAAAGGATGACAGAGGTCCTCGTCCACCTGTCGGGGAACCTGCCGAGGTCCGAGGAGCTCTTCGGCGTGCTGAGGAGGTACGGGAGGGGGAAGGCGACGTGGGAGGAAGTCAGATCGGCCGCCCTCGCCGAGACCTCAGAATGGATCCGGCTCGAGCGTGAGCTGGGCTTCGACCTTCTGACGGATCCGATGCTGTTATGGCACGACCACTTCAGGCCCTTCGCGGAGAGGTGGTCAGGTCTGGAGGTCGATGGGCTGGCCAGGTGGTTCGACAACAACCTCTTCTACAGAGTCCCGGTCTTCAGGGAGAAGCCGAGCGGCCACGGAGACGTCCTCGCGGAATACCTCTTCGCTGAAGCCCTCAGGGGGAGGAGCGTGAAGCTGATCCTGCCCGAGCCTTTCACGATGGTCATGCTCTCGCACCGGAGGCTCCAGGTCAGCCCCGAAGAGCTGGCGGTCGACGTGGCTCGCCTGTTGGCCGAAGAGGTGACGCACTTCATCAAGGGCACCGGCCTTCAGGTCGAGCTCATCCAGCTCTCTGCGCCCTACGTAGTCTCGAGGAGGCTCAACCCCTCTGAGGTAGATGCGGTGGCCGAGTCGATGAAGGTCCTGAAGCGGAAGACCGGTTTGAGGGTCCAGCTCCACACCTTCTTCTATCCGCTCGGCAACGCCACAGGATGGATAGCGGACGCAGGTGCTGACGTGGTGGGGTTCGACGCGACGGTCACATCGCTCGATGAGGTCCTGAACTCGGGGCTGCGCGGCGAGGTAGCCGTCGGTATCGTAGACTCGAGGAGCAGCAGGGTCGAGAGGCCCGATGAGGTTATGGGGCTTTTGAGGGCGCTGGCTGATGCTGGTTTCAACCGGATTCACCTGATGACTACGACCGATCTGGAGTACGTTCCGCCTGAGGTGGCGAGGTCGAAGCTGGGCGCGCTCAGGGAGATAAGGGCGGCGTTCCTGGGGTGAGGAGGTTGAGCGAGTCATCTCTGATCAACTCGTTGCCTGACTGGAGAGACCTGGAGGCCCTTGAGGTCCTCTGATCGGAGACATGGACGAGGCCCATGTACCATAATTTAATAAAATGGAGCCCATAGACGCAGTGAACTGGTAAGTATGAGAGGGGAAAAAGGGGTGGGTTTAGGTCTTTTGGTTTAGTCCTCCTGAAGTAGCCCTTTCCTCCGGAGATAATCCTCAAGTCGTTTCTGCTTCCTCCGAATGGTGAATCCTACATATCGGTAGAACTTCGGCAGACTTTCGGTTGGAATGTAGATGTAGTAACAGTCCTCGTTAGTTTTGTATTGTTTCCCTGCCCTATGATCATGTATTGTCGATCCTTTTTGTGCATGAGGCCATGGTCCTGTCGACTCTATGCCGAAATATCGCCAGAGAAGCCATTGGATATAGACTAACATCTCGAAATCAGTGTTGATGAGATATATGTAACCCTTTTTGTTGACATGCCCCTCCGAGTCGAATAGTCCCCTGAGAAATGCCGCTACACACTTCGGACAGTGTTCGACGTATGGCTTAATTATTTTGAGGTCAACCGGCTTTCTGAGCAGATCGAATAACGTCTTAGATTTAGCTTCGGCGACGTATGCCCTTGCACTCTTCCACGGCCTGATTGGTTCCCTCCCTAGAACGTTGCCTAAACGTCTCCCAAAATCCTCAACGAACTCTTTGTCTTTGGCCCCAAGACCTATGATATAACCGTGGCTTTTCTCAATAGCATATCCGTCGCCAAGAACCACGCCGATCACGTTCGCTAAATCCTCGGAAGGTTTCAGCAGTTTCAGCGAAGGTATATGCCTCCCGTTATATGGACTGGACACTCCACGTAACCACTTGCTTATCGTCGTCCTGCCGATCCAAACTCCGTATTTTCGGTAGATCTCCTTTCTGATTTCAGTATGTGACAGCCCGCGTTTCCGTAATTTGAGAACGTCGTTGTATATCTTAATCCGAAGCTCTCTGGGCAGGATTTTCTTTCTCTTCGTCTTGGTGATGTTGTCAGACTTCTTGACCTCCTCCCCTTCCGGACAGGAACCCGGGCCTTGGGCCATACCTTTCACCTCCTAAACTTCCTCCCTCGGCCTCCACCGGACCCCGCGAGACCTTTCCCCCTACTCGCTCTGGTCCGCCGTCCGGCGGCCTCACCCTTTCGGGGGAGGTCCCGCGAGGCTGGGCCAGGAGGGCATCGGGAGGGAACCCCAGCGCGCCCACCCTGCCCGGGGCCAACCCCCAGACGGAGCCTACCGGCCCCGCCCGGAGGAATAACCCCGGACAGGGCCGGTGGCTTCAAAAAATTGAGACGTCTGGAGGTTGGTTTCGGAGGGGAGGAGGTTGTCAGGTCAGCAGACGGTCGGCGGGTTTGTCAATCCGTTCCACTCGAGGTAGCTGAGGTCCAACCTCCCTTCGCACAGCTTCTCAAGTACAGCTATCTGCTCGCGGCTGTCAGCGAAACGTTGGACGACCAGAAGGGTTAGGCTTGTCGTCTTCGGCATCGTCGTCTTCTCCTCCTCCCAGCCGTCGCCGAACCGGATTTCCCGGGCCCTCCTCTCCCTTATCGAGTCGCCATGTCCGCTCATCGTTCGCCACCGCAATCCTAGGACATCGGGAGGGAGGACCTTGCGGGTCCGTTCATGGCGACTCCCCGGGGGCTGCCGGGTTTGAAGAACTACCGGCTTCCCTCCGCAAGGAGGGGCCGACCCGACAACCCCCTTCCCCCAAGGCCCCAGAGGAGGCCCCGGGGGAAGGAAGGGACCCCGGTAGCCCCCTCTGGGGCGCCAAAAAAATGATCGAGGGGTTACGGGAGCGGCGGGAGGAGGAAGAGGTCGGCGAGGTCAGCTACGTCAGATGAACGAGAGAAGCAGTGGAGCGATGATGTAAACGAAGACGAGCGTCAGTATACCTGCTATTATCAGCCGCCATCCAAGGAACTCCTGGCGCAGACCAAGCGCCAGGAGTAGTCCGAAGAAAATTTCTCCGACCCCGAGTATCGTCAAGACCGGCGTTGCGATCTCGAAGAGCTGGCTGATAATATTCCTGATGACCTCTGCAATTCTATTACCAACTTCGGTTGCTGTTATCATCGGTAGAACGGCTGACAGAATGCGTCCGTGCTCTCCCTTGATTGCCGTCCACAGCAGCCATGTTATCACAGTTATCGGCACTATTGCTCCGATCCACTCAAGGCTCACCCCACTCACCCCCACCCCTGGGCGTTGGGGGCTCGGAACCGGGCTCACGGAGGACATCCGGGGCGGACCCGGAGTCGCCCCTCCCCCGGTCGTCATCAACCCCCTTACCCACAGGCATACACATGTGCCTCTGCTCCCTTTGACGGGAGGATGAGAACCCAGGGGTAAGGGTCCCTGTTTTCGGCCTCATCGCGTCCCTTTCCTCAGAACGGCGATTTATCCTGGCGTGGCCTTGCGAGCGAAGCCTTAGCGATGGCGTGAGTATCAGCAAAAAAGGGGGGTGGTGGGGTTACGTGAGCGTCAGGGTTTGTTTGATATCTTCGACGATCTTCTGTACCAACTTGATCTGGACTCTCGGGGCCGTCTCCAGCTTCCTCAAAATCCTCAACTTGGCTTCCTCAGAGATCAACCTGACCAGCTCTCCCCTTGTTACGTAGACCCAGCCTCTCGAAGCCGTCCGCCTCCTCCACTCGGCTCCTTCGATTCCTTTAACGAGCCTGAAGTAATCGGTGACATGGATCTTGAAAGGAAAACCTGTCCTCTTCTCCTCTTCCGGTCCGCACCTCTCTGCCCTGATGATGAGGTCCTTCCAGACGGCCTCTAGAATGCCGTTGTCGCTCAGGTTAAGGAAGGCTTCGATCCTCTTCGCTTCGGCCTCGGCCCACCGCTCCCAAACCCGGCGGTCCCGGATCTGGGAAACGATGAGCATGCCGAGGCCGAACGTCAGCAGGTCCTCGAGGGGGTCCCCAAATGGCCATGGGAACCCCCTAATGGCTGTCATCACTCTTTTCTTCGCCTTCTCGGTGAGGTCCTTCTTCTCAAGGAGTTCTGCGGTGTCGAAGGCGCTGGCGAAGGCCCGTGCCTCTAACAGCACGGGAACCCCCGCCAGCGTTCTTAATGTTATTTTCGGTTCTTTCGGTTCTGTGACAGGTCGTTGAGTTTGCTGAGTCGGTGGTGTGGTGTTTGTCATCCTTGATGTTACCTGGGATATTACCTGGACGGCTGGTTCCATCTTTTGCTCCTTCTGGAGCTCCAACTGCTTCTCGATAAGCTGAGCGAGTTTCTCCAACTCCTCATCGTCAAGTCCTCTTATCATCTCCCAAAGGGCGTCTTCCTTCGCTTTCTCGAAAGCCTCCTCATCGATCGGCTTTTCGGAATACCACCTGTACATCGGATAATTTCGCTGAAACGTTTCCAGTAGCTCGGTATAGGTCAGCCTGTCGTCCCAGACCCCGACCCAATCGACAACCCTCGGGTCGAGGCCTGGGTTGAGGTCTACGAAGCGCTTGATTAATGATCGGAGTTCGATATAGTTAATATATTTGCCGCAATACTCAGCACTCTTTATCAAAGACTTTACATAAGTTTCGAGAACATCGTCATCTATCTTCGTCTTCGTCACGGCAACATCCCCCTCCTCCTTAGAAACTCAAGAAAGATTGGCAGATCTCTCAACTTCTCCGTCTCCTCCTCCACCCTCTCCTGCACCCTTCGCGGTCCCTATTATCCGGGCATGGCCCGAGCCCCCACAGCCCTTTCGGGCGGGGGTTCTCCTACAGGATACAGATTCGGGCGCGCGGCGCCCAGCACCCAAACCGGGTGCAACTCGGGCCAGCCGGGGGCTATCGCGGGAGGAGAGGGAGGAGGTTGCTGTAACGATCGTCTGTCAACAGAACGACCGCGAAGTCCTCAGGCTTCCTCACCGCCCTCCCCGCCGCCTGGATGGTTTTCCAGACAGCGGGGAGGGCGACAGCGTACCTCCACGCTTTCTCCTTGTCCCCCACGGCCTCGGAGAGGCGTCGAATAAGCCTCTCCTGCCTTGGGGTGGGAGGCGAGAAGGGCACTCCCACCACGACCACCAGGTCAGCAGGGAGGTCCACGCCCTCCGCGAGCCGCCCTCCGGCGACCGCGCAGAGGACGCGGCCCCCCTGCCGGGAGGTGAACTCCCTCACCAGGGAGTCCACCTCTTCTTGGGAGGCCCCCCTCGCCTCCCATAGGATTATTGAATCGTCAGCAGTCGTCTCCTCCTTGACCCACTCGAGGAGCTCATAGCTGGGGAAGTACACAAGTACTCCCCAGCCATGAGCCCTCGACTTTTCGACGACTTCCGTTATGAGTCGCTGGATTCGTTCGATCATCACCTCGTCCCGGGCCTCGAACTTGGTTGTGAGGCCCTGGACGAGGTAGCAAACCATCTCCGGTCCCTCGTCTTCGTCCGCGCCTGTCGGCCACCCTGCCCGGAGAAGAGTTACCTCTTCCCCGAGCAGGTCTTCGAGTAATTCCGCGGAAATCGTCGCCGACACCAACACGACTCTCGACCAGCCCTCCAGGATCCTTCTGAATGCCTCAACAGGATCCTGAAGGGCTAGCAGACGGATCGTCTTCCCCTCCCTCGCGAGGAGAGGTTTCTCTCCCCCGAGGGAGGTAATAAAGTCAGCCATCCGTAGCACCCAAGAGGCAGGGACGTAGCCTGCCTTCAACTTCTTCTCTTGAATCTCCTCCCCGACTAGGAGAAGCTCCTCCCAACCGGGGAGGAGATTGTCGGCCTCGACTTCGGCTTCTGCGGCCTCTTTGGCAACCTCCTCGTACCTCTTCGCGGCCTCCCGGAGCTTTCTCACCAGCTCCGGGAAGCCGTACTTCTCCGCCTCCTTGGAGGCCCTCAAGATCGTGGTCAAGGAAATCTCATCCTTGACCATCCCGAGGGCCTCCTGGAGGAGGCCTTGGGCTTCATCCACTATCAAGATTGTCTTCTCCTTCTTCGCCCTCCACCTCCCCAGTAGCCACCCTATAACCGGCAACTGCCGGTGGGTGGCTACAACAAAGGAGGCAGAGGGCAACGACCTAAGCTGAACTTCATAGGGACATGTTAGTGTTCTTTTCCCGATCTCCTTGAACTCGACCACGGTGACCGAGCCCAAGGAGACCGGCTTCTGTGGCCGCCCGGGCCAGTACGGGCATTTGCCCGCGACCCGGACGGCCCGGCAGGCCGCCGTGAACATCGATTCGTCGACCCGGGAGACGGGGTCCAGGACGCAGAGGACCCGCCTTCCGTAGAAGGGGCGGGCCCCCAGACCCCGCAACTCCCGGGCGACGTGACTGACTTCGGCGGCCGTCCGGGTCAGCCAAAGGACCCGGAGGCCACCGACCTCCTCTGTCATCGCCTTCACCGCGGCCCCCACGGCGGCTGTCTGGGAGGGCCTTTCGTTCAGGATTCCTCAGCTTCCTCGATCCGGAGGAATCGACTTCTGGTCAGCCCACTTCCCCAGCCCCGTGGGGGCCTCGACTACAACGACTCGTCTCGTCGTTAGTGCCTCGAATAGCCGGTTAGCCAGGTCCGCCTGGTACACCCGCACGTTAGTGTGCGGGAAGTACCGACGGACCTCAGGAAGGAGGTCCGCGTACTTCTGGAGATCGATGACTTTCACGGAATCTCACCTCTCTGACTCTGGCTCAAGAACCAGCGTCATCAGCTGTTCATCGACCCACCCCTGCCATGTCCGGATCCTCGTTTGTCTCGTCTTCGCGTCATATTCCTCGTACCACCCCCGCGAGGCCTCGAACGGATGGGCCTCGCGGAAGTGGTCCGTGACGTCGACGAGGCGTCTTGCCTTCATTTGGCATCCCGGGACTGGGCACCACCACTCGCGACCCCCTTCCCTCTGTTTATAGGGGAAGAAGGTCGTGAGCGACGACACCCAGGCCCATCCGTCCACTCCGGGGACAGAGGGCGGCTTCACGCCACCGCGCCCCCGGAAAGGAGCTGGACGGGCGGCTTCGCTGTATCGCTCGAAAGCCTCTGCGCATATGTCGCACAAGGAGGCTACGGCCTCCCTCCCGCAGTTCCCACACTTCTTCTGCGGGAGGGAGACTGCAACCTCCCTCTTTTCGACGCATGGTTTCTCCCGAAGGGTCTTCAGGTCTAAAAGGGAGACCTCAGCCCCGCACCGGACGCATCTCAATTTCGAGACGCGCCCGGGAGAGCTGAGGTCCTCCACCACGAGGTGTCCGAAGAGCTCCCACCCTCCTGTTGAAGAGGAAGAGGAGGGAGCCTCAGACACCTCCTCCTCAACTCTCTTAGCCTCCTCCGTCTCTTTCGGCTCTTCCTCTTCCAGCCGGAGCTCCGCTCTGCCCGGCCCGCCCTCGGGGGTGAGCGGATCCCCTACGGGGAATTTCGTCCCCACCCTGCCGGACAACCAATCACGTAGATCAGTGGACGGGTGTAAGGTGGGGGCGCCCGGCTGGGCAGAGCGATCCCCTGTAGGGAAGGGAGCTGGGGATAGGCGGGCCTTTGGGCGCGGGCTCCGGCTCGACAGCCTGCTCCTCTGTTACTTCCTTTTCGGCGACCTCCTCCTTAGTTTCGACGACCGACTCAACAGGCTCCTCGGCAGTGAATTTCTCCTCCTTGGCCGGCTTCTCAGCTACCTCCATCACTTCTTCCTCCTCTTCCTCTTCGAGCTTCAACTCCTCGACAACATGCTCTGTCTTGACTTCAATGACCTTCGGTCCAGACTTCTCGACGACCTCAGTGACTTCGGTAGGCACCTTCTCGACTTCGACGATCTTCGGCTTCCCGGCCGACTCCTCAACCTCAACGACTTTCGGTCTGCCGGGAGACCGGTGGGGGAGGATTGGCCATGCTCGCAACGACTGCCCCCCTAGGTCGGTAACCCCCGTCCGGTCCCCTTTCGGCCTTGTCTTCAGCACTTTCGGTGCTCTTGGAAGTCGCCGAAGGAAGTGAAGCTGATTTTTGTAGTAAACCACCATCCGTGACTTCTTCAGCCTCTTCAAGGTGTCCTCTGCCTCCTTCAGGCTCGCCCTGAAGAGGTATCTCTCCAGGGCGAACCTGGGGACTGCATCTGGGCTTGTAGCGATAATCGCCCCAACGTCCTTGAGGATTGACGGCGGCAACAGCTCGGAGTCAGGGCATATAAGGACGGCCCCGACCCCGAATGCTCTGAGTTCGTAAACCAATCGTTCTGCTGCACTCGGCAACTCGTCTACGCGTCGGGGTCGGACATAATTTTGTGCTTCTTCTGCGACCAACAGTAGTTTCAAGGAATCGGCACCACCAAAGCTTCCAAAATCCTTGTACGTCTTCCAAATCACGTAGACACTGTATAAAATCTTCAGGTAGACACTCGGTAGACGGCTCAAGTCGAAGACAATTACTGGGGACATCTTGTTGATTTCGTTCTCTGCTTCCCTCTCCTCGTCGATTAAAAGCACGTATAATCGTCGAATTAGCGCCATGTACATATTGCTTTCCGCAAATTTCCCTTCCTTCTGCGCTAGTGTTGCGTTCTTCTCCAACGCCGAGATAATTCTTTCCGTCGTCGGGATCCCCCTCTTATACTCCTCCTCCAAAACCCTGAGGAGGAGTAAAGAGGAGGAGGGGGTTACCTCCACTACGTCTTTAGAGATTTCCCTGATCATCTCCGTCGCCATCAATGCCCTCTCCCGGGGACTATCCCCCGGGACGTCCCAGATGGTGAGTTTCCTAATGATTGTCGCTCCCGGGAAGAGGTACTCCCCCTTCCAGTCGATAATAATGACCTTAATGTCCTTAGCGGACCTCAGCGCCTTTTCGATTATTGATTTCGCCACCGTGGTCTTCCCCGAGCCTGTTGGCCCCAGGATGACCACGTGGCGCACCAATTCCGTTAGTGGAATCAGCCCGAAGAGCTTCCTCAAGCGGAGTACATTAATTACGAGGACGATGACAATGGTCGTTATCAGCAACGTCGTTATTATTGGTTGGGTCATTGAGGTCGGCAGTAAGGTCGTGATGCTCGGCAATGGCTCCTTCAGTAGCCCGTACCTCATCCAGACCCTGGTCCCCCAGGAGAGAACCTCCCAGAGGACCAGGGCACCGACCCCGAGAATCAATAGTGACGTGATTATGCGCCTCAATCCTCGACACCCCTCAAAAGATACTGTAATTCTTCGAGTCTTCTTTGAAGTCGTCGAACGTCATCGATTCTTTTCGCCAGGATATCTAGCATCAGTGTTGTGGTTGACTTAGGTATTTCCGTTTTCAACCCTTTTACCTTCACAATAAATTCATCGAGTACTTCAGTGCTCGACGGAACGTATATGGCCAGAATGTGCGTAAGCTCATTGAAGAGTCTTCGGGGGTCGTCCGATACAGGACTGCCTTTGATCTCCCGGGCCCTCCTCTCCCCTAATTTGCCCTGCGCTAGGGGAGGAATTGGGGGCACCGACCTTTCAGGGCTAGGAGGGAGGGCCTTTCGGGTCCGGATGTCATCTCCTCCTCACCTCATCCGGTCGACTTCGCGTTTCAGCTTCGCCAGTAGCTTCCCCACCACCCTTCGGGCCCCGGCGTTTGAACCCCGGTCCTGGGCCTGATCCGAGACCGGGGTTGGGCCGCGGAACACTTTGGCCCCGCCGCCCCCGTGGGCCGAGGGGTCCGGACACATGTCCCCTCATGCCGGGGAGGGGAGAGGGTTTTACCCCTCGATGGCCCCTCGGTCCCGCTCCCGGGCTAAGGCCCTAGGGTGGTGGGGATCCGCACCGCCCCATTTCCCTCCCCGGCCGCTCCAGGGACGGCTCCACCCCTTTCGGGATGAGGCGGGGGCCACCTCGGGCACACTCCCCTCCAGGGCCTTCGCGCCTCGACCCTGGAGGATATTCGCCCGGTCGCCGCCCTTGGGGAGACGGTGCGGACTGTCTTCTGGTGTTATCTGGTTAGCGTGATGGGGGCGGTGGGGTTATCTGAATCATTGTAATTTTCGTGACTTTCTGGTGATTTTCGGACATTATCCGGTTTGCCTGAAATCATCTCTCCATCCCGATAGGACCTAGGATCCTATGGGACGGAGTGTCTAGACTCATCCCGCTCCCTCACCACCGGGGGACCCCTGCACGCCGCGCCTTCATGTCCCCGGGATGCACATCCCCCGCTTAGCCCGGGAGGCCGGCCTTGCCCGGGGATGTGGCGAGGGAGCGCATCAATAATCGTCCAGTAAACATGATGTTAACTCGATCAACGACACGGTGGGGCATCTTGCTCAGGTTCAGGTCCTCCGGAAAGGCGCCTGAGGCCGAGAGGGCCAAGGAGGAGCTGGTCAGGGCGATGAAGGAGGTCCTGGCCGGCGAGATCAGGGTCCCGATAGTCCTCAAGGACTCCGGAGTCGGTAGGACGCTGGAGGAATATTATGTAGCGAGGGGCGTGAGGATAAGGATAGCCGAGGTCCTCAAGCCCGACGGATCTGTAGAATACGCCTGCCTGGCCGACGAGCCTCCCTTAACAACCCTCGACGAGATAATCTACGTCAAGACCCTCAAAGCGATCTTCGAGCTAATGGACCCTGAGAAGGTCCTCAGGGGCTTCGACCCGGACTCCTTCTTCAGGGAGAACCTCAGGAAGGTGGCCTCAAGGCTAAAGGTTAACTTGACGGAGGATCAGGAGGACAGGCTCCTTTACTACCTGACGAGGGAGGTACTGAAGCACAGCATACTGGAGCCCTTCATGGTGGACCCGAACATAGAGGATATAAAGGTAGTGAGGCCGGGATACCCTGTTCTTGTTGTTCATAGGAACTACAGCGCCTACGGATGGCTCATGACCAACGCGATCTTCACGGATCCGAAGCACCTCGACGAGCTCATCATAAGGTTCGCGAGGATGGGTAGGAGGCCAATAAACCCTGCCCAGCCGATAGCGGACTTCACAACCGACGAAGGAGTGAGGATGGCCGCAGCCCTGAGTAGGGAGGTCACGAGGTACGGATCGGCCCTCTGCATAAGGAAGTTCCCGGAGACTCCGTTCTCGATAACGAGGCTCGTAGAACAGAACGTCTTATCTCCTCTGATGGCGGCCTACACGTGGTTCGTCCTCGAGAGGAAGGCGCTCTTCTTCATAGCCGGGCCGACAGGTTCAGGGAAGACGACACTCCTCAACGCGCTCCTCGGCCTGATAGATCCGCTCGAGACCGTCCACACGATAGAGGAGGTCTTCGAGATAAATCCGCCGACTGCGAGGTACATAGGGTTCACGATAAAGAGGTCTTCTGAGGCTTCAGGAGTCGAGATAGGGATACCCGACATACTGAAGCTGAACCTGAGGATGAGGCCGGACTACCTGATAGTCGGAGAGATCAGGACTGCAAGGGACCTGAACGTCTTCCTGGACGTGGCGGGTACTGGGCACTCGGGCCTTGCGACGATCCACGCCTCCAACCCCGACTACCTCCTGATGAGGCTGAGGGCCATGGGGATAGACCCTGCGGCCGCCGAGAAGCTCTGGGGCTGCGCGGTCACACTTCCTGCTTTACGGCAGGGGACTAGCCTGAAGAGGAGGGTAATCGTGATCGCCGACTTCCAGCCCGTGGGAGCCAACGAGGTCGAGCCCGTCGAGGTCGTCAAGTGGTTGCCCTCCGATGACACCTTCGAACCGGAGGAGCCTGAAGAGCTATTCGAGAGGTCTCCCAGGCTCAGGGCCTACAGCGAGTACGCGAGGATAGGCAGGGACGAGATAGTCAGCGAGCTGGCCCAGAAGAAGTCGATCATAGAGGGCCTGGTCAAGGAGAGGATTATGGACTACGAGCAGGTGGCGAAGACCATAGCCTCGATCAAGGCCGCCGAGAGGGCCGTTGCGGGGTGGGGCCGGTGACCCCGATCATCTTCCTGATGTCAGGGGTCCTATCGGCAGTGCTGGCGTTTTTGATGAGGGGGTCCCTGGAGCCTGAGGTCCTGATAGCGGGGACCGTAGCGGTCTCCTCTTCTTTGCCGGTCCTGATGGCTTCCGGCCTCGGCCCTGAGGCTCCCTTCCGCTTCGCCTCCAGCTCCTTGGGCTCCCCCGTCTTCCAGAGGGTCCTTCCTAGAGCCCAGAGGATGGTGAGGGCCGCGATGGCCTTCAGGGAGTCCGAGGAGTTCGCCGCCAGGATCTCCCTCGTCATAGTCGGGGGTGCCCTATCGGCCCTCGGAGCTTTGGCCGCAGCGGCGATCTCGGGCGTGCCTTTCGTGGCGATAGCTTCTGTCATCGGATTCGTCCCGCTCTTCGAGTTCCTTTCCGTCAGCTCGAAGGCCTCCTCGAGGAGGGAGTGGACCGAGGCAGAGCTTCCCTTCTTCACGACCCTAGCTGTCGCTTTGATCTCCGCAGGGATGAGCTTCTACTATGTTTTGAGGAGGGCCAGCGAGCTCCCATACATCTTCAGGCAGATCAGGAAGGAGGCGCTGCTCGTCGTGAGGAACGTCGAGGTAGTGGGGATGGGACTTTTGGAGGCGATGGAGGAGGCCGCGAAAGATCACCCCTCACCCCTCTTCAGGTCCCTGATGTACACGATAACAGGCGTCAGCCGGTCAGGAGGTTCTGAAAAGGCCGCCGTGATAGACAGGGGAAGGGAGGCTATGGCAGCGATGAGGCAGAGGTGGGAGGCCTTTGCAAATAGGATGAAATCTCTCGGAGAGATCTCCGTGATAGTCTTCATGCTCCTGCCCCTTTCGTTGGCTGTAGCCGGGATAGCGTTTGCATCGGTCGCCTTCCAGGGCCTCCTCGTCATGAACCTCCTCGGCCTCCCTGTCCTCGGGTTCATGTTCACGATCCTCGTCATCGGGTCCGTCCCCAAGGTCTACGACATCTACGAGCCTCCCAAAACCCTCCTTCCGTTGGCTTTCCTTGCCGGGATCGGAGCTGGAGTTGCAGGCTACATGATCGCCTCGTCCCTCGGCGCCAAGGCCCTCCCGATAGCATTCGCGGCGGGAGCTGGAGCGGCCTCGGCAACCGTGTGGCTGATGATGAAGAACCAGGTCCAGGAGGTCTTCTCCTCCAACTCCCAGGTCCCGAGGCTCCTGAGGGAGGTTGTGGAGGCGAGGAAGAGCGGGATGGAGTTCCACGAGGCGATCAGGGAAGCGGCCCTCTCCGGGAGGTACACCGGCGCCTTCGGGAGGGTCCTGAAGAAGGTGGCGGCGGGGATGACGATGTTCTCCGCCTCCGAGAGCGCGAAGGTCATGAGGTCCTGGAGCGCGAGGATGGCATTCCTCATGCTCGACGAGATAGAAAGCTCCGGAGGGGGAAGCCCTGTGCTCCTCGAGGGGACGATAGAGACACTCTCGGCCTACGACATGAACAGGAGGAACGGAGCGGCCGCCGCGAGGCTCCACATGTTCATGGCCTTCCTCTTCCCGGCGATAGCCCTGATAGCGACCAGCATGATCCTCGCCATGGCAGGCCAGCTCTCCTCCCTCGCTGAGGCCCAGCAGCAGGTGAGGTTCGCGACGCCGGCTGAGCTGGAGAGGGTCGTCGAGATGGCATGGCTCTCGGTGGCAGAGGCCTCAATAATTCTGACCCTGGCCATTAGCAGGGCCATGGACCTCAGCTTCTACAACCTCTGGAGGGTCGCGGTCGTCTCGGTCTTCCTGATAGTGGCCGTAGTGATCCAGCCAATGGTGATGCACCAGCTGGCAGGCTTCCTCATGCCCCAGAGTCCGGTGGGAGGATGAGGTCGAAGGCCTTCCTCCTGCTGCTGGTCCTGCTGGCCCTGATCCCAGCGGCTCTCGGAGCAGATGCGGTGCTGGCGGTCTCGTCCACCGAGGGAGGGAAGGTCTCGGTCTCCGGCCCGATCATCATCGAGGGCCCAGGGATCTACAGGACTGTTGTCGGAGCCGAGATCACCCTTTTGGCTGTGGCCGAAGAGAGGTGGGCCTTCGACCGCTGGATCAGCGACGATCCTGCGATAAACGGGAGCACGGCGAACCCCCTGACGATCATGGTCAACTCGACCTCGATCAGGATAACTGTCGCCTTCAGGCCGCTCTACGAGAAGGTCGAGTTCGTCAGGGTCTTCGTCAGCTCTCCTGTCCCCATCAGCTACCCGGAGATAGTCCTCAAGGGTAGGAGGGTCGTGATATCGGCCCCCGAGGTTTTCGTCTCAAAGGACAGGGACGACATCAGGTACGTCTTCACGGGATGGATATTCAATGGGACGGTCGTCAGGTCATCTGTTGTCTCCTTCATTGCCACATCCGACGTCAACCTCACGGCGGTTTACAGGAAGGAGTTCAAGTTCATGGGTGAGTGGTTCAGGATAGAGGAGGGCGTTGCCTTACAACGAGTGGAGCACGAGCTCGCTCCGGGCGTAATAGGCAAGGCCAGCTGCCACAGGAACCTGAAGCTGAACGTCACGCTCTGCGCAACGAAGGGCGAACTCTACGTCCCGAAGGACCTCCTACCGGACTTCCAGCCCGTCTACGAGAAGTACTACCTGGTAACGATAAGGGTGGTTGGGGTCCCTGAGGCCGAGGTCTTCGTCAACGGAGAGCGCCACGTAGTGGCCCCGACCAAGGCGATCTACGCGAAGGAAGGGACTCTGACTGTGGACGCCCAACCAAGGGTAGGGGATTACGTCCTCCAGGGAGAGAACAGCTTCGTCAGGAACCTCAGGAGCCCAACGACCCTGACCTTCTATTACGAGCTCGATCCGCTGAGCAGGTTCCATCCGCTCCTGAGGAGCGTCGGTGCCCTCATCCTCGCGAGCCCGATAGGGGAGTCCGTCCTCTCGATGCCCGATCCCCTCCCCAACATACTCGCCATCGCTCCCTTCGCCGCCATCATAGCGGGCTCGGCCTTCTCGGTCAGGGCCCTCGCGAAGAGGCTCAGGAGGGAGAAGAAGGAGGAGGCCGTCGAGCTCGGCGAAGCAATCCTGAGGGAGAGTCCGAGGCAGGTGGGATACTCCCGCATGATCGAGCAGACGATAGGCAGGGCTGAGGTCTCGGATCCGGAGCTGAAGGCGATCCTCGCTGAGATTAAGAAGAAAGAGGCTGAGGCTGAGGCCAGGACGCAACTGGCGCCCGCTGTTGCCGTGAAACCTGTCCCTGTCAGGAGGGCTCTCGAAGAAGGCAAAAAGGGTGCGGCCGTCGAGTTCAGGGATCTCGTCTCGGAGGCCCAGAGGCTCAGGGAGGAAGAACTGAGGAAGCTGGTGGAGCTCGGCGTCCTAGTGGTGGGAGAGCCTGAGCCGATCCCCTTCGAGGTCCCTGAGGAGGGCGTCGTCGCGCTGATAGGAGGCGACGGGAGGTCGTACTATCTGAAGAGCAAAGGGATAAGGGTGGTCCCGAGCTGGTCCGTGAGGCCTGAGGAGCTGAGGGAGCTCGCCGGTCCCAGGAAGAAGAAGGAAATTCCGGTAATAGCCCTGAGCTGGTGCGACCTCCTGGAGCCCCACGAAATCCTGGCATTCTCCGCCGCCGCTTCGTCGGAGAAGATCAGGCTCCTGATGCTCTTCGACGACCCCGACGCGGCGCCGCCTATCGATTCCGTGAAGTTGCAGGCTCCTCCCAAGGACCTCCTCAGGAGCGTCGCGATAGCGGAGATGGTGAGGGCTGGAAGGCTGGACGTCGCGGACGCGGAGCTGGCGGCCGAGCTCTCTTCCAGGCTGCCGGGACTCCAGCTGGCGTTTGCCAGGGCCTTCGGGAGGAACCCCCTGAACCCGCTCGAGGCCCTCGAGAGCGAGAAGCTGGGAATGGCCCTTAGGGCCGTTCAGGAGTACTCCACTTCCGGATTGGGGCTGAGCAGAAGGGCCTTAGAGGGCTGGCTGACCAACACGCTGAAGGTCTATGCAGGCATGAGAATGCTCAAGTATCGTGAGAAGGTAGTTGATAGACTAGTGTCGATAATGGAGGTGATCGGGGAGTGGAGGTAGAGGGGCTGATAGAGGAGATACTCAGGAACAGGGAAGAGGTCTACTCGGCATCGAAGGCCTTCCTCAAGGACGAGCTCCGGGCAGAGGAATACCTGCCAGAGCTGGAGAGGTTCTGGAGAGCGCAGCTGGAGGCCCTCGACAGGTTCTACTCGGAAGTGAGGAAGCTCAACCCAATAGAGATGGCTAAAATGGTGAACAGGGTCCGCGCTGACCCCCGATTGGCAAACCTCTACCATGTAGCCAAGAGGGTCGGGAGGAAGCTCTCGGGGGTGGACAGGAGGCTGGGAGAGTGGGCCGCCATGGTTCTGGAGGAGAAGCTGAGGGAGGCGGGGGAGCCTCCTGTGCCCATCGCTCCGAGGGAGGTGCCGGAAAAGGTCGTGCGGGAGCCGCCTGCTCAGCCGGCTGACGCGACAGAGGCGGTGGAGCCCAGACCTGAGGTCGGACCTGAGACCGTCGCGATGCCTGAGCCACCAGTAGCATTACCAGCAGTTCGAGAACCTGATGTCCCGCCCCTGGTGGTGCCGGAGTCTATTACCATAGCTCCTCAGCCCGAGGCTCCGAAGGAAAAGCCTCCTGTAGCGCCGCAGGTGCCGATGCGGAGGGAGATCGACAGGGCCGCGATCGCAGCCGCCGTCGAGAGGGCCGTAGTGAAGGCAAGGAAGAGGAGCCCCATGGAGGTTTACAACGACCTCTACGGGCTCCTGAGCAGGGCGCTCATAGGGCCGGAGCAGCCGCTGGTCTCCCTCTGCTGGCTCATCATGTCCTACCTCCTCGGAGAGACCAACTACGAGGAGCTGACGGAGCTTTCCCAGGATTACATCGCCGCGCTCAAATCCGCGGAAAACATGGTCTTCAGGCCGGAAATCAGGAGGCTGGCCGTCGAGGTCGTCGCGCACGCAGAAGAGAAGGCGGAGCTGAGGCCGTTCGCCTCCTTCGTTCAGCTCTGCCTCTCGGAAGCGCAAGAGGTGAGGGAGGCCTGGCACCGGTCGCCCTCCTCCTGACGGCCCTCATGGTCGCCGGCGGCTTCGCGGTCCTCGAGGTGAGGTCCGAGCCCCAGGGAGCAGGCTACTTCTTCCTCTCGACGAAGGAAGGCTACCCGCTTCCCCAGATCCTCCAGCAGGGGATGACGGTCAAGGTGAAGGCGATCCCCAGGGGGTGCTACGAGCTCGACAGGATAGAGGTCAAGTCCGGACGGGAGCTTAGGACCTACAGAAACGTCGACGAAATCCTGATCACTTTGGAGGACTACTCGACGGAGGTGGTCGCGATCTTCAGGGGCTATCCTGAGGAGAAATGCCCCTACTTCACGGTCCATATGGGAGACAGGGCCATCAGAGTTGACAGGTCCCTGGCGTATTTGCTCCTCATCCCTCCGATCGCCTCGGCAGGCGTGCTCGCGATCAAGGGCGTAAGGGCGAGGTCGAGGGGGTTTCCGAGGGAGCTGAGGTCGTTGGGTTTCCTGGCGGGCAAGCTGGGCGGCAGGGACCTCCTGGACCTAGTAGTCTTCCTCAACGCGTGCAGGAGCGTCATGGAGGGCGATCCGATCCTGCTCTCCGGGTCCTTTCGCAAAGGAGGCCCCATCATGAGGTACGAGGACCTCCTGACGGCAACGAACCCGATCTCCTTCGAGGTGGTCGGACTCGGGAAGCTCTCGAGGACGTACCCCTGGGTCATAGACTACGCCTACTCGAGGGGTTTAGTCCCTCCGTCGAGGAAGAAGGCAGAGGAGGCCGTGAGGAAGGTCCTGAGGCTGATCAGGGAAGGGAGGTACGAGGAGGTCCCAGGGGTGATAAGGTAGTTGAGGGTTGGGGCCTTCTCCCTCCTTGTCTTCCTCCTCCTGCTATACGCGGGGCTCCTGGCGGCTGAGGCCCAGCAGGAATCAGTCACCTTGAGAGTCAGGGCCGACCCATGCGTAACGGTCTTCGTCTTCGACCAGAGGGCCCTGGTGCCGATAAAGGGCGAGAGGGATGGGGAGTTTTGGACTTTCAGGGTCCCGAGGGAGCACTCGGTCGAGATCTCGGTCAGGACCGACGGGACCTGCAAGGTCACGGGGTTCCTGGAGGTCGCCAGGAACCTCCTCACCCCCGGCGACAGGGCCTTCTGGTACGCGACCTACGACGCGGAGTTCGAGGTTAGGGTCGAGAAGCCCTCGCTTTACGTCACCGTGATCGGGGAGTCGAGGGAGTGCCTCTCCAAGGTGACCACAAACCCGGAATCCAGGGTCGAGATCTCCAACGGAACCGCGAGGGCCGGGCCCTTCTACAGGGAGACGAGCGTCGTCCTCACCGTCGTCCCTGCCGAGAGATGTGAAGTGGTGCAGATGAACGTCGTCGGGATTCCGGGCTCCTACAGGACCTCATCAGTAAACCTCTGGTTGACGAAGGACGCGGAGGTCAGGGTCGCGTTCAGGGTCATCGGAGCCGAGGAGAGGGAGGAAACCGAGGCGACGGCAGTCCTTCCTCCTCCCCAGAGGCCTTCTCCCCTGCTTCCCTCAATTCCGCCTGAGCTCCTGACGATCTCCGTTCTGGCGGTGGGCGCCGGCATCGTGTCCTATGCAGTTGCGAGGGTCCTGAGGGATAGGAGGGAGAGGAGGGCCATCGAGGTAATGGGAGCGCCTTCCCTGTTCAGGCACTGGATCAGATGGGGGATGGTGAGGTCCGTGGTCCTCGGCCTCCTCTCGAGCGAGGCCGCAACGAAGAATTACAGCATCAACGAGCTCCTCAAGGCCGCCGAGATCGGAACGGCCCGCTTCGACAGCCTCGACCTCTACCGCAGGGGAACACCCTTCCTCTTCGCCTCCTTCGACGCCATCAACTCCGATGAGGTCCTCTCCCTTCACCTGGCAACCCACCTGATAGCCGCTGGGCTGGTCCCTGCGACCTTCGAGAAGAGGGGCAAGCTGAGGACCGAGCTCCTTCCGAGGTGGGCGAGGATGGTGAGGGAGGGGCGGTACGAAAGGGCCGTCGAGGAGGCGAGGGAGTTCGTCAGGAGCCTCAGGATGGATCCGGCAGAGGCCCTCTACTCCGAGAAGATCAGGGAGGTCGAGGCGGAGAGGCACCCCTTCGTCCAGGACCTTATCGACGCGGCCCTCGAGGAGCTCGGAGAGAGGGTACCGGCTCCGGTCGAGGAGGTCGGAAGGCCTGCCGGGAAGGAAGAGGAGATCCGGAAGCCGCAGGAGAGGGAGGCCGGGGCTGAAAAGGCCGAAGAGCCGAGAGCGCCGCCGGAGCCGGCGCCCGCAGTACCGGTGACCGCGAGGAGGGAGGTCGAGCTGAAGGGGCCGATGGACCTCTACGAGCTGACGAAGCGAGGGGAGCTCTCCTTCAGCGGTACCGTCCCTGCCGTCATCGTCGGTGGCGCGGCCTTGATCGCGGCCTTCAACGAAGACATTGAAGCCCTAAACTCCTTGGCGGAGGCCGTAAGGAGCTCGGCTATACGCATCGCGCCGGTTGACCTGGAGACCGACGCCGTCTACTTCCCTGCCGAGAGGACCCCAGTTGAGGACGCGGTGGTCCAGCTGACGTCGGAGGAGCACCTCGCCTGCCTGGTGGCCGACGCGGTTGGGGGGATCCCCGTCCACGCGGAGCCGGGAGCTTCCCCCGTCCAGGGAGCCGTGATAGTTGACGGAGGCGTCTACGAGGACGTCCTGGCCCTCGCTAACTTGGCCAGGGAAAGGGGCTACCCCGTGAGGATAGCGACCTACTCGGAGGAGAGGGCGATCGCCATCGCGTCGCGCCTGGGCATAAAGGCTATCGGGGTGAAGGGCCTGCCGGAGGTCGAGGCGGCGCTCCTCCTGTCGATCGTGGGAGCCGCGGAGCCGAGGCTCTTCAGGGCCCTCGTCGGCTTCTCGCTTCTGGTTCCGGAGTTCAAGACGAGGCTCCTGCCGCCGGTCACAGACAGGAGCATAGATGCGGCTATACCGACGCTTTGCCACGCCGTCAAGAAGCAGGAGCAGATAACCAAAGCCCTGAAGAGGATAGCGGCGAAGATACAGCAGGGGCTCGTCGAGAAGGGCATGAGGGCGGACATGGGCGAGCTGTGGAACCAGGCAGCTACGGTCCTGGAACTCAGGTGGCTCGACCCCTCCAGGGAAGGGCTCGTTAAGGTGATCGTGATAGAGCCTCCGGAGCCAGGTCCGGCAGTGGAGGAGCAGGAGCCCGTCATCGCTGAGCCTTTTGTGGAAGTGGCTCCCGATCCGGACGTCATTCTTGCCCACATCGTGAGGGGCGAGAGGATAAGGGCCGACGTGGCGCCGCAGGTCGTCGGGGCGGTGGTGCTGAAGGCCAGCGAGGCTGCGTTCAGGAGCCTCATCCAGCGCATACTCTCGGGAGAGATAACTGTACACGAGGAAGAGCTCCCTGAGGGGATCTACTGCCCTGACCGAGAGACGCTAACGACAGTCTCAGGGATCGTCGAGAGGGAGCACTTGGCCTGCGTTCTCGCCAGGGCTCTGGGAAGGGGCTTCGAGGCCGACATGGGAGGGAGGCCCTCGGGAAGGAGGATAGCCACCTGGTCTGAGGAGAGGGCCTTCGAGCTCTCCTCCCTTCTCAGCCTGCCGGTCTTCAGGATAGAGTACCTCCCCCAGTTGTTGGCCTACAGGGTACTGGCGTCCTCCGGAAAGAGGCTGGGGCCAGCTGAGCTCAGGTTGGCGGTGGGGCTCTCGCTGGTCTTTGAGGGCATTCCCGATGCGCTTTTGGCGGGGTCCCTGAAGGAAGCCCTCGCGGCCGTCTCTCCTTGCGGGAGGCACAGGGTCCCAAGGAACCTCCTGACGGGCCTGATGTCCGTGGACCTAGCGAGGCTCGCGTCTGCGGAGAGGACGAGGGCCGTTGAGGAGTTCAGGGCGAGGACGGGGCTGAACGAGGTAGAGGCCGAGAGGCTCCTTGACCTCTTGACGGCGCCTTTCAGGGAAGGCTCCCTGGAGCCGGTTGCGGTGAGCATAGAGTTGAGGAAGAAGAAGGGGGTCCTCGAGCTCGCAAAGGAGGCCCTAAAGGCGGCTAGGGAGGGCGACAGGGAATCCCTCTCCAGGATCCTCATGGTGGAGATGATGGGAGGGGAGGTCGAGGACGACAGGCCCCCTGCTCCGGCGATCTACTATCCTGAGGGAGATCAGTGGATCCTGGACCGGATAGCGGCGCATGCGGGGAGCGACCACCTCGCTTGCCTCGTCGCATCCTCGCCGTCGGTAGAATGTGCCATCGACAAGGGGTACCAGCCGGAAGAGGTGGCAGAGGCCCTGAGGTCAGGAAAGGCCGTCGCGACGAAATCCAGGGAGAGGGCAAGGGAGCTGGCTTCCTCGATAGGTGCCGAGGCCATAGGAGTCGATATCGTGACGGCGGCAGCCGCATCGGTCCTCTCCTACTGGTCCTCGGCGGAGCTGCCCCCGATCCCCGAGCTCTTCCTTGCCGTCACCTCCGCGACCCTGTTCTACCCCGAGCTCCCGGAGAGGCTCCAGAGGGTGGACCCCAGCGACCTCCAGAGCTCGCTGGTCTACGCGTTGATGTCGATGGTGTCCTGCCACAAACCCGACGAGGAGCTGAAGAGGGCCTACATACAGGCGATGCCTCTAGCGGCGATCTCCGCACCCTATCCGAAGCTCATGAAGGAGGTAGGCGAGCTGGCCCAGCTGATCTACCTAAGGCCTCCTGAAGCGCCGAGGCCTGCGGCTGAGCTGGAGGCGGAGCCGTTAGAAGACGTGGAGGGCGAGGTCGAGGTGGAGCGACTGAACGATTGGCTGAAGCTCTACCGCTATCCCGACGGCTACTACGAGTTCGAGGTGGACGGTGAGAAGGCCCCCTACAGGGCGGCCGTCCAGCTCGGTGACGGGTGGAGGTACGAGGCGCCTGCGGACATCCCGGTCAGGTCGTCGATGGATGTCCGCAGGATAGACAAGCTCATGGGCGTCGCGGTCCTCGAGGAGGATACGGTCCTCTTGGTCCCGAAGATAGGGCACGGGATCAAGATGAAGAGGGATTACGAGGAGAGGCTCATGGATCTGATGGAGAGCAGCGAGGGGAAGCTGGTAGCCGTTGGCTTCTTCGACGACAGGCTCGAGCATTCGTTGGAGAGGAAGGGCATAGAGGTCGTCAGGGCCCATCGCGGAGTCAGGGAGCAGGCGGAGAGGGGAGCCAAGAGGCTTCTCGGAGAGGGCGCCGACCACCGGATCTTCATGGCCCTGGCCAACGTCCTGATGCTCTTCCCGAGGGTGGCGAGGGCCAGAGGGAGGACTAGGGGAGAGGTAGCAGAGGAGGCCTCGAGGACCGTCGGCGACGTCCTGAGGTCCGCTGACGACGGGGGTTACATCTCCCTCCTGAGCAACGCGGTTAGGGTGCTGATAGGTGAAAAGAGGCTGCTGAGGCCCGAGGAGGTCCCTCCGAGGATGAGGAGGGTGGCGGAGACCCTTGGGCTCCTCGAGCGGGCGGCAGGAGAGTATGAGGAGGATTAAGGTCTCCTTTGAGGACTCGGAGTTCGAAGAGCTTAAGAGGTTGGCTGAGGAAAGGGGTTCGTCGTATTCCCAGTTCATCAGGGAAGCTGTCAGCAGGATGCTGGAGCATGAGAGGGAACGGGAAGAGAAGGAGAGGGAGGCAATCGAGAGGATGGAGGCCGTCATGGAGGAGCACATGCTGAGGACCACCAAGGCCCTCGAGCTCCTGAGGGACGAGCTCGGGCTCCTGAAGGAGGAGCTGAGGGCCGTTGAGGGAGCGGTGGCGAGGTTGGAGGAGATGATAGGGCTGCTCAGGGAGGAGCTCTCGGAGCTGAGGGAGAAGGTCTCAACCGCGGAGCTGAGCGCAAGGGAGGGCTGGCGAGGAGGAGAAGGAGCTGTGGCGAGGAAGGACCTCGAGGCGCAAGAAGAAAGGAGGGAGGCCGTCGCTGTAGGTCTTAGCGCAGACGAGCTCCCAAGCTTCATCAAAGACAACCCCTGGGTCGAGATCCTCTCGAGGAAGGGAAGGTCGTGATTCTGCTTAAGTAACATAACAATAGCATGAACACGGGTTTGGTGCCCGGCCTCAATTGGTTCACGAACCCCCCTAACCATACTGTTGGCCCTCCAGATCGTGACCCTTGGGCTCGCCCTCTCCGCGCTCCTCGTCTGGGAGGTTCAGGGTCAGGAAGGTGGTATACGTCGTGAGGGACCAGGCGCAGGCGGAAGCGGTCGAGGCCTCCGAAGACCTTTCCGCCGCGGCACTAGTTGTCTTCACCGATCAGGGAAGGGTCGTGGCGAGCTCCGGCGTGGAGGGAGAGGCCCTAGCTCCCTTCGTCACGGAGGCCCTCAGGAATCTCGCCGAGCTCGGTATGGAGAGCGTCGCGGAGCTACGGACGTGGGGGAAGGGCGTGACGATGACGGTCGTCAGGTTGATGGAGGCCGGGAGCATGACTGTCTATGCGGCCGCGATAAGGCCGGGCACCAGACCGCCGAAAGGTGAGGACGTGAGGTCGGCTATAGAGAAGGTCTTCGGCGACATTCTGAGGCAGGAGGTGAGAGCGTGAACGAGGAGAAGAGGCCGGAGCTAGAGGAGCTCTGCAGGAGGCTCGTAAACGCGTCGAGGGGATCTCTAACTTCAGTTATCATATGCACCGAGGAGGCCGAGATACTGGCGCACAACCCCGTGACGGAGGTGGACCAGGACGCGGTGGCGATAGCAGTCGGGAACGTGGGCGCATTTCGGTACATGACTCAGGCCTACGGCTTCAAGCCTCCCAAAAGGATAGACGTCGACTTCGGAGGGGAGAGGCTGATCATAAAGCCGCTCGGGTCCCTGATATTGGTCGCGAAGACGTCGGCGAAGCCGAACCTCGGCCTCGTGGACCTCCTCCTAGAGCAAGTGAGGCTATGAGGTACGCGGTTTTGGTCACGGGGCCCTTCAACAGCGGTAAAAGCACGTTCGTCAGCACCCTGGGAGGGAGGTTCAGCGCAGAGGCTTTGACGAAGAACCTGCTGAAGCCGACCACTACGGTCTTCATGGACTTCGGGACTATAGAGCACAACGGCTACCACGTGACCCTCTTCGGAACCCCCGGACAACCGAAGTTTCGACCCTTCATTCTGGGCCTGATGACCCTGAAGCTCGACGCCATCATCATGCTGGTGGACTGCTCGGATCCGGTCGGGCTGGTCATGGGGAGATGCTTCTACCAGATGGTGAGGAGGGCGAGGCCCGACGTGCCCCTGCTGGTAGCCGCGAACAAATCCGACAGGCTGACGGCAAGGAAGCGCGCTGGAGGTCCTAGAGAGGGCGCTTGGCTTCCTGAAATAACATGAGATCAGGTGACTATCGGCATGGAGCTCCTGGAGCTGATCTCCAAGGCGCAAGGGGCGCTGACGGCCATGATAGGAGAGGATTGGGAGCTGGATTACGGAAAGCTCGGGAAGCTCCTCGAGGTCTACTCGGCGAAGGCGAAGATCTCCCTCTCCAGGGTCTCCCATGCGGCCAAATTGCTGAAGGACGGGAAGGAGCTCGTCCTGGGGGCCTGCCACGAGCTCCCCTACTCCGCCATATGCCTCTACGTCTTGGGAAGGGACGCCGGAGCTCCGATCACGCTCCTCGATTGCATCGAAGCGGTGGCGAGGGTCGTGAAGGAAGGCGATCCCGGCGTCGGCATATACGCCCGCTACAGGGTCCAGATGCAGGACGGCGCCAAGGTGATCGAGGCCGGAAGCAGGGTGAAGGGACCGGAGCCGATCCTCTGGTACGACACGGGGTGCCACAGGCTGGTCGTCAAGGTCCTGAAGGGAGACGGGGATGAGGAGAGGGCACTCGTCATCCGCGGGCACTACTACTTCGCCTGGCAGCTGGAAAGGCTCAGCGGCCCTCTGAGCCTGGAGGTCCAAGAGAGGACAGCGTACGGCATAGAGAGGCTGGAGGAGAGGCTCCTCGAAGCGATGACCTTCCTGAGGCCCAGGCTGGCTGAAACCGGAATTAAGCTGGTGGCACATGTCAGCGCGGAGAGGTTCCTCTGGAGGGGGCTGAGGGCCCTCGGAAGGGAGGACCTGTGGGAGGGGGCTTTCGCCTACCTGAGGTACTATGACCTGGGAGAGAGCCCGGCATACTCGGCGGCGCTGGCGGCCACGATCGCCGTCGCCGTAGAACCCTCCCCGAAGCCGACCTATCTGGAGATAGCAACGGCCTTCGGGGTCTCAGCGCCTTCCCTGAGGAGGAGGTACATGCGCATCGCCAAGAAGGGACCATCGCCTAAGTAACATTTCTCAGCACTCTTGTTGCCATGAGGAAAAGGAAGGCAATAGGAGCGGTGCTGATGGCGTTGGCCTCGTCGATGACGGCGTACGCTGCCTACGCTGTGCTGATAAACCTGTCGTCGGCGAACAATCTCCGGTAGATGCTGTGTTCTGTAACTCATGCGGTAGCAAATTGCCTAAATAACATAACAGCGGGATCTCGATCGATGGTCTACAAGGCGAACTTCGCTCTTATGTCTGGAAGCCCGAGGTGGAGCGTCGCGCCTGGGGTACAGGTCTACGTCTTCGGTGAGGGCGTCTGCCCGGAGGCCACAGGGATCTACGCGGAGATCTACCGGGTTGGGAGGTTCGGGCTAGAGCCGGTCTGGAAGATGGAGAGGTCCTCCCCTCCGAGGCTCAGGATAGCAAGGGAAGAGGTCCTTGCGGTCTGAAGCAGCCCTTTTGGCAGTTCTCATCGCGGCCTCCTCAGTCTTCCTGATCTCTGAGACGGCCTCGGCCCAACCGACCTGGAGCTTCTGGGCAGACGTATCGGGAGCCCTCTATCCGGACGAGACCCACAACGTCACCGTGATCCTCAGGAACACCCAGTGTGTTGAGAGGGGGGATGAGATCAGGTTCGACTACAAGCGCTGGCCGACCTTGATGAATCTACTCGACGAGGATGTAGAGCGGTTCAGGGCAAAGGCCGAGGAGGGCGTCTCCCTGGGAGTCTTCAGGTCCTACGCGATCTTCGTCAACCAGACCGACTGGAAGTGGTTCGGTCCGAGGCAGATCTTGGTCAGCAACATAACGATCGTGATCAGGGACTACTGCGTCTACAAGCCGATCTTCGTGGAGAAGGTCAGGATATGGTTCCCGTGGAAGGGCTACGGCAGGTCCCTCAGCTCGGAGGTGAACGTCGGTAAGGTCCTCAAGGGCTATGAGGTCTCGGAGTTCCCGCTCTCTGTCCTGAAGGCGATCGGCCCGAGGGAGGAGGGGCCGTGGTACGACTACTACCGGAACATGAGCGTTCCCTTCTGGGTGCCGGAGGACCTGCCCTCCGAGTTCTTGGGGAGCCAGGGCATCGTCGTGGAGGTCGATGCGAGGACCGAGGGAGGGGTCTGGACCTTCGGAGGGGCCTTCGGCCAGCCGTCGGTGAGGGTCACGGGGCAGGTCGACGTCAGGCCCTTCAGGACCTTCACGCTCAAAGTAACAGATGGTGAGGGGGCGATACCCCTAGGAGGTGCCGAGGTGAGGCTCCAGGCCTACGTCTACCCCTTCTCTTTGAAGCTCACGACCAACGCCTCCGGGATGGTAGAGGTCTTCAGGCTCCCTGATTACTACACCTACAGCGTCAGGGTCCTCTACAGGCCTCCCCTGCTCAACGAGAGCGTGCCCGTGCTGATATCCGACATGGACGCATTATCGATCGTCAGGGGGATCAGGGCGGAGCTCCACACGATGAGGGTCTTTCCCAAGGACCTGAAGGGTAGGCCCCTTGAGGGCGCCGAGGTGGTCGTCAGCGCGATATCGATCCATCTAGCTCCAGGAGCTAAGGTCAACCCGCTCTCCAACGGGACGGCCAAGGGCTATGCGGCATTTCCGCTCCTTCCGACGGGGAACTACTCCTACAGGGTGCTATGGAAGGGCGTGGAGGTCTGCTCGGGGACCAGGTACCTGGGATACCATCCGACTTACGGCGCGAGGCCGGGCAGCTTCGAGGTGACGTGCAGGGTCGGTGACCTGAGGATAAATGCTGTGGACGGGATGGACAACGCGATAGGAGCCGAGTTCTCCGTTCTCGGGCGCGCGGCCTCCGGAGATGCCGTCCTAGTCTTCCTGCAAAAGGTAGAGTACGCGAAGAACGGAACCTTGGTCATCAGGCAGGTGCCCCCTGGCATTTACATGGTCGAGGCGGTCAACAGGTCGGCCGCCTTCGGGAAGGAGGTCAGGGGCTCGGCAGAGCTGAAGCTGGTTATAGAGATCGGGGCTGAGAACGAGATAGTGGTAAGGTTACCCGTCTTCGGGGTCAGGATCGCTGTGGTCTCAGAGGACGGCGACCAGCTCGAAGCCTACCGGTTGGAGTTCGGGCCGGTCAAGGCCGAGTTCAAGGGGATTGCCGTCCTGCCGGGGGTGCCTGAGGGCGAGTATCCTGTGAAGGTCACCTACAGGGGAGTTGAGGTATTCTCGGGCAACCTCAAGGTGGACGGCAACGTCGAGAGGACCTTCAAGGCGAGGGTCTTCAGGGCCTCCTTCCTCCTGAAGGACTACGACGGAGAGCACGTAACGGCTTCCTGGAGGGTGACAGGGACTGGAGGGACCTTCTCTGGGAGCTCGACCAGAGGGGTGACGGAACCCCTCCCTGAAGCCCCCCACAGGCTGGAGGTCAGGGGCAAGGTCCTCGGGAAGGAGGTTGTGCTCCTGAACACCACTTTCCTGCCCTCCCAGCTCAGGAACGCCACGCTGACAGTCCCTCTCCTGACGCCTCTCTTCAGGGTAGTCTGGAGCGACGGCCATCCCTTCGAGGGCCAGCTGGAGATCCCCGAGCTCGGGCTCAAGGCTCCCGTCGTTGAAGGGAAGGCGAAGCTCGACGCGAAGGTCCTCATAGGTAACTACAGGGTCCTGGTCTACGACAGGGGCGGAGCGAAGGTCCACGACGAGAGGGTTGGGACAGCACCGGGAGGTTCAGAGCTGAGGGTAAGGGCCGTGCCACTGATAGTGAAGGTGATTGACGTGCTGGGGCAGCCGATCTCCGGAGCCTCGGTCCAGGTGAGGGGGGCGCAGGGGATATTGATGGTCGACGGGAAAACGGACCAATCGGGACAGCTGTCGGTCGCGAGGCTTCCGGCGGCCCAGGCGCCCTTCCTAGTCTCCGCTGGCTGGGGTGGTAAGAGGGCAGAGGCGATCTCGCAGGGAGGGGAGGTGGCCCTGAGAATAGACGCGATGAACCTCGGAGGGACGGCGGTTGATCCGGCGCTCATAGGTGTAGGGATCGCAGGCGTCATAGCGGCAGCGGCTATTATGGTCTTCAGAAGGATGAAGAAGCGGACTTCTGCTTAAGTAAAATCGAGCGTTTCTCTCTTCGATGATGGCAGGCGTAGCCGGAGACGAGGTCCTCTTCAAAGGAAGGGGCTTCAGGACGGTGACGCAGCTTTTCGCCGAAGGCTTCCTGGCGGTCATAGGAGTCTGGCTCTTCCTGGGAGGGGTATTCGGCCTCACCCGCATAGCAGGCCGGCCGGACGCCTGGGCAGCTGCGTCGTTCCTGATAGGGCTGGCGATGCTCTACCTGCTCTACTTGATCTACTTCAAAGGGAAGATATGGCACCGGAAACACGTCACGGTCTACAGGTCGGGGATAGACGTAAACGGGTCCTACGTCAGATGGGATCAGGTAAAGGGAGTCTACCACGACGTGGCCGAGGAGCTGACGTGGCTCGGCCCATGCAACTACCCAGCGAGGTACGAGCTGGTCCACACGGTGGAGGTCGAGTCGGTGGACGGAAGGCGCCTCGTCTTCAGGCTGAAGGAGAGGGACTTCCAGAAGTTCCTGAACGCGGTCGAGGAGGCGCTGGGCTCGGAGGAGATTGAGAAGAGGGTGAGGAAGAGATGAGCTTCAAAGTTGTGAACGTGGTCGTGAAGATGAAGCTGCCCGGAAAAGCAGACCTGATTAAGCTGACCGGCGCTGTCCCCAATTCGAGTTACAGCCCCGAGAGCTTCCCAGCGGCCGTCGTTAAGGACTACGAGCACGACGGAGAGAGGGTCTCATTCCTCGTCTTCTCCTCGGGCAACGTCATCTGCACGGGAGGGAAGGACCCTGAGAAGGCTAAGAGAGTTGCTAAGGCTTTCGCAAAGGCGCTGATGGAGAAGGGCGTCGTCGAGAGAGGGGGGAGGTCGAGCCATCGGTGGAGAACATCGTGGCGATGTTCAACCTCGGGACGAGGGTTGACCTCGAGAGGGCTTCGCAGGCTATGGAGAACGTGATGTACGAGCCCGAGATCTTCCCGGGGATGTTCGTAAGGGTAGGGAAGAAGGCGGTCCTGGTCTTCCATTCGGGTAAGGGGATAGTGGCGGGAGCCAGATCGGTCGAGGAGGCGGAGGCGATCGCCAGGGACGTGGGGGAGATGGTGAGGAGGGCGGTAGCGGTTGAGCAACCCCATCAGGGCTAGGGTAGTGAACGTGGTGGCCAGCTTCTCCTTCCCCCACAGGATCGACGTCCACCAGCTGGCGGAGGCCTTGGGAGTCGAGCTGGTGAAGCTCTCCAGCAGGGGTGCCCTAATAGCGGCAAGGGTGAGGATGGGGAACGCGTACCTCTTGGTCTACCACACGGGAAGGGTGGTGTGCATGGGAGCGACGAACGAGAGGGAGGTCAGGGCGGCGGCCAGGAAGCTGATCAAGTTGCTGAGGAGCAAGGGCTTCCTCGTCGAGGAGAATGGGCTGGACGTGAAGGTCCTGAACGTGGTAGCCTCAATAGAGCTCGGGTGCCCCGTGGACATAGAGTCCCTGGCGGAGAAGCTTGAGAGGTGCATCTACGAGCCAGAGATCTTCCCGGGCCTGATACTGAGCGACCGGTGGACGTATCTGGTCTTCGCGAACGGGAAGGTGAACGTCCTGGGCATGAAATCGGAGTCCGAGCTCGGCCAGGCCGTCTCCCACCTCATGGAGATCATCGCTCAGCCTCGAAGAGCTTAACCTCTTCCGATAGCTTCGAGGTGTATACCGTCTTGGCCTGCAAAAAACGGGGCTTTTTGAGGACCGGATAGCCGCAGTTAGCGCACCTCAGGACGGCAGGCCGTGGCTGGATATCGACCTCGTTCAGCGCGCCGCACCTGACGCACTGGTAGGCCGGCTTCCCTCCGGGTATGAGCAGGCGCCTCTCCTCGACCTCTTTCTTGGCTTCCACGGCGGCGAACGGATGCATGGATGTTACTTAACTGCTGAAAGAACAGAAAAAGTGAAGGGATTTCGGGCCATCAGAGGAAGCGGAAGAGGACCAGCGGTATCAACAGGACTATGAGGAGGACCGTCGTTATGATCATCGAGAGCCTATAGCCAATCCTTCCCCTTACGAGCGCCGGCACGATGTACCCTCCGTCGAGGGGCCTTATCGGCAGGGAGTTCATGACTGCCAGCCAGAAGTTCAGGAAGAAGGCGTGGTGGAGCACGCTCATCGGGAAGGCGAAGGATGTCCCGAGCCAGGAGTGGACGAACCATCCCTCAGGAGGATACGTCGGAGAGGGTACGTTCAGCATCGAGAGCATGAGCGGCGGGACGAAGAGGTAGACCGGGTTGTTCCAGGCCCTGGTCAGGAGCGTCAAAGCCTCCTGGTTCTGGGGCTTCAGGCCTGAGAGGAGCCAGAAGTACCCTATGAGGGCTATTCCGGCTATGATGAGGTTAATGTATACTCCGGCGCCTGCGAGCTCCAGGGCCTCCCTGGGCTTCATCTTCCTCTCGACGCTGCCAGGCGGCTCGACGAAGGCTCCAGCCGGTATCGGCCCCATGAAGAAGACTCCCACCTTCCTGATTTCGTAGCCGTACACCCTCAAGACGAAGGCGTGGGCCAGCTCGTGGAGCGTCACGGCGAAGAAGAGGGCTATCAGCGTCTCGGCCAGAGGGAGGAGCGGGTCGATCCCTACCACGCCTATCCCTGCGAGGGGGTGCTGCCTGTAGAAGGACCTCATTTTCTGGAGGACCTCGGCGTTGGTGGTCTGCCAGACTATGCTGTAGATCAGGAAGCCGGAGCCTATGATCGAGAGGGCTATCAGGACGTAGGGAATCGCCTTAATGAGCTTTCGGAGGACCCTGATCCCGACGAGCCTGTCGAGGAACCTGGAGGTCGCCTCGGCCGCCCTCCTCGAGCCTATGGCGAAGAAGAACGGCGGGTAGTACGTGACGAGACCGCTCCTCTTCCAGACAAGCTTCCCCTTCTTTAGAACCGGCGTGTAGGAGGAGTAGCAGGACTCGCAGAGGGGGACGTCCTTGTGAACGTCGGCCTTCGGGTCGTAGAGGATGTAGGTCCTCGTCGCAGGCGAGCCGCATTTTAGGCAGGCGTTTCCTGACATCACCAGATTGGCTCATACATGGTATATAATTTCATGTCCAGCTGGAGGTAGGGAGAGGTCCTGAGGCAAAGGAAGCGCAGAGTAAGGACGGCCAAAGCCTCCAATTCAAGAACCACCGGCCTCGACGAACGATCCATGTCGGAGCTGGACGAAATGGCGTATGAACTCGTTTCGTGTCTGAAGGAAATAGCGCATGAGTTCGGCTTCACTATCAAGACGCAAAGAGACATGCCAGATTGATCAGGAAGGTCATAAAGGCCTGGGTCCGCATAGCTTCCTGAAACCCGGAATATGTTGAGGACATGGCGACGGATTTCCTTGGGGTCGCCTTTAACATCGCGAAAAGGGATGACGTCCAGTTAATGAAACAATCCACGCGTTTGCGATAAACCATCAGTTACTTCTCATGCTCGGCTTGGTATACGATTTCTTCGAGGATAGCAGGGTCGAGAGGATAGACGAGCTGACTGCTGAATATGAGAAGTTGTCCTCGGAGCAGATAGACGGGTATAAAAAGGACCCTTACGCAGTTCTTTGCCCGAACTCGCTAATAGGACATCAGCCCTTCTGGGCGAGGCCCTGTCAGTCATAATGAGAGAGGGCGTCGGACGAAGAAGCAATCAAGCCCCACAGCGAGAGGCTCCCTGAGGAGCTCTCCAACGGCCATGATCCTGTTAGCCTGAGAGGGTCGCGAAACCGAACCGCCTTACCAGACGGATGGCATCGACAACTGAAGCTTCCGATTCGAGAAGAAAAACCAATACAGCAGAGTATTTGACGGACTTCGCGGGTTCTTTTTTCGAACACTAGGTAGTATTCCGAAAGGGGCGGCTCTTAACTGGCAGATCGCGAGTTTGAATCCAGCAGGCTCGTTATAAAATACTATGACCGTCGTGGAGTTGAAACAGCATTATAATAGATATCTGAACACCAGTTATCTGATATCAGTTTTCTTCGTATGAGGCTTTTTATCGTCGTCGTTCAAGTCGTCGTCTTAAGGCAATAAAGAGGTTTCCTAAGAGTAATCCACCAAAAATTCGCTCAAAGTAATCTAGGCTATCTTCACTGCGGAGTTGGAAGAAGGCTAGGATACTGCGGGATAATGGATTATCGAGGATGTCTATGGGCTGCTCACTCTGCACAGGTACGAGGAATCGCAGTAGCGCGAAAAGGACGATGGTTGCTATTATCCAGAGGAATGCTAGCACATAGCTTTCGCCGTAGAGACTGAGCAATCTGTATATGGCAATAGGGGAGAGCAAGTTCCGGCGCCACCATCCTAATGACAAAACAGTCCAGCGTATTATCTCCCAAGCCGTCATTTTTCTTCCTTTTATGAGAGGCGGTGGAGCGAGATTGAGTCGCCGCATTTCCATCTCGCTGATGAAGAAGTCTCCCGCCTCGGCATATCTTCCGTTCATCTCATAGTTACGGCGGAGAGCCCAGTAAATGTGTGCTAATCTTTCGTAATCCCGGTGCCCTTCACTCTCTTCTATAAGTTTTTCGTCGTAGACAACAATCCTATCTAGACGTAAAGGTCCTATACCGATTCCTTTCCTGTCCCACTCGACGTTGACGAACCGAACAAATGTCATATCCGGCATATCGAATGAGACCGTCTTCATGCTAATCCTGCCTTTATTTACTATAGCTTTTAGTTGCTCAAAATTTATTCCCCAAATTCGTTCAAGTTCTTGCCTCTTAGTTGTTTCCATTTCATTTAAAAATTGTTCAAACCCAAATCTGTTCTTTAAATGCCCTCCGATGAAATTCAAGATTCCTTCTCTATTCCTCGGAAACATGTACCTAAATTTTGTTGGACCTAAAAAGAGGCAGTTTTCGAAAAACGATACATCATAAATGTATATATAACTAAATAATGCAGAATTAAATAATGATTCACTAAATATCGCTTCTTTATAGAACGATATTAACCAAAAAGTTAATCCATGATAAAACTTACAGTTATTAAAATAAACGCCTCTCTTAAACTTACAATTTATAAACGATATTTTGTCGAAAAATTTAGAACCCTTAAAGGCTATATTGCCTTTAAAAATAACTTTATAAAATAGTGCATCATTAAATGAAGAATTTAAAAATAAACTTTGATTTCTGAATATGGTATTCCTGAATTCGACTTGATTTTTGAAATTCGTGAAATGAAATTCAGCGTTATTAAATGACGAATTAATGAAATTAACTTTTTTATAGAAATTAGCATTGAATAGTGCTTTCCTTTCGAATTTAATACCGTTAAATTGAACGTCATCTTTAAACGCAGAACCGACAAAGGAAGTCATACCTTTATGGTTGGTGTTGTCAAAACGCGTCGCTTTTTGGAACTCGCAACCGTCGAAGATTGCCGCATCTTGAAACTCAACATCAACGAACCTAATTTCGCCGTTGAATATTGATCCTGTGAAATTAACTGGTTTATCAAACTTAATCCCTACGATTTCTGAATTAGGAAAGATAAATCCTATAAAATCGTATCTGTCATGGTTCGCTAATAGTTTCAATTCCCGAATAAAAGCATTGTTAAATTTCTTAGGATCTTTGTGTTCAGCATGAAATATACACTTTCCATTCCTATAAACACGTCTGCTACATTTCCAGTCATGAGGTAAGTTGTTCAGGCCTATCAATGGTTGCGGGGCATCTCGTTGTTGGAGCGACCTTATCAATTCGTCTCGGCTAAAAGTGCACTCTCCCATGTTCATAGCCAATACTCAGAGATTATTTAGGCAAATTAATCATTTACTCCACTCTTGTTACGCGATGTACGTTTAGAGCGGGATGCGGACACACTAACCCCCTGCATGACAGGGCCATTAACCCTGCGGCTTTGACCAGTTTGACTACTTCAGCCCTGTTGTAATCGTAATCAGCCGGTAACAACGTTTGGGGGGTGATACGTGGTCTCAACTATCTTCAGGTTCTCGCTCCTTAATCGTCATTCAGACATCCACTAGGACCAAGGGCCGGAGACATTATTTGATGGGGGCCTACTATGTAAGAGATGGCTCGGAGCACCTCGACGGCTTCAGACCCTTGCAGAATCTGCGCTATGAAGAGAGAGCAGGGTACGTCCCAGGCCTTGCTGACCGCGGACCTTACAGCGAGCCCGAGCTCCCTTGTCGGAGCGTGGACCCTGATCTTCGGCATCGAGCCGAAATTCGTCCGATGTTACTTCAGCTCTTCCATCCAGCAAAAATCTCATATATCGATTAGGGAAAATTCCGACCGTGAAGTGTCTGTATTGCGGTAAGGACGGATTCCCGATAGGGACGACGGGATACGCGCTCTGCCCCGAGTACGCGAAGAGGGTCATCCTCTGCTTCTCGATGAAGGACCAGATAACGGAGCTGTACAGGACGATGGAGCAGTACGGGCTTATCCCGAAGGAGGCCGCACCGGCTGGTGAGGCTGTGGTCGTCAAAAGGAGGGGGAGGCCGCCGAAGAGGCCGGAGGCCGTACCGGCTCAGGCCGGTGCAGGGGAGGCCGCGCTGGAAGCCCCACAGCCCCAGGGAGGAGCGGAGTCGCAAGGATAGAGTTCTGCACGCAAAACGCTCACACAATTTTTTGTATTGTAGCTATATAACAGCGATGAGAGAAATATGGCGATGACGGAGCAGGTCGTTTCAGGACCGGTCCAGGCGGGGTCGAAGTCGAAATACAAAGAGGGGTACGGCTATTGCAGCAGGTGCAGGAGGTTCTTTCTCCTGGAGCCCCTCGCTAGGATACCGAGGTGCCCCATCTGCGGCACACTCATGAGGACGAAGCCGAGGCACTCCAGATACAAGCGAGGGGACATAGACCCGGAGAAGTTCATTTCCGCCGAGTGACCTTCCCCAGATCTTCAGGCGTAAAAGAAGGCCCCCTTATTCTGTGCCGTCGTTTGTGAACCCCTTCTCGCTTGCGAAGCGGGCCTCCTAGAGACGAACCGCTTTCCCATGCTGCCCTCCCTGAGGCTGTAGACGTAACCTCCCAGCTCGACCTGCCCCTCCCTTTCGAGCCTCTCGACCAGCGCCTTCGGAGCCTGGTCTGCAAAAACCCACTCTCCCCTCCCGGACTGGTAACCCCTCCACGGAAGCGCGGCCAGATCCTCCTCGGTGAAGGGCCCGCCGCTCTGAACGGTTACCTGCCGGTTTTCAAGGACGGAAAGAATCTCCCTCATCTTCATGAGCTCCTCCTCAAGTTCTGCTATCCTCTTTCTGAGCCACTCGATCAGCTCCTCACGAGTCAACCTAGGAGATCTATCAGAGGAGGATTATAAAATGAGGAGGCCTAGGCAAAGAAGGGCCAGTAGATGTGATATAGGCGCCAGAGCAAACTCAGAGTGCGGAGGTCAAGGTTGACGACAACACCATTACCTTCTATGCTGGGATGCGGCATGTGGAGCTCATCTCAAGCGACTAAGGGTGGAGAACGGAGGCTCGTATCGACTACCGGCCGGGGCACAAAATTCTACTGCATGCTCACATCCTCCATCGTCTCTCCGTAGGGAAGGGCTTACCTGTCGCTGGAGACGGACAAAAAGAGGTTTCGATGCTCCTCCGCATCATGAGGCGGATACCCGAGACCGAAATGACGCAGAAAATGGGGCGAAGGAGTTCCGGCGTTAACGAAAGGGCTGGGCGGCTCAATCCTGGAGTCCATGCTGAGGTCCTGATAAGAGCCTGACGACCTTGACACGGCCAAGCCCCACTTAGGCCGGCATCCGGTAATGCTAGCCAGACAATTTTATTAAGAGATTTCCGCAGCGATGCACAGAAATGTACGCAATTAGGATTGTAAAAAGTGCCGAGTATTTCGATACGATAGTGAAGAGGTTGAGGACCACATACTCGGATTATTCTGGACACCGCATGCCCGACCAGGTGATCGTCGAGCTGTGGAAGCACAACTGCAACGACGAGAGATATGTCCTCACTATCTACGGCCAGGATGAGAGGTTGCCCCAGCTCGCAGCATCCGTCATGGGCACTCACGGCCTCAAGATCGTCAAGGACATAGACCAGTATGTGGAGAAGGAGAGGGGGCCGATCAGGAGGGAGGTTTTCGGGCTGAAGAAGCTACGCGATTAGAAGCCTTCCTCTGACCCCTTCTCAGGAAGTGAAAGCCTGATGGATTTCGAGCTCACCCTAGTCTCCCTTCCGTCCTTCCCCCTTGAGCCGCTCTGTCCCGAAGTCCGTGTGCTGCACCTCCACGCCCTTCATGAGGCCTTCCCTCAGCATCTGGACGACGCCTATCGCCTTATCCATGGCCCTCTTCCTCGCCCTGGCCCCGACGCTCCCGTTCTGCTGGAGAGCGTGGAGTCAGGCTAAGAAGTAGCTCGAAATCGGCTTCCTTCCGACCATGACTGTTGGGGCGCTCATATCTCCAGGCCCTCCGGCTCCTCCTCTTCCCTCCTTCCGTTGACCTCCTCGAGGGCCGAGACGAGCGCGTCGAGGTTCCTGTCGTTAATCAGCTTCCTGTACTCCTCCAGGTCCCTTCTGGTCCTTATGTAGAGGCCCCTCCTCTTGGTCGGCATGTTGTTCTCGTCTACAGGGTTCAATTCGATCAGGAGGGACGGCGGGTTCCTCTTGGTCCAGGGGCTTTGATCACGAATATGCCGGGAGAGGACTTGACTGGGACCTTCTGCCAGTCCCTCGTCTTCTCCAGGATTTCTCTGAGCCTTGACTCCAGGTCTTGTGGACCGACCCTGCTCACGTCCCGCTATTTGCCAACCAGTTATAAAAGAGTTAGAGTCCGGCTCCAGTTAAGATTCCGGGCCCTCTTTCAGTTAACGCATACCACTCGATTGCCCTCTCGCTCAGCATCCGCCTCCCAAATTGAGCCATCTGCTTGTCGACATACATGGCCGCCAGGCCCTCGAACGAGGTGAGAGGCGAGATGAGGCGCATTAGCGGGAAACCGTTCAGAACACGCCGACCGCGTTGCTGAAAAGGGCCGAAAGCGCATTTTGGAAAGCAATGGCGATGAGGATCAACAAGTTTGCCAGAAAGTTTCCGGTATCGGGGACCTGGATCTGTGGTCTCACCTTGAGAAGCCCGAAACCCGCTCCGAAACCGATGATGAAGGACGTCACAGCCACTATGAAGACGCTCGATCCGGAGAGGACTCTGAGGAGGCCGAACGCTAAACCTGCAGAGATTGGGAGCACAAGACCCAAAAGGGCATTCCCTTCAAGGACCGTGACGGCGGTAGCAGGCTCGAGGAACCTGAGGGCCACCCTCCAAAAGGCCCGACTGGAGCCTAGGGGGTCAATCTCATGATGAACCTGAAAACGTATGCAACAATGAAGATGACGGCTACGACCTTCGAATAGGACCGAAGAGGTCCCTCACAAGGTCCTTTAGGGTCCCGAACTTGTATCCCCCCATAAGCCGCATAAGGCTAGTGCTCCTCTGGCTCCTTTTGTTCGGACTCGGCGGCCGCATGCGCGAAGGTCACGCCCCCATACCTCTAGGATAAGCCGAGCTTTAATGCGGTGAAAGATGCTTTAAAGCAACTATGTCGTGAGGCCTGACTCTTCAACGTATTTCTTAATTGCTCGAATTATTTCGCCCCCAAGCATAACTGCGTATTTTTCCGCCAATTCTTCTGCCTTTTCTTTTTCTTCTCTCTTGCTATGCATAAGTTTATTTCTTATCCATTTTATATCATGTTCATTGTCTGGCCTAAATGTAACTCCGATATTCTTACAAACCTCTTCAAATTCATTTTTACTGATTTCTTCTTTTCCGGTTAGAAGCAATACGAACATCTCAAGCGTTATAAAATAGTGCAAAAATTTATCAACATTATCCTCGTCTAAACTTCCTTTTCGCCACCATTTCAGCACCCTTAATAAGATGTCCCTTTTTTCCTTATCGAAACGACTTAGCTTATCTTTCCAAAAATAGTATTGTTTCTCTACAAACTCTTTGGCAGGCTTTTTGATTACTTGGATTTGTTCGGCAACCCTGAGTTGATCGAATATCGTAACAATTTGTCCAGACTCGGTTTTCTCGATAATCGGTTTATGTACTACACTTATGTCAACAACTTTATAAGCCGTTCCTAATGCGAGCGTAATGATCGTCGCCAGTTCCTCTAATTTTTTGATGGCTAGTCTCTCTGCTAAGGCAGGGTCGTTACTGTCGATTGAGATGGAGGTCTTTCCAACGATCTTTCCTCCTTGCGCCTCTATCTCAAAATCATCAATTTTCACAATCCCTTCAAAATCATCTTTTGTTTGAGGAATACTCTTAAGAGTGAAACGGGCCTCAAACTCATGCCCACTCATATGCAACGATTATATACATAGTGACAATATAAACCTGATAAACCCGACAGAACAAACAATACAAATATAACAGTTGGACAATTCCTGTCATTATTCCGCGGTAGAAGGCGTCATACCCGTTATTTGCAACCGGATCGGTGAGAACGTGATAGACCTCGTGATCAGCTTGAACGTCTCCTTAGCCTCTGGCGACGGATTCTTGTCGGGATGATATTCCTTGGCGAGCCTCCTGTAGGCCTCCTTGATCTCCTCCGGAGTGGCGTTTCTGGGGACTCCGAGGATGGCATAGTAGTCCTTGAGGCGCGCCAAACCGTATGGAAGTTCAGAGAAGCTTACTTAAGCGATTTGATCGAGAACGGTCAGGCCTGGAGTCCTGAAATAACAGCCCGGAATCACAAAGGGCGTGAGCACGGCATCGCTGAGACAGGCCAGAGCGATGGGCGGTGTGGGATCGATCCTCGTGCTGCTGTCCTTCGTGCCCTACGTCGGGTTCCTCTTCGGGCTGGCGGGATTGGTGATGGTCCTATTGGCAGTCAAGCAGATCTCAGAAGCGGTGAACGACAGGGAGATCTTCAACAACGTCCTGATGGCAGTCATCCTCCAGATAGTTGGCAGCGCGATCTCCGTATTCGTCGTGATAGGCTCCTTCTTCGCGTTTGTCGGCAGCCAGGTCATGATGGCCCCGTTCGGACCGTCCTTCGACGGTTTCGCGGGTCCGGGCATGTTTGGCGCTGGTGCCGCCCTAGCCATCCTCGGTTCCCTCATCGTCGGGCTTATCGTGATGTGGGTCATACTGATCATCGCGGCGAGGTTCCTCAGGAAGGGCTACGAGAGGATAGCGGACAGGACCGGCACGAGGACGTTCAGGACGGTGGGACGCTGGTACTTCTACGGCGCACTGTTGGTAATCGTCTTGATAGGAGTCATTCTCGCCTTCGTAGCCGTAATCCTTCAGATCAAAGCGTTCTTCTCTCTACCGGAGTCTCCACCGTCGCAACCGACAATACTGGTTCAGGCGGTCTGACCTCAAAGGAGCCTTAGGGCCACGCTTTCTTATAACATCGTGACCGTAGAAAGACAACGTGAGCGGGGCCGGCTGGAGGGGTCTCGTGGTGGGTCTGCTCGCGATAACGGCAACAGTCTCAGCCTTCTACTGGGTTCTGACTTACGGCCCCCGTCAAGTCACGACGACGGTAACTGTCCTAGCTCCTCCCCTCGATGGAGGAGGGCTCGGAAGGGTCCTGGACGTCTGCTTCTCGTGGTCGAGGAGGTGCGACATGATGGCGGTGCGCCTGATAGACTCGGCCAGGAGCAGGGTCCTCGTTGCCGCCTACTCCTTCAAGAACAGATGGATAGCTGAAGCCCTGATAAGGGCCTATAGAAGAGGTCTCGAGGTCAAGGTGGTTCTGGTCGCGTCGCAGGCCCGCGCAGGAGGATCCCAGTACTGGAACCTTTGGCTCTCCGGGATCGACGTCAGGACCATCTGGGACGCCCGTCCGATGCGCTACGGTTTCGCCGTGATAGACGACGATATTGTGGTCGCCGGGAGCTACGGCTTCTCGCGGGCGGAAGAGGGTCATGAGAGCATTATGGTCCTTCAGGGAGAGGTGGTGAGACGGTATTCGGAAGAGTTCGAAAGGCTGTGGGTCGATGCCAAATAAGTCTGCTCCTAGAGATAGGTCCATTGGTCGGGGAACCAAAGGAAAAGCTAAGCGATATTTTGCATATAGCAAGGTACGAGGTCGGGGGCCGATGAGTAGGGAAAGGGAGCCAGAGTTTACAGCCGAATACTGGTGGAGAATAAGGGATTACCTTGAAAAGCATCGCGTAGGTGGCTTAAGACTTGTTGCAAGGCAACCTGGGGCCGTCGTCTATGATAGGAAGGTACCCGACATTGTGGTAACGGACGAGACCGACATCCCGCAACTCATCATTGAGACCAAGAGGAAAAGCGATCGCGGCGAGGAGAGCATCCTAGACCCATTAAACCCGGCCACGGTAGCCCAAGCATTATGCTATGCGGCGCTAGCAATGGATGCCCGCAACATGGACAGAACGCCAATGTTTGTAACAGCGAATAGAGATAAGGCTGTGGTATTCAAGGGCATTGAAAGGTCTAAAATGAGTGACCTAGTAGACCTATGCTCCTGTCGCGAAAGCCATAACTCACCTGACGATTGGGCTAAAGCCCTCAAGCCTGGGGCATACATAACTTTGTTACGGGAGTACCTAGTAACAGATCAGTTAAGAAACCCGCTTTCGGAGGATTCTATTAAAAGACTTTTTGAGTATGTGGAGAAGTGGATAGCCCGTGAATATATAAGCCCGCCTGAGCTCTACAGGGTGCTCGTAGACCGGTTCAAATATATCATAGAAAGGCTTCATGATGAACACGTAGAGGATGCGGTTAAGGCGAGAATACTAGAAGACCAAACCTACTTCGAAGAACTCTACAAACTGGCACAGAAACAAGGTTATGGGAATGGAATACTGAGTCCGGGACTGTTCTCACTATGTCCTTTTGGAGACCGCACAACCAGGGAGAAAGTATGTAAACCGTTAGCGGAGCATATTGCAAAGGAGCTTTTGGAAGCCAACAATCCCCGTGAGCAGTTCTTCACCCTCAGGAGGTTAGCTGATAGGACCATCAGACAATTGGTCAGTTATTGTAAGGAAGCTAGCGGAGAGGCTCCGGCAATATGTGAAAAGAGTGTCAGGGAAGTGATCTCCTTCAGGAATCTATCGAGGATGATGACTTACGTACTAGCTACGAAAATCCTAGCATACAAAGTTCTGGAGTTACACTATGATATCCAACCTCTCCAACCTTTAGCCGGTACAGTAACAGTCGATGGAGAAAGGGTAGAGGTGAGGGAGCCAGATGACATAGTAAAGGTACTAGACAAAATCTTCGCTACGGCTTCCAAACGGCTCGAGGAACTGATACAGGTAAAGGACTTCAAACCGATATTCGAGACCGGGTTATACGACAAGATCGTGTTAAGAGGCTATGACTCCATTAATGTGATAAATGAATTGATAAGGACCGCCGAGACCATAAAGGAGTCACTAATGCAACTCCCAGGAATAATGGGCTACGTCTACGAGGGGTTCATACCACCCGCCGAGAGACATCAGCTAGGGCAGTTTTACACGCCACCAGCGGTCGCTAGACTTATCGCTAACTGGAGCATTAGATCGGGTGACGACAGAGTATTGGACGGAGGATGCGGCTCAGGGACATTCCTCATAGAAGCTTACAAGAGGCTTCTTTTCTTGAAGTATAACAAAGTGTATGGAGAAAGTTATCCATCGTGCCACAATGGTGTAAATGAACATCAAGAGATACTGGATAAGCTTTACGGGGTAGATATCAACGCGTTCGCCACCCAGATGACTGCGCTACATTTGATGTTGATGGAGCCTAAGTGCCCCTTTGCACGGCTGAACCTAGCATACAGGGACTTTTTCTCCCTCACTGCAAACGACTTGGAGGCGACAGGTTTGTTCGACGCAGTTATAGGCAACCCGCCCTATACCAGATGGGTCGAGATACCTGACGAGACCAAGAGGCTTATAGTGGACAGAGTTCAAGATCTCATGCAAAGTTATGACTTGACACCGGACCTGCGGAGGGGACGCGAACCCGGGATATACACATATTGGATCCTTCATGCTGCGAAGAACCTCCTGAAAGACGGCGGCAGGCTGGGGATGATAATCTCCAACATGTGGCTCCAGACAGACTACGGCATCGGTTTCGGCAACTTCCTGCTGGACAATTTCAAGATAAAAGCGTTAATAGATATATCGTATCGACTTTTCGACGCTATAATCTCAACTGTTATAGTTCTGGCTGAAAAGGAGCAGAATAAAGCATTACGTGACAACAACGAGGTTTTACTGGTCAGGATACCGCCGATAGATAGCAACCTTAGCGATAAAGAAGTCGAGAAAAAACTCGACGAAGTCCTGACTGATATTGAGAATGCAATAAGTCGTAATAGTTTAAACTATGAATTTGACAAGAGCGCACTTGAGAGATGCAGCAAACAACATGGCATCTGGTACAGCTTCGTAAAGCAACAAGAGCTACCGCGAGACAGGAAATGGATTAGTCTTTTCTTCCAAGGAGTTGAAAACATAATAAACATTCTGGAAGGACATCCACTAATGATAAAAGTGGGTGAATGGCTTAAACCAACTAGGGGAAATAGCATCTGGTCCATATGGGCCCTCGATAACGGGAGGAGGCCTGACCTCGGGGCAAAAGACTTCTTTTACTTCAACAAGGATAAGGTGAGGGAGTGGGATAGAAAAGTCGAGAAGTTTGCCTCAGCTGTAAAGCCGTACCTTGTGCCTGGAATAACGGCTTCCAGATATGTAAAGACATTCATCTTCACAACGAGTGATTGGGAGCGATTAAGGGACGAAGGCCGGGATGCATTCATCTTAGTCCTACACAGGGAGAAAGAGAGGTTATCGCAACAGTTGAATATGTATGTCAGATGGGGTGAGACAGAGTGCAAGACAAAAATTAGAGGGACGAGAGGTGGCGGCAGAATATGTAGTGAAGCCGAAGCGTGCAGAGCCAGGGAAGAAGTAAGAAAACAAGCTGTAGAAGAGGGTGCGAAACCACTATTCTATGGATGGTACGATCTTGGAGGGTATATACCAACAACCATAATGACGATATATCAACCCAGGTATCATCCCCAATTCTTCTTAGTCACAATACCTAATTTAGTTACGTATCACGCTATTATAACGTTCATACCAAGAGTTAGGATTAGGCTAGGGGGGCACACATATGATCCTTATATATATAACGAAACTTTTGACAACCTCATTGACTGTGTGAAAGCCGATGTAGAGCTTGACGAGGCCGAAGTTAAGGCTATTTTGGCGTACCTCAACTCTACGTTTAACTGGTTATGGCTTGAGCAGAACGCCAGATACATCGCTAAAGGGCCACTAGGCCTTGAGGTCAGCACTGTTGAGAAAATGCCATGCTTAGACGTTAAACGTATTGATAGGGCACATGTAGAAAAGCTGGCGGAGCTTTTCGACAAGCTCGAGTTTGAGGCTAGACAGCTGATCAGCAATTACAATACCAGTCCGAGGGACCAAGAAACAGAGGAAGAGGAAGGTGGTAAGAAATTTGAGATGTTCAAGAGACTCGAGCCGGTATTCAAAGAGATAGACGCGAAAATCGCGGAAATATTGGGGATAGCCATCAGTCCAGACACGCTGTGGAGTTACGTATGGGAGATGATGGAGAGGAGGGTCAAAGGCGCGGGAAGAGAGGTGAAGCCGGGGGCCGAAGTCGAAATTGATGTCGGAACGGGATCTGTAAAAAAGAGGAAAAAGAAAAGGGCCTCATCACAAGACACTACAGTACCGCTTACCAGATGGCTTGAAGGGTATCAAGACGCAGAAGACAAACAATAATGACATAAAATGGGACAAGAAAGCCTTAATTTCGATCCATCTTGGGAGAATCGAATATAGTTGAAAGCCTCCTTTTTCGCGATAATTTCCTTACCTAATGCTAGCCTGGGACTGAACGAAATGCCCAGAAGACGGACGACGGTCACCATGAAGCGGTCAGTCAGGAGATATAACGACAGGGCCAAAGCCAAGAACCCTAGGAAGCCGACAAAAAGACCCCCAGCAGGTCCGAGGTCGAGGGAGTACTTCTCATCAAGGGGCCAGAACCAAGGAACGCCCTCGTACGTAACGAAGTCAAACACCAGGTGAGAGAGATAACCAGCCGCGAGGGCGACTGCGTAGAGCATCGCGAGGCCCTGATCGACGAAGTGGCCGGAGATGAAGAGGGCTATAAGCGCGGAGATGAACAAGGATAGCAAGGAGTGCCCGAAGCCCCTGTGGCCAGGACGGTCTCCGGAGTCGATCCAGTCAGGGATTCTCGAGCCGATGAGACAGGCCGCAAGGGTGAACCCGAAGGTCATCATGAGGGATTGCAAGGAGCCTATGAAGCCCCAGAGGCCCTGGCTTCTATCAAAAGACGGAAGCTGTAAGCCGCATATCTCAATGATGATTGCGTATGCTAGGAGGGCGAAGGAGTTGTGGGCGAACCTGTCTACAGCAGCTCCTATTCCTTATTTAGGACTGGCACATTTTATTTGAAGCCTGACCTGGCTCCTCTCGGAGCGCGAGCTGATGGGCGAGTCTTCCTATGCGAGGGTCCTCCACTTGATCTGACGCTACGCCCCTCACGTATCGGAGCGTCCTTCCGCTACGCTGGCCGGCTGGGGAAATCGGCTAAATACATCCTGCAGCGGCTTCGGAGATGTGGGGGTGAACCGTGTGAAGAGATCTGTTTATCCTCTGTCATTCGCACTCTTGCTGCTTCTCGGATCCCTCCTGTTTGCAACGCGATCACGTTCAACTCGCTGATCGACGACGGCAAGCTCGCGGTCATGCTCAACTACCCAAGCGAGGTGAAGAGGGGCTCCTGCTTCAACGTCGTCGATCAGAAGGTCATATCGGGGAGGAGGATAACGATACCGAAGAAGTTGGCCGAGCTGCTCGGAGTTGACGTCGGCGACCAGGTGGAGCTGGGTGTGATCGGCGATGCGCTGATGGTCAGGAAGT
>Ga0079995_1060935_pt1 | contig 49661 bp, 44 predicted proteins | sample FaiFalFF_MnMetaG_2_FD_69198 | JGI IMG/M metagenome (GOLD analysis project Ga0079995, IMG submission 69198) | Freshwater microbial communities from Yellowstone National Park, Wyoming, USA - Fairy Falls C (FF_Mn_C) (SPADES assembly) (version 4) | ecosystem: Environmental > Aquatic > Freshwater >... | reverse complement strand
AACTTGCTGGGAATCGGCAACCTTGGTGCTGTCATTCTGATCAACGACCAAGAAGCCCATCGTGGCAAACAACTCAACGACGGCGATGTCGTCAGTTTCTTCCCACCTTTGGCGGGTGGATCGAGTTAGTCCTTCACCATGCAGGGTTTGTCACGAAACTCAAATTTTGGAGGTGGTTGGGATGGTTGTTTTGCCGTTTCGGCAAATTCATTTGGATTTCCACACTTCGCCCCTCATCCCTGATGTGGCGGCAGACTTTGACCCAGAAGATTTCGCTCAAACCCTTAAAGATGCCTTCGTCAACTCAGTCACCGTTTTCGCTAAATGCCATCACGGCATGAGTTACTACGACACGAAAGTCGGTATCAAGCACCCAGCCCTTAAGCGCGACCTACTCGGCGAAATGGTGGAAGCGTGTCATCGGCACGGGATTCGTGTACCCGTTTACATCAGCGTCGTCTGGGATAATTGGGCTGCCGAACATCATCCTGAGTGGAGACAGGTTAACCGCGAAGGCAAATTCGTTGGCGCAGAGCCGTTTCAGGCTGGTTGGAAATGGTTGTGCCTTAACACCGATTACGCCGACTATGTGGCAGCCCAGACAGAAGAGGTCGTCCAGAATTACGAAGTTGACGGCGTGTTTTTTGACATCGTGATGCAGTGGGAGTGCTACTGCGAGAAATGTCGGCGGGACATGATGTCGCAAGGGCTCAACCCCGAAAACCCCGAACACGCCCGACAGTTTGCCCGACAAGTGTGCGAACGGTTCATGGGGCGGGTTAACGAAATCGTTAAGCGCTATCGCCCACAAGCCAGCATCTACCATAACAGCCGTTTGCGCATTGGCACAAGTAGAGAAGCCCAATTTTACACGCACCAAGAGATTGAATCCCTGCCAACCGGTGGCTGGGGCTATTTGCACTTCCCGTTTTTCGCCCGATATGTCCGGACGGTCTGGAAAGAGTTTCTGGGCATGACCGCTCGCTTCCACCGAAGTTGGGCGGATTTCGGGACGCTCAAGACCGAAGCGGCGCTCTCTTACGAGTGCTTTCACGCCATCGCATTAGGTGGAAAGTGCTCCATCGGTGACCAATTGCACCCTCGCGGGAAATTGGATAAAGCCGTTTACGAACTTATCGGCAAAGTTTACCGCCGAATCGCTGAACTTGAAGAGTGGTGTGAAAGCGCTGAAGGAGTCGCTGAAATCGCCATTTTGACCAACGCCGACATGGAGGACGGACGGATGGCGGAAAGCGATGAAGGTGCAACTCGGATGTTGATGGAAACTCACTGGCAATTTGATGTCATTGACCGATACGCAGACTTTAGCCGCTACCGCGCCATCGTTGTCCCCGACAGGTTTGCACCTGATTCTCAAATTGTGCGAAAACTCAAAGCCTACTTGCAAAAGGGTGGGAAATTGCTTTTAAGCCACCGAGCCTTCGTGGACGCACAAGGAGATTTCGCATTGGCAGATTTGGCTGGATTCAACCTGAAGGGCGAGTCAAGTTGGGATTGCGAGTATCTGCTTGTCGGCAAAGCGTTAGCGGATGGCGTGCCAGATATGCCCCATGTCGTCAATGCACCCAGCATGCTTGTAGAACCAAGAAACGCTAAATCGTTGGCGACAATCGGCGAACCTTACTTCAACCGCACATGGCAACATTTCACTTCCCACCGTCATTCGCCGATGGCGAGAGTCACTCGCAGACCTGCCATCGTCCAAAGTGCTGATGGTCACATCGTTTATTTCGCTCACCCGCTCTTTCGGCTCTACGCTCAGCACGGCTACCTTGTCTATCGCCAACTTATCATCAACGCTTTGCGGTTGCTCGTGCCTGACCGACTAGTTGAGACTGATGCGCCCAGTTTCGCCCATGTGACGCTGACGCGACAAAACAGCCGCAACAGGAAGGCACGCTGGATGCTTCACTTACTCGCTTACGCTCCCATCCGCCGAACCCGAACAATTGACATTGTGGAAGAGCCGATTGTCCTTTGGGATGTGAGTTTGCAAGTCCGGACTGGCAAGCGCCCACAACAAGTTTACCTTGCACCACAGCGAACCCCTTTGCCCTTTGAATTCTCCAACGGCGTGACAAATTTGAAAGTGCCCAAAGTAAACGGCTACCAACTTGTTGTTTTGGAGTTGTGACGCCGATGAAGAGAAAGCGTGTTTTGGTTGCTGCATCAGAACGACATATTGCTCGGCTGGTGCAAGTAAACTTGGAGCGGCAAGGCTATGAGGTTGAATTGGCTTTTGACAGCGATTCTTGCTGGGAGAAAGTCATGGCTCTTCGCCCCGACCTCATCGTCCTTGACATGGATATGCCGAATGCAAAGCAATTGGGAGCGAAGTTGAAGACGACCGAAGAAACAAAGTCAATCCCTGCCATCACCCTTGAACGCGGGTTTTCGCTTCAGGATTTTTGGTTCGGTAATCTGAAGAGTCCCACACTGTCCCTATTCGCCGTCCTTCTCCTCATGGTGCTACTTGCGCTTGCTTTTGTTGTGCTCATCATGTTTGCTCGGACTTGAAACGAGACAGGAAAATCGGGAAGGGCGATGCTGCTGCCGAGCCAAAACTTATCGGCAAATCGTGAGGTCGGCAAATCGGCAAGTCGGGAAGGCAACGGATAGTGAATGGCGATTGGCGAGTAGCAAGTGGCGAATGGTTTTTCTGGAGGGCAGCGCTCCTGCGCTGCCGAAAATTTTCGGCGCATCAGGAGATGCGCCCTCCAGTTTTTCAGCCTGTTTTGGCAGGCTTCATATTTGCAGCCACCAACTTCAAGTGGTGGTTCAGACGGTTTGAGTTCTTGATAGACCGATTAATCTCACCAACGAACCTTCAAATCGGAAAGGATTGAGTTGATGGCTAAACGAAGGAATTGCACATCTGAGCCGACGGCTAAAAAGCGAAAGCCTTGACGGAAATAAGTTTCGGCTTCCTCAACAGATTGGGCGTGGATACCTGCTGGCTTCCCTGCCCCTTGAGCGGCGATCAAGACTCTTTGAACCGTCTCTTGCCACACGGGATTTTGCTTGAAATTAGTTCCAAGCAACCCCATTGAGGCAGCGAGGTCATAAGGACCCACAAAGACTACATCCACGCCATCAACTTGGCATATTTCATCGGCTCGCTCTGCGGCATCTATGTGCTCTATCTGGACAGCCAACAATATCTCTTGGTTGGCTCGCTCAAGGTAATTTTCCCCGTGCAAAACTTCCGCAGCCACTCCAACAACGCTTCGCTTCCCTTCTGGCGGGAACCTAACTGCTTCTACTGCACGCTTTGCTTCTTCAGCGCTCATGACCATTGGGACGAGTATGCCCATCGCTCCAGCATCTAAAGCCCTTTTTATCAACGCTGGGTCGTTCCATGCGACCCTAATTATTGGAACTGTCTGAGTTGCCAAAATCGCTTGGATGGCTTCAACCATGTCACGATAGTCAATTACCCCGTGTTCAGCATCAATGACCAACCAATCCCAGCCTGATTTTGCCATGATGGCTGCACCTATGGATGAATTCAGACAAACCCAACTTCCAATTGTGACCTTGCCGTTTTTCAGTTTCTTCAGGACGATGTTTTCCCTCACTCTCCATCCTCCTTCCGAATCAGCCAAAGTTCTGAGACTTGGCAACCTCGCCCATTGCCTCCCAAACCCGGCTCAGGATACCAAGTGAGCGTCAGCGTCCCGCCTTTTACTGCTTCCGTCGGAATGTCAAACTCCAGTGGTCTCAAAGGTCTCGGCTTCTCAATGAACGGGAGTTAGTTTTGGGACGATAACCCAACTGATGACCACGAAGGTAGTAGCGGGGTTCAGTGACGATGTTCAGCCCTTTCTCAACAGCCAAAAAGTCTCGTCTCATTTTCAGCGTCCGAAGCAACCTTCCAACCGCAAAAAGGGTCGCCCTCGGTGTTCTCCCACAAACGAAAATCAACGGTCTTTCCCCTTGAGCACCGCTCACTTCAACGACAAAGCCCTCAGGACTTTCAATTGCTTCCAACCGCTGTTTGATGTGAATGTCCAAGTGTGGGAGTTTGTCAAGAGAGCAGATTATGATGTGCGGGCGTCCGCTAAGCATCCTCGTTGAGATGGGAAGAAGGGCTCTGGTTCGGCGCTTGATTTCACTGCTAAGCATCTCCGCTGCTTTCCGCTCTGCTACTGAGGCACTTTCAGGCAGCCAAACAATCGCTTCTCTCAGGTCAACTAACTGCTCCCGCTCAACCCCCAGACCAGCACTCACTTACCGTCACCCCGCTCAAAAAGGCTTCAAACAAAATGAAATCCCTAAAACAAGGGATGCCCTTGTTGGCAATGGTAAGTTGCATCAGCCTTAAACGCTTCCGCAAGGGACTAACTTAGCGCAAGTCATCGGCACATCAGCCATATTGGTCTTGCAGGGCAATACCCCAAATTTCGTCGTAGCAAGGTGATAGGTCAGTAGGGCTCCAAGCCCCAACTGACGATGCGCCCGAAATCGCCCGTCAGGATTTTGGCGTGCCCGTCCACAAACCCACCGATAATAATGCCTGCATCTTGACCAGTCCCGTAAGGTGGTGGGTAAACCCGGCTCTCTGTCGTCCCCGCATGAGCGACGAGGCTGTTGCAAAAGAGGACAGGCTTGTTGGATGGGTTCTGGCTTTCCGCCAACGAGCGACTGCAAACATTCACGCGGGGAAAGACTTGAGCAGGGTTCAAGCCCCGCACTTGCGCCATAAAACCGATGAGTTGGGCGATGTCGGAATTGTAGTGCAGGCAGAACCAGCCATAAGACCCCCCGTTGTTGCGGGTGTCGCCTGCCCAGCCTCGGTTGTCGGGATAGTACGCTTGACTGTTCAAGCTGGGGCAATGGAACAACTGGAAGTTGCGGCAGTAAGGTTGGGTCGTCCAGGGCGTGAAGCGGATGGGACAGTTAATGAAATGACTGCCCAACCCACCAGGGTCAGAAAGGATGGGATAGCCATTAGCCGTTGGCTGGCAGGGATAATTCCGCCAGTAAGTCTGGTCGGCTTCAGGCAAATCAACGGGGAAGCGCTCGTCGTAATCTTGGGTGTATTGCTGCAAGCCCAAGTTGATCTGGCGGACATTGGAAAGGCAAGTGGATTGTCGGGCTTTCTCGCGGGCGCGGGAAAAGACGGGGAACAGAATTGCTGCCAGAATCGCAATTATTGCGATCACTACCAGCAATTCAATCAGCGTGAAGCCAACACGAAAGCGAACTTGAAGGTTGCCTCGCCGAACTGACCGAAATTCGTTCCTTTTCAACATCCGACATCCCTCCTTGCCTTGCTCCTTTTAGGCTGGAATTTCCGTAGCCTATTTTAGCGCACTTTTTTCTGCGTCAACAGCATTCATGGGAAGCATTCCCCATTACCCTAATGTGCTTCTTCTGGCGTTGAAGGTTAGAATTGCGGGCGTGAGTAGAGACCTAACCGAAGGAGGCGATTGAGGTGTTGAAAATCGGGGTTGTTGGCACAGGGGATGTGGCGCGTAAAATCTACTTGCCGGGAATTCACAATCCCGATGCTGGCATCGTTTTGCAAGCAGTTTGCGACATCGTTCGTGAACGGGCAGAAGTTGCAGCAAAGGACTTCGGTGCTCAGAAGGTTTACACCGATGTGGCAGAGATGCTTGAACGCGAAGATTTGGACTTGGTCTTCGTTCTGACACCATTGCTTACTCACCCGCCTATCGTTCGGCAGGTGCTTCAGTCGGGAAAGAATTGCTACTCTGAGAAACCTTTGACCTTGAGCAGAAGGGAAGCGGATGAGTTAGCCGAATTGGCTGAGTGCAACAAAGTGTTGCTCCTTTGCGCCCCCATTTATCCGCTCCTTCCAACCGTTCAATTCATCCGCGAACTGATTGTCAATGGGGCGTTGGGCAAGGTTGCATTCGCTCGCGCACACAGCAGCCATGGCGGTCCCGAAAGGGGAACATTCCACACCGACCCTCGTGGTTACTTCTTGGCTGAAAAGTCTGGACCTTATGTCCCGCTCTATGACATGGGGGTTTACGCTTTGACGCTCCTGACTTATGTTCTCGGTTCCGTGAAGCGAGTTTTTGCGATGGCGGGCACTGCTATTCCTGAGCGGCGGATTAAGAAAGTGACCGAACCGGGTTTTGTCCCCTACACCATTAAGGTCACAACGAAAGACAACGGATTTGTGTTGTTGGACTTCGGGGACGGATGCTTCGCTGTGGTGGATGCCAGTTTCTGCATGCGTTACAACAGAGTGCCATCCTACGAGTTTTACGGCAGTCATGGTTCTCTGACCGCTGATTTATGGCAAGACGAAATTTGGTTGGTGAGCGAAGTTGAAGGCTACCGAAGACCTGAGGGATGGCACCGGGTTGAGTTGCCAGCAGAAGTAAAAGAGCGGGAACGAAAACTTTGGGGCGGACAGCGCCCAACAATGGGTTTGAGAGTCATTGAACATTTCCGCCATTGCATCAACACCGGTGAACCATCGCCAATTCATGTCTCCCGCGCAAGGCATGTGGTTGAGGTCATGGAGAAGGCATTGCTGGCATTGGAGACTGGTCAAGTTCAGGAGGTTGAGAGTAGGTTGGAATAGGTTGCAGGAGCGCAAGTGTTTGGCTATAATCAACACAAGGGAGCCGCGCTAAGCGGGGAGCTCGCCGTGCCCTGAACCCGCAATCGGCGATAGCGGGGCTGAATTCCCTGCCTGCGGGCTCGCCTTGTGGGGACGGGCTGATGCGCGGGGCGATGAAGGCTGGGTCCTGCGCGACGGCACAGGGTGAACCCCGCCAGGCCCGGAAGGGAGCAACGGTAAGCCCTCCCTGCCGCGCGCCGCAGGGTTGCCTGGCTGGAGCCACCGGCGTCGGTAACGCCCGGAAGGCGAGTTCAACGGTGGGGTGCGCGGCTCCCCTTCCTAAAAACGGCGAGGTCATTGGGCTATGACGAAGCCAACAATACTTGTCGTGACAACCGACAAGGATTTGCTCAGAACCTTCTACACCGTTGCAATCAAACTTGACATGAAGTTGCTTCCCTTGGCGGAAGTTTCTTCTCGTGATTTCCTCGCCCAACCTTGGCACGCCGTCATAGTAGATTCGGCGACTCCCAACATTGACGGAATCTCCCTCCTTTCACTTGTTCGTTCACTTTCACCGCTTGCTTTGCGTGGACTTGTGGTTTCGTCTCCAGACCATCAATTGCTTCTTCGAGCCGTCAATGAGGCGCAAGTGCACCACATCTGGGTCAAACCACTATCGGCGAAGGAGATAATGGACGCGCTCCAGCAGCAGACCGAAATTGCCGGCGGGCGAACCCTCCCCTTGCTTTTGGCTACTGCTTTTGAGAGCAAAACCGAAACGGGTCACGGTCACAGTTACCGAGTCGCCCAATATGCTTTGGCTTTGGGGCATGAACTGGGGCTCACCGAGGATAACCTAAGAGCGTTGCAACTTGGCTGCCTCTTTCACGACATTGGCAAACTTTTGCTCCCAGACCAACTTCTGAAAAATCAGACTTCACAAGTGTCTCCAGTTGAGCAAACACTTATTCGCCAACATCCTGTTTTGGGCGAGCAGTTAGTGAAAGGCATGGATTTACCAAGCGAAGCCATCAGCGTCATTAGACACCATCACGAAAGATGGGACGGGCAAGGCTACCCTGATCGGCTCCAAGGTGAGATGATTCCGCTACTTGCCCGCATTGCCTCTGTTGCCAACGCTTACGACCACTTGACCGAGCCGAAAGGAGATAGCCCTCCTTTGTCCCATTCGGAAATCAACGCTTTGCTCAAATCTGAGATGGGACAAGCCTTTGACCCCAAAGTAGTTCGGGCACTGCTAAACCTGCGCGAAACTCAGGATGTGTGGAAGGTTCTGGAGCAATTAACGGAACTGCCGGCTTTGGCGCCAGTTGTTCAACAGGCTTTGGTTTTGCTTGAGCGAGAGGATTTCGACTGGCGCGAAGTTGCTGAAGTCATCGCTCAAGACCAAAACTTAGTCGCTCAACTTTTGAAGTTGGCAAACTCTGCGTTGACAGGTTTGAGGAGAAAGGTGACAAGCCTGCCAACTGCCCTGCGCGTCTTAGGCGCTCGCCCTGTCAGAAACCTTTTGCTAACTATGACCGTTCGCCCATTTTTGCAAGCCCCTTCCGAACTGCAACTTTGGGAACACTCGTTGGCTTGCGGCTTGGTTGCTAAAAGACTTGCCCAGCAGACCAAACTCGTTGACCCTGAAGAAGCGTTTACAGCCGGGTTGCTTCACGATATGGGGAAAACTTTGCTCATACGCTTTTTCCCGCAAAGTTGTAGGCGGGTTCAACAAATCGCCCGACGACAGGGTTGCCCAACTTTCATCGCTGAAAGGCTCATATTTAGCGTCACCCACGCTGAAGTTGGGGCGTGGCTTCTTGAGAGATGGCGGATTCCGTCGCCCTTCTGTGAAGCCGTTGCAGTTCATCATACTCCTGCCCCCGAAACGCAACCACTTGCATGGCACCTTTACTGGGCAAACCAATTCATTCACTTCGCCCTCGGGGATATGCCTCTCGCCAAATGGGGGATGACAGACCTTTTGCCCCCTTCCCTTCACCCAATCTTCGCAAATCCCGAAAAATTGGTTCAAGAGGCAATGGCGCAAGTGAAGTCAGTGGAAAATGCGCTGCTTTAGCGCTGACTTGCAACGGGAACTGCTTCTTTCAGAACAACTTCGCCCGCCATCATTTCTTCCGCCTGCTTTTGCAAACTTTCGGCGAACGGTCTTTCCATTTCCGCATCCAGACTTACCCAGTCAGTGTCATAAACGATTTCCCGGACAACGCCATTTCGGTAGACAAATGCGATAAGGCTTTGAGCCCAAAGTGCAAGGCGGGCATGAACAGCCACAACCCTCATTCGCCTGAACTCGTCTTGAATCCGCAATAGCAAAGTGTCCAAGCCTTCACCTGTCAAGGCAGAAACCAAAACCGCATTTGGGTATCTCCGCAGCAATGCTTCCTTGTCCCAATCAGGCGGCAACTTATCAGCCTTGTTCAAAACGAGGATCGGGGGTTTATCGCCCGCACCAATTTCCTGCAAGGTTTCCTCAACGACCTTTATGTGCTCGTCCGTTGCAGGATGCGAGACATCAACTACATGGAGCAAAAGGTCAGCGGTGCGAACTTCCTCCAAAGTTGCGTGGAAGGAAGCAATCAGGTGAGGCGGCAAGTTACGGATAAAACCGATGGTGTCGGTCAGAAGAACTTTGTGACCGTCCGGAAGGTAAAGCACCCGCGTGGTCGCATCAAGGGTTGCGAACAAGCGGTCTTCAACAAAGACATTGGCTTTCGTCAAAGCGTTCATCAAAGTTGATTTCCCGACATTGGTGTATCCGACGAGGGCAATGGTGAAAAGTTCCCTTTCCTTTCGGCTTTGAACCCTCGTTGATGTCTGGCGCTGGATTTCCTGCAGTTGCCGTTGCAAATCGGCGATTCGTTTCTTTGCCCTCCTCTGGTCAACTTCCAACTGAGTTTCGCCCGGACCTCTCGTCCCGATGCCGCCTCCGAGCCGAGACAAGTGCTGCCACATCCGCCTCAGTCTGGGAAGTTGATACTGAAGTTGGGCGAGTTCAACTTGCAACATTGCTTGCTTCGTCCGAGCCCGTTTGGCAAAAATGTCAAGTATGAGTTCGGTGCGGTCAACAACTCTGGTGTTAAGCAACTTCTCAAGGTTTCTCGCCTGCGCTGGTGTAAGGTCGTGGTTGAAGATGACCAAATCAGCACTGAGTTCAGAACACATTCGCGCCAATTCTTCTGCTTTGCCCTGTCCGATGAAGTATGCTGGGTCAATCTCTTTTCGGGTCTGAGTCAAAACTCCAACGACTTCTGCGCCAGCCGTATCCGCGAGGGCTGCAAGTTCCTCCAATTCCTCCTCAAGTTCGCTGCGGCTGTTTAGAGCGACGCCGACCAAAATTGCCCGTTCTTTTTGGGCGATAGTTTGCGTCTTAAATCGCTCCAAAGGTCAACATCACCTCGCGCCCGTTCATTTGGCGCTGTAATCATTTTAAGGCAGCGAAGCGGCAAAGGAAACATGCAATCCGCTGCACCTGCGTCTACCCGCTCACCGTTGCTGTCTCGGTGGCATTTGCGGGGTTTGAAACTCAGAGACCTGCTTAAACCCGGGTGGCATCTTGTAGGCGAAAAAGTCTTTGGGCAATTTAGGGTTAGCAGTGACTTCGCTAAAAGTTTCGGTGATGGTGAGCGTAATTTTGCCGCCGGGATGGTCTTGTTCAAGTTTCCTCTGGCTTTGCCAGATGAAGCCCTTTTCGTCAACCCACAAACTTTGTGTGCTGCCATCCTTGAGTGACAGTTGGATTTTCGTCGTGCTCCGCTTGTTCAAAGTCTCCTTGCCCACGATTTTCGCGGCTGTGACCTTATCCTTCCAACTTTCGCCGATAAAGCAACTCAACTCGTCCACTACAAGGGACTGGCGGTCACTGGAGCGAACAATTTCCTTCAAAGTCTTGGGTGCAGCCTCTTTTTTGACCTGCCTCAGGGCGTCAATTTGAGTGAACAGATTTTTGCCATCGCTGACCACGGTTATGCCACCCTGCCCGTTCTCTTCAATCCACTTCACCCGAAGCAAGTTGGGGCGTTGGTAGGTTGCCTCGTGGCTAATAGTTCGCTTCATGGATGCCTCACCGAGTTTTTGCTCGGCAATAATGGTTGAGCGGACACGCAAGCCCGATAGGCTTTGGTAAGCCTTGAAGGTCTTGGAAAGCAAGGCTTCGGGGCTTTGAGCGAGCGCCAGCGAAATGGACAACGCTAAAAGCGAAAAAGCCGCCAGAAACTTTCCCATCGGAAACCACTCCTCGTTCATTTTTCTGTCGCGGGGACGATTCTCAGCATCGCCCACCGACTTAAAATTTTGCGCCCCAACAGCAGAAAAGGCAACGAACCCTATAAACTCTGCTCCGAACTGCTGATCCCAACTCGGTGGCTATAAAAGCAAAGCCTGCCAAAGCAGGCTGAAAAACTGGAGGGCGCATCTCCTGATGCGCCGAATTTTTCGGCAGCGCAGGAGCGCTGCCCTCCAGAAAAACCACTCGCTACTCGCCATTCGCCAGTCGCTATTCACTATCCGTTGCCTTCCCGACTTGCCGATTTGCCGACCTCACGATTTGCCGATAAGTTTTTGGCTCGGCAGGAGCCTTGCCCTCCCTTAAGGCAAGACAAAAAGCGTCGGGTGTGGCAAATTATGAAAGACCTTTTCGCTTCACTTGGGGCAAACGATGTCATTCTACCGTCTTGGAGGTGCAAGCCCGATGTCCCAAAAGCGCCAGCGGAAACAAACCCAAAAAGCAAATCGCAAGCAGAAAAGGTCAGAAACTCAAAAGGAAGCGCATTCAGGTGGCAAAAAACTCATCGTCGTTGAGTCGCCCGCCAAAGCGAGGACAATTCGTCAAATCGTCGGCGACGAATTCGCTGTTGAAAGCACGATGGGGCACATAATGGATTTGCCCGAACGAAAGTTTGGTGTGGATTTGGAGAACGGCTTCACACCGCAGTATGTCATCCGACCAAAGCGAAAGGATGTCATAAGGCGACTGAGGGAAGCGGCAAAGGAAGCCAGTGAAGTTTACTTGGCTTCAGACCCAGACCGTGAGGGCGAGGCAATCGCTTGGCATGTGGCTCAGGTCGTAAAGCGACCAGATGCAAAACGAATTGAGTTCCACGAAATCACTAAGCCAGCCGTCTTGAAGGCGCTTCAAAACCCACGCGATATTGACACCAACTTGGTCAATGCACAACAGGCACGCCGAGTTCTTGACAGGATTTTCGGCTACACCCTTAGCCCTTTGCTTTGGCAGAAAATCAAAAAGAACCTGTCAGCAGGGCGCGTCCAATCGGTCGCCCTTCGCCTCGTGGTTGAGCGGGAACGGGAAATCCAAAACTTTGTCCCTCAAGAGTATTGGAGCATCACCGCAATACTGACACCTGAAGACCGAGATGCTCCCTTTGATGCTCGCTTGGTTCAAGTCGGTGAGCGGAAAGTCACAACGCCTGATCGTGAGACCGAAAAAGGGGACGGAAGCGGAGAACCTGAAAGCGAACAGAATTTGGCAGAGAAGAAAGATGGCGGGATAGTCATTTCAAGCGAAGCCGAAGCAAAGGCGTTGGTAGCGATTTTGGAAGGAGCGAACTATCTCGTCTTGAAAGTTGAGCGGGGCGAACGGAAGCGGACACCTCCTCCACCTTTCATCACCTCAACGCTTCAACAGGCTGCTTCCCGTCAACTGGGCTTCAACCCAACTCGGACGATGCGCATCGCTCAGCAACTTTACGAGGGCATTGATTTGGGCGATGAGGGCACAGTGGGTCTGATAACTTACATGCGAACGGATTCACCCCGTGTCTCGGAACTGGCGCAGGCTCAGGCTGCCGATTTCATACGACAGAATTTCGGCGAAACCTATCTGCCACCTAAACCTCGCCAGTTTAGGGCACGAAAAACCGCTCAGGAAGCCCATGAAGCCATCCGCCCAACCTCAGTCTTCCGAACCCCAGAAAAAGTCAAGCCTTACCTGACCGATGAACAATTTGCTCTCTATTCGCTCATTTGGCGCAGGTTCATCGCAAGCCAAATGGCTGATGCAATCTACGACACTTTGACGGTTGACATACTCGCTGAAAGTTTGGAGGCAAATGGCGATGGACTTGAATTACCAGATTGGCTGAAAGGCGTGCGGGAATTCCTTTTCAGGGCTACGGGACGAGCGTTGAAGTTTGCGGGCTGGTTGGCTGTTTACGGTGCTGATGCTGACGAGAGGGATGAGGATGAGGACGAAAGTGTTCGCATACCCGAACTGAACGAAGGCGAAATTTTGAGGCTTCTGGAACTGAAGCCAGAACAACACTTTACCAAACCGCCAGCGAGATACTCTCAGGCAACTTTGGTCAAAGCCCTTGAAGAGTTAGGCATTGGGCGACCTTCAACTTACGCCCCGACGGTTGACATAATTGTCAAGCGAGGCTATGTGGAACTGAAGGGCAAACAACTCGTCCCGACACCGCTTGGCATCCTCGTTTGTGACAGACTGGTTCAATTTTTCCCGGACTTGCTCAGCGTTGATTTCACCGCACAAATGGAAGACAGGCTTGACGAAGTTGAGGAGGGTAAGTGGGACTGGCAGGAGGTAGTCCGTTACTTTTACGAGCCCTTCAAAGAGGCGTTGGAGCACGCAAAGAAACGGATGGGCAAAGAAGGTGGCTTGACAACAGACCAGAAATGCCCCCTTTGCGGTGCTGCGATGGTCATCAAGTTTTCTGCTTACGGTCCATTCCTCGCTTGCGAACGCTACCCTGAATGCCGAGCGCTCATACCAATGGAAGAGGGGGCGACAAAGGAGTGTCCGCATTGCGGTAATATCATGGTGAAGCGCGGTAACGACAGCATGCGTTATTTCCTTTGCTTGCAGTGCGGTGCCATTGAACCTGCAGATGGGCAAGAATTGGTCAAATGTCCTGAATGCGGGAAAGGGTTTCTCGTCCCGAGAACCGTTCGGAAAGGGCGAATGAAAGGGCGGACTTTCTTCAGTTGCTCACGCTATCCAGAATGCAAGTTCGCGACTTGGGATAAACCGCTTCCAACGCCATGCCCTCAATGTGGTGGTTTGATGATTGAGAAACGACCGAAAGAGGGTGACCCCATCGCTGCTTGCATCAATTGCAACTACATTGAGGATTTGACTGCAGTGGTTGAAGAAAAATAGCCCAAAATCAGCCCAAAACCAGCCGTTTTCCTAACCTTCACGCAACCCTAACCACATTTCACTGTGTCACTAAGTTGTGGGGTTGTCAAGCAGAAAATTTAAGGTTTTGCCACAAGTTTGGGGCGATTTAGATTATTGTAATGTCGGCTTTGCTTGGTGAAAACTTAACCGCTTCGTAGACTGCCCAGAGTAGGGCAAAGACAGTGTCGTCGTGTTTGCCTTGCCCCGCCTTAAATTTGCCGTTAGTGCGCTCTAATGCGAGCAATTCTTCTATCAGCAAGTCATGGCGGGGAATGATAATCTTGCCTTGCTCAAAAGCCAAGATTAAGATTGGAAAAGCAGCCAGTTGGGCTTCCCTCGTAGCATGCTGTAATTTGGCGGGCAACCCACGCTGCTTACACCAAGCATAGAGGTCATAAGCCTGATAAGTTTCCAGCACGACCGAAGTTAGCGAATATCGGTTGGCGACTTGCATTAGCCACGCTTTAATTTCTTCAGCTACACCTGTCGGAAACACCTGCAAATCAATTACAATCAACCTTTCTTGCCCGCTTTCGGTCAAGCAGTTAGCGACGACACAACCTACCGTGCGGTCGCCGTGCTTGCTCATAGGCAGGGCTCGGTCTATAGCAGCAGTAAACAGGAAGCCCACAACCTTATCGCCCAAAACTTCTTCGAGCTGCTCAATAGGCAACGGCACGGGATAGTCTCTAACCGTCGCTTCAACAACTTCGGGTCTAAACACTTTTTCGCCCGCAACGCCCCATTCGTTAAGGTGATACTGCCTAAAAAGAAAATCGGGCATTTGCTTGCGCCTTTCCTCAAGCCACTCCTTCGTAATGAATGGGTGCTCGTTGTAAATCTCAGCGCCGTGATAAACGAAGCGTAACCGCTCTTTCTCTGCTTCTCCGTTAACATGCTTTAGATAGAGCCTGTGCAGCAAATGCCCGTGCTCCGAAGCGGTTGAAGTAATCAACACCTTAGCGTATTCTTTCTCAGTTTGGCTCATAGCGATTTGCACAACTTCTTCGTCTTCAATCAGCGCCAATTCGTCTATGATTAGCAAGTCAGTAGCAATTCCCGCAACCGCTTCAACAGTGCACGGCACAGCCTTAATGACGCTACCGTTGCGAAACTCAACTTTATTCTGTGCAAGCGTAGCAACTTCGGCAGCAACTTGGTCGCTAACCCGACAGAATTGGCGCACATACTTGAATGTCACGCTACTTGCGTGCTTCTCGGAAGTGCTCAAAACGACGACGGTTGCGCCCATTCGTGTCAGCGCCCAATAGACCGCCACAATTGCGCTGAAAAGCGACTTACCGACCCGCTTAGGCACACAAATGACTACGGTTTTCCAGCGCGGGTCTTCAACTTCACGCAGCCAGCGCCGCTGATATGGTGTCAGCCTAACCCGTTGCTTGCGGTTATTCTCAAACACAAACAAACAATCTTCGGCGAAATCGGCTATGGAGCGGTAGCGGGAAAAGTCAATGGCGGGGGCTTCAATCTTGACCGAGCGCTTAGCAGCCAAACCCAATCACCTCCCTACCTCGTCGCCGCCGCTACCTTCTTCGTCAGAAGACACAGCGCCCATTTTCTCAACCTTAATGTTACCGAATTGAAGGAATTTAAGTGGCGACGGGGCTAACAAAGCGATAGCCGCTATAGTCGCTGACAACGCCACGCCGTCAACCCCTTTCCAAAGCGCAAGCGCTTCCAGCCCGACGATAGCAGTAATTGCATAAATTAGCACAAATAATTTCGCCCGCTCACTCATTCGCTAATCACCAATCTCACTTGGGCAAGTGTGGATGGTGATTAGCATGTTGAAGAAGTTGCGGGAATTAGTGCAAAAGTGGCTTTACAGAGACGCAGCAGGGGAAGTCTACTTCGTTGAAACCGACACACCTAAAAGCCCACTTACAGACATTATCCGCAATCCTATCGTGCGGGCTGCCTTAAGCCGAATTAGCAATTCCGCCGCTTCAGTGCCATTGTTGGTCTACAACGGCGAATTTGAATTGAGCGAAGACGACCCAAACTTCGGGCACTTAGCGAAATCAGTCGCCGTCGGGCTTAACAACAACGACTTTACCGCCACGACCGTAACCGACCTAATCGTCTTCGGAAACTCCTACTGGCTTATCCGCAAAGTCGGTCGACGATTTTTGGGGCTTGACTACATCCATCCGAGCAACATTAGTTTCAGCCTTGACGGGAAAGAAGCCCAACTCATGACTGCCGACCGAGTTGTGACCGTTTCGGTAGACGATATCGCGCACTTCAAATTGCCCGACCCGACCGACCCTAAAGCCTTAGGCTTATCGCTTCTTTACTCCATTCAAAACGCTGTCACGCTTATCAACGAATGCGACCGCCTGTTAGCCGAGTATCTCTTTCACGGCGCACAACCCTTAACCATTCTAATCACTAAGTCTTCATTACCCGAAGCGACGAAACAACGCATTATTGAGCGCATTCAAAGTAGGCACGGGCGGGGGCAAAGGTTTAAGTGGCTTTTGCTTGAAGGCTCTGACTATGACACGAAGACGATAGACACTTCCTTTAAGGCGGGCGACTTGGTTGAAATGCGCCGCATCCTGCGAGAAGAAATCTTAGCCTGTCTCAATGTGCCACCCGCTGTCGTCGGGATTTATGAGTATGCTAACTATGCCAACGCAAGGGAGCAAACAAAAATTTTCTGGCGGGAAACCATAATCCCGCTACTTAGATTAACTGAGGAAACCCTTAACACTCAATTCTTCCCGAAGGTCAACCCGCAACTTTGGTGCGCCTACGACCTTAGTCAAGTTGAAGCGCTCAAAGAAAACATTGCCGAAGTCGCTAATTCGCTCGGCAATCTTGTTGACAGAGGCATTATCACCATTAACGAAGCCCGTGAAGTGTTAGGTTTCCAAGACCCGCTGCCGTGGGGCGATAGTTGGTGGGGCAACCTCAATATCGTGCCTATCGCACAGCAAAAGCCACAACAAACCAAATCGGGCGACGAATTGATTGTCGTCACCAAGCGAATTCCCCGCACTTACAAAGAAATGTGGCTCAAATTCTTGCGGTTGCACGATAGATATGAGCGCCATGTGCGTGAAGCCGTCAAGGATTACGCTCAATCGTTGCGCCGACGCCTTAAATCCGACCTTAACGCCTACTTCCGCAAAGACATAACTGACTTTCTCTTTAACCTTGAAGAAGAAGCAGAGGAATTGGCGAAAGTTTTGTTGCCCGCCTTAGAGGATATTCTCCGAGACACGCCTAAAGCCTTTGAAGTTGAAGTAGACCCGATAATCTATAACGCCAAAGTTAAGGCTCGGCTAATGACCTTCAAGCGCCGAATTCGCTGGATTACCGAGACGACTTGGGAGCAACTTAGGCAAAAACTTGGCGACGCTCTGGCTGAAGGTGGCGGTTGGAGCGACCTAATCGGGGCGGTTGAAGAAGTTTTGGGCGACCTTGAAACTTGGCGTGCCGAGAGAATTGCCCGCACTGAGACGACTGCAGCGCTTAACATGGGCTATGAGGAAAGCCTTCGTGCTGTAGGCGTTAAACGCAAAATGTGGGTTACCGCCCACGATGAAAGGGTTAGAGAGAGCCACCAACAAATGGAAGGCGTCGTCGTTGATTTAGACGACTACTTCGTGCTGCCTTCGGGCGCAAGGCTTCGGTTTCCCTGCGACCCGGAAGGTCAACCCGAAGAAGTTATCAATTGCAGGTGCACAATCGTGCCCGTAGACTAGGCTTGTTGATTTGGTTGGGCGACGACGAAGTGCGAATGGTGGGGGCGACGCAGTGTTGACGACGCTTAAGCCCAAAGTGGCTGGCGTCGGAAGCGGGTGCAACTCCCGCCGCCTCCACCTTGTGCAAGTGTGAATGGTGGGTAGGCATGAAAGACATGCTCTATTTGGTCACAAGGCAAATTGAAACCGATAGCGGGGAAATCTACTCGGGCGTAGCAACAACGGCAGTTAAAGACAGGCTCAACGAAATCGTCAACCCGAAGGGCTGCATTAACCTTAATGACTACCTTGCTAACCCTGTGCTCCTTTGGCAACACGACCCTAACCGCCCGATAGGCAAAGTCGTCAACATTGAAATCTCCGACGACGCCATTAAGGTTGACTTCGTTTTCGCTTCCACGCAGTTTGCGCAAGAAATTAAGCAACTCGTTGACGAAGGCATTGTTAGAGGTCTTAGCATTGGCTTCATTCCGAGACGGGTTGAAGGTAACACATATGAGGAATGGGAGTGGATTGAAACCTCGGTTGTGACACTCCCAGCAAATCCGCAAGCATTAATTCAAAAGGAGAGTGATAGCCACATGGAGTTAGTGAAGAAAGGCATTGTGCCTGACAATGACGCAGAATTTCCGCTCTATGAGGATTTTGAGCGGGAGTGGGATGCGGATGAAAGCGAGAAAAGGTGGCGCAAGTATGTTGGCGTTGAAACTAACGAGGATTTGCAAGACAAGGAAAAGCAGCGCCGCTACGCAAAGCGATTTTTCTGGGCTGACGACGAAGCATTAGACAACTTCGGCGCTTACAAACTCCCGCATGTTGATATTGTAGACGGGAAGCCTTACGCGATTTGGCGTGGCGTCGTGGCTGCTATGGCTGCGTTGCTTGGCGCACGAGGCGGTGTTGACATTCCCGAAGCGGATAGAGAAAAAGTCTATCGGGCGATTGCCAAGTATTACAAGAAGGCGGATAAAGAGCCACCTGAGTTTCGGTCTTACACGCCTGAGGAATTGGAGTGGCTTGAAGCGTGTGGGTGGGAAAACCCGCTAAGTTACATTCGCAAGTCGCTTGAGCAATTGCGCCGAGAGTTAGAAAGGGCGCTTTGCAAGTGAATTAGGAGGTGCTTAACGCATGAAAGAAGTGCTTCAGGAAGTTGAAAAGACGCTTAGTGTCGTTTCTAACATTGCAGACAAAGTTGCAGCGACCGAGCGCTTAGTTAAGGCGCTTGAAGAGCGTGTCGCCAATGTTGAAGAAGTTTTATCTAAAGGTGTCGTCGGGCGTGCCCGCATTGAGGTTGAAGGTAAGACCGCACAGGAAAAGTTTGAAAACTTCTTGCTTATGCGGGCGACCGACGAGCAAACTGCTAAGTGGCAAGACCTTGCCGACGCCTACACTGTCTTTGCTTCAATCCGCAGGTTGCGCCACTTGCCCACTGAGGGTTGGTTGGAGCGCCGATTTGTTGAAATCACTAAGGCAGTCACTGGCAGCGACCTTGTTAACTACATTCCCACCACATTCTCTAACCGGGTGTTGCAACTCATTAGGTTGCAGCCGAGCCTTGCCCAAATTTTGCCCCAAGTTGACATGCCGAGCCAAACCTACAAAATCCCTCTGTCTATCAGCGGGATTAGCGTCGTCTATGTTGCGCCTGCGACTTCAATCACTCTCAGCAACGCTTCGGCGCAAGGATTGACGCTTGACGCTAAGAAGTTAGCTGCGGGCGTTGAAGTCGCCGACGAAGTTACCGAGGATAGCATTGTAGCGATTATGCCCGAGTTTCAGGCAGCGTTGGCGCAAGCCTTTGCTGAGGCACTGGAAAACGCTATCCTGAAAGGCGACACTTCCAGCGACGACCCGCTGCTTAAGGTTTGGGATGGGATTTTGAAGGGCGCACACTCTATTGACATTGGCACTTTCGCTGCCAATCACATTCAGCAAGCGTGCGCTGCTATGGGCAAGTTGGGCGTCAACCCTAACGAAGTCGTTGTCGTCGTTAACCCCGCTAAGTTTGCTGAAATAGTCGGTTGGGATGAGGTTAGCACAGTTGACAAGTATGGCGCTCAGGCGACTATCCTGACTGGCGAATTGGCTAAGGTTTACGGGAAGCCTGTCGTCGTCAGCGCCTTCGTGCCCGCTTCCGTGCACGCCTTAGTCTTCAACCGCCGAGCATTTCTGTTGGGTGTCAGGCGTGGGTTGCGTGTTGAAACCCAGCGGGATATTGTCAAGCAGACCGACATTTTGGTGACTACAATGCGGGCTGACTTCATTGGCGTGCCCTACGACGAGCACTCTGCAGTGAAGTTGGTCTGAAACTAAGGTAGACAGCGCAGGGGCGGGGGTCTAACCGCTCCCCGCCTCTGCTTTTTATTTTGCGAAATCTAAGCCAGCCAACCTTACCCTGCCCGCCCCACTGCGTTATCCCGCCTCGGTCGGCGCGGATAGGCGAATTCACTTCGTTGCCCCGCCACATCGAATTTATTTGAATAAATTCAATCCCGAGCCCGACTTTATCTACGGGGCACACCCAACCCTCAAAACTTCAGTGACTAAAAGTCTCTTTAAGGTTAAAGTCTTTGTCATGACAAAGACCTCGCGATTTGGGAAAAAGTTGGTAACTCAAATTATCTATTTTTGCCACACACCACATAGGGTTGTATATTACAAAATCCGCCAAAATGCGGGCAAAATCGCCCAAAATAGCGTCAAAATCGGGTGGGGTTTCGCTTCAGAAATCTACAACCTTACCTACTTCGTAAAAAGTGATATGGAAACTCAATTTGGATGACAAAGCATGTTTTTGGCAAGGCGTTATGTAAATTTTTTGTGGGGGCACAACCTTAGCTTGCTCTAACCTTCTGAGAATTTCCGAGTAGTAGCAAGTGTGCATGGTGAAGCTGAATGAGCATCAAAACCTACTTCAAGTATCTTGTTAGCAAAGTGACGGGCAATAAAGAAGAAGTGCTCAAATCCGTCGCCGAGTTAGTCTTCAAGGGCTCAATCAAGCAAGCCATGCTGCTTGACTTCAACCTATATGCGGTTAGCGCCAAAGTGCACATTCTTAACAGCGTCATAGCAAAGAAGCCTTTCCCGCCAGCGGGCGTCAAGCATTTGCTTACTACATGGGGGCACACCTTCTTTTGCTTCTACTCTGTCAACAACGCCGTCAAGTTACCTGATGAAACCTTCATTATCTTAGCCCGCCAATTTTTCATTTCCAACGCCATTCAAGTCAATGTCTATTTGTGCGTAGCACCAAAGGAAGTCTATCAGGCATTCAAGTCAGAAGTTAGCGATGGGTTTGACGAATTTGAAGACTTGGCTGAAAAACTTAAGCGTGAGGTGAAGCCGCAATGAATGCCGCAGCCCAAACGCAAGTGCTCAGCCTAATAGAAGCGCAATGGGGCTCGGAGACGAAAGACCGAGCGTTAGCATTGCTTGGCGCTGCCGAGCGGATTTGGGAGCGCCTAACTGGGGTGCCGCTCGAAGCCCGCAATATAACTGAAATTGTCACTTTCAGCAATGGGCGGGGCATAACTTCTACCCATCCAGTTAATGAAGTTAGCAGCATAACTGCTTTACCCGAAGGCGTCGCCCTTGAAATTCTAAAGGTGCAACCTTTCGGGCTCATAATCTTAGCCTATCCTTATTGTGGTGAAGCCGTCGTGGGATACTCAGCGGGCTTTAACAGCACTATCCCCGACGATATTGCCTTAGCCCTTGCTCACCTTACTGTTTGGCTGCTTAACGCCGACATTGTTGACAGCATTCAATCTGAAGTGCGGGTAGACTTCAATCAACTTCCACCAGTAGCGAGGCAGGTGATTTCCACATGGCGAGGCTAAGCATTCGTGTGCCCGCCGTCGTTTGGCGCAAACGAATTGAAGAAAACGCTGACGGCACAGTTAGCGTGACCGAAGTTATGGCAGGCACAGTCGTGGGCTATCTCGTAACGCTGTCGGCGGGGAAGCAATCGCTAATGCATTCAGCATTTGGCACGATAGACGCCATTTACTTCGTCTTCGGCGACTTTACTTTCCAAACTGACGACATTCTCGAAATCAACTACAAGCGCTATCAAATCGCCAAGATTGAAGCCTACCCGACCTTTAGCAAACTCTTTTTGAGAGGTGAGGGTAGTGGCGCTTAAGGTTAGCGTTGATGTTAAAGGCGTCAACGAAACTGTTAGCAAATTAAAGCGGGGGCGTGACGAAATCCACAGCACATTCGCTAAGTTGGTCGCCCACACATCGGGAGAGGCAAAGAAACACGCTCCCGTTGACACGGGTAGGCTGCGGGCAAGTATCAACTTTGAAGTTTCAGGCTTAACTGGGCGGGTTTACACTAATGTTGACTATGCCAAGTATGTTGAATTTGGTCACAGGCGCATAATCGTGCCCGTTAATGCGAAAGCATTACGCTTCTACCTTCGTGGTGTTGGTTGGCTCTTTGCTAAGCGGGTTGAGCAAGGTCGGTCGGGCAAGTCAGCGACTTGGGAAAAGGTCGGCGACATTATCCGCAAGCCATTCATGAAGCCCGCTGCGGATTGGCTGCGAAATCAATTCGCTAAGTTAGCCGAAGCGTTTAAGCGGGGTGTTGCGCAATGAAGCAGTTAGCAGCGTTTGAAGTCGCACAGAAAGTCAGGGATTTGGTCTTCAATAGCGTCAGTGGCGGTCGCAAGGTTGACATTGGCGTGGGCTTACTCCGTGACGCCGACCTAACCCGCATTACCAAGCCTTTTATTTTGATTGCCCTCGTTAGCAGCGAATTAGTGCCCGAAAGCCACCAATATGTTTACCGAGAAACCGACAACATTGAAGTCTATGTTATTGCCCGCACGGTTGAAGACAAAAACAGCCTAACTATGGCAGTAGCCAACGCAGTTTTAAACGCTCCCACACCACCATACACACTGACAACGGGGCAACCTGTAGGGCTATATGTCGTCAGCGTTGATTATCTCATTGAAGAAGCTGTGCCCAACCTACATGTTGCCCGTGTTAACTTGCGGGCGGTCACTATGCTGCCGTAGCAAGTGTTAGGGGTGATAGCGAAATGAAAACTCATGCCTTAGACCTGTTTGCGTTTAAAGTAGAAAGCACAAAAGGGCAAGAGCCCTCTGGCGATTGGCAGCAAATTGGTAAAGTCAGTGGCGGCGAAATCAACATTAACGAGAATGTGCGCCGTGTTGAAGCAGTGGGCGGCGTCTTTTTCTATCACTCCATTGTTGAAGCCACAGTTAGCGCCGAATTCGCTGTCGTTGACAGCCACTTAGAGACCCTTGAGAGCCTAATGAAGAATGACATTTCCCTCAGCGTCGTTGCTGGGTCGCCAACCGACTATATCGTTAAGGCGTTGGGCTGCCTTGTAGACGAAGTTTCGCTGGAAGGTCGGGTCGGAGAGCCGTTGCGGGCGACCCTTTCCCTGCGTGCAATGAAGCCAAGCCTTATCAGCACAGCGCCCACAATTCAGCCCGTAAGTGGCAACATAGTTTTGTGGCATGACGCAGTAGTCAGCGTTGCGGGCAACAATTATCAGGTTAGCAGGTTTACCCTTCGTGTGCGCCGAAACCCACATGTTACCGCAGATTTCTCGGCTAAGGCTGCCAACGAAAAGCGGTTGCCCAACCTTAGCGCCTACGGCGTCGCCGAGTGTGAATTCACCTGCGAAATCTTTCTGCCATTCACACTAAGTTTCGCAGCCGACGCCCCAACACCCGTAGATATTACCATTTCTTTGCCCAACAACAAAACTTTAACCTTAAACGACTTCAATATCGCAACCCGCCGAGTGCCTGTTTCAGGCGGCTCGGATTTGTGGATTATGACGCTCACTTTGCAAGGTAGCGCCGACAACATTTCAATTGAGTAGTAGTGAAGGTGAGCCGACATGTTGACACGCTACGAGCGTGAAATACTTTACATTGCTGCCATGAAAGAAGGCGTAGACGAATTCTGCAAGCGTGTAGGCTTAAGGGAGCGTGATTTTTGGAAGTTGGTGAAGAATGGGATAGGCGTCGCCGAGCCTATAGTGAGAGAGCGCTGGCACGACATACTCAAAGTATTAGATTGCCGAGGTGACCAAAAATGACCGAGGAAGTTATGACCTTAGCGGGCAAATGGAGCGACGAAGACTTCAAGTTGCTCCGCTGGCGGGATTTAATTGAATTCTGTGAGCGCTATGGTGTGGGGCTTGAGAGCATTAACGAATTGCCACCCGCCAAGCGAATTGAAGCTGTGGCTTGGCTTGACTGGCGAATTCACACCCTAAAGACGAAAGAGCAAATCACTTTTGAAGAATGGCTTGAGCGCCCCGCATTAGGCTTCTTTCAGCAAGCGTAATCCGAAGAATTATGCCTCTCAATCCGAAACCTTCGGTTTGGGGTTGGGAGGCACTTCCGTCACTAAAATCTTTATCCTACTTGCCAAATATCGCATAGTCAACTCCATAGCCGACTTCCTTGACCTCAATTTCGCTCAGACCGAGTTAATTTTGCTTAATTTACGAGAATTGATTAAAGAAGCCGAAGGTTTCTTCTAACCGCAAGTGTGTTTGGTGAAACAACATGGCAGAAGCGACCGTAGAAATCCTAATCCGAGCGCAAGAAAATGTTTCACAGACGGTCAACGAGGTCAAACAGCAACTTGAAGGGCTTACCCAACACGCCCAAACAGTTTTTGGGCGGCTAACTCAATTCTTTCAGCAAAACGAGGAAGCCCTTATGTCGCTTGCTAAGATAGGCGCTGTCGTTTCGGGCACGCTTACCGCACTTACCGTCGCGGGCGCACGCCACGCTAATCAGTTGCGTGAAGAAGCACTCCAGATTGGCACTACGGTTGAAAAATACTCCGTCTACCGTGCCATGCTCCAAGACTTGGAAATCCGCGCCGAGTTAATTCCACTCTTTATTATGCGCATGCAGGTAGCCTTCCAGAATGCCGCCGCTGCGGTTGCCGAGAAAGGCAACAAAGTTAGCGAATTGACCGCTACACTGGCTGTGCTCGGTCAAACTATTCAATCTCAGACCAACGACCCGTTGGAGCAATTCGTAGCGTTGCTGAAAGAAATCGCCAAAATTCCCGACCAAGCCAAACAGGCGCAAATCCTATTTGAATTGTTTGGTCGCCGAGCCTATACTCTTTTGCCTATATTAAGGCAAGGCGCTCAGGAAATAGATAACCTTATCAACAAGTATCGCGAGTTGGGTGTAGTAGTTAGCGACGAAGTAGCAAATAAGATTGACGATATGAGCGACGCTTTCACCACATTAGGGGTGTCGATAAAAGCGCTATTAGCGGAAGGTCTTGCTAATGTTGCGCCGACGCTTGAAAAGATAGCCGAAGCAATTAACAAAGTAACCGCTGCTATAAAAGATTTCGGAGAGCAACACCCAACACTTTCTTCTTTCGTCAGCCACATTCTTTTGTTGCTCGCAGCGTTAGGAATGCTTGCTGCTACTTTAGGCGCTATAGGGGGCGCTTTGAAATGGCTTGGCGACGGGCTTAAGTTTTTGGCTTCAATCAAGATACTTGACTGGATTAAAAGTTTGGTTGGCGGATTGGGCGCACTTAGAAACGCTTTTGCTGCTATCGTCGGTGTTGTAAATCCCGTCATTTTGGCTATCGGCGCAATCGCTTTGGCTATCGGCGGGCTGATTAGAAAGATTGAAGACGCTACGGGCTCTATCAGCAAATTCCTTGCTAAGTTAATGACTGCTAAAGAAGCACGCAAGTATGTTGAAGAAACGGTAACTGATGTTGAATACACTGCCGAGCAACGGAAGAAAGACAAAGAGGCATTAGAGCGCTTCTATCGGGAGCGACCCCACCTACGCCAGTTAGAGCAAGAATATGCACTGAAGTATTACGGAAAGGTTGGGGCGCTTAAAGGCATGGAAGCGCCGATAATTGAGTTGCCTAAAGAGCAACAACAAACTGAGAAAGAGCGCAAAGATTGGGAGAAATGGCGTGAGCAAATACTTCAATCTCAACGCAATATTGAGCATCGCTGGAATGAATATCTTGACAGATTGGAGAAACAAAGGCAGGAATGGCTTGAATTCCAAAAGAAGCAAGCAGAGGAAATGCAAAGGAAATATAACGAGTTGGTTGAAAAGCAAAAAGAAGCTTACGAGCGGATTGCCCAAGCCGAAGAAAAAATGCGGCATCGCATGGCAGAAGCCTATGAGAGCGCCGCACGACTTGCAGCCAACTTAGCAGCCCGAGCGGGCGTTTATCATATCAAGTTTGGCGCTTTCGGTTACTTCGCTATCCCAGTCGTGCAAGAAGCCCAACCCGTAGCCTACACACCTTCCCGTGAAGAAATGACCTTAAGTTACACTGCTTACATTTACTTCTATGCCCAGCAAATTTGGCTCTCAATTCAAAACATTATCGTGCTGTTACAGCAAGCAGTTGGGCACTTAGCAGCTATCGCCCAAGCAACCGCCAAAGCGTCGAGCGTGGCAACTTTGAATGTCAATGTGCCATTCGGTTATGACCAAATCCGCAACGCTATCGCTGACGCAGTAAACGAGGCGCTTGGAAAGCAACTTGCACTTGAATTATTGCGAAACGCTTAGAGGTGATACTCAGTGCCCTATGTTGGGCTGTATTTCGACATGAAAGGCTACATTCTCGTTACGAGCGACAGTTGGGGCGACCAAGCAGGGCTATGTTTGCCAAACTTAGTGGGCGGTCAACCTTCGGGCACTGCCTACATTCCTTCACCAATTGGAGCACGCCGCTTGATTGTCAACGACAAAGACATTAGCAACCTACTTAACCGCCAACTTATCATTGATTGGGTTGAGCCACCTCAATTTACTTGGATAAACCGATCCGAAGGTTACCGCAGTTACCAATTTTTCAACCCGCTAATTCCTGTCAGGCTTTTCGGCAAAATGTTTTACGCCATAGCCTTTGAGCGTGGCAAAAAGCAACCTTTCAACATTGATTACTTCGTTTACCTTAAAATAATTTATCACAGCGACCAACTTGAAATCAGAGACGGCGATTTAACGAAAGTAAAGGTTGAGTTTATCTCAAAAACTTTCGAAGTCAACTTAGACGACGATATAGCAAGCCAACCCTTCGTTTACCCCTACTGGAATGATGGAAAGGTTATGCAGTTTTGGTTTGACTTGCGCTACTCCTTTAGTCGCTTCAATGAAGTCTACTTTGCCCCATTTGTAGCGGGCGACGACGCCGCTATGACCGACACAGTAATGCCCTTAGACAGCGATGACTTATCCAACCCGCCTGACAGAGGCGTTTGGTGCTTCAACCCATTCGTTATCCCGCTCTTTGAAGTTAAAAGCCGTTGGTTTGACCACTACATATCTCGTGTTGATAATCAATACTATGCTGTCTTGTCTAAAGCCACACCTGAGACCGAGACATATATAGAGCGGGCGGGCACAAACGCAGCGATAGCGAAATCGCAGTATCAGCATAATAACTTGACCGCTCAAGTTGCACCCTTAAAGTTTTACTATCCCGCCGAAATTGTCACGCTACAAAGCCCAAACAGAAACTTTACAGTTAGAGACATTCGCACGACAGTGCAAGACGCCGAAGATAGATTGAATGAAGTTTGGGATAAGCATTACTTCTGGAGCGGATTTAGGGCGTCTATCTTGCTACCGCTTGAAACGCCACCAACCTACTATATCGCTTGCGACGACTACGGTTTTCACGAAATCTTTTCCGTGCGCCCCGTGCCAGTCTTGCTTGGCTCGGCGCTAACCCATGGGTTGCTTCTAATAGCACACTATCACAAGCAGTGGGCTTTCGTGCCATTAGAAACTTTCAACTTTCACTTCCAACGCTTTAACGCCTACATAGACTATCAGAAAGACCAAGTTAAGTTTGAGAGTAAGGATTACATTTTATTGCAGACTTCCTACTATCAACAAGACTTTCCAAACCGTGGTAGCGGGGCATTTATCGTGTTAAATGGTAGGGTTGAAAAACTGTTTCCGATTAGCGTTAATCGTTACAACAACATAGGTTGGAGCAACACGAATTTCCCATTCCCGCCCTTGCGTGTGCCGAGAAATTCCGAGCCGACCCGCCCAGACATTCTTTCAACACTACCGCCACCTGTAATTGAAGACGGAGGTGAGGAAAAGAAGAAATGATACTTGACAGTCAGCAATTAAAGAAGTTGGGTTTCATGTTTTTGGAATATTCTCAAAGTTTACCTTCACAAAACCCGAGAGTTGTTAACTGGCAAGGCGGGATAGTTAACGATTTCGGCGTCGTCGTGCATCCGACTTTTAGCGTTTGGGTTACAGAGTTACCTAACGGTAGCGTGGGTTGTAGCGGGTTTGTGACTATAATGATTTACAACATTCAAACGCCCACCAAGAAATGGTGGCGTCGCACGGTCAAATATGAGATTTTCAACATTACCAACTTGCTGCCTATCGTGGCGGTCAACCGTAGCCAAGATTTCTGCCTAATTGTGGGCGAAAGAAAACACATAGTTTTAATTGCCGCTGGCGGGCAAATAACAGTTAGAGACACTCCTTACACGAAATTGTTGGAGGTGAAAGACGAATTCTATGGCTGACGAAAGGGATACTCGGTTTGCAGGCATTATCAACGATTACAATTCGCGGGTCTATGTCGTTAGCGACTTAATTGATGCACTATCAAGCGTAATCCCGACCGAGTTTGAGGATATTGAGACAGTCATTGAGCCGTCAAGAAACAATTACTACACCTACACCTTCTTTGTGCCTGTCAGGTTTGATTTCAGTCAAGCAAGCGAATTGATTGTGCAATATTTGAGCCCGACGCACGAAGGTTGGCATTTTGAGACTAAGTTTTTTGACCGCCAAGTCGGAGAAGCTGCTTGGGTTAACATAGTGGGCGAAGAATTTCAGGTCATTAAAGACTACAAAGTCATTCACAAATTCCCGCCAGTAAAGAAGCCAATCGGAGGTGGTCGTTGAAATGAGCGTTGAAATCACAATCAAAAAAGCGCCAGCGAGTTATTTCGGCGTGCCCGCCGCAACTTCACCTGTCGGCACGATTAGCGTCTTAGACGCTATGGATTTCCAAGAAAAGACCGTTGTGCCTATAGGCGGGCGTTACTTCGTCGTCGAGAAAATCACACCGCCCGAGGGTAGCGCAATTCAATTTACTGAAACAAAAGTTTTTATTGAGTTGCCAACTTACCTCGAAGATATTACCGACAAAATTAAGGCTGACATATTTTGCTACCCACTAATCTTGCGTGGGCAACGAGCGGCTTACCTTGAGGCGGGGCAAGTAGTGCAAGTTGAAGCAAGTGCGTGCTGCAACTTCAAAATTGTCAAAGCGCCCTACGCACAAGTCGCTTGGTGGGTTAACTTGGTAGAATTCTACGAGTTTAACCCGTCGGGAGGCCCGGCGATAGGCTTCCCAAACAGTTACATTCAAGTAACGCCGACCAAAGCGCCTGCAGGCGGCGATTTTTACGACATAACCGCTACGATATTCCCGATTACGCCCGACCCACGCTCTAACCCAATCTTAGTCTTAAAGTTGCAGCAAGGCAAAGAAGTCAAGCAATACTTCTTCACTAACTACTTCATGCCTGTGTCACCTGAATTCAAAGTTTCGTTAACTGGGCGGGCGGCGTTTCAAGTATTTCGCTACCTCTTTACGCAACAACTCAATTTAGGTTTTACAGGTTACATCCTAACCGACGGCTGGAATGGTCTTCAATGGCTGCAAGTGCCGCCCTATCCCACTAAGTCAACGAAAGCGCCCTTCATTTTCCGTAAAGCAATATCTCTAACCCAGCCAACTTATGTCACTTCGGGTAACTTAACTGATTTACAAGGCGTAACACAATTGCAGTGGGGTTGGCGGGATTGCTCGTTTACGAGTTATAGCCCAGTAGAATTGGGGGATATTGTTGTTGTGCAGGTTAGTGTTGACGGAAACGATTTTCAATGGCTTTACAAGGTTATCAGTGTTGACCAAAGAGTGCGGGGCAACGAAACGGTCTACGAAGTCAAAGCGACACACCCAATCTATATGCCAGGTAGCATTGTGCGTCAATCTTTCCGCCCGCATCTGCTTACGACGGATTTGTTTGTGACAGTTATAAAATCCTTGGCACATTATCCTAAAAACATTATGCTTGACCCCACTTACCAGGGGAAATGGCTCTTTGATAAAGAGCAACGCACTTTCAACACGCTACACGAAGCTTTAGATTATCTAATGCAGCACTTAAGCCCAAGACCGACTTTGCTCGTAGACAGTAACGGAAACATTTCTATCGTGCCTGCTTCTAACCTTAGCCCCGCTTCGCTACCTAATGCTATTGCAATTCAAATTACGACAAGCAAAAATGAAAGCACCAACACGGTTAGGGTTTCACCCACGGGGGTCTTCAAATCAAGCTTAACAACATCTCGAGGCGTTTATGTGTCGACAACCTACCCGATAGATTATCGACGGGAATATCATTTCGCAGGTTTTTGGTTTTATCAGGTGGGCACGCCTGTGCGAAACATCAACAATCAAATCGAGTGGGTCGAAGATGTTAATTGGCGTGCTGACGCAGCAGGTGAAATCTTTACTACGCTCAAAGTTGTGAAATACGCATAAATCAAGTGCGAATGGTGAAATGCAATGGGCTGGGATGACTTGATTAGGTTGCTGCGCCGAAGCAGGCAGAGTGAAAACATTACTAACCCGCCTTACAGCCCGCCAACGCAAATTCAGCGTGGGCAAAAAGCAGTAGATATTGCCCGCCTAACTGATAACATTTTCGTCAAAATCCGCATGGCTGTGCTTGAAACTTTAAGTGTCTCCGATAGCGCTTACTACTATCTTTCTAAACTCCAACAAAGCGTAGGCGATACAATCAGTGTAAGCGATTTAGTTGATTATCTAATACACGAATATGTGCGCCGAAACGCTACGGATAATCTGTCGCTCAGTGAAGTAGTTAACTATGTCTTAAGCAGCATAGGGCGCATAACTAGCGCAGCAAGCGATAGTTTGACGCTAAGTGAAATACTTAAAGCTTTGCGGAAGGATTTCGCTCCGAGCGATACATTGAGTTTAAGCGAAAGCGTTGCCTACCAGTTGACTACGGCTTCGGGTTACTACATTCCAAATTCTTACTCCGTTTATAACCACAACTTGCAGCTACTTAGCGCCAACTTGTCGGTTTGGTGGGATAACAATACTTCAACGAGTTATTCACTTTTCTACACACCGCCCGCACCAAACAACCCGAGGTTTGCTTTCCTTTACTTTAACTCGCAAATTAGTTTGCCACGCAGTATTAGTATTTATGTTTCGGGCTACACGAGCGGGAAGACACTTTATATTCAATCTTACAACTTCGGCAACCCAATTTCGTCTACTACATTAACGCCAAACACTACAGGTTGGTTTACAGTTACCATACCTATCGGTGCTGATAATTACTTTGACGAATTAAAATTATATGTTGACAGCAACTCGCTTGGGTTTATAACAGTAGGAGAGTTTCAAGTGCTTCAAAGTTAACGCAAGTGTGTTGGGGTGATTGCACATGACTGAGACGAAAGACTTCGTAAAAATCGTCGGGATTGTTGAAGTGACGCTCAAAGACGCTGCGACAGGCGAAATCATCCATAGAGAGCAGGGCTACAACACTATAGTTGCACAAGGTAAGGCTTATATGCGCAGAAATATTATCCAGCACAGCACGCAGTATAACGGAAACTATCTTTGTTTGTCGGGGTCAAGCAGCACACCAAGCGATGGCGAAACTTCTGTGCCGAGCTTGATTACGCCCGTAAAAACCGCTACGAAGTCTATCGTAACCGAAGGCGGGGCGGAATACATGCGTTGGGAAGCGACTTGGGCAACGTCTGAAGCAAACACAACGATTTACAGCGTAGCGATTGCGGAAAATTCTGATGGCACGGGCGAGTGGGCTCGCTATGTGTTTTCAAACGCAATTAACAAAACGAGCACACAAGAATTGACTATCACTTACTCCATCTTGCTACAGTGAGAGAAATTCAGTAAGTTTCATTTTTAAGCGCTTAAAATGGGCGTCAAAGTCGTCAATCATGAAGCGCAATTCGTCAACTTCGTAGCCTTCCATGATTTTGATTGCTATTTCGCGCTCGGCGTCGGGCAACTTGGCGATAAAGTCACGCAACTCAACTTGATTGATAGGGAAGTCTTCTGTGCCGAAGATAGCTAAATTTTTAGCGTCTGCGTCGTCGTCGTTGCTTGCGGGCTCAATGTCGCTATCTTCGTCGCCTAACAGACTTAATGGAATTTTTTCCAGCCGACATTGATTTGCGACATTAGCGAATGCTAAGTTGCGAATTAGCGTTAGAATGCTACCCTTAACATGTTTGCGGATAAATGAGAAATAATTGTTGCTTTGTTTTAAATTGCGTAGGGCAAAGACGATGCCTTCTAGGCATGCAATTTCTAAGTCTTCACGCACGATATTAGTGAATTGCTGATTAACTTTGCGCTCATAGTAATCTATGAGAGCACGATTAATTGGGCGCATTAATTGCTCAATCTTAGCATAAGCAGTGTCAAAATCTAATTCGCCACGAAAATAGGCTTCGCAGACGCTATTAACTTGAAGTCTAACTTCGTCAGTTTTAGCACAACGCCGCACTTTAGATTTCATTTTCGTTGCCCTCCCATTTGCTCGATAAGGTTACCTTGTAAGTTATGTCGCAAGTTAGAAACTCGTTTTTTGCTTTAATTTCAGCACAAACTTCGGGCGGGTGTAGTTTTTTGAAGATTTTGCTTATGTAATGCTGAAATTGCTCGTAGTTAAAATGTCTTGCGAGCGGGATGTCAGGGCGACGAAACTTTTGAGGGATATAAATTGGGTAGACTGTCAAGCGTTTAGGGATATAGTTTTTGTTGTAGTCTCCAGATTTATGAATTTGCACAACAAAAGCAGCAGTCGGAGCAACAAACTTGTCTAAGTAAGCTGCTAAAGTTGAAGTAATCCAGCAATTCTTTGTTGTGCATACTTCACAGGTAGTTTCAAAAAGAATGACTATGTGGCGACAGTGCGGGCATGCAACAACTTGGTCTATGTCGACAATCTTCAAATCACTCAAATCCGTGCCAACAAATAAGAATCGAAAGGTTGCGTCAGTAACATTTTCTCGCTCCAATCGCCGTTTTTGGTCGATTTGTAAATCATGCAGCGATTTGTAACCTTTCGCTTCTCGCAATCGCATTCGCTCCGACAAACGCTTACCATAACAACACTACCTTTACTTAAGTTTCAACATTATCTCTCTCGAGCCACACTTTTTGCAAATGAGACCCTTATCTATGATGTGCTTACTTGAAAGCCAAATCTCTTTCTTGCAACTCCCGCACCAAATTATAGCACCGAATTTTCGGCTTGTAAAGGTCTTCTTCTTTCTCATTGCCGCTCTCCTGTTAAAGATTTTAATACGCAATCAAGTAAAACTCGTTGAATAGCAACACTTGATTTTGCAAACTAACATACAGCGCCCCCGAAGTGCTTTTTGCCCAAACACGCAAAATTTTGATTTCGTTGCTATCGTTTTCAAAAATGAGCAAATGCCAACTATCTGCAAGAATTGAGGAAAGGTCTATCATCTCGCCAGTCGTGATTTCTGGGTTAGTGACGAATCGCTCAGAGATTAGGATTAAGCTAACTGCTGCGGAAGTCAAGTTGGCTGTGCGTTTAACCGCAACAAGCAGCTTTTGACGGGGCGCAATATAAAAGTCTTTAACAACAGCCAAGTTAGGGTTTTTGGGCATGAGTTTATAAGTCGCAGGGTTGGGCAAAAGAGAAAGCGGCGGCACTTCTGTTTCTTCAGATTGAATTATCCCGCCCGCCTGAAATTCTTGCTCTTTAATTACCGTGTCGCCCACCTTCTTGTTGACAAAACGCACCTTAGGCGTGTCATAACCGAAAGCGTCGCTAAAGTTGTAGGGCTCAACCCAAGTGCCATATAACTCACAATCTAAATAATCGGTCAAAATTAAACCGCCTCTTTCTATCCAGTCGAAGCGGTTTCTAAGCGTAGCGCTATAGCCCAATGCCGAGTAATTGTAAAACTTGCAATTTCGGAAAATGTTGCGGTTAAGAGGGGGTGTAGCGAGGTTTTGAAACACATGCAACCCATAAATTGTGCTGCCTTCAACAATGTGATAAACACCTTGTCGGGGGCAAAAGTTGAAGATTGTGCAGTTTTTAATGTTAACTTTGTTTGACAAGTTGCCAAAAAGATACCAATCCCAGATATGTGCGTTTTCTATTGCTATGTTGCCCGACGAGCCGAAAATACCCATTGAAGTGCACAGCACGCCACCGACATGTCGCATATGGTTGTTGCTTGCTTGCAAATAAGTGCCACAATGATAATAAACAGTCGGATAAGTCACTCCTACTAGAAAATAGAAAGCGTTGGTGCTAATGTGTTGTGGAAGTAATGTTGTGTAGGAAATGTTGTCATCGTGAATGTTAGCACGCAGTAAAAAGTATCCAGCCGCCGTGCTCGGAGCATACAACCAGACCCACCTAAACCCTGACACAGTCAGGTAATCCGACGACCCCGCATTTGTAAACACATAATAACTTGTTGAGTTGTTGACATAATGAAGTGTAATCGGTCTGTTAACTTTGGCGACCCATGCGCCCGCTGGGTAAGCGTGAGGTAAAGAAGCGCTCAAAGTTAAAGTATTTCCGCTAACTGCGGTCACTTGGGCAAGAAAAGGATTGATGATCATGACTGAAGTTTGCGCCTCAGCCGAAGGTAGGCGGGGCAACATTACCCAATCCCCAACTTCCCAATTTAAGTTTTCGCTGACAGTGATTTGCGTCGCCCCGCTACTTGCTGGCGAAGCAAGGGTCGTGACAAACCGATAGTAGCCCGCCTGACTATCATAAGGCACATTTGGCGACCCAACAAAGCTAACTTGTGCCCCGTTATCGTGAAGAAACATGTGATAGCCCGCCGTAGTCTTCATTATGGTAACTTTAACGGGCATAGGGTCGCTCGGAGTGCCCACAAAAAGTTTCCCAGTGCCACGAATTCGGATATAGCCCCTAAATCTAAGCCTTAAGGGTTGCGTGGCGGAAGTGTCAAATTGAAGCGTGCCGTAAATGTCAATGTCTAATGAGTTGCCCGCCGTGCCCAATTCTACTTCGTTGCTGCTACCTTCAACTATGTCGTAAGTGACTGTATGCCCCGACGAAATCACAACTTGGTCGCCCGCTGCGGGCAATCGGTTTAAATTCCAAACAGTCGGGTCGCTCCAGTTTCCGCTTCTAACTGAGGTTAAGATCGCCACTATCGGTCACCTCCTCGGGTGGCGTTGCGAGTTAAGGTTTCAACTTCGTCTTGGCTCGGCTCGTGGTCAAACCCGACACGCATTAGCAGTTGCCCGTCTTCGTCATAAACTTCAACAACGAAGTAGTCGCCTTCTTTTTCAGTTACAATTCGCATTACCTATCACTCCAGTTTCACTTGACCGCCCGAGATTGAATTTATTCAAATAAATTCAATACAGTCACCTCCCCACTCAAAATGGAAAGTCTTCTAAGTAGTCTCGCTTGTCGTCTTGACTATCGCTACCGTCGTCGTCGCTGTTACTTTCGAGTAATGAAGGTGAAGGCGTGGGCTCATTACTGTTTTTGGGCTCAATATTAAGACTGACATTGTAACAGACATAGCCGTGCCCCGTGCGCTCCAACCGGTAGTTTGTGTGCTTTAAGTATTCCCTAAAATCTAACTCTCTTACGGGCTTAACTTCGTTTTTCCTACACCAAGTTTTATAAGCTTCATACATTTCCTTTACTAAGATGGAAGACGAAGGGTTGTCAACGACGCAAGTTTGCAGGAAAGCGCCGACTGAGTTAGCCCGTAAGCGAATTTCGTCAGTTTCCTCACGCACAGCAGGCGGCAATTCGTGAATGAAGTTTTCCTGTGCGGCTATTTTGTAATAATGACGGAAGGCTTGGATTACGGCTTGCGTGTTTGCCATTAGAGCTTCAACAACGGCGGGATTGCGTTTTTTAACCCACTCGGTCTCGTAGGGAATGTCGGCGAAGCGATAGGGAAACTTAATGACCACGAATCGGTCTTCCAGGGCTTGGCTCTGTTGGTCAAACTTTTTTGGCAAGTGATTAGTTAAAATGAGAAGAATGAAGCTTATGGGCATATCTTCGGGGTCTCTGTAGTAGCGTTTTGCGACGATAGACCATGCACCCGTAACCGCTTTGAAGATGTCTAAATTCCAGTTTTTGTCGGGAGTCTCGTCAATGTAGGCAATCGCACAACCCCTCAGTTTGTAAAGAGAAGCAAGGTTTAGTGTTTCTCCCGTTTTTATGATTGCTGCAGTATTAGTTTGCTGCACGAGGTCACCTAACGCAGCTTTAATTATGTCAACTACACTATTTTTACCATTTTGCCCGCCACCGACAAAAATAATCGCCTTACGGTAGATATTTCGTTGGGTTGCCAACACTGTGCTGACTACTTTCAAGAAATATTCTGCGTTTTCTCTTCCGCCCATGACTTGCGCGAGATAATCAACAAATGGCGACATGCTTGCATTTTCGTCAACAACGGAAGGAAGTGTCTTAGTAGCATAAAATTCACGCTGCGTAATGAAGAAATCTGTGTTGGGAATGAAGTATGTTTCGCCTGTATCAAACCAAAGTAGACAGCCATTTTTGTGGAAGGTTATGCGAAGTAGTTTATAGTCTTGAAACTCGGTGGGAATGTAATCTTTCGGAATGTAGGGGAAATCGTGCGTGACTTTTAATTCGCTGCGGATAACAGTCATTAGTGTCTGTTTAATGAAGGTTTGATTGAGTAGGCGGTTAAGGCTTGCCATGTAGTTTTTTGGAATTGTGCCATTGTTGTGCATTTTTATGATTTCCTTGAATTCGTCGTGCACCTGTCTAACCGCTTCGTTTACGAAAACTAAAATGTCGCTTTCGTTGGTTTCAATCCACTCCAATCTCTCATAGTCAAACCTAAACCAAGACAGGTAGCGTATGTTGTAACAGAAGTTAGGTTGGAGCAACGCAGCGACCTTTTTGCCTAAAGCGTCGTAATCTTGCAAGTATTCTGTAAAGTCAGCCGACATTCTAACGCCAAACAAGGCTCGGATTATAGTTTGAATAATTTCTTCTGGCACGCCCGCCGCAAGGGCTTCCTGTCGGAAGGTTGATATTCCAGCGCAACGCTGATTTCCCGTAAGAGGTAACTTAAACTCATATTCTACTGTGTATAACCTATGAGAAATTTCTTCATCGCTTGCTAACTCACAAATAGTCTGGATGATTTCACGGGCTTCTGGAAGGGTTAAGGCAGCACGACGCATAACCCCAGAAAGTGTATAACACAAATTTTGCCTATGACCTTTCCGCCAATAAGGTGTGAGAGACTTGACGACGATTTCTTTAATGCTGGAAGGTGTTGGGGCGGTAGAAAACACGACTTGGGTTTGAGTTTGGGTTTGTGCCCTGGATGTGTCTTTGAGCCAAAAGTAAAACCAAGCGGGGAGTTGGGCGTTGCGGGTTGAAGCATCAAATGGGCGGATAAACTCATATCGCCTAATAACGCCATTAGCGACGCCAGAAACCGAAGGTGGGGCGACAACGTAGGAATGATGGCATCTAATTTCAAAGCCTTCGTAACCGCCAACGTTTTCTAAGTAAGATTTGCCACCTAAGATTTTAACGATTTCGGCGTCATAAGCACACCAAATGTGGTAGCCACGGAAGGTGCGCACGATTACATTATCGGGAAAGGCGATTTGCAGAATTTCTTCAATGTTTTCCTCGCTGGCGTGGAAGCCTATATCTTGGAGGAAGCGAATTAAAGTTTCTGTGTTGTCAAAGTCTAACGCCATTAAGTTAGAGACTTGACCGAGTAATATAGCAATCCCCGAAGCAATTGGAGCGTAAGTTTCAATCATTCGCTCGACGATTTCGTCATTAATCCGTTGCTCGTAGAATACTTGGTAGGAATTCTTTGAGTTAGCAGTGCGAATGTTTGCGACCGATGCCAACGAGGGAATTTTGCTGCTTTTACCTGCGACTTGTCTGTAACCTTGCAAATTGGCTAAAAAGTTACGAAGTTTTTCGGAGAAAGTCGGGGTTTTAAGAAAGGAGCGTAACGCCGAAACGACTTCACTTTCGGGGCAGTTAAGAATACTTGCCAGCCGTCTCCGAGCGTCGGGGAATGTTGAAGCGTCTAACATTATTTGTGGGATTAGGTAATGACCGACAGGCACGATATTAAAGCCTTGTTGGTGATACTCACGCCAAGTTTCCGCAACATGCATAAGTGACACCCCTTTCTCTACTCGGTCTTGCATAAGCAAAAATCGCCTCACTGAGTGCCTACCTTGTTTGGTTTCTTCACCTCCGTGCTAGCTTCCATTCCGCCAAAATAGCGGGCTTTTTCGCAAACTACAACTCCATTAGCCTTGCTGTTTAAAACATAGCACAACCAATCGCCAATGTAAAGGAGTGAAGACCTACAAATTTTGGCGTTTTTGCTACCAGTTTTGGCGGTTTTGCACCAACATGCCTTTTTTGGTGACGCTCAAAATAGCCTTGCATAAAGCGGGCGGGAAACTTTCTACTTTCGAAACAGCAAGAAGCCTAAAGCAAAAGCAGCGGGCGACTGTGCGCCCGCCACTTCAGGGGTGTCACCTATGCATGACGCTTCAAGCCCCGTAAACGAGGCACTAAAATTTTGCCCTCATTGAAGCCCATTGTAAATAGTGATTTTGAGCCATTTTGCTACCAGTTTCGCCCTGTTTTGAGCACCCCACTTCCACTTGAAAAGATAAACTGTGCCCCCGTAACCCTACACCAACCACCTCGTAAATTTCCAGAAAATCTTGCCAAAAATTAATCGGTCACTATATTCCATACTCCTTGCTGTAAATCGGTTAGGGTTGTATATCTCACCTTGCGAAGGGTCTCCAAAACACCCTTATTTTTGGCGGATTTTGACGGCAAAATTTTGATTTTAGAAGGCTTGTCACGACTTAGTGAAGGTGGTTGATAGCGATTTACCAAATTTCGGGGAAATTACCCTTAAAGTAAGGCATTCGGTCATGACCGAATGCTTCACTTTAGAGTGAGTTTCCCAAAAATTCAGTAAATCGGTATTTCCGACCAACATTCTCAGATTTTGCGGGCGGTCTCAGGTGGCGGGGTCGGTCTCAGCGATAAAAACGGTAACAGAATGTTAGGCTCGGAGATTGAATTTATTTGAATAAATTCGATTTTGCCAAGTGGGCTTGGTGGGTGTGCTATGACCGACAAATTCCTTCGTTGCCTTCGGTTTGTGCTAAAGTGGGAAGGCGGTCTCAGCAACGACCCAGCGGATAGGGGCGGGCTAACGAAATGGGGCGTCACGCAGGCAACTTATGACCGCTACCGCACTGCGAAAGGTCTTCTACTTCAATCTGTAGCCAAACTAACCGACGCTGAAATGCGGGAAATCTACTGGCACTACTACTGGCTTCCAGTTAAAGCCGACGAATTCGCCTATCCGCTCGCCTTAGCCTTATTTGACACTGGCGTGAATATGGGCACGGTCACAGCTATTAGGCTGCTTCAGCGGGCGATTAACGACTTACTTCCGCAGCAAAAGTGGGTAGCGGTCGACGGAGTGCTCGGGGAGCAAACTTTAAAGGCAGCCAAAAACTTAGACGCCAAGCGGTTAGCCTTAAAACTTTGCGACCGCCGAGAGGAAAGATACTACGCCATAGTTAGAGCCAATCCGACACAGCGGAAATTCCTTCGTGGCTGGCTTAACCGCCTCAATGACCTTCGTCGCTCAATCCAACAACCGTAGAAAGTGATACAACCGAGACGACTTTCGCTTAGCCGTAAAGCGTGATAACCCTTCCTAACCGCCCGTCGCCCGGGCTTACTTAGCGACATTAACGCCCGCCCAAACAGCAAGCCAAGCATGACAAGTAAAAGCCACTCCATAACGCTCACCTCGCTTAGATTATAGTGATTTCCAGCCAACCATACTTTTCCTGTTTTGGCTTCTTATGGGCTTCCTTCCACGCTTTCAATCTTAACAATTCACGCTCCTTCACAGCGGGGTCGGCTATGTGTCGCTCCCAAGCCCGCCGAGAGTAATACTTTCTATAGCATTTCTGACTACAAAACACTCGGCGCTGCGACCCTGTGACAAACTTCGTGAAACATATCGGGCAAGTCACCAGCCTAAACTCCATAGCAGTCACCTCCAACCTACACTTGTTACAGTTAGTGCTACGATAGTGTTACGATTAGTGCTACGATTAGTGTTACAAACGCCAGCCAGTGGGGGTCGGGCGTGCTATTCTGCGGGTTAGTTTGGGCTTACTTTGGTAACCTTAATGGTAGGCTATCGACGGGGCTAACACGGGCGTGGATTTCCTTCAAGTCAGAGCCCCACAGGGTTACATAGCGCCGTGTCGTTTCGGGCGACGAATGACCTAAAATTAGTTGTAGGCTGAATGCGTCGCCTTTATTGAGCAACCACCTTCGGGCGAAACCGTGCCTTAGACCGTGAAACGGCAATGGCGTTAAGCCTGCTTTCTTTTGGGCTCTGTGCCAAACCTTGCAAACGGTAGGTTTGGGGATAGGGTTGTTGTTTAAGGTTACAAAAACTAAGTCGTCGGGGCTTAGCGTGCGGTTTTCCCTTATCATTCGTGCGGTTAGGTAGCGACGCAATATTTGCGCTGTCTTTTGCCCGAAGAAGACGACCCGCTCCTTTCCGCCTTTGCCCCAAATTTTCGCCATGCGGTTAACCAAATCTAAGTCGCCCACCTTAAGGTTTAGCAATTCAGATAGTCGTGCGCCTGTGTCATATGCGACGACAAACAGAGCCAGCCAGCGTAGGTCTTCAAACTTGTTGGGGTTAAGCGTGCTGATAGCCTGTAGGAAGTGGGTTTCCGTGACCGTTTTGGGCAAAGGTTGGGCGGGCTTAACTTGCACGGAAGCGACAGGATTGTCTTGCCTTAACCCTTCCTGACGCAGCCAGTTGAAGAAAGACTTTAGCACTAACAGGCGGGGCGCAATAGTTGTGCTCCTAACGCCACGATTTTGAAGCCATGCAACATAAGCAGTAACATGCGACGGAGCGCAATTCAGCGGGGAATGACATTCGTGCGCTTGATAGAATTGCTTCAACACGATTTCGTAATGCTGCAAGGTCTTAGCGCTTAAACCCTTAACCCGCTTAGCCCACAGGAAAGCGTCTACCGCAACTTCCCACGACAATTCCTTCAGCGCTAACCGCCCCCTTTCACATGCAACTACATTTTGCGGGGCGGAAGGTTAGGAAAACTGGGCGGGCTGCTTGCATCAATTGCAACTACATTGAGGATTTGACTGCAGTGGTTGAAGAAGGATGACTTGCAAATGGTGGCCCCGGCGGGATTTGAACCCGCGACCTCCGGCTTGAGAGGCCGGCGTCCTGAACCGGGCTAGACGACGGGGCCACCTTCTTTGGGCGCTCAAAAAGGATAACGCACAAAAAGCCAAAGCGCAAGTTCCTCACCGAAGCCCTCTAAAAAGCACCCGAGGGGTCGGGGAGATTTGGTACGCTTGCAAGGGGCGAGCGGACTCTTACCTCGCCAACGACCACCGTTCCTTCGTTGCCGACAGCATCTCTCGCCGTCACCCTCACTTGGTAGACCATGTCAGACACGCTTCCGTTGGCGGGGAGCGAAATCGTTATGTTGGCGGTGACGGTCTGTTGGTTTTGTGGGGCAAGTTCGGTTGGGTTGAAGTTTGGTGGGCGAGGGGAAACATCAATTCGGGCAAAAGCAACCCCCGATGGGTCGCTTATGGTCACGGTGACTTGAACTGTCCCACCTCCGAAGGGCAATTCAGTTCGCGAGAAACTTCCTGTCGCAGTTGGAGGCGTCCTATCACCTCCGCCGCCACCGCCGCAACCGAACAGGGCAAGAGGCAAAATCAATGCCAGCAAAATTCTCCGCCACATCATGAACATCTCCCTTCACCTCAGTCTTGTGCTGACAACGCTTTGAGCGACACGACCCTTTTCATCGCGAGCGATGACCTTCACCAAGTAAACACCTGTGGGCACAGGTTGCCCACCTGAGATTGTCCCGTCCCAAAGAATTCGGTGGTTGCCGGCTTGCCTGAAGGAATTGTCCAAAACCCGAACAACCCTTCCAGTCAGCGTTTGGACGACGATTTCCGTTTGAGCAGCATTCGTCAAACTGAACTCAACCGCTATCCCACGCCCTCGCATCGAGGTTGCTCGCAGGTTTTGGATTCTAAGCGGTTGTGTCGTCCCTTTTTCGGCAACGATTTGAACCTGACGCTCCTCCCCTGCCGAAAGCCTCAACTTGTAAGTTCCCGCCCTCAGCGAGCGAGTCAGATTAGCCACAGGGTCAACGAGGGTCAGCGACCAATCCCGCCCCAACGATGACAAGTTCCACCCGCCAATCTCAACCTCTTCGTCTTCCTCTCCGCCAACCAAAAACAGCGTCCACACAACCTTTTGCCTCATCGGCTTGACAGACACACCGGTTTTTGCTCCGTCAGCACCAATCAAAGCGGTCCTCGTCGGAGCAGCGGGATTCGGTGGCAAGGCAGCGTCAATGGCTTGACCGTTAAGGCTTAGACCGAGCAGCAGCGTGTCAGTTCCATCCTTTCGGGTCACCTTCAGGCTGAAGAGTTGCCAGTTGGGAGACTTTGAAGGCAAAGTCTCTTTGCGAGCGCCTAACGGGACGGGCACAACCAGTGTGCACGGCTGGAACGCGTAGATGAAGTAGGCTTCCCAAGGCTTGATTTCGCCCTCAAAGTCACCTTGAGCCAAACTCTTGTCGTAAACGAACTTGTAAGCGTTGGCAGTTTCGTCCCACCGCCACATGAACGGTGTCACAATGTCAGTCGCTTGAGCCAATGGCTTGACTGTAGTCCCAGAGCGAATTTGGATGGTGCTAAGTCGCCAAGGGACCTCAACTGGGATGGGGAAGCCAATCAAGTTCCAGCCAACTTGCAAGGCAACTTCAACGGTGTCAGTTGGCGGCAGCCGACCGCTGCTGGGACGGAAAGTGACAGTTTGTCGTGGCTTGACAAAGAATCCGGTGCCAACCTCAGACAGAGGCTTCGTTGGGTCAACGAACTCAAACCGAGCGAAAACAGGGTTGTAGCGGACGATGCGCCTCTCAAGCACTTGTGGGTCAACACCCAAAAGTTCGCTCAGAGACGGCGGATTCTGCCCCTGCGGTGTCAGCGGCGGCAGGAAAGGAATGCTCAAACTGCGAACCCTTTCGGAGGATACGGTGATTGGTTCTGGCAACACGATTATGCGGTAAGTTTGCCGCCAGTCTGCAGGTAGCCTAAGTCCGCCGGAACTAACCCACAGGTTGCGGGTGCCCGGACTTTCAAATCGCTCCGTCAAGGTAACCTCTCCGTTCTCGTCAGTTTTCCTCGTTGTTGTCTTCACTGTCAGACCTTGTTGAATTGTCAGGCTAACATCCTGCCCTGCGATTGGGTTTCCGTAAGTGTCCACGACTTTCACCTTCAAACTCACTTCCTCGCCTTTGAACTTCACCATCGGCGAGGTTATGGACGCTTGCCACTCGTCAACTTGCTCCAAAAGCAGCAGGCGTGCAGGGATGCTCGGTTGGACAACGACATTGACCTGAACCGGTTGAATGTTGGGAAATTCGGGCACGGAAACGCTTATCAGAGCTTGTCCCGATTTCCTTCCGACCGAGATGGAGACTTGGATTGCGCCATTAACGCTTCTGTCCTCATCCGATGTGCCCCCATCCACAACGAGCCGACTTTCAGGCTGTCCTTCAACGGGAATTATCGCCACTTGGAACTGGACGGGCGATTCAGGATGGGCGAAGGGATTATTCTTAGCGTCCATCAAACTTGCCCTCAGGACAATGTTGCCATCAACAGTGACTTTCACAGTCCCTTGTTCATCCGTTGGCGGTGTCGTGGTAACTGCCAGAACAGTAGGGACACCCAAACGAACTGTCAAGGTTCGGGTTGCAACGAGGTTCGCTTCGGGTGCTTCCGCCTTGACCGTCAAATTACCCGCCCGTCCTGTCAGCGTTATTGTTGCCTTGAATTGACCATTTTCGTCAGTTATGCCTTCAATCACGGAAGTGCCTGCGACTGTCCCAATCGTGACAGGCTCAACGCTCAATCTCACCCGAACGCCCTCAATGGCATTGTCTGCAGCGTCAACGACTTTTACTGTTGCTTTCACTTGCTCAGTCGTGGCTGGGACCTCGGTCGCATCCAAATCAAGTAAAATTCGTGCGGGAGGTCCTGCCACAACAGTGACCGGGAGTTGATAACTCAAATCGGAAGGCAGCGCGCTCTCTTGTGACGGTATTGTTGCCGAGACAGTGTAGTTGCCCAATTGTGCGGTCTTGGCATCGGCTATGAGGGAAACGGTCAAAGTTGAGCCGCCAATTATCGTCCCTGCTGCCGGTGAGACACCAAAACCGAAGCCGTCCCCGCCGTGAGTCATCAGCGCCCATCCAAAGTCTGGTGCAAAGTCAACGGTGCCCGTCGTGTTGTCTGTCATCTGAGCCCGTGCTTGAATTCGCCACTCAGGACTGTTCAAATTCAAATCAGAGAGGCGAACTCCAAACTCAACTGTCCGCTCGCTCAAGTTGAAGAAAGCAAAAGTCCGTCTTGCTGCACCGACGAAGAGCGCTTGTTCGGAGGCATTAATTCTCGCCACTGCATTTGCTACACCGTCCCCGTCCGAGTCAAACTCAATGAGCAAGTTGATTTCGGCAAGATTGGTTAGCCTCCGACCAACAAATTCAACTCGCACAAAGAGGACACCATCTCGCTCTTGCACCCAGATACGACCGATGTTGAGAGGAATGGCAGGCAATCTTTGAACTTCACTTAAAGCCGCTTCGTTAGGGTCGGCAATGAGCAGCAGCCAATCCGCTATGCCCGGCTCAACCCCAGGTTCAGCAGGTCTTGGACCCGGCGGGAGGAAGAAACGAGCCTGTGACGGCTGGACGAGCCGAAGCCCCTCGGAAAATCGGAAGGGCAAGACTTGCTGGAGAGAAGCGCCCTCATTTTTGAGTGAGCCCAAAACGATGCCCACTTCACCCGCTCTCAACGCATCGCTTTCCGCCAAAGACCCAACGGCGAAGTTCTGGAACGAAGCAGAGGTGGTGATTTCGCGAAGTCTCAGGACATAGGAGCCCCGCTGTCGGGATGATGGCGCTCCTGTTTCTGCTGTGATGCCAAAGTAAACTTCCGAACCGTTGCCCTTGACAACGGCTACAGGGTCACGACCGATGTAGTTGGAAGCGACAAAAAGCACTTGGTTGGCAGAAAGCGGCTGACCGTTAGCATCCGTTACCTGCAACTGAGCATCCAAAGGCGAACCTGTCTGCCACGCCCTAACTTCAACCCAGAAAACTTTGCCTGCAGGTAAGTTGGCTTTGAACCAATCTTGGTCATTAGCAGCCAAGTATGCCCGTTCAGTCGTTATGTCCGTGCTGACCAAAGTGAAGGCAGCGGTTGGAATGTTATTAGGCTCATGCGGGTCAGTGGGCGAAACTATTCGGACGGTTGCTGGGCTGGTGGAAATCGTAAAAGCGTTTTCCGCACTGATTTGCGCTTCAAGCCTTGCCTCTCCTTCCAATGCAGCCCCGGCGCTAAACCTAAGAGTGACGGTTTGACCGACGGCGACTCTCGCCAATGACCAGCGAACTTGTCTGTTGATGCGATCAAAAACTCCACCGTCTTGAGGCGTTATAGGCGACAAGATTGTCGGGATGCTTGGAACAATCACGACCACATTGGTGGCGTCAGCGTTTCCTGAGTTAACAACACGAACCGTGAAGGTCACTGTGTCACCAACAGTTGCTTCAGGTGTGGAAACTTCAAGGGTTGAATTGGCGAGGTTGGGGAAGCCGATGGGGCGAGGTGGCGGGATTTTCCGCAGCGCCTCAAAAGCGTCTATGCGACCGCTCCCGTAATCGTTGTCCTTGCCGGGACGACCCAGATCAACAGCCGTCTCCTCTAATGCCCGCTTGAGGAAGTCAACATCAATCTCGTCGATGCGCCTGTTCTTGATGGCAAGGGAAAGCATCAATGCGACAGTTCCAGCAACATGCGGACATGCCATTGATGTTCCCATCCAACTTTCATATCCGCCACCGGGAACTGACGAGTAAATGTCAACACCGGGCGCCGAGACATCAGGCTTGATTATGTCGCCGAAGCCTTCCCAGAAGACCGGACCTCGGCTTGAAAAGTCCGCAATTTGGTCGTTAATGTCCGTAGCACCAACACCAAAAGCCATCGGATAATCGCCGGGAGAACCCGTTGTTCGTGGATTTGGACCTTCGTTGCCAATGCCAAAAGCCGGAAAAATACGAGCGGCAATCCAAGCATTAATGATGTCACGAAATTCGGGGTTCATCGTTGGAGAATGGCTTGGCCATCTCCAAGAGTTATTCACCACATCAGCGCCGTCGTCAGTGTCAGGGTCACCGTCGGGGTCCATCACCCACTGCATGGATGCTATAACCCATTCAAAGATTCCAAAGCCTAAAGCATCAAAAGCCTTCGCAGCAATCAAAGTAGCCTTAGGAGCAACCCCGATGTGCACACCGCTGGCGTTTCCACCGGCAATCGTGCCAGAGACATGCGTTCCATGTCCTTGATCATCGTATGGAGTAGGTTGACCATTAACGGCGTCAAACCACCCATTTTGGGGTCGCAATTTTCCTCGCAAGTCTGGATGGTTAGGGTCAATGCCAGTATCAATGACGCCGACAACAACACCTTCGCCCTGAACTTGAAATGTCTGCCAAGCCTCAGGCACTCGGATTTTCTGCAAGCCCCAAGTGAACGCTTGTTGTATGACTATGCGGGAGGAAGGAATCGGTCGCGGCAAAGTTACAGTGGTGTTGGGGCGAATAGCAGCGACGGCTGGATGACGCTCCAACGCTTGAAAAACTTGCTGTGTCCCTTCAACAGCGATAGCGTTGATAATCCAGAAACGACGATAACGGCGAACTTCGCCTTGCTGCTTCCACGCTTCAAGTTGCGGGATAAGTTCCCGTTGACTTTGCTCCGCAGTTTGCATCAACAGCCTCTTGACGGCGGTTCGGTTTCCGAAGACTGCTGCAAGGTTGGCTTTCGCTTTGAGGACGACAATGCGGGTTTCATATTGTGGAGTTTGGGAGGGTAGAAATTGCCATGTCATCAAAACCCCAACAACCACCAACCAGCCCAAAATCAACACTGAGCGTCGCCAGTTCGCCATAGTTTCGCACCTCCCCATTTTTCTCCCAAAGGCATGGCAAAAACGCCACCTTCGTTTTAGCGCAACTTGGGCGATATGTCAAGAAACGGACGCTGAAATGCTGGCTTTGCTTTGCATTTGGAGGCAAATTTTGAGCCTCTGCCCCTTCGTGCGACACGGAGCGAAAATCCGATGCATTTGCATTGCGCATCCTTTTCTGACCTCATGCATCAATGGTTGTGGGCGCGACGGAGATGCAGCGCCCTTTAAACCACACAAAAGGGTGCGGGGCAAAAATCCCCCACCCAAACTGCAAGGAGGTTGATGCCGTATGGCTATCTTGAGCGAACGCGACAGAAGGAAGTTGCAGGAAATCTTCCGCAGCAGGTTGGTCAATCCAGTCAGGCTCGTCCTGTTCACGCAGGAACAAAGGCTGGTCTGGACGCCTTGGAATCAACCGTGCCAATTCTGCAAGGAAACGGAACAGTTGGTCAAGGAACTGAGCGAAATCTCCCCGTTGATTGAAGCGGAAGTCCATGACTTTGAGCGTGAAAGCGAGTTGGCGGAACAATACGGGGTTGACAAAGTGCCAGCCATAATCGTTACCGACGGCAACGGGCGTGGGAACATCAGGTTCTTCGGCATCCCTGCAGGCTTGGAGTTCACGACGCTCATTGAGGACATCTTGATGGTCTCTCAGGGCAGAACGAACCTGAGCGATGATGTTCGGGCTAAAATCAAAGCCATTGACAAGCCTGTGCACATTCAGGTTTTCGTCACGCCAACTTGCCCTTACTGCCCGAGAGCGGTTCTCACCGCCCACCAATTTGCGATGGAAAATCCCAATATCGTTGCCGACATGGTTGAGGCAACTGAATTTCCTGAATTGGCTGAGCGCTACGGAGTATTCGCCGTCCCGAAAGTTGTCATCAACGACGCAGTGAGTTTTGAGGGTGCTTTGCCCGAACACTTGTTCGCCCTCTATGTCCTCAAAGCCGTTGACCAACTCAGCGGCGAGGAAAGGCGAGAGTTTGAAGAGGTTGACCGCCAACTCAGAGGGATGGCGGATGATGATTGGGAACACGAGCATCGTCATGACCATGACGAATTTGAGCACGAACACCACTTCCATCGCTACGAACACTGAAACATCGGTTAGGTCAGCGAGGTGATGGGGCATGGTGATGCCGATGAGCCTTGATTTAAGGCTTGAACTCCCGGACAACGAACCCTACGATGTGGTCATAATCGGCGGCGGTCCGGCAGGACTGACCGCCGCCATCTACGCAGCGCGGGCGAACTTGAGAACGGTTGTTTTGGACAAACACCCCAAAGCAGGGGCGTTGGGGATGACACAACGCATTGAAAACTACCCGGGCATCCCTGAACCCATCAGCGGCGCTGAGTTGCTTGAAATTTTGCGCCGTCAGGCTATTCAGTTTGGTGCCGAGTATGTTCAGGCTCAAGTTACTGGCGTTGACTTGCTCAAAGACCCAAAGGAAATTTTCAGCAGCGCTGGCACTTTCTACGGACGAACCGTCATCATCGCAACTGGGGCGATGGGACATAAACCTTCCATCCCTGGCGAAGCAAAGTTGGTAGGCAAGGGCGTGAGTTACTGCGCCGTTTGCGATGCACCTTTCTTTGCGGGCAAAGATGTGGCTGTTATCGGCGACAACGAGGAAGCGTTGGAAGAGTTAGATTTTGTCAGCAGATTTGCCAAGACCGTCTACCTGATTTCGCACCACAAAGAACCAAGAGCGTCTCAGGAAGCGATTGAGCGTGCCCGTCAACTTCCGAACATCGTTTGGCTTATGGGCACGCGGGTCGTCGCCATTGAGGGTGAGGAAAAGGTCACAGGGATTGTCATTGAGCGAGAAGGTGTCAGAGAGAGGTTGCCTGTTGCGGGTGTGTTCGTTTACTTGCTCGGAACAAAGCCCGTCACCGACTTCCTCAACGGTCAAGTTGAGTTGACGCCCCAAGGTTGTATCAAGGTTGACCCTGAGACGAAGATGACGAATGTGCCCGGTGTCTTTGCTGTCGGCGATGTGACATGCAAGGAGATTCGGCAGGCGGTTATCGCTGCCGCCGAGGGCGCTATTGCCGCTTTGGAAGCGGACAAGTTCCTTCGCAAACGCGCAAAGGCTCGTTCTGATTGGGCGTGATTTGAACATGTTTGTCTTATCTCCGATTTGCCGAACCTGCCGTCGTTGTTAAGAATTTTCGGCAGTGCAGGAGCACTGCCCTCCAGAAAAGTCATTCACCATTCGCTAATCGCCAGTCGCCATTCGCTGCCGTTTCGGCTCCGCAGGAGCCTCGCCCTCCCATATCTTTTTGCAAACCCTTAGCGACGCTAAAATTAACTTTGCGCAAGCCCTTTAGGACGGTGGATGCGGATGGCACAGCGCTCAGCACGACAACCTAAAGCGTCAGAGCAAATTGTTGACAAATTCTGGACACTTTTGAAAAGCAACAACGACCCTATGGCAGCGTGGCGGGAAGTTTACCGTTGGTGGTGTAAAGAAAAAGGTCATTCGGAGCAAAGTTGGAAATCCGCCAGCGGTGCCGCTTTTGAACGAATCGCCCAACAATATGTGCAGCAACTCGTTGACGCCGACCCACGACTTAAGGGGCAAGTGGAGATAAAGCGCTGGAACCAATTGGAGCAGGAGTTGCAAGAAGGCATCCTTGCCGAACAGGTTTGGCAGAAGGGTGAATTGCGAAAACCTGTCACCGTCCCTTCTGAGGTGGATATGGTTGCCCTTCAGGTTGAAGGCGAAGAAATTAGTAGGGTAATCGCTGCCTACAGTTGCAAGTCGTCAGCAGCCGAACGCTACCAGCAAGATTTGTTCTGGGCAGAACGCTTGAGGGGACGAGGCATTCGCTTTTGCTTCGTCACTC
>Ga0079995_1054644_pt1 | contig 50274 bp, 38 predicted proteins | sample FaiFalFF_MnMetaG_2_FD_69198 | JGI IMG/M metagenome (GOLD analysis project Ga0079995, IMG submission 69198) | Freshwater microbial communities from Yellowstone National Park, Wyoming, USA - Fairy Falls C (FF_Mn_C) (SPADES assembly) (version 4) | ecosystem: Environmental > Aquatic > Freshwater >... | reverse complement strand
ATTCCAGCACGAGCACGGGCGCTAGGGTCCTGGACGCTGTAAAAATTACGATCTGCTATACCCCTCCCGCTGCCGTGTGCGGCAACGGCATTGTCGAACCAGGCGAACAATGTGACGGGGGCCCCTGCTGCACCGCCACCTGCCAATTCGCTTCGAGCGACACCGTGTGCCGCCCGGCTGCCGGTGAGTGCGATGTGGCGGAGACCTGCACGGGCTCAAGCGCCGCGTGTCCGGCTGATCAGTTCAAGTCGGCGGGCACCGTGTGCCGCCCGGCTGCCGGTGACTGTGATGTGGAGGAGACCTGCACGGGCACAGGCCCCACCTGTCCGGCTGATCAGTTCAAGTCGGCGGGCACCGTGTGCCGCCCGGCTGCCGGTGACTGTGATGTGGAGGAGACCTGCACGGGCACAGGCCCCACCTGTCCGGCTGATCAGTTCAAGCCCGACGGCACCGCGTGTACCGACGATGGGAAGGCGTGCACCCGGGATATCTGTTCCGGGGGGCAATGTACCCATCCCCTCCAGCCAGCGGGCACTCCGTGTCATCCCGGAGACAACTGCCCGGCGAACGAAGCGTGTACCGGTTCAAGTGAAGAATGCCCGAAGCCCGATGCCGATGGTGACGGCGTGAGGGATAAATGCGATTTTTGCCCCACGACGCCGACGAACGTGTGCTTGAACCTGGCGACGGTGAGTACCGCTCTCTTTTCCATCTCCATCTCCAGCGGGAGTTCTTCGGAGATGCTCGAAGCGGCACAGGCCGATAACCTGGGGCTTTTGGTCACGGACTTTGCACTCAACCAGGTCATCGTCTACCGCGGCAAAGGCGATGGAACGTTTCAGAGGTTCCGCACCTACACCGTCGGTGACGGTCCGATCAGCCTCCGTATTGGTGACGTCAACGGCGACGGGAAAACCGATTGGATCGCGGCCAATTATCTCTCTAGCACCCTTACTGTCGGCTTCGGTCAGGGAGATGGGACATTCACCCGTCTCTCTCACATCTTCTTGATTGGCGGGAAAAATCCCTCTTCGCTCGCGGTTGCCGATTTCAACCGGGATGGTCGGCTGGATGCGGCGGTGGCTAACTTCGGCTCGAACAATGTCACAATCCTGCTTGGGCAAGATAATGGGCAGTTGGCCGAGGTTTTCAACGTTCCTATCTCCGGCAGCGGGCCGAGTGCGATTGTCACAGCGGATTTCGATCGGGATGGCGTACTCGACCTGGCAGTCGCGAATCTGCTCTCAAACGATGTGTCGCTGCTCAAGGGCAACGGGCGCGGATCGTTCGCCGAGACCCAGCGAATACCGGTGCGCGAAGGCCCAGTGGCGCTCGCGACGGACGATTTCAATCGAGACGGCCGGCCGGACCTGGCTGCAGCCAGCTTTGCCGGGGATACCGTGTCACTCCTCCTCTCCCAGCCGAGAGCACTCACCTTTGCCCGCACAGACGTCTCGGTCGGGCAAGGGCCGATGGCTGTGGTGACGGGTGAGTTCGTGCCCGGAACGCTCAGCCTGGCGACGGCGAACTTCTCCGCCAACAATGTCTCGGTCGTGCTCGTTGAGGATGTCCGACCGCTTCGCAATAGTCAGAGTGTGCGGACGCTCGCCAATCCGACCTCGCTCACTGTGGGCGACGTCAATGCCGATGGGCGGCTGGACATCGTCGTCGTTGGATCTCCGTTTCCGGAGGTTCTCACACTGCTGAACGCAGGCAACGGCACGTTCACCCTCAAACGGTGACCGGCGCGCGCTCACGACAATTGCCGGGACGTGGGGATACCTTCCTTGCGTCCCGGCGTTCGACACAACCCAGGAAACAAACCGATACCATGACAAAGGAGGAGAGAGATGAGAAGCTTAAAAGTAAAAATTGCAGCTTTTGTTCTTGGGTCCGCCGTGTTGATGGGACCCACATTTACAAACAACGTCATCCTTTCCGTCCCACCCCCTGCCCAGACCGCTCAGTCGGCGATGATTCAATGCAGCGGTGGCGGGGATTTCCTGGTCACCGGGAGCGAGACTTGGCATTTCGACCAAACCTGCGGTGCCGGTTTCTTTTCAGATCGCCGTTTCGCGCCAGCATCTTACCAAACTGTTGCATGAGTTGGAGCGGGACGGCATTCTGTGGCGGGACAAAGGATGGTTCATTATTCCAGAGCCTGAGAGACTCTGGCACTGGACCGATTATTAGAGAGTTTCAAATCATTTTCTCAGGAAAAACATCACCAAATTTGAACAAGGAGGAGATTAGATTATGAGGTCAACTTTTTTAAGCACAGCAGTTCTTGTGGTACTTGGTCTTTTGCTGAGTCCAGGTTCACGCTCATCAATCTCGCGAGACCCTGACACGAAGATTTTGGCTTACGTGAATTCAGAAACGAAGACGCCTCGGAATAAAGCACCGACTGAGGCTCTTCCCTCCCGTGAGCGGAAGGTTTTTCTTGTCAAGATGAACACGCCGAGAGCCAAGCACACGGCTACAGAGTTGCCTGACGGCAGGGTTCTGATAGTTGGCGGCCTCAATGAGGGCGGCGCTCTGGCGTCAGCAGAATTGTTTAACCCTCACGCCAAGAAATTCACTGAGACGGGTCATTTAGCCGTGGCTCGTTACGAGCACACGGCCGCTTTACTCCCGGATGGTAGAGTGCTCATCGCGGGCGGTCGTAATGGCGACAGTCCTCTCGATTCCACAGAGATTTTCGATCCTGTGACAAATTCATTCTTGCGCGGTCCCTCTTTGAATCTGGCGCGTGCAGGCCACAGCGCCACCCGGCTAGCGGATGGCCGAATTCTGATCGTCGGCGGTGATGCAGAAGGGAGCGCCGAGATCTTCGATCCCACAACGCAGAGCTTCGCCCTGGTCGAAGCACGCTTGGGGATCCCCCGCGCATTTCACGCGGCGGTTCAATTGCAGAGCGGAAAAGTTTTGATCGCTGGCGGCCTCGCACCGGACGGCAATGCCCTTCGGTCGGCAGAACTCCTTGATCTTGAAACAATGGAGTTTTCGCCCACGGGCAATTCGATGCATAGCGCTCGCGTGTTGCCAACCCTGCGCGTGTTGCCGGACGGCAAAGTTCAGGTCATCGGCGGCGACCCGGAGCCTTCGATGGAAATGTTTAATCCCGAAGGGAAATATTTCACGGCTCAGGCTCGTCTCCTGTCCGGTTCTATGTCGCTTCTCGAGGTCTTGCAGATACAGACGGGCGCAGCCCTCTTCGGCAAACCGACCACGCCAGACGCCGAATGGCAAAGAGAACTTTCTGGAAACCTTGAGGAGCTGCTCGACCGGAGTGAGCACACGCTGACGGAAATGCTCCAGTCAAATCAAGCCTTAGTGGCGGGCGGCGTCAATAGTCGTGGTCAAGTGCTCGGCTCAGCGTTCCTCCTCACCGACTCGCAGCCCACCGTGACCACGGATAAAACTGATTATTCACCTGGAGAGACGGTACACATCTTCGGTTCAGGTTTCGCACCGGGCCCAATCACGTTGACGGTGACTCGACCGGACGGGCAGGTAGATACCATCCCCAACGTGGAAGCCGATAGTGACGGAAAGTTCACCGCAACGTATCAGCTTAACGGCATCGAAGGGACCTACACGGTCAGGGCGACAGACTCGCTTGGGCAGACCGCGCAGACGACGTTTACCGATACCAGCTCCCGGATCACCCAGATCGGTTTTAACACTGTAAATCAACCCGCCAGTTTTACGGTCGGTGTTCCCAATGGGACCTCAACGCCTTTGAGAGTGCAGGCGCAGAACAGTGGAGGGACAGGAGAGACCGTGACAGGCGGTGGTCAATCCATAACGATCCAAGTCACATCGAACTCAGCCACAGGAAGATTTGATACGTCCCCCGGTGGAACTTTCACTGCCACCAGTCTCACGTTACAGATCACGCAAGGTAACCAGAACACTCCCGACTTCTTCTACAGGGACACGACGGCAGGCATGGTCACGCTGACCGCCACCGTGACGGCAAAGACCAACCTCTTGACAAACTTGCCGCTTAACTCGACGGCCATGATAACCAAAATGGTCAACAAAGCCAACACAACAACAACCGTGACTTCAAGCCTCAATCCGTCGTGCGAGGGTCAGTCAGTGACCTTTACCGCAACAGTGGCGCACGCTACGGCTGGCGGCGCAGGCACGCCAACGGGCACCGTCACCTTTAAGGACGGAGCAGCGACACTGGGCACAGGAACGTTAAGCGGAGGAGTGGCAACCTTCAGCACCTCATTGCTTACGGCGGGAGCACATTCGATCACGGCGGTCTACGGCGGGGATAGCAACTTCAACGGGAGTACCTCGTCAGCCATCACACAAAATGTGACCGCCACACCGACGTGTTCCATCTCTGGCCTTGATCCTGTTTGTCCCAACTCCAGCGGGCACACCTATACGGCAACCAGCAGTTTGTCAGGATCAAGCTTTAGTTGGGCAATCTCCGGTAATGGGTCCATCGTTGGCTCTACAACGGGGTCTTCCGCCACTGTGAATGCCGGCGCTGCCGGGTCCTTCACGTTAACCGTGACCGTCTCTAAGAGCGGTTGTAGCAGCACCTGTATGAAGACGGTGACTGTAGCCGACACGACGCCGCCGACGATCACTTGTCCGGCCAACGTAACAGTACAGTGCGATGCCGACGTGCCACCAGCAGACTTTGCGGGTGGAACTGCCTCGGATAACTGTGGCACACCGACAGTAGTGCATGTCAGCGATGTTGCTTCGGGTACTTGCCCCAAGATCATCACCCGCACCTACAAAGCCACGGATGCCTCCGGCAACATGGCGACGTGCACCCAGACGATCACGGTCAACGACACCACCGCACCGACGATTACCACCTGCCCGGCGGCTCAGTCGGCTTTTGCTAATGGAGGCTGTCAGGCGGCCGTGCCGAATTTCACCAGTGGAGTCGTGGCCAGTGACAACTGCACGCCATCAGGATCATTGATGATCACGCAGAGTCCAGCGGCGGGGACGATGGTAGGGTTGGGGACGCACACGATCACGTTGACGGCGAAGGATGCCTGCAACAACAGCAGCACCTGCACGACGACGTTCACGGTGACCGACAACACGCCGCCAACCATTACTATTACGACACCTCCCAATGACGCGACTTACATCGTTGGCCAAGCGGTCACAGCCAACTACAGTTGTAGCGACAATTGCAGCGTGGCCACCTGCGGTGGCACGGTAGCTAATGGCGCTAACATCGACACCAGCACACTCGGTGTAAAGAGCTTCACGGTTAACTCGACTGACGGATCAGGTAACTCCGCCAGTAAGACTCACTCCTACACCGTCAGCCCCATTCCCACGACGACAACGGCCGCCGTCGGTCCGACAATGGTGCAATACAGCGATCAGGTGATGCTCAGTGCCACCGTAGCTCCGACCTGTGTTCCCTGCACCAGTGTGGGCGGCGCGCTCACAGGGACTGTCGAGTTCCGGCTGATCAACGGCAGCACCAGTGTGGTTGTGGCGAGTGGGGTGCCGATCAATGGCTCTGGTGTAGCAAGCACCACGGTGGCGATCCTCAACGCCGGTCCGGGCACATACACGGTGAAAGCGATCTTCACGAGCACCAACCCGAATTACGCGGGGAGCATGAGCAGCGGTCCGATGCTGACCATCACTCAGGAAGACGCACGAGCGACTTACACCGGGACGACCTTCGCTTTTGCGTCTGGTGGCACGACCGTCATCGCTTTGAGTGCGACGGTCAAGGATATCACCGCTGTCATAGGCGACCCAGACCATGACCCATACGCGGGGGACATCCGGAACGCCACGGTCAAATTCGTCAACCGCGATGCGGGCAACGCCGTCCTCTGCACGGCTCCCGTGGGCCTTGTCAACTCCTCCGATCCGAAGATCGGCGTGGCGACTTGCAACTGGACAGCCAACATCGGCAATGCTGATGGCGTCGCGTACAATATCGGGATCATTGTGGAGGGCTACTACAGGCGGAATAGTTCCGATGATAATGTGATCGTCAACGTGTCAAAGCCACTAGACAGCTTCATCACGGGGGGTGGCTATCTCATCATGCAGAGCCCAGCCGGACAGTATGCTGGTGATCCTGGCAGCAAGAACAACTTCGGGTTCAACGTCAAGTACAATAAGAGCGGCACGAACCTTAAGGGCAACGCCAACATCATTGTTCGCATCGGTGGGCGCGTGTACCAGATCAAGAGCAACGCGATCAACTCGCTGGCTGCTGATCCTGTCACCGGCAAAGCCGAGTTTAATGCCAAGGCCAATCTCCAGGACATTACAGACCCGAACAGCCCGATCCCTATTGACGGGAACGCCACGCTGATTCTCAAGATGACCGACAAGGGAGAGCCTGGCAGCAGCGACACAATTGGTATCACGCTCTTGAGCAAGCGAGGTGGTCTCTATTTCTCGAGCAACTGGGACGGCACCAAGACGGTGGAGCAAATGCTGGCTGGCGGTAATTTGGTGGTGCGTTGATCTGGCACGTCAGAAACATGGGTAGCCGACTTCGCTCGGACCAAATCACGGACGGCGAAGTCGGCCACCCTGAACCCGTCAAGCGACATTCGGCTTGACGGGTTGAAAGAAGGAGATAGCTCTCAATCGTAGGAGAGCTATGAAACCACGGAATTCAACTCAACTTAGTTAATCGGCAAGAAGGTTGTCACTCTGTTCAACTGAGTTGGGCGGTGAAGACCGAGACGCCAACCTTTTGCGATGACCATTGATAAGGGGGAAGCGGGAGGTGAATCTCAAAAGGACAGCATCCGCCAGTTTTATATCAGCCAGCCTGTCGCCGATTCTCTGTCAGAGCGGACTGGCTCTGGCTTTGGAACCACCGGAAACGACGGAGCCGGTTCCTACGACTCATTCCGCGCCCGCCTGCCAGCCAAGTACCAATATCGAGCACGTGGGGATGGGTCTACCCACGCCCGGCACTACTAATGCCAACCAGTCTAAGGTGAGGGTTGATGCAGGCAGCGGCGCCCTCATGATCTTCCGCCAGACAGGAGTGTTGCCAGAATCCATCCGGAAGAGGATGAATGGGCACGCCAGCCGAGCGCTGACTGTCCGACCGAAGGCTGGCTCTACCTCATCTGGGTCATCTCGGAGACCACGGCCAAAGAAACCTCATGGAGCATGGGGTGAGACCGACCCCTATGAAAGCCCTAGTTCGACTCCAGAGGCCGATAAATCGCAGTCTGGAGACCGCTCTTACATGAAACTAACAAATGGAGGAGAGTAATATGAAGACAAAGAAGATTTCTACGATCTTTTTGGGCATCGCACTCGCGATGCTTGCTATTACAAGCAAAGTCACCTCAGGCCCACAGAAGCCGAAGATGGACACGCCAATCATCTCATGCGCCGGTTCAACCGAAGGGTCGATTGACATCCGAGTCTGTGCTCCTAGTGGCCCTGGGGCTACCGGCGCCCCCGCCGGCTTTTCCATCCAGTGGATGACCAAGGCCGAGTTTGACGTGTACGGCTGGCCAGACGACTCCGGTTCGCCATTTCCGCGCGAGACCTTCTGCAAGGCGTCGTTCTCGGGCAATGCCTTTGGGTCAAGATATAATCTAGGCCCTGGGGACTGTGTCACGGTGCGCATTGGTGACCTGTTGTTTGATAATGGCGCGTCAACTTCGGAGGGTTGTGATGTAGCGCTGAAGTGTGGTACGACCTACGTGTTTCGCGCTTTCGCGCATGCCACCCGCTCGCTGCGGCGCAGTGACTTCACTGGCAATTTGGAGTGTAGTACCGAAGCTTGCGATCCAGGAGGAAGATGCACTCTCACTCAGGGGTTCTGGAGGACTCACCCGTGCGACTGGCCGTCACCTTTTATGCCGGGTGCGAACGGCACCGCGTCCCCAACTCAGTGCGCCTTGACGGGTAACCTGAACCAGCGGTGCGCCTGCGACTCGAGCAACACGATCATGCTCGGATCGAACGCCTACACCCAGTGCCAACTGCTGTGTATCTTGGCGACACCGGCTGGAGGCAACAACGGCCTGATCAGTCTGGCTCACCAACTCATCGCCGCCAAGCTCAATACACTCAACGGCGCGGGCTGCTCAAGCGCTAACAGCATTATCGCTGCTGCCGATGCGTTAATCGGTAATTTGGTGGTTCCACCTATCGGTAGTGGCTTCCTCCATCCCAGCGTCACCAGTAACTTGGTGACCGCTTTAAACAATTACAACAACGGATCAGGTGGAGGAGATTGCCCAGGTCACTGTAAGGAATGAGAACACTCGATAACGCTTAGTGATTCAGAGCAGCCAGTGTGCTGATTAACCTGGCAGGGCGGGCCTCCCGCTCTGCCAGATGTTGCATGAACTCGACCTGCTACGGGCTTTGAATCGCACCGAACCCCATGTGGGGTTTGGTGCAACGATTGTTTTGTGCATTTTCTACTAGTGAGAGTGGTGGCTTGCCAGTAGCTTGGCTCAGCGTGACCGGAGTGGTAGACTCAGTAGTCAAAGCGACGCCGGGTGTCCGTATACGGCCATAGCGCAAATGGACCAGGTTTGTTATAACTTGGGGCCGGGTAGCTACACCGTCACGATCACAGGCAAGATAAAAGGTGTGGATGGGAACGCAAATCTCAGTTTCAAAGGGACTGCTCAGATCACCATCAACGCTGAGGGATGCCAGTAGCAGGCAGTAAGCCGTTCTGCTGAGCGGCTGGACATCGTCGTCGTTGGATCTCCGTTTCCGGAGGTTCTCACACTGCTGAACGCAGGCAACGGCACGTTCACCCTCAAACGGTGACCGGCGCGCGCTCACGACAATTGCCGGGACGTGGGGATACGTCCCTTGCGTCCCGGCGTTCAGTGACTCCTTAAGCCGTTCTGCAACTCATGGACAAATGTCCCACGACATTTGTCCCGATTGCTTCCTGCTTCACTGACCGGATGCTCGGAGACCGGGCCACGCCCGTTCCGCCGCAGTGCCGATCTCCACGGGGTCCCCACGCGATCCCAAAGATCGCGTGGGGTGCCCGACAGGCGTCACTTCCCGGGGAACTCCCGGTAGGGCTCCTCAGGTGAGCCACCCCATCTCTCAAACACCACCCGGCTTGGTCCTCGCCGGCGCTCATCGAATAACCGATTCACCCATTTTTGTCAATAGCCTTGTGAGCAGTTCTCAACCCTTCAATGCCAATGATCCAGTCGGCGGCCCCAACCGGATCAAATCACCTGATTTGTCTCTCTGAGAAGGGCATATCAGGAGTACGAGCGAATCCAGGGAACTATTGAAATACCTCCTGACCGCAGATAGGCTGGCGCACGCAAGCAACACGACGGGAGCATCGGGTGCGCATGAGCAAGCTCTGGAATACGGACGCAGGTGACCCGACGTCGTCTCGGGTGAGCGTGAGCGCTCCCCTTAAGATCCCCCCGGCCATATTTGACCTTGCGGGGCAAGCATTTGCATGTGGCCTAAAGTGACCGAAGCGAAGCCTATTGAGATACCCCCAAGATCGTGAAGCCTGCGCGGGGGCGTTCGAAATTAGCCTCAGGTGAGCGCATGCGAACCCTAGGACAAGGGCGGGCCGCAAAAACCCACCTGAGTCCCCGAAGGGGGCGGTCCTCTCGGTCAGAAGACATCCAATCCGTTCACACCCAAAGGGACGTCACGCGTTCGACATCGCGAGGCCTGGGAGATTCACGCGTGCCTGATGGGCCGCCGGCACGCGCGGGCTCGGGGGTAATTTTTTATCGGGTTTCCTAAGGCTCGCCTCGCTCCACTCGCCCGAGGCTAACGTCGAGCCGCCCCCTCCGGGGGCTCGATCTTCGGTCCGAAGTGGTGCCGGGGGCGGGACTCGAACCCGCACGCCCTTTCGGGCAGGGGATTTTAAGTCCCCAGCGTCTGCCCATTCCGCCACCCCGGCCTTTCCCCCGACCGATGAGGGCAACACCGATCGCACCGTTTCCTCTCGAAGAAGCGAGCGACTCGACGCGCGCTCGACTCGCACTACTATATCACAGAGTGCCCGCGCGAAGAAATGGGTATGGTGACGCACCCTTTTCGCAGAGGAGTGACGCCGTTGACCGGGCGCTCCTCTGGCGTTATCTTGGGAACGGGCATGCCGGTAAGCGGCCGATGGCCAAGAGGCATGCCCGCATGGGGGAAACTTCTCGGAGGCTCCGGCCTCCGAGGCAGGGGTCGGTGAGCGACCCCCGTTGCCGGTTCTCGGGCCTCGGGTTTTCGCTCGGGGCCGCGACTGGAATATGCAGCCATTTGCGTAAGTCCTATCGCGGCGCCGAGAATGAAACATTCTCGGCACAGGGTCGTCCGGCGCTCTCGGCAAGATCGCGCGGAGATCCGAAGGTGGTGGAGGTGACCGATGCGGAAGCGACACGCCCTATGCGCGGGAGTACTCGGATCTCTCCTTTTGGGGTTCACTCTGGGAACGTTCGCTCACCCTCGCGAGGGGGAAGGCCTACCGAGCTCACGCTCGCGTTCGGCTTCGGATACGCGGGTTACGGAGACACGTCTTGCGCTCGAGTGCGGGGCTGAACTGATCACGCTCTTCGCCCATTCTCCAGAGTATCCGGCACCGGTTCCGATTCTCTCGGTCCTGCGTGACACGTTGGGTGATGCTGATCGCGAGAATGATCTTCTGCGCTATGTGTGGATCTACACCTACGCCCCTCCGACGCTTCTGCAACGCATTGCCGCTGTGGTTCCGTTCCTCTATCATCAGGTGGCGACGCGCCGACAGGCCGATGCGCCTCCGCCGATCGCCGTGGATCTATCCGATCCGAAGCGATCCGTGTGGGGGAAGACGTCGCGCCTCATCGTCCAGAATGCTGTGCTCGACTCCAAGGGATGGCTCTTTCGTGCTCTGCCGCGGACGAAGCAACGGAATCTGGAGGAATATCGCGAGGCGCAGATCGTCAAAGCGCTAGCCGTCCTCTCTCTTTACGAGAAGACGGATACGGCAGCGCTGAGCGAGAGCGAGCTCACGCGGATCGCCGCCTTTCTCTCGCCCCCTACCCTACTTGGTGCCTTCTTGCACGAGCTGAGGCTCGCGGAACTGACGATGCGTCGGTCCCAGAAGAGCCGCGAGCGGCGGGCGACGAATTGGGACTTTCTTCGGCAGCGCGCCGAAGAGGAAGGGCTCTTCTTCGAGCCGCTCGGTCTGCCGGGGGAACCGCCCTCGCATGCCCTGCTGTGGGTCTCGCGGGAAGCGCTCCGGGAGAATTTCGGACGGCGCGCCTTCAACGCGCGATTCCTCAACATCAAGAATCCGTGGACGGACGAGCGGCTGCGGCAGTGGTCGGGATACACGAAGACGATCTATCTGGATCGAGAGAACCGGCGGGTGACGCCGGACCATCCGGAAGCGTGGGCGGTGGAGCTGATCCCGCTCGCGCTCTATGGTCTCGACTTCCCGAAGATCCCGATCCTGCTGGTGGATTTCCGAAGCGCGCTTCACGTCAAAGCGCGCGATGCCTCGGGGAAGGTGCTCGCGGATTCGGCGCGGTATCTTCTCGGCTTCTCTCCCTACGGAGACCTGAGCTATCTCCTGGCGCGATCGTTGCTGAACTACGTGACGCGGAAGAAGGGGATAGACCTCAATCAGCCGAGCCGCTTGAAGGCCTATGCGGAACTGAGCGCGCTTTTGCTGACCGATGATCAGTTAGATCCTCAGTTGAAGGCTGCGCTGGCGCGTCGCGCGGAGAAGGCACGCGCGTCGGTGGTGGAGAATTCGTTCCAGTACCAACCGGTGATTGCGACGCGACAGCACGAAGCGCTTGTGCGCGCGGCGACCGAGACGCCGTGGCTCGCCCGTCGGATCGAGCAGGATCGTCAGCGCGAATATCGGCGAGTGAGCCATGGGCGAGCGGCGCGAGTTCTTTTCGCACTGGCCCGCGCCCTGACGCTGGGGATCTACACTCATCGAGAGGAACCGACGCCGGAGCTGCGCGCGCGCGTTGATCTCGCTCGACGGATGGCCTTTCATCGCGCGCAGTTGGAAGCGGCCGTGAGGCGCTCCCTTCGCTTGGACGAGGAGCAGGACCTAGAGGCGCTGCGCGCTTCGCTCGAGTTCATCCGGACGCATGCGGACCTGGCCGGATCGGAGATCGTCGGCATGCTTGCGGAGGCCTACACGCGCTCGAGTGATCCGGAGTTCCGATGGATGTGCCTGCGCACGCTCGCGGCGATTCGGAGCGAGGCGGCACAGCGTGCTCTTGTGGCGCTCGAACGCGATGCCCGTGGAGACCCGATGCTCCGTGAGAAGCTTCACCGGGAGCGCGTCCGGAACGGCCGCGGGATGCCCGCGCCTGTGGCCAATGGCTCGCTCCCCCTGGTGAGAGACCCTTAGCCAGGACTCGACATGACGTGCTCTCGACGCGCGATCAGCATCCTTCTGCTCGCCCTCCTCGCAGAGGGGGTGGGGATCCGGCCACTCCGAGCCGAGGACCGCGCGACTTCTCCCGCGCGATCTGTGCGGCGGATCATCATCCTGCGCTTTGATGGGCTTCCGCCCGATCTCCTCTGGCGATACGTTCAACAGCGAAATCCGCACACGGGCAAGAGTTACCTCCCGTGGATTCGGCGCGTCTTCTACGAAGAGGGCATCGTCTTTGAGCACTTCTACACGCGCGGACAATCGCTCTCGGGTCCCTCTTGGGCGATGCTCGCCACGGGCCGGCCGCAGCCGCTCGTGTCGAACGTGGAGTTGGATCGAGCGACCGGGCGGTTGGAGGACTATTTGAACAACGTCCTGATCCAATACGAACTGCTGCGCGGTCGGCGTCTTCATGCGCGGGTGGTGGAGGTGCTGGACGAGCGGGGAGCATCTCTCATAGAAGACCTCTATGAACCGGAGCAGAAGCGGATCGGACTCGAACTGATCCGCCGCGGGACGAGCTGGACGGCTTTGGCGCGGATACTGCAGGCGCGATTCCCGCACCGCTCGATGGAGGAGCTGCTGGCTCGATGGCTCGGCGGCTTCGACTCGCACGAAGCTTTCGACATGGCCAATGAAGAGCATCTTCTGGAGAATCTGAAGGACCCGCGCTTTCTCTATCTCAGCGCATTTTATTCGCTCTTCGACCACTTCGTGCACACGAACAACGACGAGGAACTGATCCGACACCTGCTGCAGCGCGTGGACCGCACTGTCGGACGCCTGTACACGGCCATCCGCGAGGGGCCGTACGCCGAGGAGACGGTCCTCGTCCTCATCTCCGATCACGGCATGACGACGCGCCCGGATATCTACAGCCAAGGGTTCAACCTCGTGAACTACTTCACGCGCGCCGAGTGGGGAGGGCACCACGTTCTGACCAAGCGGGCGAATTGGCACGATTTCCAATTCCGCAGCCTGAATTTCCTCGCCCAAGGTTTTGTCAATCCGAGCCGCGAATCGCCCTATCTGAAGGGGCAGGCCCACTATCCGACGCTCTTCCTCGACTACGATGGAAACGAACGGGCGATGCTGCATTTTCGGAACTCCGATCTGAACCTCCTCCATCTGCTTCTGCGGGAAATGAAGCGGCGCCATCCGGAGCGCGTGGCCAACGCTCTGCGCGCTCTCTTCTTCGAGGTCATCGAGAGGAACCGCGCGCGCTGGGACCGCGAATGCGCGGACGTGCGCGAAGAGCTGTGGGCGATGGAGAGATGGATGGAACGCCTCCGGCATGCGCTCTCTTCCCTTCCCTCGGAACAGGAAGTTCGGCGGAAGGAGCTGAGCGTGCAGATGAAGAACGTGGCCGAGTACCGCGCCGAGTACGAGGCGTATCTTCGGATGCTCTCGACTCTGCTCGCGCTGCGACAGGACTCCTTCGATCCCCGCGCCGTGCGTCCGGACGACCTCATCCGGCCGCGAGTGTTCGGCGCGCGCAATTCCGTCTTTCAGTTGCAAAACTACGTTGTGGGACTGAAGGATGGAACGATTCACCTGCGCCCGGACGGACGGGTGGACGAAGAGGCGACGTTTCGTCGAATCAATTACCTTCGGCTGCTGAAGGAGCATCGGGTGCTCAACAACCCGCAGCCGCACATCTCGCCGTACCCGGTCGACTTCATCGCCCTGCGCATCCCATACGAGGAGATTCAAACGGCGCTGCGCGGGACGCCCCTGGATACAGGTGAGGACGTGGTCTGGCTCTACGGAGGCGAAGACCATCAGGCGCTCATCGTGGCGAAACCGTCTGTACCCGGCGGGGGATCGAGGCTTCTGCGCTACGTGCCCATTGCCCGACTGAGACAAACGGCCGATGGAACCATCACCTTCGAGCGGCGGGAGTTCCAGCCGGGCTTCCCGCTGGCGCTCTGGGAGGACGAGAATCTCTCGGTCGCGGGAGATCGGCGGGCGTGGTTGGAGGAATTTCACTCAGAGCGCGAATGGATCGAGGCGACGCACCGAACGCGGTATGCGATCGCCGTGGTGGGGTTGTATGATCTGTTCGGCGCGTCATGGCAGACGATCCCAACGCCCGTGCCCAGTCTGGAACACGTGCGCACTGTGGCGCAGGGGGGGGACATGGCAGCCGAAGAGATGCTCCTGCGGCGATTCTTCGCGCGGCGACGCCGGAACATGGAGCCGGATCTCTTGCTTCACGCGAACCCGTACTGGAATTTCAACATTCGCGATTTCAATCCGGGCGGCAATCACGGGAGCCTCTTCCGCACGGCGACGCACGCGACGTGGATGATGTGGGGGGGACGCCGGACGGGTCTCAAACGGGGCTATCTGGTGACGCGTCCGTATGAGAGCCTGTCCTTTGTGCCCACGATACTGGAGGTGATGGGGATAGCGGACGGACCGGTGAGCGGAGTCGCAGAGGCGAAAGGATTCCGAGGACTTCCGGGAGAGGTCGTGTGGGAGGTCTTCGATGAGCGTTCGGTGGCGCGATAACTTGGTCGTGGGTTCTCTGCTGCACCATCCGAAGCGCACGGCGGCGAGTGTGCTGGGCATCGCCACAGCGATGACGCTCGCGCTGATGACCGGCGGGCTCGTGCGCGGGATCTTGAAGGAGCGAGGTCGGCGCGAGGCGAGCATTGGCGTGGAGATCCTTGTGCGCGAGCGCGGGACTATTGGACTCACGCCGGGGGGCGCGACGCTCACGTTGCCGGAGGCTCTCGCCGCTACGATCGCTTCTGTCCCCGGTGTGAAAGGGCTCACGCTCGTCGGCCAGTATCTGCAGCCGACGGGGCGCGGTCTGGATCTCCGACTCGTCGAGGGGATCACATACGACGAATACGCGCGGCTCACGGGCTTGCGCCTTATCCAAGGACGTGGCTTGAACGGTGGGGACGAAGCCATCATTGACCAGGTGCGCGCGCTCTCGCGACAGGCTCGCGTGGGCGATACGATTGAGATCTTCGGCCGACCGTTCCGCATCGTCGGCATCTACGAGCCACCGCTTGGTCCGCGGATCAAGATTCCCTTGGAGACTATGCAGCGAGCGCTGGGCGCCGAAGGGCGAGTCTCGGCTGTCCTCGTCAAATGCGCGCGCCCACAGGATCAGGAAGCGATCGCCGCTGAGCTGCAACGCCGACTCCCTGACCGCCAGGTCCTCCTCACGCGCGACCTCCCTCGCCTTTATGCCGACGGAACCCCGCTGATCAATGGATTCCTCACAGCCATCCTCGCCGTTGCGGCTATTGTGAGCACACTCCTTGTCGCGCTCACAATGTACACGACCGTTCTCGAGCAAACCCGCCACATCGGCATCCTGAAGAGCCTTGGTGCGTCCAAGGCCTTCATCGTCGCGCTCATCGAGAAGCAGGCACTCGCTCTCAGCGGCCTCGGCCTCCTGCTCGCTCTTCTTGTCTCGCTCGGGCTCAAGCATGCCGTGGATGCGCTCACGGTGCTCCGTGTGGAGCTGGAAGCACGGTGGGTGCTCGCGACCATGGCTACCGGTGTCGGGAGCGCTGCCCTAGGGGCTCTCTATCCGGCTCTCCGCGCTGCCCTCCAAGACCCCATCCGCGCTTTGAGATACGAATGATCCCCACGACCTCGAGGGAGGAGGCGTTCACACCTCGTGCTTGTCTGATCAGCCTCCGCTCGGGTAGACTTTTGCACTTACGCTTTAGGGAGGTGCCGCGCATGGATGCTGCACGCCTCATTCGTGTGGCGCACAGTCCGGATCCGGATGACGCGTTCATGTTCTACGCGCTCGTACACGGGAAGATTCCCACCGAAGGCTTTCGGGTCGAGCACGTGCTCAAGGACATCGAATCGCTCAACCGCAGCGCTCTGAACGGCGAGTATGAGCTGACGGCACTCTCGTTCCACGCCTACGCGTACGTCGCCGAGAAATACGTGCTCTTGACCAGCGGCGCGAGCATGGGGGAGGGTTATGGCCCCATCCTCGTCGCCCGCGAGGACTTCGGCATGGAAGATCTCGCCCGAATTCGGATCGCCGTGCCGGGAACGCTCACGACGGCATTTCTCGTGCTTCGCCTCATCGTCCCGGAGGTTCGCCACGTGGTCGTCCCGTTCGATCGCATTCCGGAATATGTCGCCGAAGGGCGAGCGGACGCGGGACTTCTCATCCATGAAGGGCAACTCACGTATCCGGCGCTCGGATTGCGAAAGATTCTCGACCTCGGCCAATGGTGGTCGAAGCAGACGGGGCTCCCTCTGCCGCTCGGGGGGAACGCTGTGCGGCGCGATCTCGGCGCGGATGTACATGGCGCGCTCTCTCGATGGCTCGCTCAGAGCATTGCGTATGCACTCGCCCACCGCGACGAAGCGCTCGGCTATGCGCTGCGCTTCGGACGCGGTTTGGACCCGGAATCGGCCGATCGCTTCGTCCGCATGTACGTCACCGAGCTGACGCTCGAGTGCGGGGAGCGCGGAAAGGCGGCTATTCGCCAACTCTTGCACATGGGGTATGAGCGCGGTGTCCTTCCCCACCCCGTCACGGTTGAATTCGTCGAATGAACACCACCTCACGCGAGAGGGAACGCGATGAAGATCGAAGGCACACACACGCTCAAAGCACGACGGGAAATGGTATGGCGGCTGTTGAACGATCCGCAGGTGATCGCGCGATGTCTGCCCGGATGCCAGAAGTTGGAGCCACAGGGTGAGAATACGTACACAGCCACCCTCACCGTAGGTGTCGCCTCCATTCGCGGAACGTATGCGGGGACGATCCGGCTGACGGATCTCGTCCCTCCCACCCGTTATGGAATTGCTTTCGAGGGAAAAGGGCCACAGGGCTTCGCCAAAGGAACGGGCGCAATCGTCCTAGAAGAGCAGGATGCGGAGACGATTATCCACTACTCCGGGGATGTACAGGTCGGTGGCCCGATCGCCGGCGTCGGGCAGCGCATGCTGCAGGGGACAGCGCGCATGCTCGCCGGACAATTCTTCACGGCATTGGAAGCGGAGATCGGAGCGCTTCAGAAAGCGGAGACCACGGGAACGCCTCCGATCCCTCCCCGACATGGGATTGTCCTGACTCTCCTGCGATACGTGTGGGCTCGGATTCGGAGCTTCTTCCGAAGGAAGTGACACGAGGCCACGCGATTTGTGCGTGCGCGAGCGAACGGCGAAAGGATCGGGAAGCATCCCCGTGAGCCCGGTGTTGACAGCGCACGCCACCTTCATTACAGTACGCACCTGGCGTCGGGCGCACGAAGGCTCCCGGCGGATGCCACACGGAGGAGGGCATGCCATGCGAGCGTTCGACAGAAGGATGTTTTCTGCCGGTTGCGGACGGCAAGTGGGGGCCACGTTTCTCACAGCTCTTCTGCTTCTGTCTTTCCCTGCCCTTCATTTCGCCCAGAATACCCTGCAGCGACTCGTCGGAACGGGCGAGCTTCCCCCACCGGGATCCTATGAGTACCGCTTGAGCGTGGTGAACAACTCCGGCATTGATATTCGGCAAGGTCCGTTCACTCGCGTGATCTATCGGGGGAAATGGCTGGGTCCGGTTCTGCGCGATCACCAGATCACGGCTGCGCGAGACGTCGCCTTCATCCTCGCTGAAGAGACGGGCACGCTTCGCGGAGCCATCTTTCTCCGGGAAGCCACGACGGGCACAGTGCGGCGGATCGTTCAAATTGGCGATCCCACGCCCGAAGGTGAAACCTTCACGCGCCTGCTGGAGTTCTCGCTCAATGACTCCCGACAGATTCTCTTCACGGCGGAAACTTCGGGACCGCCACCGGAAGACGGGATTCCGCGCGCCGGACTCTTTCTGGCGAGCGACAGCGGGATTCGCACGCTGCTCATGACGGGAGCGACGACGCCGGAGGGGACGATCCTCGGCTTCTCGAGTCCGCGCTTGACCAATGACGGTTCCGTCTACTTCACGGCCTCCGTGCGAACGGCGCAGGGAGCCGTCCAGACCGTGATCTTCCGTCGCATGGGACAGTCCCTCGATCGGCTCGTGCGCACGGGAGATGCTGTAGCTGCAGGGGGAACGCTCACGACGCCTGTCCTTCAAGCAGTGAGCCCCCTCGGGGATGCGATCGCCTTCCTGGACCAGACAGAACGAGCGCTCTATGTGAAGCGGGATTCCTCCGTGATCCGCGTCGCCAAGATCGGTGATCCGGCGCCGGGTTCCTCAGGGGGAACATTCGAGGACATCCTCCCTCCCGTCAACACGATCTTTCCCGCTCTGCCTTTTTTGACCTCCCCCAACTCGCTGACCTCCGGCGGTGATCTCGTCTTCATCGGAGCATTTCGCCGACCGAATCAGCAGAATCCGACCTTCGCCCTTTATCGGCATACCGGAAGCACCCTTCAGGAGATCGTCCGGACCGGACAGAACGTCGGCGGCTTCTCCATCCAGTTCCTCACGGCTCCGACCTTCGGCGATGGAGGGGTGATCTACTGCGGTGCTGCCTCTCGGGCCATTCTCGGCGGCGGAATTCTTCGCATCGCGGGGAATCAGCGACAGGCTCAGCCATTTCCCGGAGCAACGCCAACGGAGGAGAACCTGCCCCCTTATGCCATCAATCGCCAGGGCCATGCCGTGTATGATCACATTGCCATCGCGGTGAACCAAAACTTCGGAACGCCGACGGGTCCTTTCGATAGGCCCGCCTTCGGCATAAACATCTCGCTCCGGCTCCATACCGGATCGCCATCTCCGGAGACGCTTCTCGGTCCTGTCGTGTCGGCCCTTCCGGACAGCCCATTCCTCGGCTTCTCGAACTTCGCGGCTCACCGCAGCGGCGATCTTCTCTTCATCGGGAACGTGAGCGGGGGGCGAAATCTCTTTCGACTCCGAGAGAACGGAATGGACCTCGTGATGCGTTCGGGTCAGACGATCGAAGGACTCACGGTGCGCTCCGTCACCGAAGCGGCGATCAATGACGCGGGAGTGATCGCTGTGCAGGCGGAGATCGAAGACGGATCCGCTCTCTTCGTTCTCCGATCGGGAACCTTCCGGAAGGTGATGGCTTCCGGAGATGTCGTCTTCAGCAAACGCGTCGTTGACATCTTCGACATCAGTGTGAACCAAGGGGGAGAGATAGCGTGCATTGTGAATCTGGCCGACGATACGGGGGCGAACGTGCAGAACCTCGTGCTTCTGCTCCGACCGACGGCGACCGACTACAGCCTCGATCCCTCCCGAGTCATTGATCTGACTGCGCTCCCCAGCATCCGAGGTGCGCGGCCCATCTTCTTCATGGACGTCGCGCTCGCTGACACTGGCGCGATGGCTCTTACAGCGCGCGCGCCGCGCGATGAGGCTGTTATCCTCGCGACACCGCGACAGACAGGCGCGGGCTACACCTTCCAGAAGATCGCTGAGAGCGATGGTGCGACGCCCATCGGCGGCAAGTTCCGTCGAGGGTCGGAGCTGCAGCTTGGGGGATTTTCGCCCGAAGTCTTCTCTTCTCTTCAGATCACCCCTCAGGGGGCTATAAGCTTCATCGGCGAGGTGGACCAATCGGGAAGCCCGCGGCGCGCGATCTTCTCCTACGCGGGGGGGACACTGACGAAGGTCGTCGCCGATGGGGATGCGACGCCTGAAGGATCGCCGATTGAGCTTCTGCCGTTTCACAGCCTGGCGCCAACAGGGGAGATCGCTTTTCTGAGCCTCACTTCCGGCGAGCCGAACCTCTACCTGTGGAGGCAAGGGGCGCTCACGCGGCTCCTCACTGCTCGACAATCGGGGCCCTCCGGAGAGTTGGTGATTCCGGTGCCGCCGCTTCTGGCGACCAACGGACGAGTCGTCTTCGTGGGCGTCTTGCTGAACGCCGACTCACGGATGGCGATCTACGCGCTCGCCGTGCGGTGAGCGGCCTCGATTCCTCCGGCTCAGAGAAGGCGTTTCGTCTGGGTCCAGAGGCTCCACGCCCAATCGGCGAGGGTATGCGCGGCTGCTCCCCACCAGAGGCCGAAGCCGAGAGCGAGCCAATACCGTCGCTCCACAGAGCGGACGAGGTGCTGTATCAGCGCAAGCGCCTGCTGCCAACTCTCCCACGATCCAGATCGCCCGTGGAAGAGATGCCAGAGGAGAATTCCTGCCGTCCCGAGAACGGCGAGCATCAGGCAGAAGTAGAGGATGCGCACCAGCGGGCCAAGCAGGAGTCCGTGCGAGAGCCGCGAGCGGTGGCGAATGAGCACCTGATACGGCCACCAAAGGACTCGAAGCGGTCCCCACCGAGCATAGGGTGTGCTCGGGATGTCCAGATCAGGATTGAACAGGAACCCGGAGAAGAGCATGGCGAGCGTCACCACCCACGCCAGATCTCGGCTTCCCGTGAATGCCTGCGTCAGAAGGAACGTGGGCAGTGCCAGCGCCAGCGTGATCGCATCATGCGTCTTCGCCCGAGGCATCCGCTCCCCTCTCTGACGACTCCATTTTACGAACGAACGCGGCACGCGGCCAAATGGACTTCTTCATTCCCCTCTGAGGAGTTGCTATAATTGCGGCTTCGGTCTTCGGAGGTCGAACGGAGGGGAACGGCCGAATATGGTGCAACTGACGACACTCGATTGGGTCTGGATCGTGCTGTATTTGCTTCTGATGGTAGGCTGCGGCTTGCTCTTTTACCGATTGGGCAAGCGCTCGGAAGCGGACTTCTTCCTCGCCGGGCGTGGCCTGCCCTGGTGGCTGCCGGCTACTTCCGTCTACGCGACGCATACGGCGACGGACACGCCGATGTGGGTCACCGGCGTGGTCTACCAACATGGATTGCGCGGGCTTTGGTATACGTTCTTCTCCGCCTGGTGCGCGATCAGCGCATTTGTCAGCGCGCGCATCTTCCGCCGCTCGCTCGCCTATAGCCAGGCCGAATGGCAGAGCGTGCGCTTCAGCGGATTGGGGAGCGAACTCCTGCGCGGATGGATGGCCGGGTGGATGGTCTTCATGAACATGTTCATCCTCGGATGGGTGGGCATCGCGATGGGAAAGCTCTGCCACCTCGTCTTTGGATGGCCGGACTGGGTGGGCCTTGTGTTCTTCTCGACGGTATGCGCCATCTACGTCCTGGCTGCCGGGTACTGGGGAGTTGTCATGGCCGATTTTCAACAAGGGGTCATTGCTTTCATCGCCATTCTCATCGTCTCTCTGTGGGGGATCGTCGAGGCCGGCGGACCACAGCACATCGTCTCGAAGCTTCACGCCATGGGAGAGGGATGGCGCACCAATCCCTTCGCCTTCACGGGCCCCTTCTCAGGGGATTTCCCCATCGCGTGGTTCGTGACCATGCTCGTCATCGCCATCATTGGGGGATTTGGAATGGGGACAGCCATTGACTGGTACGTCGAAGCCCAGCGCATCCAATCGGCGCGGACGGTGCGTGATGCCGCGTATTCGATCTGGTGGGGAACACTCCTCGTCCTCATGCGAAATGCCCTCTGGGCCGCCGCGATCTTGGGCTTCTACGTTCTCTATCCGAATATCCCCGATCGCGCGCAGTACGAGCTGGGATGGTATCGGCTCGGGTTGGAATTCCTGCCCACTGGCCTACTGGGCTTCTTCCTCGCAGCGATCGTTGCCATCCACCTCTCGACGGTGGCCTCGCATTTGAACCTTGGAGCCGTATACGCGACGCGCGATCTCTACCACCACTACGTCAACCCGAATGCCTCGGAGCGGGAACTGGTCTGGGCGGGACGCATCTCGACGTTGCTTGTGCTCATCGGCTCGTTCTTCTACGGTCTGATGATGGAGGAGATCACGAAATGGCTCATCTTCGCCCTCTGGATCATGGCGGCCGGGGTGTGGTTGCCGAACATCTTGCAGGTCGTCTGGTGGCGGTTCAACGCATGGGGATATCTGATCGCGTGGATCGCGAATCTCGGGCTGAGCTGGCTCATCGTCTGGGTCCTGCCGGCCTTCGGCGTGCTCCCGCATCTGCCCGACTACGTGCAATTCTGGATCCTGATGGGGGTGGGCGCGCTCATCTACGTGCCGGTGACCTATGCAACCCCCCCGGAGGACATGCGACAGCTTGTGCGCTATTACGTCATGTCGCGCCCCATCGGATGGTGGGGACCGGTGCGCGCTGAAGCCGAGCGCTTGGGAGTGATCGCCCCGCGCAATGTGACGCGCCACTCTCTCTTCAAACGCGACTGGTCGGCTGAAGAAGCGGAGGAATGGACGCGCGAAGACTGGATCACAATTCTCATCTCCCCCCTCGCCTACATGGCCATGATGCTCGGCGTGGCGCTCGCGCTCCTGCGGATGTGGAGCGGCGTGCTGCTCCTTGGCGCCGGGATCCTCTTGACGGTCGCGATGCACCGGATCATCGATCCGAAGCTGAAGGCCATCTCGGCCGAATACGAGAAGAAGCAGAAAGCGTATCTCGAAGAGTTGGACAAGATCATCCGCTGGGAGGGAGTGCGATGAACGAAGGACTCTCGGTCCTCATCGGTCTCTCCATCGCCTACGTGGCGTCGTTCCTCGGAATGCTCTTCGCGTACATCGCCTATCGCCGGCGACAGCGCGAACGGGCATCGGCGAGGAAGGAGGACCGCCATGCCTGAGGGCATGCTCCTCGGGGAAGCGGCGCGCTCCTCGAGCGTCTTCTGGGGAATCCTCGTGCCGTCCTTGATCTTCCTCATCTCCTTCGTGGTGACTTATGCGCTCTACCGGAAGTTCGCGCCGAAGGAGCCGCGATCGGACGAGGAGGAGCATTTGCGCCCGCACGTCAAGCCGTGATATGATGAAACTCCCAATGAGGATCGCGTAGAGAACCATAGGCCAGGGAACGGGCTGATGTCGGGACATTCGAAATGGCACCAGATCAAACATAAGAAGCTCGCCGCCGATGCCAAGCGAGGGAAGCTCTTCAGCAAGCTGATCCGTGAGATCAGCGTCGCGGCCCGACTGGGCGGAGGGGATCCGGAGGCGAATCCGCGCCTGCGAAAGGCGATCGCCGAGGCGAAGGCCAATAACATGCCGCAGGAGACCATCCAGCGGGCCATTGATCGCGGAACGGGGAAGATTGCCGGAGAGCAATACGAAGAGGTGATCTACGAGGGCTATGGCCCGGGCGGCGTCGCCGTTCTGGTCGAAGCGCTCACGAGCAATCGGAATCGCACCGTGTCCGAACTGCGGCACATTTTCTCTCGATACGGCGGGAACCTCGGCGAGAGCGGATGCGTCGCGTGGATGTTCCAAAAGAAGGGCTATATCGCCGTGGAGAAAGGTGCACTCTCGGAGGAGGCGATCTTCGACCTCGCGTTGGAGGCAGGCGCTGAAGACGTGCGCGCCGATGAGGAGGGGAATTACGAGATCCTCACGGCTCCCGAGGATTTCGATCTCGTCCTGGAGAAGGTCAAGCAAGCTGGGATCCAACCCCTCACGGCCCAGATCACGATGATCCCTCAATCCTCCATTCGTCTCGAGGGGAAAGAGGCCGCGATGATGCTCAAGCTCATGGATGCGCTCGAAGACCACGATGACGTGCAGCGCGTCTCCGCAAACTTCGATATTCCGGCCGAGGAGATGGCGCGGGTCGAGCTCTCCTGAATGCTCCGAGGCATCGAGCGCTGCAGGGCTCCTCGCTCAAGAGCCGCAAGAAACGGTGGCGCACCGACGTCTGCACATGGCACGGATGCGGAGTGCCGCGAGTTCTTCCCCTACTCCGGGTCAGAACGAAATGGTCCCCTCAGCCCCTCGACGGTCGCGCACACCGCGATCGCACCCGCATGAGCTTCCTGCGAGGGACAAGAGGGTCATCCCCATCGGGCCGCCACGATCTTCCCGGTGACATCGGAGACTCTTCATCCGGAGATCCGGGAATCGCGTCGAAAGCGAACACCCACGGAGCGAGTCGAGGACGCATGAGGAGACGTCATTCTCCTCGAGTCCGGCGATTCTCAACGTGCGAACGCGTCACTTCTGCGCGAGTCGCTTCTTGACCGATGCGACCTTGCTTCGCATCGTCACAGCCTTGTCCCGGCGATCATCAATGGTGATGGTCGTGATGACGCGCTGGACACCGTGCCGAAAGGCCGCTTCGTGCATCTTCCGCGCTAGGGAGAGGGCCTTCCTGAGATCTCCCTCGAACAGTGTCCCCATCGGAGAGATCTCGTAGGGAACGCCCGCCTTCTCCAACACGCGAACGGCTCCGGCGATATGATCGCCGAGGCTCGGCGTCCCAGTCCCAACGGGAACGACGCTGACCTCGACAAGCGCCATAGCCTTCCTCCTCAAGGAGCGTCCTGTCCCCGACGCGAGCGCGCCGGGCGGGGAGCCGATGGCTCGACTCGGGGTCGAGGGAGTGTCACCGTGAGCACGCCTTCGCTCAAGCGAGCCCGTGCGCGCGCCGGGTCAATGGGCTGCGGGAGCCACACCTCGCGGAAGACTATCCCGTAGCGGAATTCATCCCTGTGGACGCGCACGTCTTCCGCCACGCTCTCGGCGCGCGCCTCTCCGAGAAGAAGGAACCGCTCCGCCTCAACCGAGAGGCGGAGGTCTGCAGCATGAACTCCCGGAAGTCGAAATTTCAAGACGAACGCCCGCGGATGTTCTTCCAGGCGCAGCTCCGGCTTCCACACGAGCTGGCTCTCCGCCGTCAACCAATCGTCCAACTCACGTCCCGGCGCGTATCCCCGCCGCGCCGCCAGCTCATAGGCTCGCTCGGCGATCTGCGCCCGAATTCGATCAGCCTCTTCACGAAGAGACGACGAGTACGCATGAAGACGAACGATCGCCATCTTCCCTTTCCTCGAAAATCGGAGGCTTCACCGAGTCCTCCCAAGATCTCACGTCGCTTCTCATTGAGAACACCCGCGTCAATTGTACGCCATAGAAGAAGAGGAGACAACGCGCGCTCCTCGACTTCGCGAGGGAGACGACCGGAAGCGACGGAACGGCCGCCTGCTCGCGGGTCACCTCCGCGTGGGGAAGCCCGTCGAGCGCCTCACCGGTCATAGTTCGTGACCACGCATCCGGCAAGATTCGAACCGACGCGTTTCGCGCGATCCGTGGAGGTAAACCCACTCGTTTCGCACTCCGGTGCGTTGACACCAACTTCTCGCGCGTGGCACAATCCTCTCTCGCCCGAGGACAAAAGCCGATATCACGGGTGTCGGAGCGCCTCGAAAGAGGGGTCCGTGGAGAACACGGCGAAAGGAGGATGACGCTTATGGCGCTCACTCGATGGAGACCGTTCCGAGAATTGGAGATGTTCCGGCGGGAGATAGACCGCCTCTTCGATGAGATCTTCGAACGGGAGTTTCCGGCTCCCCGTCGAGCGCGAGAGATCACTCGCGTCTTCGCTCCGGCGGTGGACATGTATGAGAAGAAGGACGAGATCGTGATCAAAGCGGAGCTGCCAGGGATGAACCGCGATGACATCAGCATCGAGCTGACCGAAGATGCGATCACGCTCTCCGGGGAGATCACGCGCGAGGAGGAGGCGAAGGAGGCCGACTACTACTGCGCCGAGCGGACGTATGGGAAATTCTCGCGCACGATCGATCTGCCTGTGAAGGTCAACATCGAGAAGGCGGAAGCGACGTACAAGGATGGGATCCTCGAGATTCGACTGCCCAAGGCCGAGGAAGCCAAGCGCAGGGAGATCAAGCTGAAGGTGGGATGAGAGCCGCGCAGTCGAAGATCCTCCTTCGTGATGAAGACGCTTCGGTTTCGCAGGAGGAGGGCTTCTACCGATGAGACACGCCGTGCTCTCCCAGTCCATGGTTGCGATGGGGCTTTTCGCTCTGACGATTGGGGCGACCCCCGGTGAGCATCGCGAGGGATATGGGAGAGTCTCGAACGGGTCGGCGCAAGAAGAATCGGTCGCATCCGCGCTCCGTCACGCGCGCCAGCTCGCCGATGAACTGCTCGACAAGGTCCGGCGGCTCCTTTTGACAGAGCTGGAGAAAGGCGGATACGAAGGTGCCGTGCGCGTCTGCTCGGAGGTCGCGCAGGAGATCCCACGCGAGATCGAAGCGCGAACGGGCGCTTCGATTCGACGCGTGAGCGTGCGATATCGGAATCCGAAGAACGCTCCGGACGAGTACGAGCGGCGGAAGCTCGAAGAGTTCGAGCGACAGCATCGTGCGCGAGTGCTCCCGGACGAATCCGTCGAGGTGGTGCGCGAGGAGGATCGGACATATCTCCGATACATGCGGCCGATTCTCGTTGGCCCCTTGTGCATCACGTGCCATGGACCCAAGGACGCTCTTCCTTCGTCCGTGCGCGCGATCCTCGCCGAGAAATATCCGGACGACCGCGCGACTGGGTATCGTTCGGGCGATGTGCGAGGGGCGGTGAGCGTCACACTTCCTCTCGGCTCACGGCCGTGAGTCGTCTCCGTCGTTCGAGAGGCGACGAACCGACGACGGCCGGGGCAAAACACGGCAGCTCCGGAGCAGCTCGCCGGAATCTGCACCGCGACGGTGGAGTTATTGCCGCCCGGATACGGAAGCGGTAAGATAAACACGTCATGGCAGAGCTACGCCTCTCGCCGAACGCGCGTCGCGTCCTAGAAGCTCGCTATCTACGGCGAGATGCGGAGCGCCGTCTCGTGGAGACTCCCGAAGAGCTCTTTGCGCGCGTGGCGCGAGCGATCGCTGAGGCGGAGCTGCTATTGGGAACGGCTGAGAAAGCGCGTCGGTGGGAGGAGATCTTCTACGAGCTGCTCCTCTCGCGCGACTTCCTGCCCAACAGCCCCACGTTGATGAACGCGGGAACCCCCCTCGGACAACTGAGCGCCTGTTTCGTGCTCCCGGTGGGAGACACGATGGAGGAGATCTTCGAGGCTGTGAAACAAATGGCGCTTGTGCAGCGCACGGGCGGCGGCACGGGCTTCTCCTTTTCCCGACTGCGTCCGAAGGGGGATGTCGTCGCCTCGACAGGGGGAGAGGCCTCGGGACCGGTCTCCTTCATGAAGATCTTCGACAGCGCCACCGAGCATATCAAGCAAGGCGGGAAGCGGCGCGGGGCGAACATGGGCGTCTTGCGCGTAGATCACCCGGACATCCTAGAGTTCATCACGGCCAAGCGTGACGAGAGAACGCTTCAGAATTTCAACATCTCTGTCGCCGTGACGGACGCGTTCATGGAGGCGGTCCGTCGCGACCAGGAGTACGAGCTGATCAATCCGCGCACAGGGCGCGTCGTTCGGCGGATGAGCGCCCGCTGTGTCTTCGAGGAGATCGTTCGCGCGGCCTGGCAGACAGGAGACCCCGGGCTGCTCTTCCTCGATGCCATCAACCGCGCGAATCCCACGCCGCACCTGGGCGCGATCGAGGCTACGAATCCCTGCGGGGAGGTCCCTCTGCTTCCCTACGAATCGTGCAATCTGGGCTCCATTAACCTGGCGCACATGCTGCGCGAGCGCGAGGGGCGTGCCGACGTGGATTGGGAGAAGCTGCGCGCGACGGTCCGAAAAGCCGTGCGCTTCCTCGATGATGTCATCGAAGTGAATCGGTATCCGATTCCGGAGATTGAGCGCATGACGCGCGGGAACCGGAAGATCGGCCTCGGCGTGATGGGCTTCGCCGAACTGCTGATCCGGCTCGGTCTCTCCTATGACTCGGACGAGGCCGTGGCGCTGGCCGAGCAGGTGATGCAGGCGATCGCCGAGGAGGCGCTGGTCGCGTCGGCCGAGTTGGCCGCGGAGCGCGGTGTTTTCCCGAACTGGAAGGGGAGCGTGCACGAAGCCCGCAATCACCATGTGCGCCACGCCACGCGGACGGCGATCGCGCCCACAGGGACGATCAGCATCATCGCCGACACAAGCGCGAGCATTGAACCGCTCTTCGCCCTGGCCTATCGGCGGACGCACGTACTGGGCGGACAGACGCTCTACGAAGTGAATCCGTTGTTGCTCGAATACCTGGACCGCTATGGCCTCAGGGCGGAGGACGTCCTGGAGGCCGTTCTCGCGCGAGGGCGCTTGCGCGACGTCGCGCAGGTTCCCGAGGAGGTGAAGCGGCTTTTTGTGACGGCCTTAGAGATCCCGCCCGACCGCCATCTCCGCATCCAGGCGGCTTTCCAGCGCGCTGTGGATAACTCCGTCTCTAAGACGATCAACCTGCCTGAGGAAGCCACCGTTGAGGAGGTCGCGCGCGCCTACTGGCACGCGTGGGAGTTGGGACTGAAAGGGATCACGATCTACCGCTACGGGAGCAAGTCCGCGCAGGTCTTGGAACTCGGCGTGGATGAGGAAGCGCACCACTATGACCATGCCTCTCGATGCGACCCCGAAGAATGCCGCGTTTGAACGCGCGATGCCGACCTCTATGGTGCTCACGCCGATCGGCGTCGTGCGGAGCCCCATCTCCGACCGGCAGGCGATGCCAACCTTTGGCGTCCCTGCTCGGGTGGAAATCTTCCCCGAATTCGCCGACGGCTTGCGCCACATTCGGAAGCACACGCACGTGTGGATCCTCGCGTGGCTGCATGAAGCCGATCGCACGCGGCTGTTGGTGACGCCGCGGGGCGTGAGCGATCAGAGCGAAGCCGGTTTGCACGGAGTCTTCGCCGTGCGCTCGCCCACACGACCGAACCCAATCGCGATGACGGCCGCTCGGATCGAACGGATCGAGGGGACCTCGCTGTATCTGGATCGCTTGGATCTCGTGGACGGCACGCCCGTTGTAGACGTGAAGCCGTATTTTCGCAGCCGCGATGCCATCTATGCCGCGCGCAACGAACAGATCGGGCGACCGGCGGATCGTCCTGCGCTGCTGGAATCGCTGCTCCTCCAAGCGGAGAATTTCCACGGCGAGCGCTGCGGAGGACTCGCTCTCGGCGCGCGTCTTGTGGAGCACTTCCGCTCGACCTTCCTCGAGTTCGCCGAAGCTTGGGGCACACACGCCATCGTCCCCGAAGACGCCGGATGTTTGATTGACGCCGTGATGACGCTGGTCGGCGCCACGCCCGGCCGAGGGACGCTCGCTTTCCAGAGCGCGCCCTTTGTCCGGTTCATCCGCGGCGACCGCATCTACACGTATGTCTTACTGGAACCCGGACGGCGCTGGTCGCGCTGGACGGACCTCTCGGTGGAGGAGGTGCTCGCCGCTCCGGACGAGGAGCTGTTCCGCGCCAGCTCGACGCTCGCGCGGGTGACGTGAGCGAGACGGCTTATGATCTCCCTTCCAGCTCCCGAATCTTCAGATAGAGCAAAGCGGCGAGAACGAGGATGAACAAGAGGGAGACGGCGAGCCCTTTACGCCGATAGGTCAATTCCGCGAGGGCCTTCTCCCCCGCCTGATACCCCCGCCGCGCGACGTCGAGTCCCGGCCGGATGGCGCTCTCCAACTCTTTCACCGAGAAGGCATGGACGAGCACGCGGGCGTGCGTGAGCGCATCGTGGGCCTGGCTCAGCTCGAACTTCGCTCGGCTCACCTCCATGCCGGCTCGCTCAGCCCGATCCAGGATGGCGCGCGCACGCTCCAGCTCGTGCGAGAGTTCGTCCAGGAGAGCCCGCATTCGCTCGGCCGCCTGATACCCAGCATCCCCCGGTGTGTGACAGGAGATGCACACGGACCGTTCTCCTGTTCCGATCATCTCGTCCGTAGGGGAGAGGACATCGTGATTTCCGTGACAATATACGCACTCGGCCAACTGCAGGGCATCGAAGGCCGCCTTATGCGGGCTCGTGTGGAAGAGCTCGGACTGCCGGACATGACACTGTCCGCAGACGCGCGCGACCGACGTGGCGCCAGGCGGCACGGCTCCATGATTCCCATGGCAATCGTTGCAGGTCGGCGCCGAGAGATCCTGCCGTTCATACAGCGCGCGCGCATGGGCGCTGCGTTTGTAGCGGTCGTACTGGTCGTGAGGAAGGCGATACCCCTTCATGTACGTCGCGTCGGCATGGCATCGCGCACAGGTCTCGGCCACGTTGAGCGGATACACGGGGGAGAGAGGGTGGTGGGCGCTCCGAATCCCGTGGGCGCCGTGACAACTGGTGCATGTCGCCACGCGCGTATCCCCCGCGCGCAGTCGCTTCCCGTGAATGCTGGTGAAATACTCCCGCTCCTGATCCACGCGCAGGGCGGGATTGTACCGCTTCATGAATTCGGCATCGCTGTGGCACCGACCGCAGAAGGCGGGGATCGCACGAGGTGACGGGCGCCCGATGAATCCCGTCTTCGGATCTTTCGCTGCCAGCAGATCATCGCTCGAGGGGTCTCCCCCGTGACATTCGGCGCAAGAGAACCCACGTTGGCGATGGATATCCTCTTTCATCACAGCGACGGGCTCGGCGAGCGGTCCTTCTAACGCGGCATGACATTCGACGCAGGAGTCCTTCTTCTGCTGAGCGGGCGCAGCATTCATTCCGAACCCACTGAGCGCGAGGAGCAAAAGAGCCCTTCCCCTTCGCCCCTTCGACCGCCCCCTCCCCCAGCGCTTCGCCGACGACATGCGCTCCATGTGTAGTCTCCCTCCTCGCTCACGTGAGATACCCCCACACGGTCATGGCCACGATATAGAAGACGAGGCCGACACCCAGTCCGGTGAAGAAGCGGCTCCGCCATCCCGATGATGTCGGCGTGTCCAGAAAGGGGACGAGCATCCAGAAAATCCCCCCGAGCAGAAAGAGCGTCACGCCGAAGACCTCTCCCTCAATGATCCCCACGCGCGCCGGAAGCAGACGCAGCGTCTGAAACATGAAGAGGAAATACCATTCGGGCTTGATCCCAGCCGGCGCCGGCGCAAAAGGATCGGCCTTCTCCCCCAATCCCCAAGGGAAGAGCGCTGCCAGAGCCGCCAAGGCGCCGACGGCCAGGACCCAACCGACGAGGTCCCGCAGCAGGAAGTTGGGGAAGAACTTCATCGTCCTCAGATTCTTCCCCTCCAAACTCGGAGGGACGCTCATCCCATGCTTCTGCACGAGGACGAGATGCACCGTCAAGACAATCGTCGTTATGCCCGGCAGGATGGCCACGTGGAAGCCGAAGAAGCGCGTGAGCGTCGCTCCGGTCACCTCATCTCCTCCGCGCAGGAAGCGGAGCAAAAAAGGCCCGATGAGCGGCACATCTCCGGCGATATCCGTCCCCACCTTCGTCGCAAAGAAGGCGAGTTTGTTCCATGGGAGTAAGTAGCCGCTGAAGCCGAAGGCGAGCACGAGAAAAAGCAGCACCGTACCACTCACCCATGTCAGCTCGCGCGGCGGACGATAAGCCTTCATGAAGTAGGCGCTGAACATGTGCACGAAGAGCGTCGCGATCATCAGGTTCGCTGACCAACTGTGGATCGAGCGGATCAACCATCCGAATTCGACCTCCGTCATGATGAACTGCACACTCTCGAACGCATTCTCCGCACTCGGCCGATAATAGAGCAACAAAAGAGCTCCCGTGACGACTTGCACGACGAAGAGGAAGAGCGTCATCCCTCCGAAGTAATACCAGATCGTATGCCGATGGATCGGGACCTCCTTCGCGCGGAGGAATTCGCGCACGGCTGCCGTCCCCAGGCGTTCATCGAGCCAGCTCCGCCACGTCTCGACGCGCATACCCCCTCCCCCGTTTTGGCCCTCTCCTGAAAGATCGCGCTCTCACGCCTTCGACACGACGATCTCTTCCCCACGAATGTTGACGGTATATTCCTCCAGAGGGCGTGGAGGCGGCCCCGCGATATTCTTTCCGCTCAGGTTGTACTGGCCGTTATGGCACGCGCACCAAATGAGCCGCATGTCCGGCCGATATTGCACAATGCAATCCAGGTGCGTGCACACAGCCGAAAACGCCTTATATTCTCCCGTCGGCGTGCGCACCAGTAAGCCGGGCTTGCTCCCGAACTTGAAGATCTTGCCGGAATTGGGCGGCAGCTCATTCACCCGTCCGGCCACGACGCTCGTCTGCGTCGCCTCGATGATCTCCGGCGGGATCATGAACTTGAGAATCGGATAGAGGATGGCCACAAGCGTCGCCCCCACGCTCGTCCCCAAAAGATAGTTCAGAATCCGCCGACGTTGTTCATTCCACGGCACCATACGCCTCTCCCTCCTGCTCCGCGCGCAACCGTTTGTCTCCCAAGGCGACGCCTTCTCACGTGGGCTGCGCGCTCCCCTGCGGAGGTGCTCGCGCATCCGATTCACCGAACCCATCGGGTGAGCAGCTCCTTCCTCTCGGAGAGGAATTCGATGCGCGTTTCGGTCTCCGGGCGATCGTGCGGCGAATAGAGGTAGGTGAGCGTCGCCGTGATCGTGAGATTCCCCTCTGCCGAAAGGGGCAGCCAGAACTCCTCCACGCGCTCCTCGGCAGGAGCCAACCGCGTATCCCGCGCGATCGCCCGCGCCGCCGTAAACAGGAGACTATCGCGACGGATCTCCACACCGTGCGCATCCAACAGAAGGCGCTGATAGACGCGCTCCTGGCGAGCGCGCTGCCCACCTTCGGTTTCAGCTTCGACGCGCAGGATCACCTTCCGCGTCGGACTGCCCGTGGGGAAGGCGTGACCCGCGCCCACGTTCCGAAGGCGAACCTTCACGCGAAGGCCCCGGGGCACTCGCTGCACCTCCAGGATGCGCATCTCGAGCGCACGCACGAGCTGATCACGAGAATGTCCCCCTGGCATCGTATGGAGGTTCACAAATGCTCCGCGAATCCGTTTCACCTTCGGATCCACGATGTTGGCCAGGACTTGAGGCATGTGACAGTGCTGGCATTCCTTATCCCCCCCTCGCTGCCGATACTGCTCCCATTCCGAATAGGTCGAGAGAATAGGGATGCCCCGCTCATTCTGATACTCATGACATCCCGCGCACTGAAGTGAACTCAGATGGAACTCGGAGAACGCGACGCGATGTCCCGTCGAAGCCGCATCTCGAATCGGACCGTACTTCGTCGCTCCGACATCGAGAAGGAACGGATGCTCGCGCTGGTGGAGATCGGTTCCCCGCAGGGAATGGCAAAAGTCGCAAGTGACCCCCTCCCGCGTCACCTCGCGCGCCAAGGCATAATCGCCGGTGAGCACGACCGTCGGGGCGTGACACATGAGGCAGAGGCGGATCGCTGCTTCTCCGGCCAGGTGCCTCGCCTCACTGTAAGACTCTCGAAAGATGGGATTCTCAAGAGCACGCGCATGTTGCGACCCCTGCCAGGCCATATAGATGTCGCGATTAGATGTCGCGATGACAGGTGCCGCATTGTCGCGCCGATGTGAACCGCCCCGCCTCGAAGACAACAGGCGGGGACGTCTCCGAACGGCGACATCCACCGGTCACGACGCTCCAGAGGAAGAATCCCCACAGAAGGAGCGCCGGTATGCCATGCCACCCCTTCTCGGACACCTTGAGCCCGTGCGCGGACATCCGCGATGTCTCCTCACCGATTTCGATACCTCGTCGCCATGTTTTTGCAAATCTCGTGCCGCGTCCCGTCAAAGGATCCGAAGGGATCCGGAGGCCTCATCGTCAAGCCCTTGTCGAGCGATGAATCACCGCATCGAGAGAAATCACTCGCGCGGGAGTTCCGGATTATTTCCCGGTGCGCGAATTCTCCCCCCTCTGGGGGAATTTCACGCAGACCGGGGCATGTGACACGCGCGAGGGTCGCCGGACGCCTCTTCCTTCCTCACCGGATCGGCACTGCGGTCGTGGTGCGCGCACTCCCGGCCGGGTGATGGAATGAGATTTGCTATCGCTCACTGCATCCGGTGCCAGAATCCGGCCCGGTCTGAAATCGGTCTTGACCTCTTCACATGCATCACGTATATTCAGCGCGGAGCCGTGTGAAACACATGAGGATGAAGGAGCACACTATGGGATGGCGATATCTCCTCTGGATCGGTCTCGTGCTCGGAGTGATCTCGATCTCCGGAGAACTTCGCCATTCTTCCGGTGAACATTTCGGGACCGCTCGCACTCGACAAGGGGTGAGCTGTATTGAGTGCCACAAGAAGGTCACGCCCAATATCGTCTCGGATTGGCAGTTGAGCGCGCACAGCCAGAACGGGATTGATTGCGCTGTCTGCCATGGGGAGGAACACACGTCGGCCGAGGATGTCGCAGAAGCGCGCATTCCTACGCCGGAGACGTGCGCCCCGTGTCATGACACGCAGGTCGAGCAGTTCAAGCGGGGCAAGCACGCACAGGCGTGGACGGCGATGAAGGCTATGCCGACCACGCACTGGCTTCCGATGGCGCTGACCGAAGGGATGAAAGGCTGTGGCGGGTGTCATAAGATCGGCCTCAAGACGGAAGCCGAGATCCGGCAACTGAAGGCGCAAGGGGCGGGATTCGGCGTCGCGTCGTGTGATGCGTGCCACACGCGGCACCTCTTCTCCGTCCAGGAAGCCCGTCAACCGCAGGCCTGTCAGACCTGCCACATGGGCTTTGATCATCCGCAGTGGGAGATGTACTCATCCTCCAAGCATGGCGTGCGCTATCTCCTGAAGCAGAACAAGACGCTGCCGGAGACGGTCGCAGCGCCAACGTGCCAGACCTGTCACATGCCGGAGGGGACACACGAAGTGCGCACCGCGTGGGGCTTCTTGGCCGTGCGCCTGCCGCTGCCGGAGGACAAAAAGTGGGCGGAGGATCAAAAGACGATTCTGCAGGCACTCGGCGTGCTCGATCCCGAGGGCAAACCGACGGCTCGCTTCGAGCTGGTGAAACAAGCGGATGTCGCGCGCCTGACAGCGGAAGACTGGCAGCGGGAGCGCGAGCGCATGCTTCGCGTCTGCAATCAGTGCCATTCCCTCCATTTCGCGCGCGCTGAACTGGAAAAGGGCGATCAGATGATCCGCGAGGCGGATCGTCTCCTGGCTGAGGCCATCCGCATCGTTGCCGGACTCTACAAGGACGGCATCCTGAAGAAGCCGCCTCACTACGCGTATCCCTTCCCCGACTTGCTCGCCTTCCACGATGCTCCGACACCGATCGAACAAAAACTCTTCGTCATGCACCTGGAGCACCGCATGCGCACGTTCCAGGGAACGTTTCACGCGAACCCGGATTATGCGCTCTGGTACGGATGGAGCGAGATGGTGCGCGCTCTCACGGAGATTCGGACGATGGCCGAGGAGATGCGGCGTGCCCACACGCCTCCGAGAAAGCGCTGAAACGTCCTCTATGGCTCAGAGGACTCCGGCGGTTGCGGCCGCAGCTTGCGCACGCGATGATTGAACGTATCGGCGATCACAAGCTGCCCATCCGGGGCGATGGCTAATCCCGTGGGAAAGTTCAACGTCGCCGCGCTGGCGAGCGCACCGTCGCCTCCAAACCCGGCCGTTCCCGTCCCCGTCACCGCGCTGATGTTCCCATCACTCCCGATCTTGCGCACGCGATGATTCCCGGAATCGGCGATGAAGATCGTCCCCTCCCCATCCACGGCGAGTCCCCCCGGCGTATTCAATTCGGCATCTTTGGCGGCGCCGCCATCGCCCGCCGAGCCCGGCGTCCCTTTCCCCGCGAGCGTGGTGATGGTGCCCGAGGAGTCCACGCGTCGAATGCGATGATTCCCCATATCGGCGATGAGGAGATGTCCCTCTTTATCGAAGGCCAAAGCCGCCGGCGTATCGAGAGCGGCCGCCGTAGCCGGCCCCTCATCGCCCTCAAACCCTCTCTTCCCCGTCCCCACAATGGTCACGATCACCCCATCCCGATCCACGCGGCGAACCCGATTATTCCCGGCATCGGCGATATACAACCGACCCTCCACATCCACGGCGACAGCCAACGGGAAGCGCAGCTCAGCGCGCACGGCGAGATCCCCATCCCCAGAGAAACCCGCTCGTCCCGTTCCTGCGACCGTCAGAATCATCCCCTCAGGGGTGATCTTGCGCACGCGGTGATTGAACGTGTCCGCGACGTAGAGATTCCCCTCGGCGTCCACGGCGAGCCCCCGCGGGAAGTTCAGGTGAGCTTCGACCGCCGGCCGATCATCGCCGTTGAACCCCGGGAGGCCTGTCCCCGCGATCGTCTCGATCTTCGGGTTCTCCTCGCCTAGCACGATCCGCCGAATCCGGTGATGCTCTGTATCGGCGATATAGAGACGGCCCTGCGCATCCACGGCCACGCCATACGGCAGACGGAGCACCGCGCGACGCGGATCCCCACCGTCTCCAATTCCCCCTCCGGCGCGCGTGCGAATCACCCCCTGCGCATCCACCGCGCGCACACGATTATTCCCCATATCCGCGATGAGAAGCGTCCCATCGGGGTGCACCGCGAGCGCGACCGGAGCATTTAAGCTCGCCTGCAGAGCTGCGCCTCCATCTCCGGAGAACCCGCGAGCGCCACTGCCCGCTACTGTCGTGATCACTCCCGAGGAGTCAATCCGGCGCACGCGATTATTTCCCGAATCGGCGATATAGAGATTTCCCGCCGCATCGAAGATGAGATGCATCGGGACATTCAGGCTGGCCTGCGCCGCCGGTCCTCCATCGCCGGAGAAGGTCGGTCGTCCCGTCCCTGCCACTGTCGTGATCGTTCCGCCGGAAACCCGCCGAATCCGATGGTTCCCCGCATCTGCGATGAAGAGATCCCCCGAAGGGGAGACCGCGACCGCGACCGGCGAGTTCAACAGTGCCGAGGTCGCCGGCCCCCCATCGCCTCCAAATCCCCGTTCCCCACTCCCGGCAACCGTTGAGATATTCCCACTGCCATCAATCTTCCGGATCCGGTGATTGCCCGTATCCGCAATGTAGATATTGCCCGCCGCATCCACGGCCAGGCCGCGCGGCCCGCTGAGCTGCGCGTTCTTGGCCGAGCCGCCATCTCCTCCAAATCCCGCCGATCCTGTCCCCGCAATCGTCGTGATCACGAGAGCGTCCTCTTTCCGCTCGACTCGACGAACCCGATGATTCGCCGTATCCGCAATAAGCAGGTTCCCATTCTGATCAAAGGCGAGCCCACGCGGGGACCAGAGTTGCGCCTTATCGGGAGGCCCGTCATCGCCCCCGAATCCGTTGACACCCGTTCCCACGATCGTCGTGATGAGCCCATTCTGGTCCACCTTTCGGATCCGATGATTCTCCGTATCCGCGATGAGAAGCTCCCCCTCCTCGGTCACAAGAAGAGCCGAGGGCGACGCTAGCGCTGCATGGAGGGCCGCTTCGCCTTCTCCCACTCCACCGCCTGCGATCGTCTCAATGATCAAAGGGCGCGTCTCCTGCGCGCGGAGTGAGACCTGGCTCGCCAGGATCGCCCCCGCGATCAAAAGGACGAGGAGTTTCTCTCCGTTCGGTGCTCGACCGATCATACGACCGACCCTCTTCCCCACCCTGAATATCCTGAAGACGCTTTCCCTCACCCGCCTTCACGTGGCACAATCGGCCCGAAGACGATGTAGACCGATCCGGCGCTCAGGCGAACACCTCCACCTTCGGGAGCGCTCACAAGCAGATCCTCCCACCCATCCCCATTGATATCGCCCACCGCGATGAAACTCCCCAGGCGTTCCCCATTATTCGGGCCAAAGACACTGAGATCCGGCCGCTCAGCCTCACTGCCGCCGACATCGAGCACTGTCCCACTGTGTGAAATCTTCCGATCGAAGACGATGTACACTTCACCCGCATCGATCTTCTGATTCTCCTTGGCGTCTCCGGCCGGAGCCCCGATCAAGAGATCCGCAACTCCATTGCCGTCGAGGTCTGCCGCAGCAAGCGCCGCGCCAAATTCATCGAACGCTTCGCCTCCATAGAGGATGACGTCCGGTGCCGGAGCGACCAATCCGGCGACATCGCGCGCCCTCGAAGAAGCCAGCGCCATCCCACCGAAGAAGATGTAGACCTCGCCGGCATCAGGCCGCTTCTCCTCCGGTCCATCCGCCTGGAGTGCGCTGACACAGAGATCGAGGACGCCATCGCCGTTCACATCCGCCAGAAGCAGTGCATAGCCCAACAAGTCCTGAGCCGTAGCCCCGAAGATCGTCACGTCGGCTCCGGCCGCCGATCCCGGGGCCACATCCCGCACCGTTCCCCGAACCAAGTGGACGCCTCCGAAGATGACATACACGTGGCCCGCCTCTGGCCGCTCTCCCTGTGGACCATCGGCCAGTGGGGCGCTCGCCACGATATCCGGAACACCGTCCCCATTCACATCTCCCACAGCGATCTGGAACCCGAAGAAGCTGAGAAGGCCAGGACCAAAAACCATCAGATCCGCCTCCCGCGGATCGGCCAGATCGCGCGCCAGACCGCTCCCCCATGCCGACGATCCGAAGATCGCATAGATCGTTCCCGCAAAGAGGCGCTCACCCTGCGGAGAGGACGAGGTCGCAGCCCCAGCGAGGATATCTTCTATGCCATCTCCGTTGACATCCCCGATGGCCAGCGAAGCACCCAATGAAGCGACGGGCTCCGGCCCGAAGATCACGACATCGGCCCCGGGAGCCACCAATCCCGCCATATCGCGTACGGTCCCACGAGTGAGATGCGGGCCGCCAAAGACGACGTACACTTCACCCGCCCCAGATCGCGTCTCGCTCGGCCCGTCTCCTCCGGGAGCTCCCATGACGATATCCGGGATACCATCGCCATTGACGTCCCCGACAGCAAGCGATGTCCCCAAACGATCGTTCGCATCCGCTCCATGGATGACGATGTCTGCGCGATCATGGAGATCGCGTGTCGTCCCGCGAATGACATCCACTCCGCCCAGGACGATGAATACCCCACCGGCATCGAATCGAGATCCCTCCGGTCCATTGGCCAGACGTCCGGCGACGATGATGTCCGCGACTCCATCCCCATTGACATCGGCGACAGCCATCCGCTCCAGGCGATCACCGCTCGATGCTCCGTTGAGCGTGACATGAATCGCTCCCCGTTCGCTGAGATCGATCGTTCGCGGAGATGCCGTTTGTCCCCAGAGGGCGCTCATCCCCGAGGCCACCAGCACGCTCCCTTGCACGCAGAGCGCGCCCACTTTTCGAACGACAGCGCGCGCTCCCCTCCGAAGGACGGATCCCTTCTCTCCCCGCGTCGGGGCACCGGACACCCATCCGCGAGAGTTCACCAACTTCTCCGCGACACTACTCCTCACCGACTTTCCTCCCGGACGTAGTCGCCCGATCTCCCTCCCGTCTTCCGCTCCAAGCGAATGTCCGTGATCGTCATCTCCCGATCTATGGCTTTGCACATATCGTAGAGCGTGAGCGCGGCGATGCTCACGGCCACAAGAGCCTCCATCTCCACACCCGTTTGCGCCGTCGTTGCCGCCGAGGCTGTGAGCGTGATGCCCTCTTCTGTCAGCTCGACTTCGACATCCACATGCGTGAGTGGGAGCGGATGACAAAGGGGGATCAGCTCCGCCGTTCGCTTGGCCGCCAGAATCCCTGCCAGTCGGGCCGCTTCCAGCGGATCGCCCTTCGGCGTTCGCCGCTCGCGAATAGCGCGGAGCGTCTCCGGACGCATGCGAACGATACCCCGGGCCACGGCCCGCCGCTCGGTCACAGGCTTGGCGCTCACATCCACCATTCGGAGGCGTCCCTCAGCGTCCACGTGCGTGAGATCGTTCATGACGGCGCTCCCCATGGCAGCAGGATCACCTGCACCCGCTCCCCCTCCGTCACCGACGCTACCCCCTCCGGGACGATGAGCAGCGCATTGGCGCGAGCAAACCCCACGAGATCGGAGCTTCCCTCCCAAGGGACGCGTCGGACGAACGCCTGCCCATCAGCGAACCAGAGAAATGCGGGCAGATAACTCCGTCGGTCCGTCGCATGACGAACCGGCTCCGTCACCGTCGCTTCGATGCGGGGAAGATGTTCGTCCCGGCATCCCAGCATCCGGCGGAGCGCCGGCAGGACGAAGATCAGGAACGTCACGACGACGGAGACGGGATTGCCGGGTAGCGCGAAGATCGGCTTCTGACCGAGCATGGCAAAGCAGAGCGGTTTCCCCGGATGAATGCGCACCCGCTCGAAGAAAATACGGGCGCCGATCCGGCGCACAGCGATCTTCACCACATCGGCTTCACCCATGGAAACCCCTCCGGTGACGATCACGCCATCGAAGCGCTCGAGCGCCGAGCGAAGCGACGCCTCGATGAGCGGGAGATCATCCGGAGCAATGCCCAGAGCATGCGCGGCGACACCGGCCATCGCCAAGCAGGCGTGAAGCGTCGGGCCATTAGAATCGCGGATCTGTGCGAGCGAGGGACGCGCGCTCACCTCCACCAGCTCGCTCCCGGTCGAGAGGACACCAAACGTGAGCCGACGCGCGACCTGAACCCTCGCGTATCCGAACGAAGCGAGAACGGCCATCTCCGCCGGACCGATTCGAATCCCGCGCTCCAGAACGACCTCTCCTTCTCGCGCCTGACTCCCCCGTGGGGTGATGTTCTCCCCGACACGAACGGGTTCGCGAAGGATCACCCATTCGCCCTCGCAGGCCACGCGCTCAATGCGCTCCACGGCGTTCGCCCCAGCCGGAACGGCTGCTCCTGTCATGATCTTCACCGCCTCACCCGCAGCCACCGCTCCCGAAAACGCCATTCCGGCCCGCACTTCCCCCACGACCCGCAGCCGCACGGGCGCCCTCGCTGTATCTTCAGCCCGCACGGCATAGCCATCCATCATTGCTCGGTCGAAGGGGGGAAGATCCATGTCGGCGCGAATCGGCTGACGCAAGACTCGCCCCAGCGCTTCAGCGAGCGGAACCGATTCCTCCTCGCTCAGCGCGATGTTGTGCAGGATGATCTCCTGCGCTTCCTCAACCGGAATCACGCTCCTAACGATATCAAACCCGCCGCCCCTCTTCAAGAAGAGCCAGCCCCAAGCAGAGGCGACATCTCAGGGCACGAGACGACGAGATCGCTGTGAGTGCGGCTGCGCCGGGATATCCACAAGCGCCACGCGTGAGGTGCAGCACCGCGCTCCGGAAGGCACCGATCCTTCCCGCACTCCCTCCCGCTCATCCGCCAATCTTTCCACGATAGAGCGCATGCGCTCCCTCGTTGCTGGCGAGAAAGAGATCCATCCGCCCATCCCCATCAATGTCAATCCATGCGGCTCCACGAGGAGCGAGCACAGGCACCACCTCAAATCCGGGTCGTCCTACAACCCGACCGAACGTACCATCGCCTCGATTCCGGAAGAGGAAGACGGCTCCAGCCTTCGCCACGAAGACATCCTCACGCCCGTCTCCATCGAAATCGGCGATGGCGAGCACGCCCTCAGTCCCTTCATCCGTATACCCGGCTGCGTTGGGATCAACAGCCTCGAATGTGCCGTCGCCGCGATTGCGGTACACAATATCCTGTCCCTCTCGAACCACGAAGAGATCCGGCCGGCCATCGCCGTCGAATTCGAACCAGGCGACGGCCGTGCTAATCCCTTCGTGACGAATGCCCGCCGAAGAAGCGACGTTGTGAAACTTCCCGCCACCGAGGTTGCGATAAAGGGCATCCGACCCCTCGTTCGCTACGTACAGGTCCAGTCGTCCGTCCCCATCGAAATCGCCCCAGGCCGCCGAACGGCCCCGGGCGTTCTCGGCCAGGCCGGCCACGAGGGGATCGAGCGCGGCAAACGTTTCATCGCCCATGTTTCGATACAGGATGTCTTGCCCATCGTTGACGACGTAGAGATCCAGTCGCCCATCCCCATCGAAATCGCCCCAAGCAGCCGCACGCCCGGATGCCATCTCGATGATTCCCGCAGAGCGGGCGACTTCGCGAAACGTGCCGTCTCCCTCATTGCGGAGCAGAAAGTCCTGTCCCTCATTGACGACGTAGAGGTCCAGCCGGCCATCGCCATTGAAGTCGCCCCAAGCAGCCGCGCGCCCAGGGCCACGGCGTGGAATACCGGAAGCCTCGGTCACGTCCACGAGCTTCCCGCGCTCGTTCCGAAAGAGGACGTAGTGTCCCTCCCCGATGAGAAAGAGATCGGGAAACCCATCCCCATCGAAATCACCCCACGCCAGCGCCGTGATCGGGGAAGCGAAGGGTGCAGCGAAAGCTTCTTCCGGAACAAGACGAAGAGCGTCGGAGACTCGGAACACGCCGGTGAAGATCTTGTCCCCCAAGGGAGTTCTATCTCCATTAGCCGCATTTCCGGCGGCATAGAACGCTATACCGCCGATGGCCATCGAGGGAGCATCCCACGCGATCCGCCACCTGTCCCCCCCGCGCCGCGAGAGATCCTCTGTGCTCTCCGCCGTGTGAGACATATACTGCCGACCGGATCCTCCGATCTTTCGCTGGGTCCGTATAGGATCCACAAGTCCCCGGTTCCCTCCATGGACGGGGAACTCACCGGCCGGAGCATTCCCCAAAAGCGCGAGCGCCGTTAATTGAAACCCCCATCGCCGACGATCCGGGTCCGGATGGCGAACCGAGAGTTCCAGGATATACCGCTCGCCAGGAATATAACCGGCAGGAAGGCCTTCCAGTTGGATCTTCCCACGATCATCAGGGTTCACGAGACCCGAATGACAAACCGTGCAGGTCCGTTCCCCCGGAGCTCCGGTGAATCCGGGATCCGGTCCGGCGGAGAAAGCAAAAGCGATGACACCACAGGCTAAGACACCGATGCCCCACAGCAGTGCCCGCATCGTTCGTTCCTCCTCTCGAGAAACGTCCTCCCTCGCCTCACGCCCTCGAGGGGGCACCTTACCACACGCCTCGCGCGCAGTAAAGAGCCGCTCAGCTTCCCGAGGGCGAGGGAGTACCGGAGCGCCTGGACGGAAGGCCACGACGTGAGATACAGTTTAGTGAGCATCGCGACGGAACAGGGAGCGCCGAACGATGATCCTTGTAGACCAGTTGACCTTTCCGAAGGTTGCAGAGCTGGAGGTCGAAATTGTCGAGCGGAAAGGAATCGGCCATCCGGATACAATGTGCGACGGGATCGCCGAGGCCACGAGTGTCGCCCTCTGTCAGTACTACGAGCGGGAATTTGAGCGTATTTTCCACCACAATCTCGACAAGGCGTTGCTTGTCGGCGGGCGCACGATCTCGCGCTTTGGCGGCGGAGAAATGCTCGAGCCTATCCTCTTCACCCTCGTTGGGCGCGCGACGCTCGAAGTGGCGGATCGGCACGTCCCCATTGAGGAGTTATATCGCGAAGCGGCCGCCCAATGGGTCCGAGCTCACCTCCGACATCTCGATCCCGATCGGCACATGCGCTTGCAGTGCGTGATCCGACCGGGAAGCGCCGATCTGGTTGACCTCTTCCAGCGCGCAACAATAACGCCTCTCGCCAACGATACGTCTTTCGGCGTCGGTTATGCTCCGCTGACCCCGCTCGAACGCGTGGTCTACGAGGCGGAGCGGTTTTTGAATTCGGAGGCTCTCAAAGCCGCCCACCCGGAGATCGGCGAGGACATTAAGGTGATGGGCCTGCGACGCGGTGAGGAGATCACGTTGACCGTCGCCATCGCGTTCGTCTCCGCTCATGTGCGGGATCTTCCGGATTACCGGGAGAAGAAGCGGACGATTCAGAACAAGATCGCGCAGTTTGCCGAGCGACTCCTGGATCGCTCTGTCGTCGTGCACGTGAACCCCGCTGACGATGAAGTGAAAGGCTCCATCTACCTCACCCTCACGGGGACGAGCGCCGAAGCTGGTGACGATGGACAGGTTGGGCGCGGAAACCGGGTCAATGGCCTGATCACGCCTTTTCGTCCGATGAGCTTGGAGGCAACAGCCGGAAAAAACCCGATCAATCACGTGGGGAAGCTCTATAACATCACCGCCCGACAGATCGCCGAGCATGTCCTCGCCCACCTTGAAGAAGTCGAGGAGGTCTACTGTTATATCCTCGGTCAGATCGGCCGACCGATCACACAGCCCCAGGTCGTCAACGTGAAACTTCGCACGCGACGGCTCACGCGCGGCCTTCGAGGTCGCGCCTCTCAATTGGCTCTCGCCAAACTCGATGAACTTCCCTCCCTCTGGCGCAAGCTGATCGAGGGGGAGATCAGCATCTATTGACGGCGCGTGATATCCTCTCCTCAGCCCCCCCCGAATCACGAGACGTGGAACCGAAAGTATATCACGTCGCCCTCGCGCACGATGTATTCGCGCCCTTCCAGCCGAATCAGCCCATGCTCGCGCGCCTTGGCCACGGAGCCGGCGGCAATGAGATCCTTGAAGGAGATGACCTCGGCAGCGATGAACCCGCGCTCCATATCGGAATGGATGAGACCGGCGGCCTGCGGCGCTTTCGTTCCCGCCCTCACGGCCCAGGCGCGCACCTCTTTCTCGTTGCCTGTGAAGAAGGTGATGAGCCCCAATTGCCGATAGGCAGCGTGAATCAGCTCGCGCACACCCGTGCTCGTCACGCCCAGACTCGCCATATATTCGGCCGCTTCCTCCTCGGTGAGGTCAACGAGCTCCGCCTCCAATTGCGCGCAGAGGACAACCACCTCCGCCTCCCCTGCGCGCGCGCGCTCGCGCACTCGAGCGACACACGGAGTCTCACGCCCGAGATCTCCCTCGCTCACATTCACCGCGTAGATCTTCGGCTTGGCCGTCAGAAGGAAAAGCTGCCGGACCAGGGCGCGTTCCTCCTCCGAGAGCCCCAGTCGGCGCACGGGAATTCCGGCGTTCAAAGCAGCTTCGAGCTTCTCCAGAATAGGCACCTCAAGAGCGGCTGCTTTGTCGCCGACCTTCGCCTGTCGCGATGCTTTCTCCTTCCGCCGTTCCACCGTCGCCAGATCGGCGAGGGCCAGCTCTATCTCTACCGTCTCCATGTCGCGGACCGGATCCACCGTCCCTTCCACGTGAGCCACGCCCTCGGCTTCGAAACACCGGACGACCTCGACGAGCGCATCCATCTCGCGGATATGCGCGAGAAATTGATTTCCCAAGCCTTCGCCCCGATGCGCCCCGCGCACAAGCCCCGCGATGTCCACAAATTCGATCGTGGCAGGGACAATCACCGACGTTCGGTAGACGCGGGCCAGCGGCGCCAGCCGTTCATCCGGCACCGCAATGATCCCGACGTTGCGCTCCAGAGTCGAAAAGGGATAGGGGGCAACGTCGGCCACATGCCCGCGTAAGAGAGCATTGAAGAGCGTGGACTTCCCTACGTTCGGAAGCCCGATGATGCCGACGCGCAACAAGACTCACGCTCCTTCATCCGAAGTTCGCACAAGAGGTATTGTACCGCGCCCCCACGGAGAAGAGGAAACACTCCCGCACAGCACCCGTCCTCCGTTCCGCAGTTGAGCCCGCGCAAGCAGCGACCCAAAATGAGACTCTGTTCCCCCCCTCAGATACAGGAATTCGGCATGTGTCCTCGAAGGTCCGGTACCCGGTACCGAAATACTCGCACAGAGGGCCTCTCAGGAGATCAACACGGTGACGCAGATCCTCCAGTCAACACGCTCTGGAAGACCCGCACATGTTCGGTCGCCGTCCGCTCCCAACTGAACGTGCGAGCTCGATCTATCCCCTGCTCGCGCAGATGCGCTCGCAGCGTTTGGTCCTCGATCACCCGCCACATTGCTGCGGCGATCTCCTCGACCGAATGCGGATCCACGAGGAGCGCGGCCTCTCCCGCGACCTCCGCGCACCCGGACCTGTTCGAGGTGATCACCGGACACCCACAGGCCATCGCTTCGAGAAGAGCCATCCCGAATGTCTCCCGCAACGAAGGGGCAACAAGTGCGAGGGCGCCCCGATACCAGCGCGCGAGCTCTTCTTGCGAGAGAAGCCGACGGATCATACGAACTCCACGAACGTGGGAACGGTGCCAATCCCACGGGGAAATGAGGACGAGATCCGGACGACCGGATTCGGGCAAGCGCGCGTATGCCGCCAGCACTCGCTCGGTGTTCTTCATGGGATTCTGCCCAGCGATGTGAAGCACATACGGACGCTCACCCACCCAGCACTCTCCTTCCGGAGTGAAGATCCGATGATCCACGCCGTGCGGGACCACGTGGATCTTCTCAAAAGGCACTCCAAAAACGTGCGCCGCTTCCTGTGCAGCGTAGCGCGAGGGAACGATCAGCGCGGCCACGACGCTCCGGAACCATTCCGCATCCCGCCGCAGCCTCGCCCTCAGCCAAGGATGATAGATTCGGGCAAGAGCCCACTCCTTCCCTGCCTGGTACACAGAAGCGAAGATCCGCGCACCATGAAAAGTCGCGACAACAGGGATCGAACGTTTCCGCAAGACGATGGGGATCGGACGCAGCCCCAAACCATAATCCCAAACGAGGTCACAGTCACGAGGCGGAAGCTGCCATCGTCGCTGAGAAACGATCCGGATCCCCAATGCCTCGAGCGCTCGCGTCACCTTCTCCCGATAAATCCGATGACTTGGCGCATCATAAGAGCGAACCAAGACGGCGACACGCATGATCATTCACCGTTCGGCGATCGGGGTCTCCACGCGATCCTTGGATGGGGCACCTCGCGGGGGAAGACCCTGGTGGCGTGGAGTGCTCCAGCAGTCTCTCGACATCCTCGCGCGAGTAAAACTCCCAGTACGACCCATCCGTTCGGAGCAACCGTTCGCCCAAAGCGCGCACGAGAGACGGGTCATAAAGCGGACTCACATTTCGACTCTGCAAAGGGACGTCGAGCCGAGCAGCTTCAGGGATGATCGCGCCCAACGCGCGGCCGCCCGATTGCACGATGTCTTCATACCGGAGGACAGCCGAAGGCGGAAGCACACGACGATAGGTCTCAAAGAACCAACTGAGCAGGCAGATCTGACGCTCGAAACGATCCGACCGACGGCGGAGCATCCGACGAAGGGAAGGGTCAAGCCGTTCGGCCATTGGCAGACGCCCCTGACGCACAGGCAAAGCCACGGAGTTCCAGGACGCCAGCACGCTGAGCGGGTTGCGGACAAGGGCATACGTAGGGAAACAATGCGTGAGTCCTTCGAGCAACGCTGTGAACACGCCCACATGCTTGACGACCAGCCGAAAATCCGGCGCGACCTCCTTTGGGAGGCGAATCCTTCCCAGCCGGGCTTGGCTCCTTCTCAGACTGCCCTCACGGCGCCGCTCTTCAATGGTGTTGGTCGGCACCTCCCCGTAAACTCGGTGAGAGAACACGGAGCGACCGGTCAGAATCTTCAATCGCGCGCGCCCGAAGAATCGAACGACCTCTCGATAGGCCCGCTCCGGATTCCGGGTGAGCGCGAAACGCCATCCCAACCAGGGCTCGACCAGAGCGACGACATGGGGGAGTTGATTCAGCAGCCAGCAGACAAGCGTCGTGCCCGATCGAGGGATGCCGGTGAGAATAATATCCCGTTCACGCATTGGCTTCCTCCACGCCGGCATTCAGATAGGGCCTCAACTGAACCGTCACCGTTTTCCAGTCGAAGGCAAATTGTAGGAACCCGATGACCGATTGTCGAATCAGCACCCGATAGGGAATCTTGTGCTTGCGAGCGAGCCGGCGGCCATTGCGAAAAGCCGCTCTCACGGTCCTCCAGGGATTCTGACGCAACGAAAGCCCTCCGCCTGAAGGCCCGCCATGATGAACAAACGTGGAGAGATCGAGGAGCAATTGAAATCCAGCCTGACGAGCGCGGAGGCAATAATCATCGTCCTCATAGAGCCCGTGGGCGAACGACTCATCGAGGTACCCAACGGCGCGGATGACGTCTCGGCGGATGGCCAGACAGAATCCAATGAGCCGGTCTACGGGAATCGTTCGTCGCCCCACACGCCGGCGAAGCTCGGCCGCGAATCGCTCGATGCGCTCCAGCTCCTGTGGCGAACAATTCCTGATCCGAGGGAACAAGCGAGTGTTTTGATAGGCCGTCACCCAGTTGGTGATGGGACCTACAAGCCCCGCCCGTGGTTCCTCTCTGAGAATATCAGTTAAACTTGCGAGCGACCCGACAGGAAAATACACATCGTCATTTGCAATGATGAGATAGATCCCTTCCGCGATTTGCATTCCCTTATTGTAGCTTCCGGCAAAACCCAGGTTTTGAGGGTTTCGGATATAGCGAAAATCTCCAAATCTTCTTCCTATGTCAGGAGTGTATTTCGAGACCAACCGCTGCGTCTCCTTCTGCAGAGGAGATGCGTCGTCTAAGAGAATTAACTGCTTGTCTGAAGAGGCATTCCTTAGCAAGCTAGGGAAGAAGAGCTTGTCGAGTAGCTCTATGACCTTGGACCCCGCATTATACATTGAGACGATGATTGAAGCGTGTACCATCGCGCCCTCCAGTTCGCGCTAGCTACCACTCGCAACCGGCAATGGCCAACCCTGACCACCTCAAATGAGCCCCTATGCATCAGCGACTTCAAAGCCAAACTTGCGCACTGCTTCGATTTCCTCGCGACTAAAGATAGTTATGTCGTGCTTTCGATATCTACCAATTGATTTCGGCCTTTTGATCATATTAGACAGCTCGATCACTCGATCCCGGTCACATACCACTCCCAGGAAATCGAGTATCCTTTCTAGGCCTCGCTGAGGCCAAATGCACAGATCATCCCAGTTCAGCAACAGAAACCGATCGCCGAGCATCTGCTCGCCAATTCTCACAGCTCGTTCGTTTGCCTTGATCCAGTATTGAAGCATCGCCTTCGGCCTAAGATGGGGCGAATTCGGCATGGGAATCCCGAAAAAATCTCCGAACAGCTCGAGCTGCCCTTTCGATTTGCCATAAGCTATGTCCAATCCGTGTCGCAGAACGTGTATGTACTTCAAGTCGCCAAAGTATTCAGCTAGTTTGTCCAGAATCAGATGTGTGTTGGGCTCTTTCCACCCCCAGCCGATGTAGTCGGAGAAATTAACCCGATTGCAGAAGATCATCGTCAGGGCTGGCCGGATGAGGTAGTATTGAGGATAAAGGCCATAGAGGAAATTTTTGTGAAACAGCCCATCAAAAACAGCGCGGACGATAAAGCTCAAATCATCCCGTTGCGGTCGCAAACGACCGGTCATTGCCCTCTCAAAAATCGACAGTGCTTTGAAAACCTCCGTCTTATCGGCACTGTTGACGAGGCTTGGCCTTCTGATTAAGAGAGTGAACCACAGATTATCTTTGGCATGATTAAGATGTTTCCCCATGTAAAAACCGAGTCTCATAATAATACTGGCGACAATCCTGGTGCCACTGCCGCCCACGCCACCAATAGCCACTGGCCCACGGACTTGGTTTCTACTGCTCATCATCGGTGTCGACCTCCTTAAAGACATCTGCTCCTCTGAGTGCCGCTAATCCGACACGGTGCCGGTCAGAGGCAAGACGATCACCTTGATGGGAGCCCATCACGGCAGTTGCTTCCTCGCCTTTACTCTTAGTTCATTGAAGAGGATCAATTCTCCCAATCTCCTCCAAGGAATCGGATAATATCGAGCATCCATGACCTCAAAACCATGGGAGTTTAAGACTTGAATGAGTTTTGGGCCGTCAAAAAAGATTTTATGCGATTTATCAATCTTGAACCCGGATGCCGTGGGCACCCTGATAATTAAGATGCCGCCCGGCTTAAGCACCCTTCTGACCTCCAGAAGTGCGCTCTCTGGCTCATCGAGATGTTCCAAAACATGGGAGAGAAGAACACCATCAAAAAACTCAGAGATGAAGGGAATCTGGTAAATATTCCCTTGGACGCAGGCGAACCCTTGCTCCAGGCAATACTGGACACAATAGCTATTGATATCCATGCCATAAGCTTGTGGATAGACGCTGAAGAAATGTCCAACACCGCAACCAATGTCAAGAACCTTGCCTGTGAACATCCGCGCAATGGGCCGGAAAAAGATAAGACGCCCTATGCGAACGAAAAAGTCTGGGAGTGGCTCTGCCCGAAGATAGTCGAAATAGGCTTTACTCGTACATTGCCATTCTCTACGTAGCTTCATCTCTGTTTTCCTCCCCGAACTCTGATCCGAATCCCAAAGGAGAATCTCCCCTCCCGTTCTCACGATTCGAATCCAGAAAGAGGCTCCCTGGGGATTCACTCCCCGCATGCGGGACTCCTGCCACACCGGTTCGAGAATTCGGCTCAACTCAGGATCCCGGCT
>Ga0079995_1077922_pt1 | contig 50953 bp, 45 predicted proteins | sample FaiFalFF_MnMetaG_2_FD_69198 | JGI IMG/M metagenome (GOLD analysis project Ga0079995, IMG submission 69198) | Freshwater microbial communities from Yellowstone National Park, Wyoming, USA - Fairy Falls C (FF_Mn_C) (SPADES assembly) (version 4) | ecosystem: Environmental > Aquatic > Freshwater >... | reverse complement strand
CTGTACGGCCACGGCCTGGAGCTAAAAAAGGGCGACAGGATATACAGGCTACCAGCCAGGGCTATGGAAAACAAGCTAAGGCAGTTCGGCATCGAAAGCGAGGACCAGACATCCGGCCCGTGACCCCGTGTTCCCCTTACAGGCCGGATAGAGCTCCCAGGTTAACAGGAATTCGTCGAGAAGGCCAGGGAGGTGACGAACGTAGGTACTACCTATATACTTAATAGGCCGTACCAGCATCAGGAGGTTTAGAGGGATGTTAGAATGGAAGACTTAGATAAAATGTTTGACGAGATTTTGACTTACCTTAAGAATAAGAATCTAAGGGTGTTCCCTGGTAAACCGGTCTTGGCGGAAGGAGGTACTAGCGTGGTCACCTGGGACGACGAAAGTGATGACTGGAAGTCCTTTATTGAAATTGCTAGAGATGAAGGAGCAAAGTACGTGATTGTCAGCAAGGAAAAGGGTGAAGGGGAACACGCCAATGATATTGGCTCCATAACGCTGGCATGGATAAAAGATGGCGTCGTATATATTTTCAACAAGCGTGCCAACTGGTGGGAGGAGAAGCAAGTTATAGAAGAAGAGGCGCCCGAGTTGCGTCCCTATATCAGCATAAGTTACGGGGAAGTGCCAAAGAGAGTTCGTGAGGAGTTTGGAAAGAAAACCGTGGAAGAGTTGGTTGAGGAGCTGGTTCAGTTTGCCTCAAAAGAGTTCCCTGGAGAATTTGACCGACTCTCATTCTCCGAAGTTTCGAGATTATTCTGGCAAAGAAAGGGCTTGCCTTACGGATACGCAGACGATCCCGAAGTTAGCATAAAGATACACAGAGTAGATATGCTTGCACGGCAAAGACTTGAGCAGGCTAAATCTTCCGAACTACTGAAAAAATCCGATGAAGAGTTGGTTAACGAAGTGTTAGACTTCGTAAAGAAACAGTTCGGAGAAACACCACCCCCCAATAGGGCGATAGATTTGTTTTGGGAGTCGAAGGGAGTCAGGCCATACGCAGCAGACCCAACTATGCGGCTGAAGATCAATAGGGTTGAATCGCTAGTCCGGCAGAGGTTAGAGGAAGAACGGATTAAGCATGAGAAAGAGATTCTGCCAAGACTCGTTGAAGAATGTGTGAAATGGGCGATCGGTCATGCACTACGAAAAGTTACAAAGTCAAATGTCGACTATTTCCTTTCAGAGAAGGGTGTACAGTTATCACGGATGTCAAGAGACGCTCTGTATAACCAAGTAAACCTCAAGCTTGGTAGAGGAGGACCCGATATCGGAATCCAGGAAAGCTCCTGGCGTGCAAATAGAGCTCATTAAAGAGGTCCTTGAGTGGCAGTTCGTAAGGGTCTTACCTGTTGACGAAAGATGGATCGAATTCAGGATGACGAGGCCCTTCTAATTAAGCTACCTGGCCTTTAAATAAGATGTAACGATGAAGGCTATGTACTCGATGAAGCTTTTGGTGTCCAAACCTCCTAACATCCATTGGGAGAAGGCACGATATTCCCTCTTAGATTCGTCGCCGAGGATGTCTTGTAAGAACTTCATAGGGTTCCGCCAAGGCTTACCCAATAAATATGGTCGGATGGTATCCCCCCAGCATCTGTTCAAGATGGATGCTACTTTGTTAATAGCGTGTCCCTTTTGAAGGGGGTCAAGACCTAGCCAGCACCAACCATACCTTCTCCTACACTCCTCAAGCTTCTCGATTATACCATTGGGCGTGGGCAATGGAATTAGTTCTGTCAAGATGGCGCCCACCCCATATTATAGTCAGTTTTCAACTACAATTTTACCCCCTTTACTTAAAAGTATCCCTCATAGGCACCAGGATGTTCGAAGAGGCACCTCCCCATACCCTTAACGATTTTTATGCTCACTGGCTCCTTTACGACGCTACTGATCTTCCCCTCCAAATACCTTATCGCTTGCTCTATCTGTTCTATGTTTCTACTCACACCACATGGTATGTCGAAGAGGGGGTACCAGGCGTTGAGTAATAGGAGTATAAAGCCATCTTTAGAGATAAAGACCTCTAAGACCGTTGGAAAGAAGGTAGGTGTAGCTACCTCTTCAAGCTTCTTGGGTAGAGCATCTACCCTCAGCATATGAAGCGAAGATATGAGCCCAGACCAGTCCGCGGCTAGTGTCTTAAAGCCGTCATTCTCCAAACTCCTGACCAGCTCCATTATCTGCCTCCTCGTTAAGCCGAGCTGACTGGCGGTATGTCCAATAACAAAGTAATGAAGCGGTCTACAGAGGTTAGCGTGTGTCAAGCATTTCGCCTCATGTGCAGTCTATATTTTTACCTATCTTTTCAAGAAACATTCCATGTTTCTTCAAAGTAGGATTGTGCCAGAGTGCTGTTGGTATATCGTAATCAATCGTAGTCAACGAAGTCAAATTCCAGCTTAAGCTTAGCGAAGAAGGTTGAACGAAGACTGCCGATGCATGAAATGCTAAAATCGGATAAATTTGTGCAAAATTGTCCTGAAAACGTGAGTACCAACTTAATTATACCCTAGGGCCCCCTCCTGATGGAACGCATATATTAGGTCGCCAGCAGGGCTTAGGGTACCGTATGACCGGATTACACGAGAGCTACGGGTATGAAGTACTTGTCCCAGAAAGGAGAGATACTGCGCAATATGTATTAGCTAGTCTGATGTTAACATATTCCTGGGATTGTAGAAGGGGTGCCTCCTGATTTGTCCAACGAAGAGAAATCCAGAGTGAATAGGGAGATAATAGCAATAATTCACGCAAGTGGAAGTGGTCGACGACCATCGATAACGCAAGAAGATGTTCTCGCCCTAATTGATGAACTGAAAAAGGTCAAAGGTCCGAAGGATCAGACCCACTTTGATGTAATACTTAATTCCCCAGGTGGTGATATCCATGCCGCATACAAGCTGATCAAAGTACTTCGCTCTAGATGCAGGTCGCTCAATGTGATAGTTCCATTCTATGCGAAGAGTGCAGCCACTCTGTTGAGCCTCGGTTCAGATAGGATTTATATGGGGCAACAATCCGAGTTGGGGCCGCTCGACGCTCTAATCGAGCATCCATTAACCGAGGGAATGTGGCTCTCAGCCCTGGATGGTGTAAAACCTCTGGAAATTCTGTCAGATTTTTGTGAGTCTCTAACTGTCGATAGGATCGGCTTGTCTATTAGGACGAAAGTAGCACTAGGTCGGCGAGAATCAGTTGAATTGGCTCTGGATTTTGCCGCTAAATTAGTGGCGCCCATTATAAGGCAACTCGACCCTTTGATCCTCAATATGTGCTTTAGGTATTTACAAGTAGCCGAAAAATACGGAAAGGAGTTATTAAGGGAATACATGTTCAAGGGCCACCCTGATCGCGATGAACTCGCAGAGTATGTAATAAAAGAGCTGGTATGGGAGTACCCAGAGCATGAATACGCTATCGGAATTGACGAAGCCCGACGTCTGAAGCTTATAGTTGAGGAGGCAGAGTCTTTACCTGAATGGGACCGAATTTGGGACTATTACAAGGAGCGTGAGGGAACAGGGACTACACATATCCGCCTTGCCACGTCAGACATATTAAGCCAAATCAAGAAAGGGGGTGGGAGTTGAATATGTGGAGAAAAAAGGAAAGGCTTATTCGTCGCATGGCGACCGCTCCGCAACGGACGGACCGGGAGCCAATGCCAACTGAGCCAGGACCCATATCTTTAAGGGATTTGGGCCGTTCCGGCTTGCTTGCTAAGCTGGCGGAGATGAGTCGAAGTCGCAAGACTAGGGAACGCTTCAACGTCCGCTGACCGACTTGGATAGCACAACCGTAGAGAGTTCACGAGGCCTAGTGCGAATACAGGTAAAGACTCAGTTACAACCTGCTAAGAAAGAGCACATAGAGACCGACTTTAGGCTCGTATCTGAGAAAAGCCTACGTAAGCATTAAATTCATGCGAATATCGTTATGCCGATATCCACATAAAGGGCACCCTTCAGCTTTAGGTAGCTAAATGTCTACTATATCTCCAGACGAGCTAATTAGTGATGTGCAGCCGTGGAGCACTGAGTCTTGGAGGGATTTTGTTGAGGGTCATGTAGCGCCGATAAAGCTTCTCGCCGAAAACGTTGCTAAACAGTTCGTCGGGGATTCATCATCTGTAGTCTCAAAATTTCTAGCCGATAGCGCAACTCGTGTAATTGAGGCTGCGAAAAGGTTTCTCGGCGAAGTGGCGGCGAGGTTTGAGGTTCCAGCAGACCCCATAGAGTGCCTAAGGCTGCTTGTAGAGAGGTGCGGTAACGTTTTCCTAGGGGTGGGTGAAGGGGGCAAATACACGCTACTTGTGTGGACGTTGAGAAAGGTCACTAAGGAATACTTATTTGAAGCGCTCTACCCTACACTAAAAGATGAGGAAAAGCGTAGAAAGACATTCGAAATACTTGGGATAAGAGAAGACCTACCACTATTCGTTCCAGCGGTTAGATCCGCGCTAACAGATAACTTGACGATTTTGGGGTATCCAGATTATTCGTCGATCTGCCGCGTTGAAGAATGGGGACACTATATAACTTTGAGCATTTTGCCGGCCAAAGAATCTACTTTTGGGGGAGCCTTATGTAAATTTCTTGATGGGCTCGTGGCCGTGCTTGCAAGACCTGGAATACTTTCAGGGGTGGTACCCTCAGCCGACGTAATAAAAACTTACTTAGACAAGTGCCCCTCCAGACCTCCGGAGCTCCCCTATGGGTGGAGCGAATTAGATTGGAAAACCAGCTACATTACTTTTACTGAACTCTCTAAATGGAAGTCGGACTATGCTTACCACATAAGCGGCTTTGCGGTTAGATGCCTCGATATTTTGGAGGCACCAGATAAGTGGACTCCCACTTTCGTCAAGCAGGAAACCAATCTTTTAAGCCTCTTAAGATGGTTGATGCCAAGTCTCATCACAGGCCGCACAGAGATGCTTCTAAGCGCTGATGGTAGAGTCGTTTTACTCCTGGAGAGGAAAATATAATGTCTACAAGGAAGAGGCGCCCTCAGACCCTGGAATATGTTGAGGATTACTTAGAGGACCTGCCATACCTACTTGAATCCGAACAGAAACCCGAGATTGAGGTCAAAATAGAAGAGGAAAAGGAGGAAAGTTTGAGAATCAAAGTTATTTCGACAACACAGGATGGTAAGAGGTCTGAGAGTGTAAGCGAGGCTCCTCGCCTCTTTTTGAAGGAGGTTCCCTTGTTACCCCCACTCATCGTCAAGCGTCCACCGGAGCTAATACGGTGCCTGCTACCCCTCGGAAGCAAGATTTCTAGTCCAATAGGCGTACAACCACTCCCTAGAACGTGGTATTTACTTCAAATGCCCATAAAAGTCTTTGATCGCGAAGTTAGAAGAATATTGCCTATGTCTCTTCCCCTTGTGACACCTATTTTTTATTCGTGGTTTGGGAGTCCCATAAAACCGATAAGCTTACCTGGGCAGCAAACAATATTGGCGTTCACATTAAAAGATCTGCTGAGGCTCATCGAAATATTGCCTAGACTACCTAAGGTAGCGGAACGAATCGAATCCAATATTAGGATTCCACCCTTAATACTTCACAAGTTCTTTCTACAAAATGAACAAGAAGCTTCATTAAGTGAGTCTACCGAAGCACTCCGAACTAAAGCTCAGATTGAGCGGGTAAGGGGGAAGGGGTTATTGGAGCTCCTATTTCCTGAGGAAGCGGAAAAGTTCAAGCGACTTCGAGGAGCCGCAGGAGCTTACGCTGGAGAACCTATCTTAATCCTTTTGCCAGAACACAAATACCACCTATGGTATCTATTCTGGGTTATTTGCAGAGAATTGTATAGAGAAGCTAAAGGAAGCTACCCCGAGCCAGCCACCCTTCTTGATGAGGGGTGTGACCTCTGGCTAAAGCATCAGGGAGCATTAGCTGGAAAAATAGTGGTCTTACGCAAGGAGCTTGTGGAAGACGAAAACGAAGAGCGTAAAAAATGGTTCAGAAGGAGGCTCCAAGAGGCATTTTCGCAGGGTCTAGGATTCCTTATAATATTAGCGAAAGAAGTCAACGAAACTGTACCACTTCTCGAGGAACTTTGCAAACCCTACGCGCCGCTAATAATAGCTATTCAACGTATTCCTAAGTACGGCCAAGTTTTAACGACTTTGGCCAAGACACTAAGCGAAGGATTCGGCATACCCTATAGCGAGATTATCAGAGTTAATGGATTAGAAGCAAGGGATAAGATAGCCGTGCTCGTTGAGGGGGGGCTGAAAGAGCTTCCCCAACTCGATGTTATGGTTGCGATGATTGATCGAACGTACCGTGAATTTCAGAACGAGCTCTTGTTAAGCAACTACATTGCATATGTGAGGAGGGATATATCTGAGAGGGAGAGTGAAGACCACATAGCGATGAAAACTCTTGCGATTAAATACATCAGCGAAAAGTTTGGCCTGAAACCGGAAGGGGTAACGTGTACTTGCGAGGTCGGGAAGGAAGTGATTGCAGACCTTTATGTTCAGGAAAAAGCACTGGCGGTTGAATGCGAAACAGAGTTTGGTACCACACCAGCACCACTCCTCAAGATATTCGAGTCCGTTAGGAAATATATGGACCGGCCCCTAACCAACCCAGTGAATGAGGTCTGGGTAATAGTCCGCAACTGGTCAGCAATCCTGCATTTAGGCGATCTTATATGGGCTGAAGGCATCTTAAAGGAAGAGCTGAAGAAGAAAGATGTGAAAGTGAAGTTCTTTACGCCAGATATTCACGGAAAATCTCTTAAGCTTCTCAGTGATATAGCAAAGAGCGTGTTTACCTAGAAGGGGGAACCAAATGGTTAGATGAGTCAAGTGCTTAGTAACAGGGGACAGCATAGATAGAGTGGTTGCCGAGACGTCTGCCTTCCAGGAAAGCCTGCGCGGATGAAATTATTAGTTTCTTCTTCGAGACGAGTAAGGGCTCTCTCTAAGTTTTTATATTTTGAATCGCAACGCGGAAGCAGGTGTGATAATATATGGGTTGGGAGGCTGAAGTCGAGAGTAAACTACATCATTACCTTCTCAATGTTTTGGAGAAGAGAGGCTTTACTGTCGAGGGTGTCCGTTTTGATGAGCCCAAAACCAAGTTTCCTCTGGATGGTCGTAGGGCTGATTTGGCGGTCTTTTTGGCTGGGAGCAAAAAGCCTCTCTTAATCATTGGAACAAAGCGGAAGGAAAAGAAGGCGAAGGGCTACGCTAGGGCCTAACCCACCTTCTTCCCTATACTCAGAAGACCGCCCGATGTGGTCCCTGCACCAGCCCTGCTCCCGTGAAACTCCACCCGGCCCGGCTCACTCCCCGAATATATCTGCGCACACCCACAGCCCGCATGATGCTTCCCACGCCTCAACACACCCCGATACAACCCATCCTCCAGCCTCTTCCCATGCCGACGCTCCCACTCCTCCACAGGAACCCCAAACTTCTTCTGCACCCTATCCCGATACCACTCCGGAATCACATTCCACGAACAGAACGGCACAATCCGCAGGTCAGGACTCAGGTAGTGAATGTCGCAACGCTGCAAACGCTCCTCATCCTGATTGTATTTGTCTTGGAAGTGCATCATGCCTAGGAACATGGATTTTAGGTGGAATTGTCCTATGCTTGTGTAGTCGTGTTTTAGGAGGGCTGCGATGACGAGTTTTGTGAAGTTGAGGCCTTTTGGCTGTTTTTGTTTGTCGACGAATTTGGATAGTTTTGTGGCTAGTTCGAGGGCTGCGAGGTATCTGGGTTTTCCTGATTGGATTTGGTCTGCCTTGTCCTGTAGGTATTCGATGAGGCCTTTGATGTCTACGAAGTGGGTTATGGGTATGAGTCTTCTGGTTTCGGCGTCTTCGAATACGTAGGTGCCGGCTCCGCAGGCGAAGTGGATGGAGAGCTCGTACTGGGGTTTGCGGGTGAGCATTTCTACGAAGTGGCTGACGGGGGCGCATGTGGGGACGGGGAACCAGCTGTCGGCTGTTATCTCTCCGTTGGTCTGCTCCTCTATGAGGTGTATGCAGTCGGGTATGGTGATTCGGTACTTTTCGCGCTCGGTTTTGGTGAGTCTTCCTGTGAGGGAGACGGGCTGGAAGTTGACGGCCCTGACTATGTCGATGTTTTTCTGGGCGAATCGGATGATGGCGCCGAGCTCGTGGTCGTTGATGGTCTTGATGACGGTGGGTACTAGTACTACTCCGAGGCCGGCCTTTCTGCAGGCGTCGAGGGTGTATGGTGCTTCCCAGTGGTTCTTGGGGTTGGTCTTGGGGGTTACGCCGTCGAAGGAGAGGTAGAGGTTTGAGCATCCCGCCTCCCGGTAGATCTTCGCAAGCTCGGGCCTGAGGGCTATGGTGATGCCGTTGGTGTTGAGCTGTATGTGGTCGATCCCCTCCTCCTTGATGATGCGGATGATTTCGGGGAGGTCCTCCCTGAGGGTGGGCTCGCCGCCGGTGAGCTGGACGGAGTTGCCCGGCACTGGGCGCTCCGCCCTGAGGGTGCGGACCATGGCCCTGATCATCTCGAGGGAGGGCTCGTAGACATAGGCGCCCTCCAGCCCCTTCTTGACGTAGAAGAAGCAGTACCAGCAGGTGAGGTCGCAGCGGTTGGTGACGATGATGTTGGCGAGGCCGGTGTGGTTCATGTGGTTGGTGCAGAGGCCGCAGTTGGCGGGGCAGGCGCAGAACTCCATGTTCACGTTGGGTGCGTGGGTCCCCTTCCCCTCGGTCCAGTAGGTGGAGAAGCGCCTGTACATCTCGTAGTCGCCGAAGTAGAGGTCCTCGGTCTCACCGTGCTCGGGGCAGACCTTGAGGTAGTAGACCTTGTTGTCCTTCTCGTAGATGTAGGCGGGCAGGATGCGGTTGCACTCGGGGCAGATGGACTGGGTCCTGCGTATGAGGTTTAGGGTTGCCAGTCTCTGCTCCAGGGTGGTTGCCTGCGCCAACTTTGTGCGCGCCGGCCTCACTGGCTATATAATGATTCTTCTCGTTTCACCGGTTGAGAGGGGGTATAACGCCGTTTTACCGGGATGTGACATGCGGGCACGGCCGAGTGTCTCCACAACCCATACCCACACAGCATCGCCCACCCAGGGCAGCTCGATTAGGAGATGCTTACCCACGGGGTCAGAGGGCCTCGCAACAAGCTGGGCTCGGGTGTTCCCTGAGTATCTCTTCGACTGGCCACTTCCCGTCTCCCTCAACCGTCCCTGGGTGTTAACCCGCCTCTTGATGTCTACTACCAGATTGAGGTTCATGAGGTTTGTTGCCAGGTCAGATTAGCCCCTCCAGGTATCACGGCTGTTCACCGGCCTCAAACACCGATCTGCAGTTGGTACAAACCAACCTAGGAGAATACATCAAACCACCGCATTTAAGGCACTTCGGACTAACTATCTCTGGCGTTGCCAGATAGGTTCGTGTCCATAGGTAGCCTCCCATTAGGTTCGCTGCCGCAATAATGAATATCACCTCTTTGAATAATGAATATCACCTCTTTGAAAGGCGAAAATATGTGGCTCGAACACGTCAGGGAAGATTAAGGTGCCCATGACGAATGCTTGTAGGCCGGCCCCAAGCCTCGATATCCGGCTGGCTAGTATGCGATAGATGAAACGCTGAACCTCAGCCTCTACCATGAGCTTACCAGTGCAGCCAGGCTCGGCAGTGGGGGCAGGTGTTTACGCCTCTTTGTATGGGGCTGCGGCATTGGGGGCATCTCGGCTGCCCGCCTCCGAATATAAGAGCGAGTATGGCGAGCCCGATAAAACCCAGGAAGAATCCAACTATTCCCGCCAAAAGATCGTACTCCATCCTGCTGGGCAAGGCTGTTGCGTGGCTGATTGATTGTTTATAAGCCCACCGGAGGATCGAGTGCAACAGGCCCGTCTCACGCTGCCCGACTCCCCTATGATTGAGACCAGGCCCCCGGCACAGTGGGGTCGACACCATCTACCGCACGGATGACCCCACCAGGTAGATGAGGGTAGGTCTTAGGCCCGCCCGCCTCGAGGAACAAAGACCTACATGTTTAGCCCTCGGAGCGTCGAGGAGACGTTGAGCCCACCCATACTAATGCGGTAATACCTAATATTGAAATTAAAGATGCGGTCCTGCGCGTGACCCTAACCAGGCGGGAAGAGAAGCTGCTTTCCGAGGTGGATGTGGGGCGGGAGTGGGAGCTGCTGGAGGTCTTCTCCAAGCTGGTCAGGGTCTCGGGTTCCGAGGATGAGCGGAAGGCGGCCGAATACCTCTCCAGGAAGCTATCGGAGTATGGTGTAAGGCATAGCGTGTTTGAGCCCGACCTCTACATCAGCCGGCCGAAGAGGGCATCGGTCACGGTGCTGGAGCCGGAGTACCGCGAGTTGAGACACGATGATGTTGCGATGAATCCCAAGACCCCATCCTTCAGCAGGTCGGGAACATACGAGGGAGAGCTGATACCGGTGGAGACTAGGCAGAGGGATACCATGGAGGGCTTCTTCGCCCCCGAGGTCAAGAGGATAGATGCCTCGGGAAAGGCTGTTCTCATGGATGGCCTACTGCTTCCCAAGCTCGCGGTGGAGGCTCAGGCCATGGGGGCCAGAGCCGTCATATCCATCAGCCCGGGCAGATGGACACATGAGGGGATAATCTCCCCCATATGGGGCACCCCCACCCTCAAGGACATAGGCAACCTTCCCAACATCATAGCCGCCACAATATCCAAGGTAGATGGCGAGCTCATCAGAAGGTATGCCGTTCAGGGCACGGTCAGGGTTAGGGTCGAAACAGAGCTCGAGGAGGGCTGGTTCAAATGTCCCCTCGTGGTGGCGGAGATATGGCCCCCCAACAGGGAGGATGGCGACTTCATCCTACTACACGGCCACTACGACTCCTGGCATGTGGGGATAGGCGACAACGCTGTGGGTAATGCGGTGATGCTGGAGGTCGCCAGGATACTGCAAAGCAATAGGTCGAAGCTGAAGCGGGGTGTTAAGATCGCATGGTGGCCTGGCCACTCGACCGGCAGGTATGCCGGCTCCACCTGGTTCGCCGACAGGTTCGCCAACGAGATCTGGGATGGCTGTGTGGCGCACCTCAACTGCGACTCGCCGGGATGCAAGGACGCCACCTCTTACGATGAGGTGATGGCGATGGCGGAGACACGCCAGTTCCTTGCGAACGTGATTAAGGACGTGACGGGGAAGGGCTCACACTTCCTAAGGCCTGTCAGGGCCGGGGACTATTCCTTCCACGGCCTGGGTGTGACGGGGATGCTGATGCTCTCCTCCAGCATGCCCCGGCGCCTCAGGGATAAGAAGGGGTACTACCCCGTCGGGGGCTGCGGTGGCAACATAGAGTGGCACACGGAGTACGACGATATGAGGGTGGCCGATAAGGGTGTGCTCGCCGCGGACACAAAGATCTACCTACTCGCCACCTACCGCATCGCGTCGGAGCCCATCTACCCCTTCGACTACCGCGAGACAGTAAAGGAATCGATAGAGATCGTCGATTCCTATCAAGAGAAGGCGGGGCACCTCTTCGACCTCACACCCACCCTCACCGCCTTGAGGAATCTCCTGAAGTCTGTGGAGGAGCTTTACGCTTCCCTGAGAGTCGGTAGAATGTCCCGCCGCAGAGCCGAACAGCTCAACAGGGTGTTAAAGAGGATCGCCAGAACCCTGATCCCCCTCAGCTATACGAGGGCGGGTGAATTTGGGCATGACCCAGCCCTGGAAGTCAAGCCGTATCCAGCCCTCGCCGAGGTGTTGGGCCTATCGGAGCTGGAGCGGGATGAAACCAGGTTGAGGTTCGCCCAGACCCAGCTGACAAGGGAGCAGAACAGGATCGTCCAGAAGCTGAATGAGCTGAGGCGTGATGTGGAGGACTCTGTGAAACGGCTTAAAGCCACCCGTTGAGTCAAGACCTGGTCGGGTTGGTGGTGAACCTCTACCTCCACCAGGATCCTTGTTTGATCTCACCCTCTGAAAGCCTATGATGTCCTCATCGCCAACCTCGGGGGTGCCTAACAGCGAGGGGGATCCCGGCGGATAGACCTGCCATCATAACCCGGTGTTTTTCAAGTGTTCTTGTTTTCACCTCTCCTCCTCGGATTAGGCTTATATGTGGGTCCTGCCCGTTTTTCCGGGTTGAGTGTGGAGAAGGAGCCCGAGCTGCAGAGGAACCTGAAGAGGCTCATCTGGCAGTACGAGAACTGCCTCTCCTGCGTCTGGTTCCAGCCCAACGACCCCCTCAACGCGGACCTTCTGGAGAGGGGCAGGTGCCTGCACCCCAAGCTCAAGCCCTACAACCTGATCGTCTCGGGGCGTGACTGGTGTAACCTCTACAAGGAGGTCCCCCAGAAGAAGATAGATGCCATTCAGGAATTGGCATTGAAGAAAGGCAAGTAGGCTGTACTTAAACTGGAAAGGGGCACTTCTGGTGGATGAGAAGGCTATAACCTTTAAAGCCTACAGATTTTATCGCCTTTAATCTTCCACGAACTCAGCCAACCCTCGAAGAACGGGTCAACGATGCTGTACATCCCCATCTCCCTCAAGCCGTTGAGCAAGCCGGCTACGGATGATAGCTCCAGACCCCCTGACTTGGGGGTGGTGGAGCCTCCAGGGCTGGAGATGGAAGGCTACTCGCTGATATCGCCGATGATCGGGTTGGCGAGGGCCAGGAGGTCCCGCACCCTGATCTCCATGAGCTTGTAGATGTCGCCTCCACCCGCTATGACCGTCTCATTCCCCAGCAGCCTCGTGTCCAATATCTTCCTCTCCACCCCGGCGATGGGCGGAACCCCGCCCGCGGGATATCCCGTGTGCTGCTCCACCTCCCCGGGGCTCGCCAGGCGTACATCCCTGAGATTCATGAGGGCCTTGACCTTCCTGAAGCTTATCCTGCTCCTGGCCGGAAGTATCGCGAGCAGAGGCTTTCCCTCATGGTCCACGAGGAGGATGGATTTGGCTATCTTCTCCACGGGGACCTTCCGGGCCGCCTGCTCCACCGTCTTCACCGGCTCCTCGAACTCTATGAAGCGATGCCAGACACCCCTGCTGGCCAGGAAGGCTTTCAGCCCCTCCGACAACCTCTAGGCAGCCCCCAAAAGGGGGAACTTATAATTCGTCTCGGATAAGCATCGGCTTATAGGGCCTTCCGCCATTGAAGAGGCCCTGGTGGGGATCCGATGATTCGAATGCCGGCCCGGCTCGTATTCGCCGCCAAACTCTGGGTCTCGGGGGAAGATATTTGAGGGTGGGAGGGGGCCATGTCTGTTACGAAGCACCTCTGGCCAGCCCCCCTGCGCATAACCCTAGGGCTTTGGTGGCTCTACTTTAGCTACACGAAGTGGTTCGACCTGGCCTGGGTTGAGGGGTTCATCGTTCACCTGGCAGACACACACCCGATCCCCGCCTACGGAGAGTTTCTGATGAGGGTTGTGTTGCCTCGATGGCAGGTGCTTGCGGTGCTCTACACCTGGGTTGAGGGGGCTGTGGGGGTTCTGCTGGTCCTGGGCCTCTACGTGAGGCCTGCCGCCCTTCTCGGAACCCTGGTCTCCGGCTCCCTCCTCTTCAGCTTTCTTCAGCTTCCCCCCGTGGTCCCGCCCCCCGAGATCATCCCCCTCTGGTACTGGATGTACATCTTTGCATTCGCGTTAAACCTTCACGTCCTTGCCCAACCCTCCGATCCCCTGACGAGGCCCCCACACTCCCCGGGACATCACGGCCTCCGCCGGGCCCACCCTGTGAGGCTGCTGGTGGGGGCATTCTGGCTCTACTTCGGCTACCTCACCATTAGCTGGTCCAGCACACCCTGGCTGCGTGACAGGCTTCTGGAGGCCGCGAGGCTCAACCCGGTGCCGCCGATGGGCATGGCACTCGAGGCGGTGGCTTTGGCAGGCCCCGCCCCCGCCGCCATAATCTACGGGATGCTCTCACTGATCACCGGCGGCCTGCTGCTCCTGGGGCTGGGTGGCAGGTGGGGCGCCCTGCTGGGTGTGCTGATGGCATCCGTGGCAGGACTCTCGTTCATCCAACCCTTCAACGATATTCCACTATGGTTCTGGTTCTACGCCCTCCTGCTCACCCTGAACCTCCACCTCCTCATCTCTGCGCCCACCGGACCCGTCCACACAGGCTCATGAGGGGTTCCTGTGCGCTATCCTTGTGAATTGGTGGAGGATGGTGAGGGCTATGAGGAGCAGGAGCCCTGCCGTGAGAAAGGTCAGGGGGTAGCCGAAGTGGTGGGAGAGGTTGCCGGAGAGGAGGGCCCCGGTGAAGAGCCCCGCCGCCGTCAGGGCGCCTTGGACGCCCAGGAGCTCGCCCTGATGAGAGGTCCCGAGGGTGCGGAAGAGGAGGGTGGAGGTGGCGGTGTTGGCGATGCTGAAGCTGGCCCCTATCACCGCGAACATGAAGATGGTGGCCATCAGCAGAGGTAAGCCCTCCAGCCTCAATGCCAGCGCCGCGGCCCCCAGCATCGCGAGGGCCCTCATGGCCACCGCCAGCTTGGCGGAGCGGCCCTCACCCAGCCTGCCAATGATGGTGCCGGCCCGGATGAAGGTGAGGGTGTTGATGAGGGAGAGGAGGAAGTGGGCGAGGAAGGTCTGGCTCTCCGACACCCCCCTGCTGACCAGGAAGGGGGTGTAGGAGGTGAAGAAGGTGCTCCCGGACATGAAGAAGAAGAGGGTGAAGAGGTAGAGGAGGGGGAGCTCGTGAACCATGCCCCGGAGCAGCCTCCAGAATCTCCGGAAGTCGGTGAGGGTGGGGGGCTTGAGGAAGATCAGTGGTAGATGCAGTAATCTGTGGGCCAGGCCCTCGGGGGAGTGGATGAGGGCCCTGCGCTCCAGGGTTATGGGGGGCTCCGGCACCCATCGGAGCGCCATCACCAGGGCGAGCAGGCCGTAGAGGGAGCAGAGCAGGAAGTAGGACTTCAGGTCGAAGAGCCCCGTCCAGAAGATTCCGGGCAGGGAGCCCAGCATGACGCCCACCATCGAGATGGATGAGAGCCTCCCGAACATCCTGGCCCAGCTGGCCTTGGGCGTGGTCTCCATCAGGAGGAGGCTCACGACGGGGCCGGGGCCGGCGGCGAGGAAACCAAAGATGGCGTACTCGAACATCAAAGCCCCCAGGCTCCCCGACGTATACATCAGACCCAGCAGGCCGGTCATGCCCGCATAGGATAGGATGATGATGGGTCTCCGCCGCCCGAGGGAGTCCACGGCCACCCCCCAGGCCAGGGCGGCGGGGATGAGGGCCAGGTTGTGGGCCGAGAGGATCACACCCACATGAACCACGCTGCCCCCCACCGCGGGGGAGACGATGTAGAGGGGGATGAGCGTCGCCGCACCCCCCACGGCCGCGTTGGAGGGCAGCAGGGCCCAGAACCACCGGGTGCTCCTCCTCCCATACATTTCACGTCTCACCCGGCATGGGCGGATGCAGGTCGCCCCTGCGATGGGCAGTGGTTTATAAGCCAGCCCCCAAGCCTGGCTCACCCAAAGAGCTTGTGAGAATGAGGAATCATTGAGTATAGCCTGCGAGGCGGGAGCCTCGCAAGCCTTCACGGCGTGGAGCCCACCCTCAAGGGGTGGGTGGATGTCAACGACTCAGGAAGCCCCTCCAGGAACACGGCGTTGTTCTCCCTGTCCAGCTCGGCCAGCTCAGGGGGCCTCCTGCGGGGATCCCCATAGCCACCGCCCCCCGCCGTGCGGATCACGAGGGTGTCGCCGGGATTCAGGACCACGGTGTCCTTGGACCTCAGCGGCCTCACCTCGCCCGAGGCCCGCCGCACCAGGTATTGGGCGGGGGCCCCCGCCTGGCCGCCCCTCAAGCCCCAGGGCCTGATCCTGCACCTCTCCCCGATGACCGTCACGTGGATCGTGGCTGTGGCCGTGAAGGCCCTCTCGATCCCCATGCCGCCCCTCCACTCGCCAGCCCCCGCGCTATGATCCCTAAACCTGTATGAGACGAACCTGAGCGGGTAGTAGTGCTCCATCACCTCGATGGGCGTGTTCATGGTGTTGGTCATGTGTACATGGACCCCGTCCACCCCGTCCATGCCGGGCCGGGCGCCCCCGCCACCCCCGATGGTTTCGTAGAAGACCCAGCTCCTCCCGGTGCCGGGGTGTATGCCCCCCATCATGAGGTTGTTCATGCTCCCGTGGGAGGCGGCGGGTATCCTGTCCGGCAGGGCATCGGCCAGCGCCCTGTAGATGGTGTCTACGATGCGCTGGCTCGTCTCCACGTTGCCGGCCGCCACCGGCGCCGGCCTCTTGGGGTTGACGATGGTTCCCTCAGGAGCCTTCACCCTGATGGTCCCCGTAAACCCCTCGTTGATGGGCACCTCTGCCGGCAGGAGCGTCCTGACTACATACGTCGCTGCCGCCGTGGTGACGCCCAGGACGGCGTTCAGCGGTGCCTCCACCTGAGCGTCCGTCCCGGTGAAGTCCACCTCCACACCCTCATCCTGTATCTTCACCTTGACCCTTATACGGATCAGGCGCTCCCCTAGCTCCAGGTAGTCCTCGGCCTCCCAGCTACCCTTGGGCATCCTTGCATAAGCGGCCCGACAGAGCCTGTTGGTATACTCCAGGAGCTCCTCACAGGCCCCCCTGTACGCCTCAAGACCCAGCCTCGAGACTAGCTCTAGTAGCCTGCGCTCGCCCATAATGTTGGCGGCCACCTGGGCCCTCAGGTCACCCAGCGCCGTCTCAGGGATCCTGGTGTTGGCCCTGATGAGCTCTACAACCTCCCTCCTGAGCTCGTTGGCCTCCATGAGCTTGATGGGTGGCATCACCAACCCCTCCTGGATGAGCTCCCTCGCCTCCATCGTGATGCTGGCGTGGCCCATGCCCCCCACATCCACATGGTGGGCCTTGTTGGCCGTGTAGCCCACCAGAGCCCCATGGTAGAAGACGGGCCTGATGAGGGTCACGTCGTTGAGATGGGTCCCGGCGATGTAGGGGTCGTTCACCACATACATGTCACCGGGGCGGGGCTCCGTGCCCACCCCCTCCAGGTAGGCGAGCGTGTTCCTCAAGCCCAGGGGGAGGGAGCCGATGTGCACGGGGATCTGCTCCGCCTGGCCCAGCAACCTCCCCTGCGCGTCTAGCAGGGCACAGGTATGGTCGGCCCTCTCCCTTATGTTCGGGGAGAAGGCAGACCTCCTGAGCGCCACGGCCATCTCCTCCGAGGTGTAGACGAGGCTGCTCTTCACCAACTCCATGAGGAAAGCGCTGGACCTCATGGGCGCCGCCACCTCATGACCAGACAGCCCAGCTCGTCCCTGTGGAAGGACCAGCCAGGGGGCACCACGGTGGTGGAGCTGTACTCCTCCACCACGGCTGGCCCCTCCGCCTCCTCGCCGAGGGGGAGCAGGTCCCTCGAGTAGACGGTGGCCCTGTGCCACGCGCCGCCGAAGAAGACGTTCCTGATGCCCAGCCTAGCCTCACCCCACGAACGACCGGGAGGAGTCAAAGATCTCAGGTCGGGCTTCATAACCGGTATCGTGATCGCCAGCCTTAAGGCCACCAGCTCCACCCTCTCCCCGGGATGCCCGAAGCCGTATGAGGCCTCGTGCTTCGCCTCGAATTCCCTCTGGATGATGCTGGGCTCATAGGGTGGTGCGACGGGCACCTCTATCTCCCAACCCTGGCCGTAGTACCGGAGGTCGAGGGATGTGTGAAGCCGGCAGCCCCTCAGCTCGAGCCCCCTCTTACTTAGTGTGGAGAGGGCGTGGGCCCTCATTTCCTCGAAGGCCCCTGAAAGGGTAGCGGGGTCCAGCTCGTCCAAGGGCCTGATGAGCCCCCTGACATATGTGAACCTCATGTCGGTCATGAGGAGCCCGAGGGCGGAGAAGAGGCCGGGGAGGGGAGGCACAACGACGCTGCCCACCCCCAGTTCCTGGGCCAGCTCGGCTGCGTGCATGGGCCCCGCGCCCCCGAAGGCCATGAGGGTGAAACCGGTGGGGTCCAACCCCCTCTCCAATGTGACGAGCCTTACGGCCCTGGCCATCTCGTGGTTCACCAGCCTAACCGCGGCCTCCGCGAGGCCGTAGACATCCATCCCTACCGCCTCGGCCACCCGGTAGAGGGCCTTCTCAGCCAGGCCCCGCTCCAACTTCATCTCCCCGCCCAGGAGGGCATCCGGCAGCCTGCCCAGGACGAGGTTGGCGTCCGTGATGGTGGGCATCTCACCCCCCCTCCCGTAGCAGGCGGGGCCGGGGTCGGCCCCCGCGCTCATGGGCCCAACCCGTAGGCCCCCCGCCTCATCCACCCAAATTATGGTGCCCCCGCCGGCGCTCACCTCAGCCAGGTCTACGCTGGGGAAGCGGACCGGGTACCCACTTCCCTTCACCAACCTCCCCATATGGGCCCTGCCCCCTACCTCGAACTCGGGCACCAGCGAGGGCTGGTAATCCACGACGGAGCCCGCCTTCGCCGTGGTGCCTCCCATATCGAGGCTTATCACACGCGCCAGGCCCAGCTGCCTTGCCAGCTCGGCGGCTCCGACGACGCCGGCGGCGGGCCCAGACTCAACAGCCACTATGGGCCTTCGCCTCACCTCTTCCACGTCCACGAGGCCCCCGGCAGAGCTGAAGACATGAATCGGCCCCTTCACACCCAGTTCGTCAAGACCCTGGCTGGCCCTCTCAAGGTACCTGGCGAGGACCGGGGCCAGCGCCGCGCACACGACTGTGGTGCTGGTCCTCTCATACTCTCGGTGCTCCCTGTCAACCTCCGAGGAGATGAAGACCGGTACGCTCAGGTGCTGCCCCACCACTTCTCTCGCCCGCCTCTCGTTCTCGGGGTTTAGGTAGCTGTTGAGAAAGCACACCGCCAAGCTCTCCACCCCCTCCTGCCCCAGCCTGTCCGCTATGGCCCTCAGCTCCTCCTCCGACACCGGCTCCACAACTTCGCCCTCCGCCGAGACCCTTTCCCTGGCCTCGAACCTGAGCCTCCTCGGCACCAGGGGCCTTGGCCTCTGATAGAAGATGTTGTAGAGCTCCGGCCTATTCTGCCTCCCGATCTCGAGGATGTCCCTGAAGCCCCTGGTGGTGATGAGGGCCACCCTGGGCGGCTTCAGGCCCAGCTGACCCCTGAAGAGGTTGGAGCCTATCGTCCCCACGTGGATGACCTGCTCCACCTCTGTGGGGTCGGCACTTTTCTCGTCGAAGAGCCGCTTCATGATGGAGAGGAAGCCCAGCTCGGGGGCCTGCGGAGTGCTCCTGTCCTTGATCACGAAGAGCTCTCCCTTAGCCGTGTCCACAGCCACCAGATCCGTAAAGGTACCGCCCACATCCACAGCCACCTTCAGCATGTAGCGTAGGCCTCCCACTGTAATTGTTTAATATCATGCTGAAGTCATACGTGATTTCTGTGATTAGGGTTGGCCTCCTGATACTTTCATCCAACAGGATGATGGAAGCCGGGTTCTGGCATCACCACGTACACGCAGCGAGGCTTGCCTTAGGGCTGGTCACACATGGCGGGCTGACTGGACCCGAAACCGAATCGGCCGCGGAAGCCTGGAAACTTGCCGATGCCATGAGCAGGCATCGGGACGCCTATCCTAGCATGTGGGGGATCCTGACGCTTGCCAAGTGGGTGATCAGCCCTGATTCACCGGTTAGGCTAGGACGGGGCTTTTAATCACAAACTCAGGTTTGGCCCCTCTCATGCATGGCCAGGGGACCACACCTGGGTTGTATTATGGGCTTCAGCTGGGCTCCAGGATCTGGGCGGGCCCCCCGATGGATGAGATGATGGGGCTGTGGGAGAGCTGCCTCACGCGCCTCGCCACCTCATCCGCCATATCCGGTGTCGTGTCCAGGTATACGGTGGGCCCCGTCTGGAGGGAGAAGTAGACCGGCAGCCCCTCCGCCCTCCATGCCAGGGCGAGCTGTACGAGCCTGAGGGACTCGGGGGTGATCAGGATCATCCGCCCACCCCCCGTCATGGTGACGGCGTGGAGCTCCAGGCTGTCGGCCTCCGACAGCTCACCGACCCGCCGGAGGTCCCCCCGCCTTATGGCCCCCTCCATCTCCTCCACCCTCTCCTGGGCCCTGGCCACCCGGGCCTGAAAGAATGGTGAGGTGGCGGCCTCCCGGTGGGCCGCCTCGGTCTCCGCATCGATGTGGAGGGGCACCACGACGACCTTCATGGGCAGGGTGTGGCTATCCCCTATCCTCACCGCATAGGAGGTCGCGTCATCATGGCCGGCGAACCACCGGGCGTAGCCCCCCACCACCGTCCGGCATGCGGAGCCCGCGAACCGCCGGGCCAGCCGGGATAGGAGGGTTTCGTCCCACCCCAGCCTATCCGCCAGGCCCGAGGCCTGGTAGGCGGCGGCGGCGATGGCGGCGCCGGCGGAGCTGGAGAAGCCGAGGCCCTTGCCCCTCAAGCCCCTCGGGAAGTTCTCCGACACCACCCTCGCCCTCTCCCTGATGCCCGCGACCCGCCTGATCACATCGAGGAGCTTGACTACACGCTCGTACTCCCTCCCCACGGCCCGGGCGCCGTTGATCAACACCTGATCCTCGGGGCCATCGTGGAATTCGACCTCGCAGACGGTTCCCAGGGCCTCCAGGTTCACCGAGATGCTGTCATGATAGGGTATGCGGAGCTCGGGGTCCCTCAGCCCATGGTATTTTACCAGCCCCTGCATCGTGTGGGCCCTGGCCCTCGCCCTCCGGCGGCCCATCACCTGAACACGGGCCTGAAGGCGGCGTGGAGGGTTAAAAAGTCAGTGCCAGCGAAGCCCCCATACTTGACACCCCACTCAACGGGATTCGACAGCATCTGTGATAAACGGAGGGGCTGACCCTCACCCGCCATGAGTGAAGAGCTTCAGAGGATGGTGGAGGCCCGGAAAGCGTGGGAGGCGAAGGTGGCCGAGCTCCAGCGGCAGAGGGACCACCTCAAGCTGGAGGTGGAGATGCTGAGGGAGAGGCTGGCCACCATCAGACTCCAGAGCCAGGCCTCCTCCCTCGAGAAGGAGATCTCCGAGCTTGAGAGCACCAAGGCGGCCCTGGAGACGGAGCTGGCCGGTGTGGAAGGGATAGCGGTGGTCGCGAAGGCCGAATAGCCGCCGGGGCGGTGGGGATGGCACGATGCCCCTCCTGCGGGGCCGCGGTCCCTACCCCGGCTAAGACCTGGACATACCTGGAGTGGGACCGGGAGAAGACCGGCCTGGTCAAGAAGGATGTGGGGGTCTTCGAGTGCCCGGGCTGCAGAACGCGGTTCCCCGCGGTGGCCAGCAGAGAGCCGCTGATCATAGTCCCGGCCCAGAAGATCCAGTCCCTGAAGGCGGCCGCCGAGGAGGCCCACGCCCTCGTCCAAAGGCTGAAGGCGGAGCTGGCCCGTAAGGAGGAGCAGAACGCCACCCTGAGGGAGAACATCGCCATGCTGGAGCTTCAGATCAAGGCCCTCCAACTGGAGCATGAGGTGGGGAGGCTCAGGGAGGAGAAGGCCAGGCTGGAGGAGGGCATCGCCGCCCAGGCCTAAGGCCGCCCTCACACCACCCTATTTATTGCAAGACCCGCGAAGGGCTCCACCTCTTCTTCGATACGCCACCCTACCCTCAGCCTTTTATCCAGCAGAATCCCGGCGTGTGCCGTGGCGAAGAAGTACGAGCTGCCGCCTCTCCCATACAAGTACGATGCCCTCCAGCCCTACATCTCGGAGAAGATCATGACCCTACACCACACAAGGCACCACCAGGCATATGTGAATGGGGCCAACGCGGCCCTGGAGAAGCTCGAGAAGGCCAGGGCCGGTGAGCTGCAGGTGGACATTAGGGCTGTGCTGAGGGACCTGAGCTTCAACCTGGACGGCCACAAGCTTCACTCCATCTTCTGGCCCAACATGGCGCCGCCCGGAAGGGGAGGGGGCACACCCGGAGGGAAGCTGGCCGATAAGATAGCGCAGGACTTCGGGAGCTTCGAGAAATTCAAGCAGCAGTTCAGCGAGGCGGCCAAGACGGTGGAGGGGGCGGGCTGGGCGCTGCTCCTCTATGACCCCGAACTCGACCAGCTGATCCTCACACAGATAGAGAAGCAGAACCTCATGCATGTGGCCGAGGTGCCGATCCTGCTGGGCCTCGATGTGTGGGAACACGCATACTATATCGACTATGGCCCGGACAGAGCCACCTACGTGGATAGATGGTGGAACGTCGTCAACTGGTCGGATGTGAACGCGAGGCTGGAAAAAGTCAGGAAGTAGCCCTCCTCCCCCATTATTTTTCTAGCCACCTCCACGACCTGCGGGAGAGATAGAGTTCCCGTTAGGCTCTCAGACCTCAAAAACCAAGAGAAACCTCTTCCTTCAGGGACCGATGGGTCCCAGCACCTTGCTAGACCAACCCGATGTATGTTAAACCGTTCAGAAGGTAAGCAGGTCCATAACCTGACGATGCATCACTCTGTGCTTCAGCTGTCAGGTTGTGGGAAAGGAAAGTAAAGTCCCGCGTGAAACCAGTACTAAGTTGTTCGCTCGAGATGCCCCTCATGTGCCATCCTTGGATGACTGGTAGAGTGATAGTTGGGCTCGGCGAGTAATCTTCATAGAAGCCCATCTGGATAATGTTGCTTGTGGCTGTCTCAGACCTCTTTAATTCGGTCTAGAGAGAGTATATGTGACATGGGGAGGCCGTAGTTACAGTACCTATCTGAGAGTCCTCTGAAGCTTAAGCCAGCTTTCTAGGCCTCCATAGCCCATTTAATCGCAGGCCTTATCTTCCTAAAAGACAAGAATGATAGAGGTGGAAGACTTTATATCATCATAAATCAAGCAATAGGATTGCTGGATGTCGATATCGGCGGGCGAGATCGTCAGGTTGCTGAAGTCGGACAGGGATGCTTTGAGGGAGCTTGCTGTCGCCGTGGCCTCGGAGCCCGAGCTGAGGCTTGCCGTGATAAACGCAGTCCTGGCAGATGTGGCAACAAAACAAGACATACAGCAGCTGAGACAGGAGATAGCACAGCTAAGACAGCATCTTGAAGGTGAGATAGCACAGATAAGGCAGCATGTCGATGGTGAGATAGCACAGCTAAGACAGCATCTTGAAGGTGAGATAGCGCAGCTAAGGCGTGATATGAATACGAACTTCAGGTGGACGGTAGGACTAATATTAGGGATATGGGGGACAACAGTGATACCCTTACTCATGAAAATCGCCGGAGTAATCTAACACATTAACTACACTGAAAATGACAGAGAAAGTATGGGCTGCAAAAAGAAATTCTAAGGCGATCCCCTTATAGGATGGTTTTTCCGTCTACTGCTAGCTTTACACTCTTTCTGATGTGAGGCTATAGGGTTTTTCTGTATCCAATGTCCTTGTCGCCTCACTCTGGGTCGCCACCCCTTCCAGACCTTCTCAAAGCGTTTCGGCTCAACGATCAAAGGGAAGCGCCTCTCCGGTGAGGGCGCCCTCACACCAAGAACAACTTCAGATGGGCCGATGTGCAGAAGAAGTTTATCGCGGAATGTCGCATCGACATCGTTATCTTTCATCTTTGTATCTCTCGCATCCCCTGAATGTATGTTACGTTTGTGTATCTCTTCCATGCTCGATAAATCGAGCGGTGAAATCAATGCCTACAAGATTTGGCTGCCCGTACACGTTGGATATTGGAGCGAAACACCAGTACCGCACCCGACTTCAAGAAGCCTTTTGTTTCTTGGGAGCCGTAGGTCTTTCAAGAGGTTTATCCTTGCCTCCTTGAAAGTTTTCTGTGAGCCGATCCATCTACAGGCTCACGTGGCAGTTCGTTGAGTGTGCCGAAGAAATCATTTCCCCACGAAGTCTTTTGCGCCATTTCCGCCCGGATGTAGAACAGTTTTTCCCAGACGGGAATCTTCCATTTCATCGTAGTTGAAAATGGAAGGATTAGCATCCACCTATCCTGGCTTCAGAGATTTGTCTGCACGAATTCTGTTCTGTTTACTTCCTGGGGGTGCTGGCTATGGGCACGTGCGCGCGTAAGCCCGTATCCTCCCTGTGCACTCCCGACATGGGCTCAGGCCTCTTCGGTCGAGGTTCTGCAGGCTGGAGGCTAGGGCCATGCAGCACTCGGCCTTGCGGCAGTGGGTGAGCCCAACGAGGTGGCCCAGCTCGTGGGCGACGACCTTGGCCAGCCGTTGGCGGAGCCTATCCAGGGGCGCCTGCCTCCCCAGGACTCCCCGGAGCCCCGCCTCCCTGGAGAGGGCGCCCACATCGACGACGGCGGCTCCGATCTGGGGTTGGGCCAGCCCCCAGGGTCTGGTGATAGCCCACTCAGACACCAGGAGGCGGGTGGTGAAGACGAGGAGGGGGCCCCTAACCCTGCCCTCCAGCGCCCTGTAGTAGGTGTGGGGCTGCACGGGCTCCCGGACGGCCACATCCAGCTCCATGAGGGCCAGCCTGAAGCTCAGCCCCAGCTTCTCGACGGCCTCCGCTGTGGCATCGGTGAAGTCCCGGCGCCCCATACACCTCACCCCATCGCACACGAGGGTCAGCTGGGCTTCTCCCCCAACCCATGTAGAGATTGGCCTCTCCGGCGGTCCCACCGGGCCTCGGCCGCCCTGACCATAGATTTCGCTTTGCCAGTGAACTATCTGACAAGATGGTCTTCAGGGCTTGGCATACCTGGCGGGGTCCCTGTCGAAGGCCTTCTTACACCCTTCACAGCAGAAGTAGTATGCCTTGCCCGCGTATGTGGAGGTCCACTTGGCGGTCTTCTCATCCACCGCCATCCCGCATACGGGGTCCTTGGCCATGGCAGGGCTACCTTCTCCAGCTTTTAAAGGGGTGCTCTGGCCCACGGGGCTGTGGGCGGCGAGGGCGCCCCACCCAGGCCGCAGGTCATCAAGCCGAAGTCCCCGCTGGAGAGGCGGGTCGGGAGGGGCTTCTCCCTGGCGGAGCTGCAGCAGGCCGGGCTGACGCTGGAGCAGGCCCTCCGGCTGAAGCTGCCCGTCGACCGGAGGAGGCGCTCCGCCCATGAGTGGAATGTGGAGCTGCTCAGGGGCTACCTGGCCTCCCAGCTGGCTCCCGAGGGGGCCGCAGCCCAGGCGGCTGGGTAGCCCGCGCCCATGAATAGAGGTAGAGCTGGGCGTATCCAGCCCTGGGGGCGAACCTCTCTCGATGGAAGGAGGCCACCGCCTCGTAGAGGCCAGGGTGTGGTGAGGAGGAGCGTTGAAGGGCCCTCCGGAGCCTGGCCCTCAGCTCCCCATGCAGCTCATCACCATAGAGGTTTAGGGTGAGCCTGGCCATCCACCTGTCCACCGGCACCGATTCCTGAAACCCGTAGGAGTATAGCAGGAGGCAGTCGGCCACTTTCCTCCCGACCCCCGAGAGCACCCCCTCCTCCGATAGCTCCAGGATGCGGCGTCTAGCCCCCTGGTATCCGAGCCTCCCCAGGGAGTGGAGGTCGAGGAGCCCCTCATGGACCGCCTCGGCCAACCTCCTGATGTGAGGTGCGCGAAAGCCCAGGCTGCATCCCAGCAGCTCCTTCACCGATGCCCTGGCCAGCGCCCGGGCCGTGGGTACCGTCCACCCGCTGAGGCCGTCGACCGTCAGCAGCCTCCCAAACCTTTCCCGGAGCATGTCCATCATACGGGTGGCGCCGCCGACGCTGGTGTTGGTGGCCAGGGCGAAGGAGAGGAGGCACTCCCAGGGGTCCTGCGCCAGTAGCCTAAGGCCCTCCTGCACCCTCAAGGCCACCCTGCCCCAGCGGTCCCGTGAGAGCACGGAGCGCACCACCCTCATATCATCGCGCAACCCCAGGTACGTGGCGAGGGATTCCCCGTCCAGCCCCGTGGTGGCGAACCTGAGCCGGGCCCCCGGTGTGAGGAGGACCAGCTCCCCCATGACGCAGCCCAGCCATGAGCCATCAACCCGCCTCCAGGTGAAGGCCTGGCCCGACTGCAGAGTCCTGTCGAGGCTGAACCTCCCCCTGGGGAGGAGTTCTCCCCTAACCACCTGCGGCATGGAACGGGCCCCCTGGAAGCTGTATCGGCGATGCCCGAGATAACCATTTAAGAGTGCCCGGGGTGCGGGGTGGACGCCCCGGGTAGCTCAGCTTGGTAGAGAGCCTGCCTCAGCGGGCTCCCAAAGAGCATCCGGCTGTAGCGGTCAGCCAGGGGCTGACCCGAACAGCCTACCAAGCTCACAGGCACCGGAGTGTCGCCGGTGCGTCGAGGGATGACGCGGCGAGTTCAAAGCCGGGCCCGCATCCCGGTGAATAGATCCGGCCCCGGGGACCACCCCCCTCGATGCTATCCCACAGGAGGCCTACAATATGGAATCTCGCTTCGCCAGAGGCTTGGTCGGCATCGGGCCCCCTCGCTCTTAAGGATGGGCTTAAAACCTGGGAGCCCCATGTCTAATCTTCGCCTACCCTGTACACTACATCTGGTCCTCCAGGTGCCTTGATATGAAGTGGCAGATTCTCTTGTAGGCGTCGACCCTGTTTTCCAGCTTCCTGAACCCATGCCCCTCATCCTCATAGATCACGGTCTCCACCGCCTTACCCAGCCTCCTGAGCTCCCTCTCGGCCTGCTCGATCTCCCCCGGGGGGCATCGGGGGTCGTGCCTCCCCCCTATCAGCTGGACGGGTGCCTGGATCCGGTCGATGAAGAAGATGGGTGATGCCTCGATGAACCTCTCCCTGTCCCTCTCGGGGTCCCCCATATTCTCCCGGTCCCAGTACTGGAGGTCCTCCCTCTCGCTGGCGAATTCGGTGAACCAGTTAAGGAAGGGCATCAGGGCGGAGCCGCAGGCCCAGAGCCCGGGATACTTGGTCAAAGCGCACATGGTGAGGTATCCGCCATAGCTTCCACCCGTCACCGCCACCTTCCCGGGCTGGGCGAGCCCCTCATCGACCAGGTATCGGTAGGCCGCGATGCAGTCCTCCAGGTCCATCCTCCCCAGCTGAAATCGGTTGGCCTCCCGAAACTCCCTGCCGTATCCCGTGCTCCCCCTGTAGTTGGGTGCGATGACCACATAGCCCCTGGAGAGCAGCTCCTGTATGAAGGGGTTCCAGGTGTTCTGGGACTGGGCGCTGGGCCCTCCGTGTATGTATACGACGGCCCTGCCGCGGGGCCTCTCCGGGATGAAGAGGAGGGCGGGGATCTCCCGGGAGTCGGAGCTACGGTATCTGACCTCCCGGCCGGCCCTGAACCCCGATGTGTCAAGCCCGGGTGGTAGGGAGTGGGTGACCCTCCTGAACTCACCCGTCACCAGGCTGTACTCCCATATATCGGATGGATCCCTCGGCCCGTTGAAGATGAAGTAGATCTTCTCCCCGTCTCTGGAGAACCTGGGGCTGCGGTGGACCCCATCCCCCACCTTGACATCGGTGAACCCATCATCGATCCGGTGGATCCTTACCACGGTGCTGTCGCCCAGGTTGACGGTATAGCAGATGCTCTTCCCGTCCGGCGACCACCAGGGCTCGTAGACCTCATGCTTCGAGTCCGTTAGCCACAGGATCTCCCCCGACCGGACCTCATAGATGGCCAGGTCATAGGAGCCCCTCGAGGAGGAGATGAAGGCCAGCCTCTTCGAGTCGGGGGACCATGCGGGGGAGGATGCCTCGATGCCGCCATCCTCCCCTCCCAGCCTGAAGGATTCGGAGCCATCGGGCCTGCATATGAATATGCCGGAGTCCTGGCCTGAGATGAGGGAGGAGACCGCGATGTACCTCCCGTCGGGGGACCATAGGGCCTCCGTGTCCGAAAACCTGTGGTCCAGCAGGAGGACCTCGTCTGTCCCCTCGACGGTGAGCGTGTATGCGCTGAACTTACCGCTCCGGTTGGAGATGAGGCATATCCTCCTTGCATCGGGGGAGAAGTCTATCCAGGGGTAGATGGTGAAATCCGTGTCCGGTGTGATGTTTCGGATGGCGCCATCCCCCAGCTCCAGGAGGTGGATATCATACTTCTCATCCCCCTGATAGTCCTGGGCGTATGCAAGGTAGCGGAGGTCTGGGGAGTACCTGGGCCCCGCCTTGCTCTCGGCCCCCGAGGAGCAATACACCTCGGAGCCTGTGACCAGCTCCTTCCTGTGAATCTGGTAATGCCCCGTCTTGTTCCACACGAAGGCCACCTCCCTCCCATCGGGTGCCAGGTCGAACTCCAGGACCGACGGCACGCGGAAGAGGAGGTCCAGGTCCAGCCTGCCCAACACCCACGCCTCGGCGACCGCCCGTAAAAGCTGATGCCCAACTTCTGGCTCCGGGTAGGCCGCCGGAGACGAGGGATGGCAAGCTTATCTAATCCCCCCACGTTGGAGGGTTGCCCGAGTGGTGTAGCGGCCAGCATGGCGGCCTGTCACGCCGCCGACGCGGGTTCGAGTCCCGCCTCGGGCGCCACCATTCTCAATGGCTGCTTGGCTAAATGCGCTCTTCATGGGGCCATACTATTTCGGGGCGTATTAAAGAGGCGACCAGCGCTTCCCTGTTAACCGAAACGGCATATCCACTCGGGGAGGCCCTTCAAAAGGGCATACGGGCCTTCAAAAGGGCTTACGGAAGGGGAGGAGAGATCCGGATGATAAGCTTGGAAGATAGGCTTATTAGCCTCTCGTACCTCTCAGAATCATTCGCGGGGGGTGGTAACTAAATGCTAGACTCCCCTGAGCCCACGACAATACCTATCAAAATCATGCCCAGGATAGGGCATATATATGAGGTGAGGAAGCCAAGGATAGGCCGCATATACATCCTCCGAGGGCGAGAGGCAGGCGACCATGGTTGTTCGCATCAGGCTGAAGATTCGAGTGGAGGATAGGGAGCTCGAAGCGGCCTCCCTTGTGAACACCGGCTTCTAAACCGACACCCCTCAGCTGCTCGTGCCTAATAAGGTCCTGCAGAGGCTGGGGCTTCTCGAAAGGCTGCAGAAGCAGGGCGAGATAGTAGAGTATGGCACGGCGGGTGGTCCAACGGTGATGTATGTGCTGAGAAGCTGTTGTACGGTCTCGGTCTCGGAGCCAGACAGGACAGGTCAGGAGGTCAGGGCCGACCTCGTGGCTTCGCCCGTGGAGAGGGAGGTTATCATAAGCGATGCCCTGGCCGAGGCGCTGGGCATATCCATCCTGGCCCCGAAGAGGGGCGTCTGGAGGTTCGCGGACGAAGAAAGGACTAGGCAGAGCTACCCCCCTCAATACTGGTAAGGTGAGGCATATGGATTAGGACCCAGCTCACCGTGCCCTGAAGAAGAGCCAACCCTCCCTGAACCTCAACAGGACATATTCGCCCCTCAGCCTCGAGCCCTCAAGCCTTATCTTCATCAGGCCCCCCTTCTCCTCCACCAGCTCGTAGGTGCCGCTATCCCAGATGCGCATCTCGCCCGCTCCATACCCATCATCTATGGTTCCCTCGAAGCCGAGCCACTCGAGCCCGTGGTCGGGCTGCTTAACCCCGAACCTCTTTATTCCCGGCTCAAGAGGGGGCTCCTTCCTGAAGGCCCAGTCCATGAGCACACCTTCCCTTTCAAGCCTGAGGTCGTAGTGGAGGCCCGCCCTCCTGGCCCTATGCTCGTGCACCACGAACCTGGCCCTTGGCTGAGCCATTGAAGGCCTGCAGCGCCCCGCTCCCTTTTGCCCTTTTCTGATCGCGGGCCCAGGATGCCACTGCTCCAGGATTGTGGATAGAGGCATCAAATAGGCAAAGAAGCTCCGTGAAAAGACCTTGTTTACAAAGGCTGAAAATGCCTTTTAGAAAAATTTCTATAGAGAATAAATAAGGAAATGGGCTTTAAGATGGAAGCCGCTCTCTAGCTCCTTGTAATAGCTGTTCGCGGTCTTCAGGCTACTCTTACCGTGAAGTCTCTGTGGTTGTCCATCATGTCCATCAGGGACCCACCGGGCCCGATCACATGAACGTGGATCGTGTACTCACCGGGCTTCATGAACACGTACGTGAAGGTATACACTCCTGGCGATTGCTCCTCCGCGTAGATCATTACGCACCCCATACCGTTGCCCATCATGCCCCCCATCATACCGCCCTTTCGCCCATGGTTTCCGTTTGAGGCCTGTCCAGACTCGATACCTATAACCACCGTAGCACCGGAAACAGGCTCTCCAGACACCTTTACCTTGACAGTAACAGTGAACTGGGTCTCGTGGCCAGACTTTATGGGATCCGGGCTCCACGTCAACCCTATGATGTACTGGCTACCTGCGTTCTCATGGTGTCCTCCCCCCATCCCTCCCATCTGATGGTTCCTCATCATCCTACTCATCACATCAGTGTTCATCATTCCCGTCAGGTGGTTGTTCATCATACTTCTCATCATCCCGTTACCCATCATTCCTCCCATCGGATAGTTGCCCGCCATGCTACCGCTGTACCCTCCAGCCGAGAGCGCAGTGAACCCGAGGACGCCTACGAGCAAGAGCGCGAGCGAAGCCGCAGCCGCGCTGAGCAGGACATGGCGCATGCCCCGCCCGGGCAGGGGCTTCACTTATTATTTGCCTGAAACACACCCGAGATGTTACCTGAAACAATTTTGAGGGTTCAATTCCCTCACCTCCGTTTCGATAAAATGAAACCGTATCGAAAGACTTAACAGGTTCAGCTGTGGTCTGAGCCCGTTGAGGGGGGAGAGGATAGGTATCGTGTTGGTTATCATATCTTTTGGGCTCTTAGCGGCCTCCCTATTCGGTATGCTCTTCTGGACGCCAGACATGCATCCTGGAATGCAGATGATGAGGGCTATGTACCCCATGATGCTCTGGCCGATGCTCTTCACAGGATCTATGATCGTCCTCGTGATAGGAGCCTTACTTTACTACATGTTGAAGCTTCCAAAACCAAACCCAAGCCTTCAATACACGGCATACCAGAGTGAGGGATCTGTAGGTCTGATAGAAAGGTTCCTTAAGCCAGACGAGCTTAAGGTAATCCGAGCCCTCAGGCAAGCCGGCGGGACTCTTTTGCAAAAGGAAGTGGGGAGGAGCACGGGGTTGAGCAGGCTGAAGACCCACAGGGTCATCTCGAGACTAGCTGAGCGGGGGCTGGTCTCTGTGGAGAGGGTTGGCAGGACGAACAGAGTCAGCCTGCCCGCCTGGCTCCTGCAACGCTCGAGTGAACCTCAGCAGAGCACGGAATAGGTTGTGGTCGCCGCCGTAAAGACTGTGCTGTCCCATGAAGCAACCCTCGCCATCAGAGAGCTCTTAATCGAGTTCCAGGGTTGTAGGGCTCAGCTTCTGCGTCTCAAGTCCGTCGATTCGCCGCGTAATATCTCTGGGCTGAACAAAGACCAAGGCGCCTGGAAGAAGTGTTATGGCTCGAAGGCTCCCAAGCATCCGAGAACGCGGCCAGCTGGCGGGCTCAAGCCAGCATATCTCGGTGTAAAGATCGGGGAAGAGGCTATACACGAAGAGCACAATCTCTGGTATGTCGATGGGTTGGGAGATGCCCTGCGGGGCGGAGGGGAATCGAACCCCTGACCTCCGGGTTGAGTCGACCCCTTCCTCCCGGCCTAAAAGCCCGTCGCTCTACCGAACTGAGCTACCGCCCCGGCCCGACAGGCGGCCCCCACCTATAAAGGGCTCCCTCCATCCCGGTGCTACACCGAGCCTGGCCTTATGGGTGTGGGCGCCAACACCTCTTTAAATATGAGGCCGGGGCCGGATGGGGCCATGTCCATCACAGCCGGCTTCCGGCTCCCCATCCAGCGGGTGGACAGGTATGTGTGGAGGGTGCCGGAGAATGCTAGGCCGGGGATGAGGGTTCCCGTCACCATCTACGCGGATGAGAAGCTGCTGGAGAAGATGATGACCGATAGGACCATCGACCAGGCCGTGAACGTGGCCCACCTCCAGGGGGCCCAGAAGCATGTGGTGCTTCTGCCCGACGCCCATGAGGGGTATGGTATGCCCGTGGGCGGTGTGCTGGCGACCGACGTGGAGTCGGGGATCATATCGGCCGGGGCGGTGGGCTACGATATCAACTGCGGTGTAAGGCTGATACGGACCGACCTGAGTGAGAGGGATGTCAGGCCTAGGATAAAGGAGCTGGTCCACACCCTCTTCTGCAATATACCCACGGGGGTGGGTGCCAGGCATCACACGGTGAGGCTGAGCATCTCGGAGCTGGACGAGGTGGTGGTGCGCGGGGCCCGGTGGGCGGTGGAGAAGGGCTACGGCTGGGAGGAGGACTGGAGGCATGCGGAGGAGGAGGGGGCCATGAAGGGGGCCGACCCCAGCAAGGTCAGCACCACGGCCAAGCAGAGGGGTGCGCCCGAGCTGGGCACCCTGGGCTCCGGAAACCACTTCCTCGAGGTGCAGCGGGTGGATGCGATCTTCGACGAAAAGGCCGCCAAGAGGATGGGGATCGAGGAGGTGGGCCAGGTCACGGTGCTCATCCACTGCGGCAGCAGGGGCTTCGGCCACCAGATATGCAGCGACTATCTCCGGGTCTCCGAGCAGGCCATGCGCCGCTACAACATCTCGATACCCGACCGGGAGCTGGCCTGCGTCCCCATCAACAGCCCCGAGGGCAGGGATTACCGTGCGGCGATGTACTGCGCCCTGAACTATGCGTGGGCCAACCGGCAGGTGATAACCCACTGGACCAGGAAGTCCTTCGAGGAGGTCTTCCACAGGAGTGCCGAGGAGCTGGGCATGCACCTCGTCTACGACGTGGCCCATAACATAGCCAAGGTGGAGAGGCATCGGGTGAATGGGGAGTCCAGGGATGTGCTGGTGCATAGGAAGGGGGCGACCCGCAGCTTCCCCAGCGGAGCCCCCCAGATACCCAGCGACTACAGGGACCTGGGGCAACCGGTGCTGATACCGGGCAGCATGGGGACCGCCAGCTGGGTGCTGCTGGGCAACGAGGTCAGCATGGAGAGGAGCTTCGGCACCACGGCCCACGGGGCCGGTAGGATGATGAGCAGGGCCGCGGCCGTCAGGCAGTACGGGGACCGGGTTAAGCAGATCATGATGGAGAGGGGCGTGTATATCGAGACGCCCAGCTGGCGCGGCGCCGCCGAGGAGGTGCCCCAGGCCTACAAGGATGTGGACGCCGTGGTGGAGGTGAGCCATGAACTGGGCATCGCCACCAAGGTGGCCCGGCTGGTGCCCCTGGGGGTCATCAAGGGCTGAGGTGGTGGGGCGCCGGCCACGCCTAGGGACCTAATCCGGGGACGAGGGGCTTGGGCGGGGCTGCTTCGACGGGCGGGGGTAGGGGCGCCATATGTTTGACCTCTGGGGGTGTGGACTCGGTGGTCACCGCCTACTACGTGGCCAAGGTGCTGAGGGCCAGCCCCATCGAGCTGGTCTTCGTCGACTATGGGCAGAGGACTGCGGAGGAGGAGGGGATGTGCGTCAGGGCTGTTTCGAGGGCCCTCTCCGCCCCCCTGAGGGTGGTGGAGCTGAAGTGGCTGGGCCAGCTCAGCACATCCCTCCTGACCAGGCGTGACGTCGCCATACCCGAGACCCCCCTCGAGGAGCTCAACGACCCCGCGAAGGCCCGGGAGCGCATACTGCGATGGTGGGACGTGGTCAGGAACCTGCAGCTGGTGGTGGTGGGCCTCGCCCACGCCGAGTCGAGGGACCTGAGAAGCTATCTGGAGGGGGGTGGGCGCCAGATCTCCGACGTATACATCGGGATCCGGCGGGAGACGCCGGTGCCCATGAAGGACAACACCCCCGAGTTCATCGAGGAGATGAACAGGGTTGTGGAGGTCTCCACCCACTTCGGCGGCTACAGGGTCCTGGCCCCCCTGATAGGGTACGACAAGGATGCCGTGGTGCGGCTGGGCCATGAGCTGGGTGTGGACTGGCTCAGCACCTACAGCTGCTATGCAGGGGGGCTGGGGTATGCCCGGGTGGAGGGAAGGCAGGTGCCCATCCACTGTGGCCGATGCTCCAACTGTAGGAGGCGCTCCCTCGCCTTCAGGCAGGCGGGTATTTTAGACCCCTCGGTCTATGCCAGGCCGCCCTTGGGAGAGGAGGAGAAGCCCACCTGCCCCTACTGCGGCTCCCGGTTCGAGGACAACCAGGCCCTGTCCAAGCATATCGACGTGGTGCATCTGGGGCCGGGCCTCCTGAAGGGGGACATCCGGAAGTGGTGACGTCTTAGCGGATGTAGCGGTCCCTCAAGCCCTCTTCGGGCGGAGGCCCACCCTCCTCGGGGCTGGGTGGTGTCCCACCCACCCCCGCCTCCAGCCCCAGGCTGACCCCCAACGCACGCTCCAGCACCTTGAGCAGGGCGGATGCGGCGTTGGGGTCGGGGCGGTCCCCGGGGGTCTCGCTGGAGAGGCATATGGCCCTCATCCCCTTCAGCTTCGAGAGCCCCAGCAGAAGCCCGTGCATCCAGGTGATGTATCCCTCATCCGATATGGCCACGCCGTGGGCCTGGTACTCCTGGGCCAGGGCGGCGTCGGTGGCCGCGCCGTAGACCCTGGGCTGGGCCACCTCCCGCCCCCGGATGAAGGCGGCCAGTATGATGGCCTCCCGGACTCCTAGGGACTTGGCGGTCTCAAGCACCCTGTCCGCCAGCTCATAGGCGCCGGGGGGGTCTAGGGGCTGCATATCGCCCGTGTATATCAGCAGGTGGCGGCCCGCCTGCCCCAGCCAGGCATAGTATATCTCGTTGCGGACCAGCCTGGCGGTCCCATCCCCCTCGATGATGGTGCCGGGGGGGAAGTAGGCTGAATAGACCTCCGCCATGAGGGTGGCCTTCGTGGCCTCCAGGAGCCGCTGGACGGCCAGCCTCGCCACCAGCCCGCTGTCCGGCAGCCCACATATCAATATGGGGTCCTTGAGGACCGGCCTCTCGCGTATTAGGATCTCGATCTTCTCCAAGGCCGTTGCCGAGCCCCCCACCGCTATTTACGCGTTAGCCATGGGCCGGTGAGTTTTAAAAGCCCGCGGCCACCCTTCAGGCCCTGGGCGTGTAGGGTGCGGCGGATGGCCCCCAGCCCCCAGGCCGGCATCTCGCCCAGGATACCCCTCAAGGTTGAAGGCCCCGACGAGAAGGGTCTCTGCTGGCCCCGCTGCATCTATTTCAAGTGCAACCATCGGCAGTTCGGCATCCACGGCGCCCTGGAGATCAGGGGCGGGCAGCTGTGGTGCCGGTGGCTGCAGAGCCCCTGCGTGGGCCCCTCCTGTGTCTACGCCGACTGCCTGAAGAATAAGCTGCTGCCGGGGAACCGGTGTGGGCTGGTGATCAGGCGGGTGACGGTGGAGAAGCTCACCCCCGACGACTTCAAGCTGGATGTGAAGCTGAAGCCGAAGCTGCTGAAGAAGCTGGGCGTGGATGATGTGGTCTAGGGCTCCGCCCGGCTGCAGAGAGGGATTTTATAGGTGGCCGCCCGGGGGATGGGTGCAGAATCTACTTGGTTCTTGACGGCCGGACCATCGTCTTTCTGAACGGCCAGTATGTTCCGCTATCCGAGGCCAAGATCTCGGTGCTGGACCACGGCTTCCTATACGGGGATGGTGTCTTCGAGGGCATCAGGGCCTACGATGGGGTCATCTTCCAGCTGCGGGAGCATGTGGATAGGCTCTACAACTCGGCCCGATACATCCGGCTGGAGATACCCTACACCAGGGCCCAGATGATGGAGAATATTGTGGAGGTGGTGAGGAGGAACCGGTTTCGGGACGCCTATATCCGTGTGGTGGTCAGCAGGGGTGAGGGCGACCTCGGCCTGGACCCGAGGTCGTGCAGGGCCCCCAGCACGGTGATCGTGGCCGAGCCAGCCCCTCCCATCCACCAGCAGGAGGGGCCTCCGAAGGTGAGGGCCATCTTCTCCTCCTACAGGAGGGATGCCGTGGATGCCACCACCCACGAGGCCAAGACCCTCAACTACCTGAACAGCATATTGGCGAAGATGGAGGCTGTCTCGCTGGGCCACGATGACGCCATCATGCTGGACCGTAGGGGGTTCGTGTCTGAGGCCTCCGCCACCAACGTCTTCATGGTCCGGGATGCCGTGGTGTACACGCCACCCCCCACGGCCGGTATTCTGCACGGTATCACGAGGAGGTTTGTCATCCACCTCTGCCGTGAGAACGGAATCGATGTCCTGGAGAGGGATATCACACCCTTCGAGCTGGTCTCCGCCGACGAGGTGTTTCTCACCGGCACCAAGGCGGGCATCCTCGCCCTGGTGGAGCTGGCCGGCCGTAAGGTGGGGGACGGCGATGTGGGCCCCCTGACATCCAAAATCTATGGGCTCCTGGTGAGGGCCTTTAGGGATCCCCGATACGGGGTGCCCGTGTATCCGGAGGAGCGGGAGGCGGTCCCAGCCTACGGCCTTTAGATCAAGGGCTGAGGCCCCGGGGCTGAAAGGCTTGCCCAGTCAAGCTTTTTATAGGGGGTGTGAAGGACGGCCGGCCACCTATTATGGAAGTTCCGTCGGAAGGGGGGCCTTCTACTCTTGAATCTGCCACCTCAAGGGAGCGTGGGAGGGTGGCCAAGGCTTCCCCCAGGGAGTTCAGGGTATCGGAGCACATCTATGTGCCGAAGCATGAGGTGCTGAGCCGGGAGGAGGCCGAGGAGCTCTTCAGAAGGTATAATGCGACCCCCGAGCAGTTCCCCTACATCCTCTCCTCGGACCCGGCGCTGAAGGAGCTCGGCGCCAAGCCCGGGGATGTGATCAAGATTACCAGGAGGAGTGGCACGGCGGGCCAGTCGGTCTACTACAGGGTTGTGGTGGAGGGGTGAGGATGCAGGCCGCCGTGAAGGCTAGGGCTGTGGACACCTGGCCCCTCGTCCGCAGGATGCTGGAGGAGGAGGGGATCGCGAGGCAGCACCTCAACTCCTACAACGAGTTCGTCCATAGGGGTATTCAGAGCATCGTGGATGAAGTGGGCTACTTCGATGTGGAGGCGCCCCCCGCCCCCTACAGGGTCCGGTTCGGGAAGGTGAGGATAGGGCGGCCCCAGGTTCTCGAGTCCCACGGCGCCTATATGGAGGTGAAGCCCATGGAGGCCCGGCTCAGGAACCTCACCTACGCGAGCCCCATCGAGCTGGAGATGATCGTGGAGGAGGGCTCGCAGACCCGGACCACGACCCAGGTGATCGGCAACCTGCCCGTGATGGTGAAGTCGGACCTCTGCCCCCTCTCCCAGATGACGCCGGAGCAGCTGATCGAGGTGGGCGAGGACCCCCTGGACCCCGGCGGGTACTTCATCATCAACGGCTCCGAGCGGGTTATCGTGGGCCTGGAGGACCTGTCGCCCAACAAGATCATCGTGGATGTGGAGAGGGTGGGCACCACCGAGGTCTACAAGGCGAAGATCTACTCCTCCATCATCGGCTACAGGTCGAAGCTGGAGATCCACATCAAGCCCGACGGGGGCCTGTATGTGAAGGCGCCCCAGGTCCCCTCGGACCTCCCCCTCATCAACCTCATCAGGGCGCTGGGGATTGAGCGGGACGATGAGATCGCCGCGGCCGTCTCCCTAAAGCCCGAGGTCCAGGAGCTGCTGGAGGTCTCCTTCGACAAGGCCCAGGACGTGAGGACCACCAGGGAGGCCCTCCTCTACATCGGCAACAGGATCGCCCCCGGCATGACCGAGGATGTGAGGCTGAGGAAGGCGGAGAACTTCCTCGACATGGTCCTCCTCCCCCACATCGGGAGGAGGCCCGAGGATAGGAGGGATAAGGCCTACTTCCTCGGGGAGGCCGCCTGCAAGCTGCTGGAGCTGAAGCTGGGCTGGATCGAGCCGGACGACAAGGACCACTATGGGAATAAGGTGGTGAAGCTGGCCGGCCAGCTCCTGGCCGACATCTTCAGGACCGCCTTCAGGAACCTGGTCAAGGACATGAAGTACCAGCTGGAGAGGGCTGGCACGAGGAGGGGGGTTCAGGCCGTCGCCGCCGCCGTGAGGCCCGGCATCATCACCGAGAAGCTGGCGAACGCCATCGCCACCGGCAACTGGGGCAGGGGGAGGGTGGGCGTGACCCAGCTGCTGGACCGCACCAACTACCTGTCCGCCCTGAGCCATCTGAGGAGGGTCCAGTCGCCCCTGAGCCGGAGCCAGCCGAACTTCGAGGCCAGGGAGCTGCACCCCACACAGTTCGGCAGGATCTGCCCCGTGGAGACGCCCGAGGGCGCCAACGTGGGCCTGGTCAAGAACCTGGCCCTCTCCGCGGTGATCTCCGTCACGGCGCCCACGGAGCAGATCCTGGACATACTCGGCCAGCTGGGTGTGAGGCCCCCCGACCTGGCCGGGCCCGAGCTGAAGGAGCGGGGCTGCCGGGTGTTCGTGGAGGGCCGGCTGGCGGGCTATGTGGCGGACGGGGCGAGGCTGGCCAGCCAGCTCCGCCAGTACCGGAGGGAGGGGTTCATCAGGTACGATGTGGGGATAGCCTATTACCAGCCGAAGAGCGAGAAGGGGACGCCCAGGCTCTACATCAATGCGGGCGCCGGCCGGGTGCTGAGGCCCCTGGTGGTGGTCCAGGACGGGGTGCCCCTGCTGAGGCAGGAGCACGTGGATCGGGTGGAGAAGGGGAGGATGTCCTGGAGGGAGCTGGTGGCCCTGGGGGTCATCGAGCTGATCGATGCGGATGAGGAGGAGAACTGTGTGGTGGCCATGCGATGGGAGGATGTGGGTCCCCACCACACCCACCTGGAGCTCTACCCCCCCTTCATGCTGGGTGTGACGGCCAGCCTCATCCCCTTCGCCGAGCATAACCAGTCGCCCAGGAACACCTATGAGGCCGCCATGGCGAAGCAGAGCATAGGGCTGCCCTACGCCAACTACGCCTTCACACCCCACGTGAGGCAGCATCTCCTCGTATACCCCCAGGTCCCCCTCACCACCACCAAGATGGCCTCCCTGCTGCACCTGGGGAGGCGGCCCATCGGGCAGAACTGTGTGGTGGCCGTCCTCTCCTACGAGGCCTACAACATCGAGGATGCCATCGTGGTGAGTAAGGGGGCGGTGGACCGGGGCTGGGGTAGGAGTGTCTTCTACCGCCTATATGAGGCCGAGGCCAAGCAGTACCTGGGCGGGATGAAGGATACCTTCGAGATACCCGACCCCCGGGGGAATGTGAGGGGATACAAGGGGGAGAGGTTCTATCGCCTGCTGGAGCAGGACGGGGCCGTGATGGTGGAGGCGGAGGTGGCGGGGAATGATGTCCTGATCGGGAGGACCAGCCCGCCCCGGTTCATGGCGGAGTACCGGGAGTTCGAGGTGAGGGGTCCCTACCGGCGGGACACGTCGGTGGCCATGAGGCCCAGCGAGATGGGGGTGGTGGACACCGTATTCATCACCGAGACCGCCGAGGGGAACAAGCTCTACAAGGTCCGGGTGAGGCATACGAGGCCCCCCGAGATCGGGGACAAGTTCGCGTCGAGGCACGGCCAGAAGGGCGTCATAGGGCTCATCGTCCCCCCCGAGGACCTGCCCTACACGGCGGATGGGATAGTGCCCGATATCATCATCAGCAGCCACGCCTTCCCCTCCAGGATGACCGTGGGCCAGTTCCTCGAGTCCCTGACGGGTAAGGCCGCGGCGCTGGCGGCGAGGCCACTGGACGGGACCCCCTTCGAGGGGGTTTCGGAGGAGGAGCTGGCCCGGATACTGGAGTCCTACGGCTTCAAGAGGTCGGGGAAGGAGGTGATGTATGACCCCAGGACGGGGAAGCCGCTGAAGGCTGAGGTCTTCATCGGCGTCATCTACTACCAGAAGCTCCACCACATGGTGGCGGACAAGATTCACGCGAGGGCCAGGGGCCAGGTCCAGATGCTCACCAAGCAGCCCACCGAGGGCCGTTCGAGGGGCGGCGGCCTCCGCTTCGGCGAGATGGAGAGGGACTGCATCATCTCCTACGGGGCCTCCATGGTGTTGAAGGACCGCCTGCTGGACGAGTCGGATAAGACCCAGGTGCAGATATGCGAGGGCTGCGGCCTCCTCGCCTACTACGACGGGAGGACCCGGCGGTATGTGTGCAGGCTCTGCGGGGACGAGGCGAGGGTCTCCACGGTGGAGGTGGCCTACGCCTTCAAGCTGCTCCTGCAGGAGATGATGGCGCTGGCCATAGCCCCCCGGGTGGCCCTGCAGGAGAGGGTCTAGGATGAGCGTGGTCCTGGAGGCCCTCAAGGGCATCTCGCAGATAAGCTTCAGCTGCCTATCGCCCAGCGAGATCCGGCGCTACTCGGTGGCGGAGATCTCGGTCCCCGAGACCTACGACGAGGACGGCCAGCCCATCAGGGGCGGGCTGATGGACCCCAGGCTGGGCACCATCGAGCCCGGCCAGCGGTGTGAGACCTGCGGCAACACCTCCGCCCGCTGCCCCGGCCACTTCGGCCACATCGAGCTGGCGGCGCCGGTGATCCACATAGCCTTCGTGGACGAGATATACCGCATACTGGCCTCCACCTGCAGGGCGTGCGGCAGGCTGCTGCTGCCCCAGGCCGAGCTGGACTATTACAGGAGCCAGCTCAGCGAGAGGGCCATGAGGGCCCCCGGCGCCACCGAGGCCCTGGCCAAGGAGATCGTGGCCAAGGCCAGGAAGGTGAAGAACTGCCCACACTGCGGGAAGCCCCAGGGGGAGATCGAGCTCCAGAAGCCCTACACCTTCTACGAGAAGATGGAGGACGGCGGCTCACTCCGGCTGCCCAACTCGGTCATCAGGGACCGGCTGGAGCGGGTCAGCGACGAGGACCTCATCCTCCTCAACTATAACCCGAAGGCCTCGAGGCCCGAGTGGTGGGTCCTGCAGGTCCTCCCCGTACCCCCCGTGACGGTGAGGCCCTCCATAACCCTGGAGACGGGCATCAGGAGCGAGGACGACCTGACCCATAAGCTGGTGGACATACTGAGGACCAACGCCCGGATCGAGGAGGCGAAGCGGGCCGGGACCCCACCCCTCATCATGCAGGACCTGGTGGACCTGCTCCAGTACCACGTGGCCACCTACTTCGACAACGAGCTCACGGGCATCCCCCAGGCCCACCATAGGAGCGGGCGGCCCCTCAAGACCCTCAGCCAGAGGCTGAAGGGGAAGGAGGGCCGCTTCCGGGGCTCCCTATCGGGGAAGAGGGTGGACTTCTCATCCAGGACCGTCATCTCCCCCGACCCAAACCTGGACATCAGCGAGGTGGGTGTGCCGCTGGAGGTTGCGAAGAAGCTGACGGTGCCCGAGCCGGTGACGCCCTGGAACATCGAGCGGCTGAGGAGGCTGGTGGAGAACGGCCCCCACAACCACCCCGGCGCCAACTATGTCATCAGGAGTGACGGTGTCAAGATAAGGCTGGACTTCGTCTCGGACCGTAAGGCCGTGGCGGACAGCCTGGCGCCGGGCTACGTGGTGGAGCGCCACCTGATGGATGGGGATATCGCCATCTTCAACCGCCAGCCCTCCCTGCACAGGATGTCCATCATGGCCCACTATGTGCGGGTGCTGCCCTACAGGACCTTCAGGCTCCACCCCGCCGTCTGCCCGCCCTACAACGCGGACTTCGACGGGGACGAGATGAACCTGCACATCCCCCAGAGCGTGGAGGCGAGGGGGGAGGCGGAGACCCTCATGAGGGTCCACGAGCAGATCATCTCGCCCAGGTACGGCGGCCCCATCATCGGCGCCATCAGGGACTTCCTGACGGCGGCCTACCTCCTCACCAGGGACGAAACCTACCTGACCAAGGAGGAGTTCGCGAACCTGGCCGCGGCCGGGGGCTATGATGGCCCCCTCCCCGAGCCCGTGGTGGCCGAGCCGGTGCCCCTCTACTCCGGCAAGCAGCTCTTCTCCCTCTTCCTACCCAAGGGCTTCAACTACATCCTCACCTCCAAGTGGGGCAGGGGCCTGCTGGGCGGGGACCGGAAGGATGTGGTGGTGAGGGACGGCCAGCTGGTGAGCGGGGTCATCGATAGGGCCTCCATCGGGGCCGAGGAGCCCGACTCCATCCTCCACAGGATCTGCAAGGACTACGGGCCGGAGGAGGCCAGGCGGTTCCTCAACAGCATCCTCAGGGTCCTGAAGGCCGTGATCACCAGGTTCGGGTTCAGCTACGGCTACGAGGACCTGCAGCTGGACCCGGAGACCAAGGAGGAGATCCAGAGGACGATCAGGGAGTCCTATGAGAGGGTGCAGGAGCTGGTGAGGCAGTACGAGGCCGGCACCCTCCCCCTCAAGAAGGGCCTCTCCCCCGAGGAGGCCCTGGAGCAGTACATCCTGAACGAGTTGACGGAGGCCCGGAACAGGGCGGGCAGGCTCGCCGAGCGCCGCATGAGCTACGAGAACCCGGGTGTGATCATGGCCAGGACGGGGGCGAGGGGCTCCCTCCTCAACCTGAGCCAGATGGCGGCCTCCCTCGGCCAGCAGACGGTGAGGGGGCAGCGGATCACCAAGGGCTACCGGGGCAGGGCGCTCCCCCACTTCCTGCCGGGGGATAACAGCCCCGACGCCAAGGGGTTCATCAAGTCCTGCTACCGGGATGGGCTGACACCCATCGAGTTCTTCTTCCACGCCATGGCTGGGAGGGAGGGGCTCATCGACACCGCCGTCAGGACCCAGCAGAGCGGCTACATGCAGAGGAGGCTGATCAACGCCATGGAGCACCTGAAGGTCGAGTATGATATGACGGTCAGGGACCCCTACGGCAACATCATCCAGTTCGTGTACGGCGAGGACGGCGTGGACCCGGCCAAGAGCGACCATGGGAGGGCCGTCAACGTGACGAGGCTCGCCGAGACCATAAAGCTCACCGACCGGGGCGAGCCGGCCTCCCCCAGGACCATCGAGGCCGTGCTGAGGAAGTACCGGGACAGGTTTAACGAGAGGGTCCTGGGCGAGATCCGGGCGGCCCTGGAGAGGATCCCCCTCAGCCCCAGGGGGGTGAGGGAGCTCTGCGAGAGGGCCTACACCCAGATCGAGAGGGCCCGGGTGGAGCCCGGCGAGTCCTCGGGGGTGGTGGCGGCCCAGTCCATCGGCGAGCCCGGCACCCAGATGACCCTCAGGACCTTCCACTTCGCCGGCGTCAGGGAGATGAACGTCACCCTGGGCCTGCCCCGGCTGATCGAGCTCATCGACGCCCGAAAGACACCCTCAACCCCCACCATGACCATCTACCTGGAGGAGGAGTACCGGAGGGACGAGCAGGCGGCGCTGACCATCGCCAGGGAGGTGCTCTTCACAAAGCTCTCCGACGTGGTGGAGAGCCATGAGACCGACTACTCCACGGGCTCCATCATCTTCCACCTCAACCCGAAGGCCATGGAGGAGAGGGGGGTGTCGGTGGAGGATGTGGTGGATGTTCTGAAGCCGGCCAAGCGGCGGGTGGAGGTGGGCGACGGCTGGGTCCGGGTGGTCTCGCCGGCCATGGACCCCACCTCCCTATACGCGCTGAGGGAGCGGCTGCTCAACACCCGGGTGAAGGGCATACCCGGCATCTCCCGGGTCAACGTGGTCAAGGTGGGGGATGAGTGGGTGATAGAGACGGCGGGCTCCAACCTGCCCAGGGTCCTGAGGGTGCCCGGCGTGGACCCCACCCGCACCAGGACCAACAACATCTTCGAGATATTCAGCACCCTGGGCATCGAGGCGGCGCGGGAGGCCCTGGTCCGCGAGATCATGTCCACGCTGGAGGAGCAGGGGCTGGAGGTGGACCTGAGACATATCCTGCTGGTGGCGGACCTGATGACGGCGAAGGGGGTCCTGCAGCAGGTGGGCAGGCACGGGGTGGTGGGGACCAAGGCCAGCGTGCTGGCCAGGGCGGCCTTCGAGATCACGGTGCCCACCCTGGCGGAGGCCGCCATGAAGGGGCAGGTGGAGGAGCTGAGGGGCGTCACCGAGAATGTGATCGTGGGCCACCCCATCCCCGTCGGCACGGGCATGGTCAACCTGTTCATGGAGCTGAGGTAGGGTGACGGGCCAGGACCAGAGGCTGCTGGAGAGGGTCCTCACCACGGCCCTGAAGACCGGCAGGTGCTACCTCGGCCACCGGGAGGCGGTGAAGTATGCGAAGGGCTCGAGGCTGGTGGTCCTCTGCTCCCAGGCCCCCCAGGAGATCGTGAAGCGGGTGGAGGCGGCGGCCAGGAGCGGCAAGACCCCCCTCTACATGTTCCCCGGGACGCCGCTGGAGCTGGGCAGGCTCCTGGGGAAGCCCTTCCCCGTCTCGGCCTTCACCATCAGGGCTAAGGGTGATGCGGACCTCAGCGCCCTGCTGCCCGAGGCGGCCCCCCAGCTGTGAGGCGAAGCTTAAAAGGGCCCCCCGGAACCCCGCCTCTGGAGAAGCGGGGCCTTGCCCAGGGAGATCCGGCTCAGCGCCGACGACCTCAACCTGATGTCCATCTTCCACGCCGTGAGCGGAGCATCCCCCAGGGACTGCATCGTGGACGAGCAGATGAACAGGATCATCTTCATCGTCTCCCCGGGGGAGATGGCGAAGGCCATCGGGAAGAAGGGTGCCCATGTGCAGCAGATGGAGAGGCTGATGGGCAGGCCGGTGGAGGTGGTGGAGTACGCCGAAACCCCCGAGTCCCTCGTGAAGAAGGCGCTGGGGGAGAAGTATGTGAGCGAGGTCCGGGTGGTGGAGAAGCTGGACGGGAGGCGGTCCATCGTGGCGGTGGTGAGCCCCAAGAACAAGAAGTTCGTCATAGGCCGCGGGGGGAGGAATGTGAGCCGGGCGAGGCTCATATGCCAGCGCTACTTTGAGATATCCGACATCCAGGTCGTGACCCAGGCATGACGATGGGTCCCCGGGGCCTCTTCGCGGCCAGGAAGCTGAGGGCCAACCGGCAGTCCCTCCGCTGGTCCGACAAGTGGTACCGGCGGCGCGTCCTGAGGCTGAAGGAGCGGGTGGACCCCCTGGAGGGCGCCCCCCAGGCCAGGGGCATCGTCCTGGAGAAGGTGGGGATCGAATCCCGCCAGCCCAACTCCGCGGTGAGGAAGTGTGTGAGCCCGGATACACAGGTGCTGCTGGAAGACCGGACCTACATGAGCATGGGCGAGCTGGGGGGCCGGTGGCGTGGTGTCAGGAGCCTCTGCCTCGACCTGAGGTCGGGATGCCTTGAGCCCACAAGCATACTCGACCACTTCACGCTGAGTGATTCCGAGGCAGAGGCTGTTGGCACATATGAGCTGACCACCGAGTCGGGCAGAAGGCTCGTGGCGAGCGGGGACCACCCGGTATATACACACGAGGGCATAAAGGAGGTGCGAAACCTTAAACCGGGTGATAGAGTGGTGGTCCTGCCATTCGAGCCCCCGAGAAGAGAAGCCGACGGCTCCCTCATCCTGGATGAGGATGGCCTGGCAGCCAGCATACCAGAGGGCTCCAATAAGGAGAGAGTCATCGACCAGCTGAAGCAGCGGGGTCTCCTGCCCCTAACCTACGACAACCCGAAGCTCCCCATAATTGTGAGGCTCCTGGGGCATCTGTTCGGGGACGGGACGCTCAGCTATTCCAGGTCGGGCAACGGCATGGAGGGCAGGCTGGTCGCGACCGGCGAGGTGGAGGACCTGAACGATATCGGTAGAGACATTCGCACCCTGGGCTTCCACGTATCACCACCATATGAGGGCCACGCGAGGAGCGAGGTCAGAACCCCCAGCGGCACCTACATCATAGAGGGAGGTTACAACTCACTGGGATGCTCATCCATAGCCCTCTTCTCGTTGATGAAGGCCCTGGGCGCCCCAGTGGGTGAAAAGGCCACCCTTCGGTATCGGGTCCCGAGCTGGGTTAAAGATGGGCCCCTCTGGGTCAAGAGGGAGTTCTTATCCGCATACTTTGGGAGCGAGCTGGAGGCCCCCCGGCTGAATGGTGTAACATTTTCCTCCCCCACCCTCGCCATCTACAAGGTGGAGGATGCCCTGGACAGCGCGATGGATCTGGTTGAGGACATCAGGAGCATGTTAAAGCCCTTCGGGGTCAGGATATCCAAGGTGCGTACCTACCCAGGAGTTCTCAGGGAGGATGGCAGGAAAACCGTCAGGGTCGTCGTCTACCTGGCCTCCAACATAACCAACCTAATGAACCTATACGGCAAGATAGGCTACACATATCAGCGCCAAAGAGAACGCATGGCGAGGCTGGCCTATCAATACCTCAGGCTAAAATGGATGCGGATCGAGAGGACCAAGCAGGCGTATTCCCAGGCTATGGACCTCAGGTCCAAGGGTAAGAGCCAACGCGAGATCGCGGAGGAATTGAGGAAGCGAGGGTATACCTGGATCACGCCTGCCCACGTGAACTACTGGCTGGGGCACGGGATAAAGAGGCCCAGTGCGCTCTACACAACCAGAAGGTCCATCGACTTTCACGCCTGGGCGCGTGAGGCCACCAGGGGTCTACCGCCGACAGGACTGGTATGGGATAAGGTGGAGATGGTGCGCCCACTGGACCGGCATGTGCCCCTACAAGATATCACGGTGGAGAACCCAAGCCACAACTTCTTCGCCAACGGAATCCTCACGGGGAACTGTGTTAGGATTCAGCTTGTGAAGAATGGTAAGCAGGTGACGGCCTTCGTCCCCTGGGATGGGGGGCTCAACTTTGTGGATGAGCATGACGAGGTGATGATTGAGGGTATCGGTGGGCCCATGGGCAAGAGCTACGGCGACCTCCCCGGCGTGAGGTGGCGGGTGTTCATGGTGAACGGGGTCTCCCTCATCGAGCTGATCAGGGGTAGGAAGGAGAAGCCGAGGCGGTAGGCATGGCTGCGGCGGCATCGGCGGACCTCTCCCACATCAAGCTCTTCCACAAGTGGTCCTTCAACGATGTGGTGGTCTCCGACCCGGGGCTGAAGCGGGTCATATCCCTGAAGCCGGTGATCATACCCCACAGCTTCGGCAGGCACGAGCACCGGAGGTTCGGGAAGGCCGATGTCAACGTGGTGGAGAGGCTGGTGAACTGGCTCATGCACTTCGGGAAGTCCGGCAGCAGGTTCACCAAGAACACGGGCAGGATGGGCGGGAAGAAGCTGAAGGCGATAAACATCGTGAAGACGGCCTTCGAGATCATCCACCTCAGGACCGGCGAGAACCCCATCCAGGTGCTGGTGAGGGCCCTGGAGAACGCCGCACCCAACGAGGACGTCACCCGAATCGTGTACGGGGGTGTGATGTACTACGTCTCCGTAGATGTCTCGCCCATGAGGCGGCTCGACCTCGCCCTCCGCCACATCACCGACGGGGCGCGGGAGGCCTCCTTCGGCAAGCCCATATCCATCGAGGAGGCCCTGGCCAACGAGATAATCATGGCGGCCAACCGGGACCCCAACAGCTACGCCATAAGGCGGAAGCACGAGATGGAGAGGATCGCCCTGGCCTCCCGCTGACCCGGCCGACGACACACATATTTACTACCCCTGACACCCCCACCCGTCATGTCGAAGCCCTCCAAGCCCCACCTGAACCTGGTGGTCACCGGCCACGTGGACCATGGCAAGTCCACCCTGGTGGGGCACATGCTCTACGACCTGGGCATCGTGGACGAGAGGACCATCGAGGAGTACAGGAAGCAGGCCGAGAAGTTCGGCACCGGCGAGTCCTTCATGTACGCCTGGGTGCTGGACACCCTGAAGGATGAGCGGGAGAGGGGTGTGACCATCGAGCTCTCCTTCCAGAAGTTCGAGACCGACAGGTACTTCTACACCCTGATCGACGCACCCGGCCACAGGGACTTCGTCAAGAACATGATCACCGGCGCCTCCGAGGCGGACGTGGCCCTCCTGGTGGCCTCGGCCAAGAAGGGGGAGTTCGAGGTGGGCATAGCCCCCGGGGGCCAGACCAGGGAGCACGCCTTCCTCTGCAAGACCCTGGGCGTGGACCAGTTGGTGGTCTGCATCAACAAGATGGATGACGAGACCGTCAAGTACAGCCAGCGCAGGTATGAGGAGTGCAGGGCGGAGCTGGAGAAGCTCCTCAAGACCATCGGCTACAACCCGGCCAAGATCGCCTTCATACCCACATCCGGCCTGAAGGGCGAGAACCTGGTGAAGAGGAGCGAGAACATGCCCTGGTACAAGGGGCCCACCCTCTACGAGGCCCTGGACGCCCTACAGCAGCCGCCGAAGCCCGTGGACAAGCCCCTCAGGCTCCCCATCCAGGACGTCTACACCATCACGGGGGTGGGCACCGTGCCCGTGGGGCGGGTGGAGACCGGCAGGCTCAAGGTGGGCGATGTGGTGGTGGTGAACCCCTCGGGGATAACGGCGGAGGTCCGGTCCATAGAGACCCACCACACGCCGTTGGAGGTGGCGGAGGCGGGGGACAACATAGGCTTCAACCTCAAGGGCGTGGCCAAGCAGGACCTGAGGAGGGGGGATGTGGTGGGCCACCCCGACAACCCGCCCACCATCGCCAAGGAGTTCACCGCCCAGATCTTCGTGGTCTACCACCCCACCGCCATCGCCGCGGGCTACACGCCGGTGCTACACGCCCACACGGCCCAGGTGGCCTCCCAGATCACGGAGATCCTGGCCAAGATAGACCCCAGGACCGGCGCCACCGTGGAGGAGAAGCCCAGGACCATCAAGACCGGCGACGCGGCCATCGTCAAGATCAGGCCCACCAGACCCCTATGCATAGAGACCTTCAAGGAGTTCCCCGAGATCGGCAGGTTCGCCATCCGAGACATGGGCACCACAGTGGCAGCAGGCGTGGTGAAGGAGATCACGGAGAAGGGCCAGCCCCTTAAGCGGTAGCCCGGCACCAGCTCCATCCGAAAACCCAGCTTTTCTTAGAACCCCGCCCAAGAGGCCAGCAGGGATTAGGCAAGCCCCACAAGCTCGATCCTACCACCCACCCTCCTCGCCACCACAGCCCTACCCCCCGTCTGCTCCGCAATCCTGATGAGCCGACCCCTCTCATCGGGCGACACATAGCCATCCACCCTACACTCCACCAGGAGAATCTCCCCCCGCCTCAACGCCACCAGGTCCGGGAAGCCGCTCCTCGCCTGCCTCACCAAGAAGTAGCCCTGACCCCTCAGCAAGTCCCTCACCCGATACTCGAAGGACCTGCCGCGCCGGTAGGGTGAGGTACGCGCCAAGGCCGCCAGCCATAGTTACCAGTCTCATCTCATTTAAGCAGATACATGACCCTGTAATTCTTTGGGCCAAGAAATCCCTACGCTAAAGGCTGCGAAGCCCTAAGCTCCGGTAAGAAGATGCACTCTCGAAGGTCGGTGCAGGCCTGGGCGTGTGCGAACCCATGCAGAATAACCCATAAAGGTCGTAGGCTGGTGCATGAATGACAATACACGATCAGGCTACGTAACAAGGACATGCCAGAAGAGGACCGCGACTATGGTTTCTACCTCCATAGCATAAATAATCCCCTCATAACTCATAAACCTAAGATAGTGGTGCGAGCGATATTGATCTAACGAACCCTCTGAAGCAAAGCTTATCCTTGAATTTTTCATGGTCGAATTGGGTGGAGTTGTTTGGGGACGGTGGAAGACGGCAAATAAGCGGGCCATTCATCCATGAAAAGGCGGAACAGGTCTCGGCAAATCTCTCCATAGTTCTTGTAATTCCGGAAGTCGCTTTTGACCCTGAGACCGAAGTGCTTACTGAAGATGGATGGAAGAAATGGTCTGATGTGACAGATAAAGATAAACTTGCTACTCAGAATGAAGCTGGCGAATTAGATTTTCAATATCCACTCCAACTTCATGTTTATGACTATCGGGGCCTGATGATACACTTTACCGGGAAGTGGCTAGACCTGTTGGTAACTCCTAATCATAGAATGTGGGCACGTTTAAGCTTCAGAAGTGGAATATCAAGAAAACTGCGAGAAAGGCGAAAGTATAATGATTTTAGGTTTATAGAGGCTCAGCAATGCTTAAGAAGAATGCAAGAAGGAAAAACAACTACTATTGAAATGACTGCTAAATGTATTTGGAAGGGCTCAACACGAGAAACATTCCTTTTATCAAGAGCAGAATATCTTGGAGGTGAAGATCGAAATGTTGTTAATCAGATTCCTATCGAATTATGGGTGCAATTTATGGGCTGGTGGCTTGCTGAAGGAAGTATCGCCATTAATCCAAATGGAGAATATATGGTTTCAATCAGAAATACTAACCCTGATAATTTGAAAGAGATACATGACCTTTTAGAAGCTATGGGATTTAATGCATTCATTTGCCAGAATGGAGCCGTAGTAGTCAATTCAAAACAACTATATCAATATTTGAAACCCTTTGGCCATTCTGGAGATAAGTATATTCCGGGATATATTAAACTCTTGCCCCCTTCTCTAATTTGGAAATTTCTAGAAACTTATATTAAAGGAGATGGTTGTATTGACCGAAGAGGAAATGTCATTATAGCAACTAAATCAAAACGGTTAGCTGATGATTTGCAAGAACTCTTTCTAAGAGTGGGATTAAATGCCTCTATCCAAACTAAACATGGCTCTGGTTATAATCCTAATGGTATTTATTATATCGTTACGAGCCATCATAAAACTACTTTCAGAGTATATAAAACCCCGCAAATAATTTGGTTTGAAGGAAAAGTTTACTGTGCAACGATGAAAAGTGGCCTGCTTCTAGTACGAAGAAATAATAAAGTGGTATGGAGCGGAAATAGCGATAGTAATAAGGGCAAGATAGAATCGGTGTCTATGTTCAGAAAGTAGGAAGAACTACGCAATATACAAGTGGTATCGTTACGGCATACAATGCCAGCATCTTTCCGCTCTATTACCCAGGTATAGGTGGCGTGGAATTTGTAAGTTGTATAGTAACCACAGGCATGTCGTCTGGCGGCGATTCGGGCTCACTTCTGCTTGACATGGACAGGCAAGCTACGGGGCTTCTCTTCGCTGGAATGGAGATTGATGGACGAGAAGTAGTTACCTATTACAATGATATTCTGAACGTTCAAAGGGAGCTTAGCATTGATTTAATCACAACCCAAGCTACAGATGGATAGTTCCTTCTATGTAGTAAACATCGTATTCTCCGAGCTTATCAGGTATTAGCTTCTCAGGTTCTTCACATTTTCCCTTCTCTATGGCAACCATTATGTAAG
>Ga0079995_1058223_pt1 | contig 51016 bp, 60 predicted proteins | sample FaiFalFF_MnMetaG_2_FD_69198 | JGI IMG/M metagenome (GOLD analysis project Ga0079995, IMG submission 69198) | Freshwater microbial communities from Yellowstone National Park, Wyoming, USA - Fairy Falls C (FF_Mn_C) (SPADES assembly) (version 4) | ecosystem: Environmental > Aquatic > Freshwater >... | reverse complement strand
GTTCGCATGCTGAAAGTTGATGTTGCCTTACCCAAAAACAGATGGAAGGATCTATTAGATCTTATCGCAAGGTTGGGTTTTTTCCACCCGGAAGAGTACAAGGGTGAAAACAAGGCGGTTTTGGATGATAAAGAGGAGGATTTGAGGGGTAAGGCTAAGATGGTTTTAACCTTTATACGTGAAATTGAGGAGTTTTTTGGGAAGTTGGAAGGTTTGCCCAACAGGGGAGAGCTGAACTTTGAAGAGGTTAAGAAAATTAGGGATGGGCTAATGACGTTGGTTAGGGATATAAACGGTTTTGAGGAGGAGCTTAGAAAGCTTATGGATTATTACGAGATAGCGGAGGAGATGGGGAAATTGGGTGGGGAAGGGTTTGAGGTTTTTGCGGTGGTTTTGGGTAGGGAGGAGGTGGGTTCAAAGGAGATGTTAAAGAGGTGGGCGGTGGAAAACAAAGTTGATCTCTTTGAGAGAATAAAGGGAGATAGGGTTCTGATGTTTTTGAGGGCAAAAACTGAGGATGTAATTAAAGTGAAGGAATTTTTGGAGGAAAATTCCTTCCCTGTTGCAAGGCCCCCAAAGGGATATAAGAGCCTTGAGGAGGTGAAGAGGGCGATAGAGGTGGAAATCCCAAATGCAATAAAAAATTTGAAGGAAACAGCAAGGATCTCCTTTGAGGGTGTAAAGGAGTTCCTTGAGAGGCAAAAGTTCTTGGCGGAAGAAATAATGTTTTATCTGGAGGCGAAGGAAAGGTTTTTGGCGTTTTCAAAATTTTTGGTTTCGATTAAGGGTTGGATCCCGGCGGAACTAAGGAGGGAATTTGAGAGGGCAATAAAAAATCTTGATGAGAAAGCTTTTGTTAGATTTTCCGAGCCAAAGAATTACGAGTATGAGAATGTCCCCGTCGCTTTAAAGAATTTCCCACCCGCATCTTATTATCAGGCTTTCCTTGAAATATACTCTCCCCCCGTATATAAAACCGTTGATCCCTCCGTATTCATAGCCCTATTCTTCCCGATATATTACGGATTTATGCTTGGGGATGCGGGGTATGGGATAATCGGGATGTTCCTCTTCTGGCTCCTTTCAAACTCCTTTAAGGTCGGATCCGTAGGCTATAACCTCTCCATGGTGTATTTTATAAACTCAATCTTTGCCACGATCTTTGGGTTAATATTCGGCGAGATCTTCGGAGATTTTGGGATTAAACTGGGTATAATTACCCCGATCTTCCATAGAACTCACGAAGTGATAGACTTGCTCCTTATAGCGGTGGGATTTGGTTTCTTCCAAATTCTTTTGGGTATGTTGCTGGGCTTTTACAATTATTATTGGATCTTGGATCATAAAAGGCACGCTTACTTTGAGCTTGGTAGGTTCTTTGCCATATTGGGGATCCTTCTCCTTTTAATTTCTAAATTTAAAATGCCCGGAATAACGCCCGAATGGATACTTGGGATACCCGCGGAGTTGGGGTATGTTGGAATGTTTTCCATAGGGCTTGGCGTGGTTTTAACTTTATTCGCTGAAGGACCCTTGGGATTGATAGAGATATTCTCTGCTTTCGGGAACGTATTATCCTACGCGCGTCTTGCAGCGGTGGGTTTGGCTTCCGCACTAATTGCGGAGATAGCCAACAAGTTCGTAGAGCTCATACCTTTACCCGCCTTTGCGATTTTGGTTGGGGTCGCATTTCATATTTTAGCATTTGTTTTGGGTATAGTGGATCCCACTATACAGGGGATGCGTTTGCAGTTCGTGGAGTTCTTTACGAAGTTTTATGTACCCGCGAATAAGTTGTTTAAACCGTTGAAAAAGGAGGGAAAGTATGGAGGGTAATTTTAGGAAATTGTTTTGGATGATTTTTGTACCCGTTTGGTTTTTGGGTTTACTCTTTTTTATAATGACAGTTATACTTTTCTCGTATCTTGATTCTTTGACGGAGAAAGTTGAACAATTTGGTATTTGGCCCTTAGTCGGAGCTGGACTCGCTGTAGGTCTTCCTCTCCTTGGATCCGCAATCGGGATAATACTTTTTCTTATATCCAAACCCCCAATGAATACCCAAAGTAGTATAGTCCAAAGTAGTATGGTTTTAGTGATATTAATTGAACCCGTGATATTTGGAGCCTTAGCTTCACTTATTATGCTAATAATTATATGAAAACTATGAAGAGGTTTTTAGGGATAATTGTTTGGGTAATTTCTGCTCTCCTTTTGCCATTTAGTTTATTGATGGCGGATGGGGGAACGGATAAAGGAATGATTTATCTTGTGGCAGGGCTTGCAGTGGGACTTCCAGGCTTAGGCTCTGGGATCGGAATGGGACTTTTCTTTCTATCCAGGAGGCGTAAGATAGACGAAACGGAGGAGTTAAAAAAGGAGACTGAAAAGTTTGATCCCAGAATACTAACAGTGTTATGGCTTTTTACAGTACCCGTAATATTCGGTTTTTTTGCCGCAATTTTTATATTAACTTTTGGAAAACAAGGAGGTGGAATATGAAGAAGCTTCTTAGGATCTTTTTGGGCTTAAATCTTGCCCTTGTTTCAACTTTCGGCATTCTGATGGCCGCAGAAGCCCCTGCGGGTAAAAGCTGGGCGGTATATCTTGGTGCCGGACTTGCTATGGGCCTTTCCGCCATAGCTACGGGTTACGCCCAGGCAAAGATCGGTTCCGCGGGTGCAGGTGCTTTAGCGGAGGACAAGAGCCTTCAGGGTTCGATCCTGGTCCTATTAGTCCTCCCCGAATCAATCGTGATATTGGGGTTAGTGGCTTCCGTACTTATACTGGTTCTGTAAAGTGGAAATAAGGGAACTTTTAGAAAGGGAGGCCCGTTCTAAGGTCAAGGAAATAATATCCGAGGCCGAGGAACGGGCCTCATCTATATTAAGGTCCGCCGAAGAGGAAAGGGAAAAGGTGCTTGAAGGGTACAAAATTAGGGCTCAGGAGGGCTTTCTGAGGGAGTATAATCTCGCCATATCCAAGGCAAGACAGGAAGCAACGAGGATGATTTTACAAGAACAGCTTGAAATCCTGAAACTGGCAAAGGAGAAGGCTAAGGAAAAGTTAAAAGAAACCATAAACGATAGGGAAACCTACAAAGAGATCTTCAAAAATCTCGTGGATGAGGCGATAAGGTATATGAAGAGGGATGTTGAAGTGAGGGTAAACCCTAGGGATAAGGGGCTGATTGAGGAGGTTTTAAGGGAGCTTCCGAGCGAATGGGTTATGAATCCACCGCAGAATTTCTCCGTTTGGGACGTGGATTTAAAGACTTGGAAGGTGGTTGAGGATGATAAGGTATGGGCGGGTGCTCTCTTCATTGATAAAAGGAGGAACTTTATCCTTAACAACGACCTTTTGATGCGTCTTGATAGAGCCTTTAACACTATGTTGGAAGAATTTAAGGGAGAGCTAGGGGTTGAGGAAAGAGTTTGAAGGGGTTTTTAGGGAGATCCAGAAGGCGATCGTAGGAAACGAGGATATAATAGAGAAACTTTTGGTATCCCTACTTTCGGAGGGACACGTTCTACTCGTAGGGGTTCCGGGTTTAGCTAAAACCCTGATGGTTAGGGCATTCTCAAAGACCCTTGACTTAACGTTTAGCAGGATACAGTTTACGCCAGATCTTATGCCTACGGATATAACGGGGACGGAGATATTCAGGGATGGGAAGTTTGAGTTTTCAAAGGGACCAGTTTTCGCAAACGTGATCCTTGCCGACGAGATAAACAGGGCGCCTCCTAAAACCCAATCCGCGCTCCTTGAGGTTATGCAAGAAAAGAGGGTAACCTACGGTGGAAAGGTTTATGAGATTCCAAGGCCCTTTTTTGTCCTTGCAACCCAAAACCCAATAGAACAGGAAGGAACTTATCCTTTACCGGAAGCACAACTTGATAGGTTCCTAATGGAAATAGACTTGGGGTACCCTTCCTTTGAGGAGGAGGCAAAAATAGCGGTTTTGGATGGTTTCAGAAAACTTGAGGAAGTAAGCAAGGTCCTGGACAAGGATGAGATTGGGAATTTTCAAAGGGAGGTTAGGGAAATACCCGTACCCGAGCATGTGGTAAATTACGCGGTATCTTTGGTGAGAAATACAAGGCCCGAAAACCCGGATTCTCCAAAAATTGTGAAGGAATTCGTAAGGTATGGGGCAGGTCCTAGGGCTTCTCAGTTTTTGATATTATCATCAAAGGCTCTCGCATTTATTAGGGATAAAGCGGTGCCAACAACGGAGGAGGTAAGGGAGCTCTTTCCTTACATAGTTAAGCATAGGATAATCTTGCATTTCCGAGCAGAGGCGGAAGGGATAAAGGTGGAGGAGATATTGAATGAAGTTTTAAAAAGCATTAAGGCGGATAGGTTTTAAAATAATTTCCCTTTTTGGGGTAAAACATTTACGGCGCAATGATGATTTTTTATGGGGAACTTCGGATTTTATAGCAAAGAACCTAAAGGAGGGAGATGTGTTTGTTGATGATGGAGCTATCATGAGGGAAAGGGGTAAAATTTTATCCTTTGAACCCAATCCTACCGCAATTAAATGGGCGCAGAAATGTTAAAGCTTTTAACTTTTCCCTAACTTCAAAGTGGGGATGGGTTTTTTAAAGGTTAGAATTATAAAACTGGATGAGGTTTTAATATGGTGAAAATTGATGTGGTGGCGAACCTTAAGGCTTACAGATTTGCTATCAACAAAACTTTGTTTCCCATCTAACCCCATACACCGCAATATAATTTTCATTCCGAAATGAACCAATATGTGTTTTTAATCGCACTTCTGCTCGTTCTATTTGCGGTGGCGGTGTTGGTTGCTTATTTAATAGCAAGGATAAAGGAATACGAGGAGATATTGGAAAGGGATAGGGCATGGTACGAAAATCTACTTGAGAAACGGGAACGTGAGAGGAAGGAACTACTTGAACAGATTGAGGAATATAGGGAAAGATATGAGAAGATGTTGGAAAAAGTTAAGGAATATGAGAAAAATATCGCTGAGGAATATAAGGAAAGATATGAGAAGATGATGGAAAAGGTTAAGGAATACGAGAAAAATATCGCTGTTTTAAATGAACAGATGGAAATGTTGAAAAAGGAACGGGCGCAACAAGATAGGATTAAAGAAGAGTATGAAAATCAGCTTGAGGTATTGAAACAGAAGAATGATGAATTGTTTAAACAGGTTAAAGAATACGAAAAGAATATCGCGGTTTTAAATGAGCAGATGGACAAGTCGGCATATGAACGGGCGCAAAAATTGTTTGAGGAATGGAAGGAAAAGGAACTTGAGAAGTTAAAGGATGTTATTAAGAAAGAATACGAAAATCTGTTTGAGAAATGGAAGAGGGAGAATGAAGAGAAGATCAGAGAGGATTCCAGAAAAAAGAGTTTGGCAACCATTTTAGGCAAAGTGGGTGAAGAGCTTACCCCCCTGTTGATGTTCGAGAAATTAGGGATTGAACCAAAGGATTTCAGACATATAGGAACCCCCATTGACTATGTTGCTTTTAAAGGGCTATCTAATGGAAAGGTCGAGGAGATATTGTTTATTGAAGTGAAGACCGCTAATTCCCCTTCCCTGTCAGATCGGGAAAAAGAGGTAAGAAAAGCGGTGGAGGATGAAAGGGTAAGATTCGTTATGATTAACTTGAAAGAGGAACTTAATAGGCTTCAGATAGACCTATGGAAGGATATATAATCTTTGGTTTTGAATGAAGGTTTTTGGGTTTTATAGGGAGGATGCGCCAGGTGTTGATCTATCTTTTTCCACGTTGCTACCAAAACCGATGGAATACATCCTATTGGGCGAAAGGGTTTTAAGTTTTAGTAAGATCTCGGGATATATTTACGGTTACAAGGGCGTAATATTGAGGTATGGTGATCTGGAGACAGGTCCGATATTTTACTCGGATTCTGGATTTTTCTCCGACAGCATAAGCGCCCTATACTTGGTTGGGGTTCCACCGGATTACGAAAAATGCAAGGAATTTATAGAGAAGGGGGATTTTGAGGGATTTACCCCATTGAAATACACAAAGAGGATAGGGGGGAAGGTGAGGATAAGATTTGAAGGTGGTTTAAGGTTTGATGTCTTGGGAGAGGGAGGAATTGAAATTTTTGAGGGGGAAATTGGAAGGTTTGAAGTTTTACCGCAAATTTATGGGAAGCTTTGGTTTTTAAAGCTTGCCCTTATGAAGGGAGAAAAAAGAAAAAGGGCTCTGACGGTTGAAAGATGGTTTCAAACCCACTCGTCCTGAAACACGAACCACATATCCGTGTATTTATAAACGAACTCATAAAGGTTTTGGGCGAACCATTCAAGGGCATCGTTAATATCCTTTGGGTAATGAGGACCCAAAATATATCCCCTGTATTTTCCTTTAGGGCCCGTTGGAACTCCACACCCAAACGCCAATGGGGTTTTTGTTTCAACGGATAAATAGGCAAAACCCGTTGGAAAGTACTTTTTACCCCTTCCGAAGTCTACGATTACCCCCCTCTTTTTAATGTCCCTATCCGAAACGAGATAAAGGAACTGTCCCTCCTTTATCGCGGAAAGGAGGATTTGGTAAGAGCCACCCATAGGGATTATCTTCATACCGAACTTCTCCCTCCTCTTCAAAAACTCCCTATACCATTCGTTTGACGGAACCTCCGCTACTGCAACACCCGGAAAACCCAATAGGGATGCGAAGTTGGCCAACATCTCGGGCATACCTATGTGTGCGGTGGTAACTATCAAAGGCCTACCCTTCTGTTTGAACCACTTAAACACCTCCAAATTCTCAACGCTTTCAAGCCTACCTAAAACCTCCTCCGCTGTCATATAAGGTAAATAAAGGGTATCCGTTGTAAGTCCCCAAAAGTTTATGAATGTCCTTTCCCAGCCTTCCGTGTTTCCCCTTACCATAAGGAAGTTCTTCTTTACGACCTCCGCCCTCCTCCTTGCAAGCCTTGGCTGAATTTTACCGAAGGATATTAAAAGTTCCTGCGTAATCTCATAACCCAAACTGTAAGATGCAAAGGTGAATGCCTTCAAGAGAAGAAGGGTGGAGTTCCTTTTAAATTCCGCCCTCAAGGTGATATTTTAAAGTTTTCAGCCTTATAATATCCGTTGCTATGTTGATGCTCCTTTTGAGTTTGGAGAAGGCGAAGGATTTTTCCCTTAAGGGGATAGACGGGAAGGAGTATAAGCTTTCAAACTTTAAGGGTAAGGTGGTGGTATTGGACTTCTGGGCAACCTGGTGCCCATCCTGTAGGGCATCCCTACCCTTCTTTGAGGAGCTTCATAAGAAGTACAAGGACAAGGGGCTTGTGGTTGTTGGAATAAGCGTTGATATAAGCGAGGGGGCGGTTAAGAAATTCATCGAAAGTAAGGGTTTAACATATTTAATACTCCTTGATAAGGAAAACCTCGTATCCGACCTATACAACGTCTTCTCGATACCCACCACCATAATAATAGACCAAAAGGGGAACATAGTAACGAGAAAGGTGGGATTCTCGAAAGCCCATGCCCAGTACTACGAGGAGACGGTAAGGAAATTGCTTGGGGAGAAGTGCGAAGGATACCCCTGTTAGCATACGAAAAATCCCCATCTCCTGAAGAGGTAATAAAAAGGGCTGAAGCTTGGGGAAAGATATTTTCCGCAAAGGATAAGGGAGAGCCAATAGAAGTGGTTATAACGAAGAAGGTTAAACCCCAGATATACGAGATTTTATTTGAAGACACCGTTAGGGGGCTTTTAAAATCACCCGAGGAGCATAACATAGGCGAGACGGTTAAGGCGAAGATCGTGATCGCGGATTACGTCAAAAAGAAGCTCAGAACAAAGTTGTACAAAGAGGAAAGGGTTCTTAAAGTGGGTTCAGTAGCAAGGGGTAAGGTATTGAAGGTTTCAGGGGATGGAGGGCTCGTGGTTTCCGTAGTGGGTAAAAAGGTGTATATACCAAAAAATAGGCTTGGACCCGCGAGGACGTTTTCCCTACAGGACCTTAAAAAAGGGGAAGTGGAGTGCCTAATTTTGCGGGTAGATAGGGGAAAGGTAATTGGTGAGATCTTAAGGGTGAGAATATGAAGTTCTTCCTTTTGACCATTATTATTTTCTTATCTTGCGGTGGTAAAAAGGAGAAGAAGGACCCTTGGGATGAGTACCTTCCGAAGGTTCAGGCTATGTTCGAGGAGGCTGGTTCCGACACATCCGCACTAAGCGCTCTATCCGATTCCCTATACAAATTTTATAAGACCCATACCGAGAGCAAGGGTAGAAAGGATGCCTTATATTATGCCTGCAACTGGGCTTACGCCTCCTTTAACTTCGTAAAAACCGTTGAGAGATGCGGGGAATTTGTCCAGCAGTATCCCGGAAGCTCCAAGGCCGAGGATGCTTACAGGTTCTTAGGTTATTCCCTGTTGAACCTTAAGAAGTTTGATCAGGTTATAGAGGTTATGACTCAATTTATAAACAACTATCCGGATGCCGCAACTTTGGGGTACGCATACAAATACAGGGGTATAGCCTTAACTTACAAGGGAAGGTATAAAGAGGCGAGGGCGGACCTTGAAAAAGCCAAAGTTATGCTTGAGGTCCTTGGAAGATACGAGGAGATAAAGGAGATAGATGAAGCCCTCAAAAAGTTAAAATAAACCCGCTTATAATTCCCGCTTATGATAACTTTGTCAAACCTTTCGCCTAAGCCCGGCGCAAAGAAGGAGAAAAAGAGGGTAGGAAGGGGTATTGGTTCCGGATTGGGAAAGACTTCGGGAAGGGGGCATAAGGGTCAGAAGGCGAGGGAAGGGGATCCGAAGCCCATATGGTTTGAAGGGGGACAAACCCCGATTTATAGGCGTATCCCAAAGAGGGGATTTAAAAGCCCTTTCCCCAAGGAGTACGACGAGGTGAATTTGGGGCAAATAGACAAGAAGTTCTCACCGAACGAAATCGTCAGCCCAGAAACTCTAAAGGAAAGGGGCCTTATAAAGGGCAAGCTTGAGGGGAAACTTATAAAGATCTTGGCAAAGGGTGAGCTCACAAAACCCCTCACCTTTAAGGGGATATATGCCTTTTCAAAGAAGGCTAGGGAGATGATAGAGAAGGTGGGTGGGAGGATAGAGTAGATGGAGAGGATTTTTAGGGTAATAAGTGGTCTTTGGGAAGTAAAGGATATAAGGGATAGGATCCTTTTTACCCTAATAGTCATATTCTTCTATAGGGTGGGGACGCACATACCCATACCCGGAGTAAACGCTTCAGCTCTGGCGGAATACTTCAGGGTAGCCCTCCAGAATACATCTTTTGGGATGTTTGATATATTCGCAGGGGGAGCCTTATCAAGGGCGGCAATATTCGGTTTGGGTATAATGCCCTATATATCCGCATCAATAATAGTACAGCTTTTGTCCTCAACCGTTCCCTATTTTGAGAGGCTTCAGAGGGAGGGGGAGCATGGGAGGAGGATATTGAACAGGTATAGCAGATGGCTGACGGTTTTAATATCCGCCCTCCAGTCCTTCGGCATAGCTTCCTTCCTCCAGTCCCTCACGAGTCCGTCCGGACTTCCCGTTGTTCCCAACCCGGGTCCCTTATTCGTAATTTCCACCATGCTTTCCTTGGTAGGAGGCTCGGTCCTTTTGATGTGGATGGGTGAGCAGATAACGGATAGAGGCATAGGGAACGGAGCATCTGTTTTGATATTTGCAGGCTCTTTGGAGTCATTACCTAACGAGATAATAAGCACCTATACCCTTTGGAAGAACGGGGCGGTTTCAACCCAATCTGTGATATTTATGATCGCCTTTTTGGTGGTGCTTACGGGTTTGGTGGTGATCGCAACGGAAGTTCACAGGAAGGTTCCAATAAGCTACGCGAAAAGGACGGTGGGAATCTCCCCCACGCGTCAGACGGGATACCTTCCCCTAACCATAAACACCGCGGGGGTTATGCCCATAATATTCGCACAAAGTATCCTCCTATTTCCACAAACCGCCTTCACCTTCACCGGTGAAGGTTTCTTTTCGGGTTTGGCAGCGTATTTCCAGCCCGGAACCCTCACCCACGATGTTGTTTACGCTCTACTAATAATCTTCTTTGCCTATCTTTATACATCAATAGTTTTCAACCCAAAGGATGTTGCGGATAACCTCCAGAGGGCTTCTGCTTTTATACCCGGTGTAAGGGCGGGTGAGGAGACGGCGGAATATATAGACAGAATAATGACGAGGCTCATACTTCCGGGTGCTTTATTCTTCTCCCTTGTCGCCATAGTTCCTTACCACGTATCCACAGCCTTAAACATCCCGTTATACTTCGGTGGGACGAGGCTTTTAATAATCGTCGGTGTTGCCTTAGATATACTCCAAAAGTTGAACTCTTACCTCATTATGTACAGGTATGAGAGCCTTGTGGGAAGAGCGAAAGTTAGGTCATGGAGGGGAATAGGTATAGAATAATATTTTTGGGGCCTCCGGGAGCGGGAAAGGGTACCCAGGCGGAGAGATTGGGGGAGGATTTAAAAATAAAGAAGATCTCCACTGGGGATATACTGAGGGAAGCGGTGGCAAAGGGGACGGAGCTTGGACAAAGGGCCAAGTCATATATGGAAAGGGGGGAACTTGTACCCGACGAGATAATTTTGGGGATAATAGAGGAGGCGATAAACGATGAAGATGGCTTCATCCTTGACGGCTTCCCAAGGAACATAAATCAGGCTAAGGCTTTGGACGAGATGCTCGCAAGGAAAGGTTTAAATATAACCCACGTGATATTCCTTGATGTTCCCGATGAAGAGATAATTAAGAGGATAGCTTACAGGAGGGTTTGCTTAAAATGCGGGGCGGTTTATAACCTGATATTCAATCCCCCCAAGGAAGATGAGACATGTAACAACTGCGGTTCAAAGCTCGTTCAGAGGGAGGACGATAGGGAGGAGGTTGTAAGGAAAAGGTTAGAGGTTTATAGGGATAGCACGGAGGCTTTAATAAGGATATACGAGGAGAGGGGAGTACTAAGAAAGATAGACGGACTTGGGGATAGGGAAGAGGTTTTCAGGAGGATAAAGGAGGCTTTATGATAATCCTCAAGAACGAGCTTGACCTTATAGGTATGAGGGAATCCGCGAAGATAGCATCCTCAGCTTTGCGCTTGGCAAAGAGGATTATAAGGGAGGGAATAAGTGCCAAAGAAATAGACGAATCTTTAAGGGATTTCATCATATCAAAGGGGGCGAAGCCTTCGTTCCTTGGGTATAAAGTTGAAGAGAAAATTTACAATTACAGCACTTGCGTTTCCATAAACGAAGAGGTGGTACACGGTTTGCCCTTGGAAAGTAAGATCCTTAAGGGTCCTATGCTGGTAAAGGTGGATGTCGGTGTAGAATTTGACGGGTACCACTCGGATACCGCCTGGACCTTCTCCCTTGGGGATGTTCCCGATAGGATGGTTCTTTTGATGAAGGCTACCAAGGAGGCCCTGTATAGGGGGATAGATTCCGCAAAGCCCGGAAAGAGGGTATCAGATATAACTTACGCAATATACGAAACCGTAAAGAGATACGGTTTTGAACCCGCAAGTGGAGTTACGGGTCATGGCATAGGCTTGGATCTCCACGAGGATCCCCTAATATTCAACCACCCAGATGATATAGATTCGGATTATAAGATAAAGCCTGGTATGGCCCTTGCTATAGAACCTATGATCACCGCGGGAAATGGGTATGTGAAAACCGGAAAGGATGGCTGGACCATATCCACCAAAGACGGAAGCTGGTCCGCCCATTACGAGCATACGGTGTTTATAGGAAAGGAAGGACCAATAATACTTACGGAGGACATAGATGTCTAACAAGATGATACAGATGGAGGGGACAGTAATAGAGGTTTTACCAAACACCCTTTTTAGGGTTAAACTTGACAACGGTATCGTGGTTTTAGCGCACCTTGGAGGGAAGATGAGGGTGAGGTTTATAAAGATAGTGCCGGGGGATAGGGTGGTTGTGGAAATAAGCCCCTATGACCTAACTAGGGGTAGGATCATTCAGAGGAAATGAGGGTAATTGAAACTTCAATAATAGGGGGAAATTACGAGCACTTTTTCTGCGAACCCTTTGATTACGATGGGGATTTTCCGTATGTTTTTATAAAGATTGAAGGGGAAGAAAAGCCGATATTGGTTAAGATCCTAAAGTTTAGGGACCCAAGACCTAAGGATAAACTAAGGGTCGCAAGCTTCCACAGGAACACCTCGCCCAACGAGGTAAAACAAATTATGACGAACATGGTGAGGGGAATAATCTGGGAGAATAAAATACCCGCGAAGGTAAAGGATTCATCTTTTGACCCAAAAAAGGGGGTTTTAACGGTAGAGTACGTATCGGAAAAACCTCAGGATTTTAGATCCATTATACCATTTTTGGCAAAACACCTTCACGTTAGGGTGGAATTCGTTTTTAAGGATTATGTAAAGTACGCACAAGAGGTGGGTTTGATAGATAGGTGTGGGCTTGAGCTATGCTGTAAGGTTTTCTTAAAGAACATACCCACGGTTTCGCAGGATATGGCAAGGAGGCAGTACCTGTTTGCCGCTCCGGATAAGCTCACGGGTGTATGCGGGCGCCTGTTATGCTGTTTAACTTACGAATTACCATTTTACGATGAGGTTTCCCAAAATTTTCCCAAGCTGAATTCAATTGTAAAAACTGAAAAGGGGGAAGGTAAGGTTATTGAGGTAAACGTTATCGCGGGTTATTACGTTCTATTTTACGAGAACGGGACAAAGGAGAAGGTGAAGGTTGATATATAAGATCCGCGAAAAATTCTCGGATTTCCTTGATGAGCTTGAAAAGTCCTTGGAAAGGGAAGCGGAAAATTTCAATATACCAAAATATCTAATAAAGGGCAAGAGGCTCAGGGGGATTATTTCTTATATAAGCGGAAATATACACAAGGTCCCAAGGAATATTTCTTTGAAGGTCGCCTATGCCCTTGAGATGGTTCATGGTGCGTCATTAATACACGATGATATTATGGACAACGCGGAAACAAGGAGGGGAGGGAACGTCCTAAACCGTATCCTTCCAACTTCCACGGCGGTGATAATTGGGGATATTTTATTTACCAAGGCTTTGAGGGAAATTTCGGAGTTTCCTCTGTTTTTTAGAAGACTTACAAACGCGGTTTATGAGATGGCTTTGGGACAATACATTGAGGATACGGTGAAGATTTCCGACGAGGATACATACCTTGATGTAATATACAAGAAGACCGCAACTTTATATGAAGTTGCCTTTGAGGCGGGGGCTTTATTGTCGGGTTTTGAGGATCCGATTTTGAGGGATGCTGGTAGGATGTTTGGTATGGCGTTCCAGATCTTGGACGATTGTGAAGACTACTTAGAGGATGAGGGAAAGCCCACCTTACCCCATATACTTGAAAGCTTGGGAGCAAAGGACCCAATAACACTCTCAAAAGATAAAGCCTCGTTCTACCTTAGGGGGGCGGAGTGGAACCTGGAAAGGTTGGGGTATTTGGGGGAGTTTTGGGATTTGCTTGAGTATATGTGGGAAAGGGTATGAACTTCAGGAAAATTCTGGAGGATATGGGTTTGAAGGTGGAAACCGATATAATCGCGGATGACCTAATATCCGCCCTAAACATTTTTTCCGTCCCAGAGGGGTACTTTCTTAGGGAGTGGGAGGATATTAAAAATTTTTTTCAGGGTAAGTTCAATGAGGGAGAAAGTTTAAAAGTACTTTCGGTGGGGTGCGGTAGGGGTGAGGAAGTTTATACGATAAAATATTTATGCGAAAAACTAAACTTAAACTGCTACGTGGTCGGTTTGGATCTTTCCTTAAAGAACCTGATTATGGCAAAAGGGGGGATATATACATCCTTTTCCTTGCGCGGAGCAAGGGAAAACTTTCTGATACAATGGGGAAATATGTGGAGGGTCCCTTTCAAATACTGGAAGGGGAACGATTTTGTCCTGGGAAATCTGCTAAGATTACCTTTTAAAGATCGTTCCTTCGATGCGGTAATTTGCAAGAATACCTTGATGTATATAAGGGAGGAGTTTTTAAGAAGTGCTTTAGAGGAGATGGAGAGGGTGGGTAGGTTTGTGTATCTTGGTAAGTTTGACGTACTTCACTTGAAAAATTTGGGTATCCTTTAAAATTTTCCCTTGATCTCCGCGGTTATACCTTTTAGGAACGAAGAGAAAAATTTAATTGGGGTTTTGGAGAGTTTGAAAAAGAGCCTGAGTTCCTCGGGGGAGGATTACGAGATAATAGCGGTGGATGATGGTTCAACGGATAGGACACCAGAAATTTTGAAAAATTTTGGTGAGATAAAGGTGATAAGGATAGATAAGAAAAGTGAGAGTGCGGTTGGAAAGAACTTTGCCCTTTGGTTGGGGGCAAAGGCATCAAGGGGGGAAATTTTGCTATTTTTGGATGCGGATGTAAGGTTGGAGGAAGGTTCAATCAAAAAGGTTTTACCGATTTTAAATTCTTACGATCTCGTATCAATAAGTCCAAAGCAGATAAACGATTCACCCCTTTCCGCGAGTTTACAACCCTTCGTTTTTAATTTCCTTTCATCAATTTACGAACCAAGAAAAATTTCCGATCCGAAGAGCAAAGTGGTTGCGGCGAATGGGCAGTTTATTATGATAAAACGAGAGGTTTATTTTAAGGTTTGCGGGCATAAAGCGGTGATATCAAGGGTTTTAGAAGATGTTGAACTTGCAAGGAACGTTAAGTATTCGGGTTTTAAGGTATTCTTGGGAAATGGAAAGGATTATGGGATAGAATGCAGGATGTACGATAACTTTAAGGATATGTTGGACGGATGGTCAAAGAACTTATACTTTTTATCCTTCGGAAAAATATATCTTCCCTTAACCTTTGGATTTATGCACCTATTTGCGGCTTTGGCGTTTCTATTTTTTATCCTATACTTCGTCGAGATGAAGGATTACGGGCTTGCATCCGGAGTTTTTTTACTATCAAACCTTTATACATTTTATATTTTCAGGAATCATCAGGAATTTTATACGATATTCCACCTCCTTGTGGGCTCAATCCTCTTCATTTTTGTTTCATTAAGGTCTTGGTATTGGGTGAAGTTCAAGGGGGGAGTTTATTGGAGGGGGAGATTTATAAAGGTTCGCCCTTAAAATATCCCATAGATGATCTTGGATTTTCTTAAGGAAAGGTTCGGGATAGAAGAGGGGGTTTTTGAGGGTTTTAAGTTTGTTAAGGTTGGAGATGATGTTTGGATAATGTCCGAGGATGTACCCCAGAAACTGCACGGTATAAACAGGGTGGGATTGAGGTTAGCAAGGGGAATTTCAAAGAATCCGAAAATTACAACCGCGGTTTTGCAGATCTTCGGAAAATTTGCAACAAAGAATATCATCTATATAGATGAGGAACAGCTGAAGGATTACATCATGGGAAAGGACGTTGAGGTAGGGGAGATAGAGGGGGTAGAGAGGGGGCAAGTGATAGTGAAGTTTAAAGAGGATGTAATAGGTTCGGGACTTTACGATGGAAGGGTAATAAAGAACCAAATACCGAAAGCCAGGAGGATATTATGAACAGAAGGGAGGAGTTCAAGGTAAAGCTTGAAGAGATCCTGAAGAGGGGGGATAAGGAGGAACTTGAAGAATATGCGGTTGAGTCTTTAAAGATGGGTTGGTATAAATATTCCTACTACATCGTGAAGAGGTATCTGAAGCTGGGGTACGAATATTCAGAATGGATAGATTTCTCAAAGGGTGTTGTTACAGCTATGATGGGATTTAATATGAGGAAGGCGTACAAAAGGGCAAGGTTTAAGGACACGAAGATGTACATCCTTGAGATAATAGGTTTGAACGATAAATCTTACCCTTACTTTGAAGAGACTTTTGAGCCTTATAAGGGGGAGATGCCCGCTTCGTATATGTATAGGTATTATCTTTACAGGATTTTTAAGGGGGAAATTCCCGATGTGAGGGAGGATTTCGAGTTTAGAACGGAGGTTGAAAGGTATAACATTAAAATGGCAAAGGGGATTGCGGAGATGATGAAGGGGAACCTTAAATTCGCGCAAAAATTACTCTATGAAAACCTTCAAAATACATTAGATCGTGGATACGACCACACTTCCATGTTCGTCTTCAGGTTTCTGATCCCCATAGTTTATAAGCTTCAAGGTAAGGAACCCGCTAAAACCCTTTTGAACTTGGCTAAAGATGTAGCGAACGATACGGGAAACAGGTGGTTCTTTGAGATGTTTGAAATATACAGGTGGTTCCTTGATGGCACATTTCCCGAGTATGTTGAAGATAAGATAAGGTTTTTTGTAAATAGGTGGGCTATGATACACGAGCTTATGGCGAGGGGCTACCTGCACAGGGAGGGGAAGGATCAATCAAGGAGGATAGAACATATAGTAAAAAATCACCATCATTTTCACGACCTGAAGGTTTTAGAGATGTTTGGAACACCCTTAGAATTATAAACTATGGTAGTTTTATTTTTAGCTTGGCCAAAGGTTTGGAGCGAGTATAGGGATCAGTTTGCAAGCGATGTGAGGGTTTTACCAAGCGGGATAGTGGGAAGTGGAAACGTTTGGAACGATACCCTCTTCTTCGTGCGGTTTTCCCAATGGTCAAAAGGGGGATCGCTTATATGGGATATTAGTTTGAGAAGGAATTCCGACATATGGGTTTATTCCTTGTCAAACTATAACGATACGATATTTGCGGTTGGCTTTATTTCGGATACAAATCTTTTAGATAGGGCTATTTTATGGAAAATATCTCCAAACGGGAACATCGTGGATACTTTTGTTTTAGATATCCCATTTTCATATTTTAGGGATGTGTATGTAGATAGTGCAGGAAATGTTTTTGTTGCAGGATACTTTTGGGACAACAGGTACAAGGCGGTTTTTTATAAGCTGGATAGAAATCTAAATATTCTTTGGTATTTTGTAGATTCTACAAACATACACAATTATGGAATGTCTATAGCTGTATCTCCTGATGGTTCCATTTATATGGTTAAAGAGGGTTGGGAAAGCACTTCCCCAAACTGGAGGTGGTATTTGATAAAATACGGCAGTTGGAACGTCCAAATAAGCCCATCATCTTCTGATAATCAGGGTTTTAAAGTGGAAGTTTTACCCTCTTCAAATGTTGTATCCGGTGGACACTTTTGGAATTCCCATTACAACTGGTGGATAACAAAATACGACTATCTTGGAAATTACAGGTGGGGAGTTCAGTATGGTCTAACTGGGGTATCCGATATGGCGAAGGATATAAGGTATAGAAATGGATATATATACACCGCAGGTTGGTTTGATGATGCTCCTTACACGTGGAGGTTAAGGTGGGAAAAGAGGGATACAAATGGGAACTTGGTGTGCGATTTTAAGCTAAGGTGGACAAGTTATGATCCCAGGTTTGGTCAGGGTATAGGTATAGACGTTGATGAGGGAGATACAGTGTACGTTGCTGGGTATTATTTAAGAAATTCCACTTTATCATGGTATGCTGTCTTTATGAAGTTTTATGGTTGTACCCAGGTTGGAATTATGGAAATGGAAAATACCAAAAGGGAATTTTATGTGAGGGATAGGGTGTTTAAGGATTATACTTATATTTATAACTTTGGCGATTTTGTGGATGTATTTGATACTAGGGGTAAATTTGTAAAGAGATACTATAATTCTAAGATAGGGTCGGATCTGAAGCCGGGAGTTTATATTTTGAGGACATCAACGAATGAAGTAATTAGTGTGATAAAAAGGAGGTAAGATATGATGTTGATAACTTTAATTTCCCAATGCATAAAAATAGATACATCATTTAGAGAGGCGTATATACCCACCTGTGTAACAGGTTGCAACCTTTGCGGAGGTGCACTACCATTTTACGCAAATTTCAAGGCTTCATATTTTGGAAATGTCTGGAGGATAAAGGAGGGTAGTGGTAGGGATACAAGGTGTGGAAATGGTAATACAGGTAGCTTTGCTGTATCAGCGGGAATATATAAAGCCTTTTACCTCTCGCCGGGCATGGATACGTTATATATCAACATAAATGCCAGATCCAATTCCCTAATGGACGAATATATGTCCGGTATCCAAATTTTCTTGGTTCCCAAGAAGGTTATAAATCAAGATACCATATTGCCTTCAAACGGTGTTTTTCTTGGATGGTCATATAGAGGTTTAGGTATAAGGAGTAACTCAGGTATAAACATTAACGGTTTTGTTTCTTTAATGGATTCCACCTTTTCTTTCAATATCCCTCCCACATCTTCAAACCTAGTAAATATCTCAACTTTATTTAACGATTCGGTAGCCATATTTTTCGGGTATGGAGACGGTTGGTTTGAGAACTTTCAAATTACCGTAGAAGTTAGTGGATGTTATGATATTAGGTAAAGGGAAAATGGGGCTTAAAAGCTAAGGATAGGGCAAGCCATCCCACCGACCACCTCATAAAAACTCTCTTATCGTTTTTACCATTAAAAACCCTTCCATCTTCATCAACAAGGTTCCTTAAAGCCCAATCCTCCAATCTCTTCGCCCTATTTTTATCCCCGAATATTTTAAAGGTTATTATTGAAACCGCAACATCATGCGCGTCAAATTTCTTTTTGCCGAGCTTTGAAATCGGTAGGTGGGTTTCCTTATCAAAAAGGTTATCTACGTAAAATCTGTACCCCTTCCTTATTCCATCCTCAATCCAATCATCACCTAAGATGTTTTTGATCCCCAAAAGTCCCCAAAGGTTATAAGCGGTGTGAATGTTATCCACGTATTTCATAGTGATCCTGTCAAGCCCGTAGATCCATCTTCCATCTTCCCCCTGATAATTTATTAACGTTTTAGCGATCTCCTTTGCGGTTTCCTCTTTTCCACCGCTTATAAGGTACGCAAGGGCTCCCAAAACCGAACTGTTAAAAATCCTCAACCTATCTAATGGCGTATAGCTCATCCAAAGGTATCCATTTTCATCCCTGAAAACGTTTAAGGTTTTTTCGTAAAATGGTAAAAATTCCCCAAGATCTATCTTCCAACCGAAAACCTTCCTTGCGCAATTTAGAGCAAATACCGCAAAGCTCGTTGCTATAACATTTGGCGTTCCAAGGGGAACATAAAATACACTACTCTGCCAGGGAAAGTTATAACCGAAGGCTATTCCGCCGTTAGTTTTTATAGCATAACCCTTTAATATCCCCCAAACCTTTCTTGCCCTTTCCTCATCACCCAGGAGGGAATACGTCCAAAGGAAGAGGGCCAAACCCTTTGGGTTATGTCCCTTTGGGATAAGAAGAATTTTTCTAAATTTTTCATCAACCCTCTTAACGAACTGTTGGAATAACAGACGATAAATAGGTAAATTTATCCTTGAAAGTGGAGAAAGCAAACCATCGTAAGGGTCATAACCTTTGTAGTTCTCCCTTTCCGCAAAGGATAAGATCCGTTTCAGGTTAATCCTTTACGGAGTTCATAGCGGGATAGTAATTTAAAAGTGTGTCTATTATGAAGCTCCAGATCCACGCTATCCAAGCTGGCAAAGCTAATAATATAATACCCACGGTCCAACCTAAAATCAAAAGTACTATCTGGATTATACCCCTCTGCTGTATCTTTTCTGGTGTAGCATTAGGATCCTTTCCCGTCCTCTTTAGAGCCTCGGCTATCTCGGCTTTTCCTATGATACTCCCGAGCCCAGGTATGAAGAAGTTTAGTAAAAGCACCACTATCGCTTTGCTCCTTATTTCTTCTGCCTTCATAGTGGGAATTTTAAGGGTGAAAATTTCACCCTTAAGATAGATGGTTTATGAACAAGTACGGAGGTTTGATTTTGGGCTTAGTTTTCCTTGCTCTGGGTATCTTCATAGGCTCTTTTGGCACAATTTACTTTAAGGGTAAAGCTGAAGGGAAATCGGAGGAAGTGCCGAAGGACGTATATAAGAAGGTTGGGGAGGTTTATATAACAAAGACGGATTTGGAGATGGCATCCTCGATACCTCACATCTCCGCATCAAAGGAGGATATAGAGAAGGGGATCATAAAACTCGCCCTGTTTTACAACGAGGGAAAAAAATTGGGTTTGGATAAGGACAGTACGGTTAAAAGGTTAATGTATTGGGCGGAGAAGAACGTGGTTGCGGACGCCTTCTATAGGAAATATATACTTCCAAAGATAACGGTGGATACGACGGAGGTTATAAAGTTCATAAACGAGCATAAGGAAGAGTTTTCTACTGAAATTGCCATGCTTACGGTTTCTTTTCAGGATCCCAAGCTTGCTGACACTTTAAAGAAACTTTTGAGGGACGGAAGTTACGCCGCAAACCTCATGCTTGAGGAATTCGCGGGGAGTGGGAAGATAGGAGTTCAGCCTACCGGTTATCAAAACTTGGGACTTGGAAGGTTCGCCCTAAGCGAAGAGGAATATAACGCTTTAAGGGGAGCAAAGAAGGGGGACGTTATAGGACCATTTCAGGTTGGACCGAACATATTCGTAGTTGCGAAGGTGGTTGATATCAGAAAAACTGATATAAATAAGCTTGACCCCCAGGTTAAAAGTATAATATACCAGTTCCTGCTTGAAAAGAGGCGCGCGGAGGTTGAGGATTCAGTTTTTTCCGCCCTTTCCGCTAAGTACGGGAGGTGAGAAATGTTCTTTTTGCTTATTTCTCAACTTGATACGGTTGATAGGATAGTGGCGGTGGTGGGGGATAGGGCGTTTTGGATGTCCGAGGTGGACGAGATTGCCTTAATATACGGTGGAGTTATGGGGATAACACCGGACAAACTCGGGGAGTTTAGGAAAGCGGTCCTTGAGGAACTTGTGAATATGGAGCTTTTATACCTAAAGGTGAGGCAAGATACAACCATAAAGGTTTCCGATCAAGAAATAAATCAAGCCCTTGATCAGCAAATAAACGTAATTATGGGAAACCTGAAAAAAGAGGAATTTGAGGAAAGGCTTAAGGAAGCCGGGCTTACGGTGGATTACCTTAGGGAGTATTACAGGGGTTTTGTGCAGAGAAACCTTTACGTCCAAAAGTTTGTTGAGATGAAGGTAAAACCGAACATAAAAGTCAGCGATGAGGAGGTTATGAACTTTTATAAAACTTACAAGGATTCCCTAAAACAGCCGGACGAGTATAAGATCGCGGTTATTTCCTTCATAGTTAAACCATCGGCGAGCGAGGAACAGGAATATTACCAAAGGGCAAAAAATATATACGAGAGGTTAAAAAAGGGGGAGGATTTCTCAAGGTTGGCAGTGCAGATGTCGGACGATAGGGAGAGCGCGCAAAATGGTGGAAATTTAGGCGTGATACCCAAGAACGTATTACCACCGGATTTCATAAATGAAATAGAAAAAACGCCGGTAGGTGGGATTACAAAACCCTTAAGGGGACCTCAGGGTTATCATATCTTTAAAGTACTTGGGAAACAGGATGATTCGTACCTTTTGGCTCATATATTGGTGAAAGTTAAACCTTCGCAAAAGGCAAAGAATAATGTTATGGCGCGGGCAAAGAGGGTGGCAAACTTGGCCAAAGCTGGGCAGGACTTCTCAAAGCTTGCTAGGACTTATTCCGAAGATCCAATAAGTAGGGAGAACGGAGGGGATATAGGTTGGGTGAGCGAAGTGGTTTTGCCCAAGAACCTTGCCGAAAGCCTAAGAAACGCCAAGGTGGGTGATATAGTCGGACCAATTGAATCTCCCGATGGTTTAACGATAAATATTTTCAAGGTCCTTGATAAGAGGGAGGGTAAGGAGCCCACATACGAAGAAATTAGAAATGTGGTCTTAGTTAGGAAAATAGATGAGCAGTTAAAAAAGCTTATAGAGGATGCAAAGAAGGAGTTTTATTACAAGATCAACCTATGAGGTTTGGGATATTAACCTCTGGGGGGGATTGTCCTGGGCTAAACGCAGCAATAAGGGCATTTGTAAAGAGGGCTTTATTAAACGGGGATGAAGTTTGGGGTTTTAGGGATGGTTGGCAGGGTGTTGTATTCGGAAATTATGAGGTTTTAAACAGGGAAAGGATAAGCGGGATAATATATCAGGGTGGTACCATTTTGGGTACATCAAGGTTTAATCCTTTGGAAGACAGGGGCTTTATAAATTCTGCCCTTTCAACCTTACAAGAAATTGATGGTTTGGTAGTTATAGGGGGAAACGGTTCCCTCCACATAGCATATTATTTTCAAAAGGTATGGGGGAAGGTAGTGTTCATACCAAAAACCATTGATAACGATATATGGGGTACGGAAAGTATAGGTTTTGATACCGCGCTAAACATCGCTATGGAAACCTTAGATAGATTACATTCAACTGCTGAATCCCACAAGAGGGTTTTTGTGGTCCAGGTTATGGGGAGGCATACGGGTTGGATAGCCTTGTATTTGGGAATATCGGCGGGGGCGGATGTTATCGTAATACCTGAGTACCCCTTAACGGTGGAAGAAATAGCAGAAGTCGTTGAAAACAGGAGGAGGAAGGGGAGAAAATTTAGCATAGTTGTGGTCGCGGAGGGGGTAAGGTATTCGGATCAGAAGGTTCAAAATGTTGGAATTCACATACAGAGGAAACTGGCGGAATTATTAAAAATAGAGACTAGGTTTGTTGAGGTAGGGTATGTCCTTAGGGGGGAAGCCCGAGCGCGTATGACAGGCTTATGGCACATACTATGGGAAATTTTGCTTATGAACTTTTATCAAAAGGTAAATTTGGGAAAATAACAGCTTACAACGGTTATGATGTCTTTGTCTTGGACATCCGATCCGTGGTGGGAAGATTGAAAATGGTTAGCCTTGAGGAATTCCTAAGGGCCAAAATATTTTTCGGATAATATGCTCCATTTATCTGAATTTGATTTCCCTTCAATCCCATCCGTATAATTTTTTCTTATGTGGATAATCGCCCTACTTCCCACTAGAGGTTCAGATTACGCCGTAAAAGTGGATACCGCCTTTTGGATCACATTTTTCATATCCCTCATCTTCTTTGTGATAATAAACTTCGCCCTTTTGGTGTTCATAATCAAGTACAGGAGAAAGAAGGGGGATGAAGAACCAGGAGCACCGATAAGCCACAACACACCCCTTGAGATCGTATGGACGGTTATACCCACCATCCTTTTGTTCGTGATATTCTGGTTCGGATATAAGGCTTACGCGGAGATAAAATGGCCAAAAGAGAAACCTAAGTACGAGATTAGGATAACCGCGAGGCAGTGGGGTTGGTCCGCGGAATATTCCGATGGGAAGAAGGTTATAACGGGAACAATAAAGGATGATAGATTCATCACCCCAAAAGATTTTCAGCCTATAATCTTCGTTCCCGCTGGGGAACCCGTACAGTTGATCCTAACCTCTCAGGATGTTATTCACAGCTTTTACATACCGAAATTTAGGGTAAAATACGATGCGGTCCCGGGAAGATATACGAAGATTTGGTTTCAGGCTGAAAGACCCGGAGAATACGAGGTTTTCTGCACGGAATACTGTGGGGCTTGGCACTCAAGGATGCCCGCCAAGGTTGTAGCCCTTCCCCCCAAGCAATTTGAAAGGTTTATGATGATCCCCGCGGAAAAGTTTAACAATACCTTGGCAAGCATGCCCCTTGATTCCATTTACGCGGTTTTAAATCTCTCGGATAAAGAGTTTGAGGAGTGGTCCGGAGCGCAGGAGAAGCTCCTTTTAGCCATGTCTCCCGCGGATAGGGGGAAGGTTTTGGCTCAAAGATTGTGTCAATCTTGTCATTCCTTTGATGGTTCTCCGGGGATAGGTCCGACTTGGAAGGGGTCGTTTGGTCGTACGGTAGAGCTTGCGGATGGTAGGAAGGTGGTTGCGGATGAGAACTATATTAGGGAATCTATACTTCAGCCTCAGGCGAAAATTGTTAAGGGCTTTCAGCCCGTTATGCCCTCCTTCCAGGGGCAATTGACCGAGGAACAAATTTCGGACATAATTGAATTTATAAAGACGCTTAAATAAGGAGGTGCAAGATGGAGGCAAAGCTTCAGGAAATTGAAAGGAAAAGAACATATCTTGATGAAAAGGGAATAAGATCCTGGCTCTTTACGCTAGACCACAAGAGGATAGGGCTAATGTACCTATTCACGAGCCTTATATTCTTCCTCGTCGGGGGACTATTTGCCATAATCTTCAGGACCGAGCTCGCATTCCCCGGAAAGCAATTCTTATCACCCGAAGCCCACAACATTTTATTTACCCTACACGGGGCAATGCTCATCTTCCTCGTAATAATCCCACTAATACCCTCCGCCTTGGGTAACTTCTTCCTACCAATAATGATCGGCGCAAGGGATGTCGCATTTCCCAGGATAAACCTTCTGAGCTATTGGGTTTTCTTTACGGGTGCCTTATTGTTGTTATTTTCCCTTCTTTTCGGACCTATAGATACGGGTTGGACCTTCTATACTCCCTATAGCGCAAACAAGGGCTTGAACGTCTTTATAGTATCCCTTGCGGTATTCACACTTGGCATGTCTTCAATTTTAACGGGTATGAATTTCATAGTGACCGTTCACAAACTAAGGGCGCCGGGTATGACCTGGGGAAAGCTTCCCCTCTTTGTTTGGGCTCTATACGCTACAAGCTTGGTTCAGCTCCTTGCGACTCCAGTTTTGGGTATAACTTTGCTCCTGCTTGGAATGGAGAATCTACTTGGTATAGGATTCTTCGATCCCGCAAAGGGTGGTGATCCCGTCCTATTCCAGCATCTCTTCTGGTTCTATTCACATCCCGCGGTTTATATTATGATCCTACCCGCCTTTGGTGTGATATCGGAGCTTGTATCCGTTCATAGTAGAAAACCCATATTCGGATATTGGTTCATAGCGGCATCTTCTTTGGCGATAGCCTTCATAGGTTTCATCGTTTGGGGACACCATATGTTCGTTGCGGGTATGTCTCCAATAGCGGACATTATATTCTCCTTCTTAACTTACCTTGTTGCCATACCTACCGCAGTGAAGATCTTCAACTGGACCGCAACATTGTATAAGGGCAAGATCTCATTTACTACACCCATGCTTTATGCCCTTGGCTTCATTTCCCTTTTCCTCATAGGAGGTTTAACGGGTCTATTCCTGGCGAGTTTGGGAACCGATATACATCTTCATGATACTTACTTTGTGGTTGGGCACTTCCATTATGTTATGGTTGGAGCAGCGGTATTTGCCTTCTTTGGCGGTCTGTTCCATTGGATACCCAAGATGTTCGGAAGGATGTATAATGAAAGGTGGGCAAAAATTGGTTGGTTCTTCAACTTCCTAGGTTTTAACCTCACATTCTTCCCACATTTCATTCTGGGAATACAAGGCATGCCCAGAAGGTACTGGGATTATCCGGCGGAGTTCCAAAGCTTGCATTTTGTTTCAACAGTGGGGGCTTACCTCATAGCTTTAGGTGCCTTGATATCCCTTGCGGTCTTTATACACGCCATATTTAAGGGCGAAAAGGCGGAAGATAACCCTTGGGGTGGTAAATCCCTTGAATGGACTATACCTTCTCCTCCCCCGACCGAGAACTTTGAGAAGATACCAGTAGTTAAAGAGGGACCTTACGATTTTGTGAAACACTAAAAGGAGGTAAAATATGGAGCAGGTTCTTGAGAAACACCACGATGTTGAGGAAAAACACGCGGGCTTGGAAGGGGCAAAGATGGGGATGTGGCTCTTCCTTTTTACCGAGCTCCTTCTCTTCGGAGGACTATTCGCCGCTTATGCGGTTTTCCACACGATTTACGCGAAGGATTTTGAGATCGCCCACCATCATTTAAACAGAACCATAGGTTTTATAAACACCTTGATCCTTATTACGAGCTCTCTCACAATGGCGCTTTCGGTTTGGAGCGCCCAAACAAATAGGAAAGGGCTATTAAACCTCTTCTTGCTTTTAACTATCCTTTTGGGAACCGCATTTTTGGTGATAAAGCTAGCCTTTGAATGGCCCGTAAAGTTCGCGGAGGGGCTTTATCCGGGAGGGAAGGAGTTCAACCACCTCCTTCAAGAGGGACATAGGGGACAAGCCCTATTTTTCTCCCTATACTTTATGCTTACTGGATTACACGGTTTGCACGTTTTAGTTGGGGTATTGGTTTTATTGGGGATTCTCTTTATGGCTTTGAGGAACACTTTCTCCTCCGAGTATTATGGTCCCGTTGAGGTTTCGGGTTTATATTGGCACCTCGTGGATCTAATATGGATATACCTCTTCCCGCTCTTCTACCTGATAAAATAGGGGGTGTATTATGAAGACGGAACATAAGGAGCATATAGTTAAGCCACCCGTATATATAGCGGTTGCGGTTGCCCTTTATATTTTAACGTTAATAACGGTTTGGGCGGCGGGGATCGACCTTGGCAAGATTTTAAACACTATCATCGCCCTTTCCATAGCCTCGTTTAAAGCCTCTTTGGTTGCCCTATTCTTTATGCATCTAAAATACGAAAGCAAGCTCCTTTGGTTTATGATCCTGATACCCCTAATCCTCCTCTTAATACTCCTCGCCTTGCCCATACTGGATGTTATTACAAGGGCGGGGTACTTTGGGATGTGATAGTACTTTTTGGGGAATTTAGCACTTACGTACCTTCGGAAATAAGGGGGGTGGAGGTTGATTTTAGGGCGGGCGTGGAAATAAGGGGGGTTGAGCTTAGGGATCAGTGGGGTAGAAAGTTTTTGGTCGAAAGTTTTTTTGATGGCAAAAGGCCTGTCATAATAGTACCGATGTATTACGATTGTCCGGTGGTATGTGCCACTACCTTACTTAAAACTTACGAAGCTTTAAGGGAGTTGGGGGATCTAAAGGTGGGAAGGGATTACAGGGTTTTGGTTTATTCCTTTAATCACAAGAACACGGTTGAGGAGGCAAAACAAAAGTTCAATTCATATTCACACTTCTTTGGTGAAAATGCGGTCTTTGCAATTGGGGATTCTCTTAACGTTCTGAAGCTCTCGGAGATCTTAGGTTTTAAGTACAAGAAGGTAAAGGAAGGTTTATATTCGCACCCAGTGGCTATATTTGTTGCCACCCCCGACGGTAAAACCTCCAAAGTAATATACGACTTCGGCAAAATAAACCCAATGGACTTAAGGCTCTCACTTTTGGAAGCGTCAAAAGGTAAAATAGGGGAAAACAGGCTCATAAACGAGTTCCTTATGTACTGCTTTGAGTACGACTCCGCAAATAAAAGATATGAGCTTGTGGTTTGGAACCTAGTAAAGCTTTTTGGGATACTTAGCATAGGCATAATATTCGCCCTGTATGCATACATTTTCTTTACGAGGGAGAAAAATCGTCAAGGTTTTATGAAGGTGTAATTGAACGTGCCTTTATCGGTTTTTATTGTAAGTTTGTAGATGCCTTTGCGTAGGTTTGATATATCTATTGTGCCGTTCCCGTATAACCTTTCCCTTATAATAGTTCTACCGCTAACACCGTATATTACCACCTCATAGGCTCCATCGTATTTTAAAGTTATATTATCACAGGATATGGTTATCCCAACTCCTACCTTTGAACTTATTTCAGATATATCCGAAGAGAAACATATGGGATACATACTAACACCGTTTGATACTGTCCCTAAGGAATCTATCCTTAAAGTTTCTGTAAATGGAACGGGATATCGTGTATACGGGGAGAGTGTGAAACCTCCAGGCGTTAATGAGAACATGCTCCTACCGCACGGAGAACAGAGATCTCCATTTTTATCTACCTTAACGAAGAATATGTCGGAACCCGTATAAGAATTTAGTTTTGATCCTATTATAGCAAAACCGCTATCGGGAGTTTGGATCGCAGAGTAAGCGTAAGCGCTGTCCCCCAAAAACTCCGCCCATTCTACCTGATCCAAGCTGTCAAACTTTATTATCGCGATCCTTGGATTCATAAGGTGGCCGTACCAACCCAGAACAAGGTAACCTTTATCGTAAGTTGGGACTATCTGCCTTGTCTCAATGAGTGAAATGTCCTTTATCCATAATATGTCCCCACTTGGAGTCATTTTCCCGAAGTAATGGTCTGGATAAGAAAAGTAATAGTACCCGTTTCCCGCCTGAGCAACGGAGAATTTGTAAAAAGGATTATATCCAACTGCGTAAATATATAAATCCCTTGAAAATTGGTGAAACCCGTTTTGATCAAATTTTGATATTATCACACTCATACCACCCGTTATTAACACAAATCCGCCGTCGCTTGTAGGGTAAGCCCTGTAAGCGTATATATCTCCCGCCCCGTAGGGTGAATATAAGGTGTGCCAAAGGACGTTCCCGTTCCTGTCAATTTTCACTATCAATATATGCCCATAAGCGGAATCGGGTTCGTAATAGGCCCTTGCTGTGCCTATAAGAAAATAACCGCTGTCGGAAGATTGGATCACGGAATAGAATGTTCCGCTTATCACACTATCGCCACTTATGTAACTTGTGCTAAATACTTGGATCTTCTTTTTCCATAGGACGTTTCCAGAGGGATCCATCTCCATTACTCCGTACGAACCCACCACGATATAATTTCCTCGAAAATTCTGGATCACCGCGTTTCCGGATCCGAAATTTAGGATCTTACTCCATTGCGTGTTCATAAGACTATCAAGCTTCACCACGTACGTGTAAAACCCCGAGGAGTATAAATAACCCGCAAGAACGTATCCCCCATCGCTTGAGTTGGTTAAGGATAAACCCTCTTTCGTACCGCTCCCCCCTATCACCCCGCAGAAGCTACTAACCGATGATATTAGAGCGTATAAGATCATCATACCTCACCTCCTTTTTGCCCTATTATTGCGAGTGCGATTAAAACCCTTTTCATAATGCTAATATTCTACTCCTGAAGACCACAAATGTCAAGGTGATTTCAGAGGCCGTTCTAAAAATACAACCCCATTAACACACAAAAGTTTTGAGGTTAGAATATGAACCTAATGTTTGTTAGCCTACACTTCAAGCTTGAAATGAAGAAGGAAGACGAAGAAAAACTAATAAAGCTGATGCGTAAGCAATCCTCCGCCATCCGAACCGCATACAATATGCTAAGGGATTTGGAAAAAGAAAAGACAAAAAACCCTTATGCCCAAATATACCAAAGACTAAGAAAGCTATTTCCTGAGTTGCCAACCAAATATATTGACTCAGCCATTTACAAATCTAAGCAATATCCCACAGATAAACCTGTGGTATTTGGAGGCAAAAGACTATTTGAAAAACTTTGTAAAAATCACCTTGCAGGAAAAGCAAGGGAAAGACTTAAAAAACAGTGGAAAGAACAAAGACAGGGAACACTTGCAAGCGTTGGGTCAAAATCAGACAAAGGAAACAAATTAACAAGATTTGAAAACATAAACGGACAGCTACACCTGAGAATTTCCACAGGAAACAAAGAGTTTATCTACGCCAAAGTGTTAAGAGAACCAAGCAACAGCAAGGACAAGTGGCTCACTTTTATGACTATTCTTTTAGAAAGTTGGCAAACAAAAAACTACTTTCCCTACACGGTGGAGTTAAAGCTAAGAGATGGAGAAGTTTATGGGAGTGTATCCTTTGAACTTCCAACACCTGAAGTTAGATACAAAAGAGAGAACGGAGTAATAGCCATAGACACTAATGCATCGCCCATACACTTAGCCATAGCAGAGGTATCAAAAACTGGAGAATTAGTAAGATATCAGACTATCAGCCTACACCACCTTTTAGGACTTTCTCAAAACAGCAAAGACCACCAAGAGTGGATATTGGCACATCAGATAGTGAATTTAGCCGTTCAGAAAGGTAAAGCTATAGCCGTAGAAAACCTAAAGAAACTCAAAAGAGGAATGCGTGGAGATGGGAAAGCTGAGTTAAGAAAAAGACTTCACCACTGGAACGCCAAAAAGTTTTTGCGAAAGCTAAAGAGGGTTGCGATGTTGAAGGGGGTGGAAGTGATAGAGATAAATCCTGCCTACACATCAGTTATAGGTATGCTAAAGTATGCACCGCAGTTGAACATAGACAAGGACATAGCTGGTGCTTATGTGATAGGAAGAAGAGCATTGGGATTTAAAGAGGACACACCCGAGAATTACGAAAAACTACTAAAGGACAAGGCATATTTGGAGTTTGCTCTGAAGAGATATGAAGAGAGGGAAAAGAAACTTGTGGAGCTTATAGAGAAGGAAAGCAACGAATACAAGAAAAACACATTAAAAAGCGAACTAAAGAATGTAGAGAATGCAAAGAAGTTATTAATCAATTTTCTACAAAGCCTTCAGGGTGAGCCAACGAAAGGAATCCCGAGCAGGGAGAGATTAAAAAGGTCTCTCAAGTAGCTTGGCAAGTTCTGAGGGTAGCCCTCCTCTTCCCTATCCTTGGAAAGGTCTTACCAAGAGACCTTTCTCCTCTGAAGCCTATATTGGTGGAAGGGGTGTGGGATAGGGTAAAGAAGCGGTTAACTCCTTTAGAGGCTGGAGGGGCGTCCCGATTAGGGATTTTTTAGAACAGCCTCAGGTGATTTCATCATGATGAATAAAGATAAAATAATGGCAAAGGCTAACTGCGAAACGACAAAAAGGGAATACTTACCTTTCCCGAAAACCCTATAAGACCAATACAAAACTGGGGCAATTTGGGAGAGGGAAACAGCGAAGGCCAAACCTATGTATCCGAAGAAAAAGGAAAGGATCGGTGCCAGGAAAAAATTTGTTATCGTTGATAAGACAAAACCCTCGTTTGCCAACCTCCTCTTAAAAAGGGCAAAGAGGTAAGAAAGGAAAATAGAAGAATATACGAAGGCCGGCAATGAAGGTAGATAACCTAAAACCGCTAAATAAGTGTTCTCCGCATCAAGTAGGGTAAATTTCCCCCTAACGAACAAAAGCCTTATTATCATTTCACCAAATATACCGAAAAGGATGACAAAAAACAAGGAAAAAATTGTGCTGAAAATTATGGACTTTTTGAGTTTTTGAAGTGCCCTACCCTCCTCTTCCGAGCTTTCCTTCGATAAAACTGTGCCGAAGGATACCCCTATTAGTCCTTGAGGTAGCTGTATTAAGCGGAAGGCGTAATTTAAATAGGCTATGGAGCCCGTGGGTAAGAAGGAGGATATTACCGTGTTTATGAAGGTGGAGATCTGGAGAAAACCGCTGTTTAGGGATATTGAAAGCCAGTTTTTGAAAAATTCTGGGATTGCGGGGTGTCTGAAGTTGGGTTTTTGTGGAAATTCAAAGGTAAAGGGTAGAAGAAAGAGAAACTGCATAACGCATCCGACGAGGAAAGATAAAGCCCCAAGAATTGGGTACTTTGAAGCAAAAAAAAGGGTTATTATCATGCCTATATTGAAAAATACGGGGGATAAACCGGATATAAAAAACTTTCCCCTTGAATTTGCTATTCCCATCTGAATGGCGGACGCGCTTATGAAGAGGAGGGAAGGGAATGTAAAGAGCATGGAACTCAAAGTAAAGGCGTATTTTTCGTGATCTTTTGAAAACCCGGGGGCTATTACGTTTAGTATAAATGGAGAAAATAGCATTCCCAAGATCACCGCCATGGAGGATGCGCCGATTATGATGTATATTAAGGACCAAAGTAATCCCTTGTCTTTCCACCTAACAAATATTGGAACGAAGGCATTTTGGGATATTCCCTCCGCAAGGATACCCCTCAACATCGTTGGGATCCTTATTGCAACCACCACCGCGTCCGCGTACTGGGTTGAACCCAAAGAATAAGCAAAAACCATCTCCCTTAAGAAACCCAAAACCCTGCTTAATAGGGTTCCAAAGGCGAAGGATAAAGCGGATTTTAAACTCATAAAACGGAATGCAAGAGGAGGTATATGAAACTTGAAATTGGGTAAAGGAAGCTTCCTATTATACTTATCGGGAAGATGATGGAGATGATGATCAAGATCCAAAGTACCCAAGAGAGCTTTAATTCAATATCGTAGTTTTTGTATAAGTTGGGGAATATTCCCTGAAGGATCCTCCAACCATCAAGGGGAGGGAGGGGTATTAGATTAAAAACCGCGAGGTATATGTTTATCCAAACGAAAGTATCAAGACCAATGGGATTTACGAAGTTTTGGGCAAAAACGCCTAATGATGCCAGAATTATGTTTGATAAGGGGCCGGCGAGGGCAACCATTGCGGTATTTAGGGGTGGGTTTTTGAAGTAGAAGGGGTTTACAGGGACGGGTTTTGCCCAACCGAACCCCACAAGGAGGACCATGAGGAAGCCTATGGGGTCAATATGAACGAGGGGGTTTAGGGATAACCTACCTTCATACTTTGCGGTGCGATCCCCCAACTTATAAGCCATCCAAGCGTGGGCGAATTCGTGGAAGGTTAGGGAAAGGATTAAAAAGGGGCTTATAGCCAGTCTTATTATCAGACTTTCCATAGAACTTTGTATATCCTCTGCTCAAGTATTCCCAAAAGGGAATAGGTTAGCCAGTAAAGAACTATGCCCGCTGGGAAGGTCAAAAATAGGAATACAAAGAGGATGGATATTAAAATGGATGTGTTCTTTGATTGGGGATCTACGTTAGGCTGTAAATAAGCGTTTAGTACGCTCACACCACCCATAATTATAGGAAGAACATAGTAAGGGTCCCTTGCGCTTAGGTCCTTTATCCAGAATATAAACTCCGCCCCCTTTAGCTCTATTGAGTTTTGCAGAACCTGATATAGGGCGAAGAATATTGGAAGCTGTAGGAAGAGTGGGAGGCAACCGGAGAAGGGATTGAAACCCGCCTCCCTGTAAAGCTTAAGGGTTTCCCACTGTAGCCTTTCTGGATCGTTTCCGTATAGCTTTTGGATCTTTTCCAGCTTGGGCTTTAACTTCTGCATCTTTGCGGATGCTTTATACATATTAAATGAAAGGGGAGAGGTTAGGAGTTTTATAAAAAGCGCCAAGAGGATTATCGCAATCCCATAATTCTTCGTCAAACCCTCAAAAAACGTCAGGACCCAGTATATCGGCCAGGCGAGGAATGTAGTCCAACCCCCTCCAAGGTCAAAGGCTTTTTCCATATTGGGTTCCATTGAAAGGAGCTTTTTCTCCGCTGGACCAAAAAATACGAAAAATTCCTTGTCCCCCTTTGGATAGAGCCTTAAAGTTATCCTATCCCCATCCTTGAAGGATACGACGAACCCCCTAAAATCCCAAACCGAAACCATATAGTACCTTGACCTTAAGCCCATCCACCTTACGCTATCGGTATAAAACTCTTGGTTGGCGTTTTGATAGTTAAACTTCTTTAATTTCCCATCAAGGTATTGCACGAAGAGATCCTTCCTCTCGTGCTTTGGATCCTCCGTTATTGGGAGGGTTATCTGTAAGGGCCTTTCTTCCTTCAGGGTTATCTTCATGCGGTAATTACCGAGATTCTCAAGGTTAAATATCTGTGTATCCCTTAAGGGTTTTATAATGTATCCAGTTACCCTCGCCTTATGCCTCTTATCGTTTAAGCCGTAAATCGCGCCCGTATTCTCATCTATTAGGTATTCGTATCCGTCAGCTTTAAGGGTTATAATTGGAGGTTCAGGGGAGGCCTTTGTAACCGTTTCCGCCTTTTTTTCGGTTTGTTGTTTAAGGAGCTCTTCCCTTTTGGGCCTTAGGACAAAATAGTCCCAAAGGAGCAAAAAGGTCATTACGAAGATAAAATATAGGATTATCCCCTTTGTTCTGTTCATCACCTATCAACGTCCCCAAAAACCGGATCTAAGGAACCCAAGATGGCAATGGTATCCGCTATGTAATGTCCGGGTAATATATGCTGTATTGCCATGAGGTTTGAGTAGGATGGGGAGCGGAGTTTTACCCTCGCGGGTTGGGGCTTTCCGTCGGAGTATATAAACGCACCAAGCTCCCCCCTCGGGCTTTCAACTTTGGCATAAACCCAAGTGTTTGGGGGAAGCTTTATACCCACGGGCGTTTTCACGGGCATACGGGAGCTTATAGGACCTGAGGGTAGTCCATCTATAGCCTGTTCAATTATTTTGAGGGATTCAAAGAGTTCAAGGTACCTTACGGTGGCCCTTGAGAAGGCGTCTCCCCCCTCCAAAGTTATTACGTTAAACTGGAAATCGTTATATGAGGAGTATCCGTCCGCTTTCCTGACGTCATACGGCACACCGCTAGCCCTTAATGTGGGTCCGGATGTCCCTATTCTCAGGGCCAAATCCTTCGGTAAAACACCAACATTCACCGTCCTCGCTTTGAATATTGAGTTAGTTAAGAAAGGCTCATAATCCTCAAAGGACTTCCTTAGATACTTAACGGTTTCCTTGACTTTCCTGTCAAAACCTGCAGGGACGTCGTACCTTACCCCACCTATAAAGACGAAGTTGGGATGGAACCTTGAACCCGTAAGGATCTCTTTAAGGTCCAAAAGTTTTTCCCTATCCCTAAAACAGAACATGGCTAAATTTGTGCCACCCCCAAACGCCCCACCGAGGTCAAGCCCGTAAGTTCCTATCGCCACAAGGTGGGATGTGATCCTCTCTATCTCCGATAGTAAAACCCTAAGGTATTGCGCCCTTTTCGGTACCTCTATTCCCGCCCCTTTTTCCACCGCCAAAACGAAAGCTAAGGCGTTTAGTGATGGGGCAAGGTAATCGTTCCTTTCAAGGATTGGAGGAATATTGTCGTACCCCCTATACTCGCAGAGCTTTTCAACCCCCCTGTGAAGATAACCTATTACGGGCTCAACCTTAAGGATCTTTTCCCCTTCAAGGTGTAAGATCAACCTTAGGACCCCATGCGTTGATGGGTGCTGGGGTCCCATATTTAGCACAAGTTCCTCCGTCCTTACCGTCATAAGCGGAGATTATACCGCTGTTGTGTTCCCCCTTAAAATAAGCATAATGGGATTTAGAATATATTTGGCTCACCCAAGGGGTTTCTGCGCGGGGGTGGATAGGGCTATAGAGATCGTGGAAAGGGCTTTAAAACTTTTCGGGAAACCCGTATATGTTAGGCACGCGATCGTTCATAACAGGTACGTGGTGAGGGATTTGGAGCAAAAAGGGGCGATATTCGTTGAGGATATAAACGAGATCCCGGAGGGATCAATAGTGATTTTCTCCGCGCACGGCGTGTCCCCTAAGGTTAGGGAGGAGGCTTTGAGGAGAAATTTGAAGGTTATAGATGCAACATGCCCGCTTGTACATAAGGTTCATAAAGAGGTTAGGAGGTTCGCCCAGGAGGGATACACGATAATCCTGGTTGGTCATAGGGGACACGTTGAGGTGGAGGGTACGATGGGGGAGGCACCCGATAAGGTTATATTGGTTGAAAGCGTTGAGGATGCACAAAAGGTTGAAGTTCCCGACCCCAACAAGGTGGCTTTAACAACGCAAACAACACTTTCCGTGGATGATACGAGGGAGATAATAGAGGTTTTAAAGAGGAGATTTCCTAATATCGTCCTACCAAAGACCGAAGATATTTGTTATGCCACACAAAACCGTCAGGATGCGGTGAAGAAGCTTGCAAAAATTTCGGATTTGGTTTTGGTAATAGGCTCAAAGGAGAGTTCCAATTCAAACAGGCTTAGGGAGGTGGCGGAAAAAAACGGGGCAAGGGCATTTTTAATAGAGGATGAGAGCCATATAGAGGAAAGTTGGCTTGAAAACGTTAAGGCGGTGGGTGTAACATCGGGGGCATCAACTCCCGAGGTTTTGGTTAGGAGGGTGGTTTGGAGGCTTTTGGAAATGGGCGGGGAATTTGTGGAGGAGTTGGACGGAATTAAGGAAAACGTAAAATTTGCCCTACCCGAGGAGGTAAGGGTTTGAGGTTTAGCTTCATAGTTAATCCAGTATCAAGGTCAGGTTTAAAGGTCTTTAGAGAGTTTTCCAAGATCCTTAAAGAGCATGGGTATCGGTACGAATATTTCATAACCGAGAGGAGGGGGCATGCGAGGGATCTGGTTAGAGAGATTAAGGGAAATGTTATCTTATTAGCGGGAGGGGATGGGACGTTAAACGAGGTGGTAAACGGGGTGATAGAAAACAAAATAGATATTTTTATTGCTCCTATATTCGGTGGGACGGGTTGCGATGTTGCGAGAAGTTTAAACGTTAAAAGGGATCCAAAGGAGAGGGTTTTGGAAATTTTGAAGGGGGAGATAAAGGGGGTTCATCCGGTTTTGCTTAAAACTTCCGAGGGTTTTAGGTACTTCGTGGGGGTTTCGGATGTGGGATTTGGGGCGGAGGTCGCCTACAGATTTGATGGTTTAAGGAGGTTTGGGAGGTTCGGCTATGCCATAGGCGTCTTGAATACCCTTTACGAGTTAAAACCCATATTCGTAGAAATGGAAGTTGGGGAAATGAATTACAAAGGATATACGATCCTTATAGCCTTCGCTAATTCGCCGTATTTTGGAGGTGGGATGAAGATTTCCCCAAACTCAAGAATTACGGGGGATACGAGGGTGATAGTTGTTGAATACGTTCCCAAATGGAAGTTCGTTTATTATTTTCCAAAGGTTTATTCCGGGAAACATATAAATTTGAGGGAGATTAAAGAGTTTGAGGCGGAAAAATTGAAGGTTCTTACTGAGGGGATCCCCGTTGAATGCGAAGGGGAATTTGCGGGTTATACCCCTGCGCACTACGAGGTTAGGAGGGATATAACCATAAAGTTTTTGTGATCACTTAGCTTTTCCGGGTCTTATCGGGCTTCCCCTCCTTTCATACTCCTTGCTTATATAATCGTAAATCTGGTTGTAATATTCCTCGGACTTTTTTGTGCTGTCCGAAAGTTCCCTCGCCATCTCCCTCAACCTCCTTATTTCCAACCTCAAGCTATCCACCTCCCTCTCCAACCTTTCCACCCTCCTTACGTAATCCTTTGGCACCGTTGAACAGGATAATAGAACAAAAGAAAATAAAACCCATCTTTTCATTTTGGAATTTTAAGGTTGCCTTAAATAACCCCGGGCGAACTCCTCTCCCGTTATAACCCTCCTCCCCTCCACCTGAATTTTGAGGATCTCCACGCACCCATCCGAACATCCCAAAATCAGCTTCCTTTCCCTTTTATCGTAAAATATTTCCCCGATCTCACATTCCCTTTTATGGAAAATTGTCCTTGCATGCAGGATCTTTAAATTTTTCCCCTTCCATATATACCTAGCACCAGGCTTCGGGGAAAGTCCGTTTATCTTTCCCACCGTCCTTTTTACCCCTTCCTCGGGCCTTACGAACTCCTCCTCAGGCTTCATTTTTGGAGCGTAAGAAACCTCCCCAACTTGCTCCTTAAATCCCCTAAACCCCTCAAGGATCATAAGCGCAGAATTATAAAGCATCTCCGCACCGATCTTTGTCACCTTTGGTATCACATCCCCCTTTGTTTCCTCGCATGGATTTATGGGGATTTTATCCTGTAAAACTATCTTTCCTTCGTCTATCCTTTCCGTCATAACGAAAACCGTCAAACCTAAAATATCCTCGCAGTTGAAAAAAGCCCTCTCAATTGGCGATGCTCCCCTGTATTTGGGCAACAAGGATGGGTGAAAGCATAGGGGGAAAAGATTTGGGATCTCCAAAACCTCTTTTGGTAATTTTCTTCCGTAATCCGCGAGCATAATAAAATCCGGATCAACTTCTTTCAGTTTTTTTAAAAAATCTTCGTCCTTTAAGGAGTCAGGCGTTAAAACCTCAATTCCAACCTCCAAAGCGAGCTCCTTCACGGGTGTCGCTTGAAGCCTTTTACCCCTACCCTTCGGTGCATCGGGTTTAGTAACCACCAAAATTGGTTTAACAAAGTTTAAAAGGTTTTTCAGAATCTCCCTTGAAACTTCACCCCCTCCAAAATATACGATTTTCAAGTGGGAATTTTAAGTGGGAAATCCCCCTTACAATAAACGCCTATGGCAATAGTTAGGAAGTCTTCCGCGATTTGGAAAGGTGGTTTGAGGAATGGGGAAGGAAGGATGGTGGTGGGAAGAGGATACTTTGAGGGACCTTTTACTTTTGCTTCAAGGTTCGAAAGCGGTGAGGGAACCAACCCGGAGGAGCTTATTGGATCTGCGCATGCAGGTTGCTTCAGTATGGCCCTTTCCTCAACTTTGGAAAAGGCGGGATACAAACCCGTTGAAATACGCACCGAGGCGGAGGTAATAATGGAGATGAAGGAAGAGGGACCGAGGATAACGAGGATAGTTTTACACACTAAGGCAAAGGTTGAGGGGATAGACAGGGATACCTTCCTGAAATTTGCGGAGCAGGCGAAAAATAATTGCCCAGTTTCGGTTGCATTAAGGGGGGTTGGTGAGATAGTTCTGGAAGCGGAACTCATTTAATGGATGTATATATAATAGGGGCACCGTTTACGGGAAAGAGCACCCTTTTAGAGAGGCTTACGGGTGGAAAAGGTGTGGGGTCCTTGAAATTGAACGATGAGAGGTTCGAGGCTTTGGTTGATTTTTTCAAACCAAAGAAGATTACGCCACCTTACATAAATTTGCACGATAATCCTAAAAACTTGGCGAACGCGGATGCCTTGGTAGAGGTCGTCGGTGGCTTAACGGAAAACCTCACCTCCTTCGTTGATACTACTTTGAACTTCCTCAGCTTTGAAGCCGAAGTTTTACTCTCAAACATAAAAAAGTTGGAAAAGAGGGGGGAGGAAAAAACTTTAAGGATCCTGAAAAAAGCGTACGATGCGGTTTCGGAAGGGATCCCTTTGTTTTCGTTGGGTCTTGATGAGGAAGAGGTAAAAGTCCTAAGGGGGTACGGCCTTCCTTCCCTAAAGCCCAGACTTATAATCCTAAACAAAACAAGGGAATCAAATATAGGGGAGGAGGTATATTCAGAACTTAGAGCCCAGAACCTTCCGTATCTAGAGATGAACATATTGGAGGACAAGCCGGAGGAGATGGGAAGGAAAATCTTCCTGAAGATCTTGGAAATAACGGGAAGGGTCGTTTTCTTTACCCCTTCGGAGAAGGAGGTTAGGGGTTGGCTTTTGGAGAAGGGATCTACCGTGGTTGAGGCTGCGGGAAAGATCCACAACGACCTTGCTAGGACCTTCGTAAAAGCGGAGGTTATAGATTGGGAGAGCTTAATAAAGGGTGGGGGGTGGAAAGGGGCAAAGGAGAAAAACCTTATACGCCTTGAGGGAAAGGATTACATTGTTAAGGATGGGGATTGTATATACATAAGGGCTTCCGCAATAAAATCCTAAATTATGCTCGGGATCCTCATCCTGGAGATCCACCTACCCTTCGTAAGATCCCTTAAAGAAAAGAGGAAGTATATTAGCGTTCTTAGGGCTATTTCAAAGGATTTCAGTGCCGCATTTTCGGAGCTTGATCATCACGACGAATGGCAGATAGCTACCGTGGCCTTCGTTGTGGTTGGGAACAACGGGGGGATTTTAGATTCGGTTTTGGAGAGAATCATAGATAGGGTAGATGAGGAGTTTGAAATTTTGGGCATAAAGAAGAGCATTGAACCCATCTCATTTGATATAATCTGATCACCTTATCCTTATTAGGTTTCCCAAGTAAAAACCCAAACCCGTCCTGTGGTTATAAACCAATGCCGGAAAAAAGTCCCCGATTGACAAGAATATGGGAAATCCGAAACCCAAGGAATACCCAAATTCACCGTCCAAAAGACCGAGATCTAGGAAGGGTGAGACTCCAAGTCCCCCATCCAAAAACCTTGATAAAAATGGGATTCTATTTAAAAGCAAAAATCTGGGCTCAAGGGAAAATATCACCCTCTCCCTCCCCAAGATCCTCTCTTTAGGTAAATTTCCCCTAAGGGCGTCATCCGTACCTATGAAGTTAGGCATAAAGTAAAACCTCTCTTCCCCAAAAACCCTTGAATAACCGAAATACGCGGAAAGTGTAAAATTGCCGAAGGTTTTATAAAATTCACCTTGAAGGTCAAACCTCCTTAGAACAAAATTTCCGAAGTTTTCGGATAATTTCCCCCTAAGGGCGTACCCCTTCCTCGGGTAGTTTAGCCAATCCCTCTTATCCCTCGTTAAAGTAAATTTGTAAGCGAAAAATTTATCCGCATAGTTATAGGAGTAAAGTCCCAAGGAGATATCCGTCCTTAGGTTCTCGGCGATGTTTTCGGAAAAATACCCTTCCACCCAATCCTTGTGTATATTCTCCCTATACACCGAGCTCTCGTAATCGTTGCTTCCAATGGAAAAACCGTATGACCTTTTCAGGAACCTGTACCTTGGGGATTGCCAGCCGAACTCCCAACCCTTACGGGCACCCAAGGTGAAATAAACATAAAGGTTTTCGCCGTATCCCCTGAAGTTGCTGTGATATAAACCCATACCCAAAGTTAGCCCCTCGCTGAAGCTATAGTTTATTACTGGCAAAGGCCAGATATACCAATACTCCTTCAGCCTTACGAGGAGGGTATCGCCAAGTGTATCAACCTCCACCTTCAAAAATAGCCCGGTTTCCTCCAATCTCTTCTTTACATTTAAGGTATCCACGCATAGGCATTCCCCAAGTTCAAGGATCTTATGTATAAACTCCGTTTTTGTTTGCCCGTTTCCAATTGTCTTAACAAAAAGGGAAAGGAGTATTATCATACGAGCTCTATAGGGCAAGGGAATTTTAGGGCGGAGATGAGCTCCGGATATTTTTCCCCCTTCCCCGTCAAAAACACTTTTATTTTTCCACCCGACCCCAAACCTTTGAAACTTTGCGCGAAGTGTTCCGCAAAAAGCTCGGATATATCAAGGATCCCCAAGTTTGGTTTTATCTTCCTTATTGTTCCCTTCAAAACGGTATAATGCGTACAGGCTAATATCAAAAAATCAAAACCTTCGGGTAGGATTTCCTTAAGGTATTCCTCCACCTCCCCTCCCTCCCAAATCCCCATTTCCACAAATTGGGCGAGTTTTGGTGTGGCAAGGGCGCTAACACCGAGTTTCCTTTGATAAAATCCCGATTCAACCGTCCTTTTAGTCCCTATGATAAGGGAATTTTTTGGAACTTGAAGTCCTTCCAAAAAGTCCGTTATCAGGATAACGGGCCTTTCAAACTCCTTTTTTAAATTTTCCCCAACTGTGGTTGATAAGGTATTGCACGCGATCACCACAACATCAACACCCCTTTCAAAGAGATAGCTTATACCCCTTCTCCCTATCTCAAAGAGTTCCTCCTTTTCTTTATCGCCATATGGGAAATTAGCGGTATCGGCCAAATACAGCGCATCAAAACATCCCACCTTTTCCACTATCTCCCTTAGGGTTATTAACCCACCTATCCCGGAATCGTAAAATCCGAACTTCAAGGCAGTTTTAACAGTATATTTACTGGACCCTCATTTTCGGAAAAGACCAGCATGCTATCCCTAAAAACTCCAGTTTTTGTAGGAACCCTTCGGGATAATATCTCAGCAAATTTATCAAACAGGATGGATGCGAGATCGGGCTTTAGAGCGTTGTCAAAGGATGGCCTGTTACCCTTCCTTGCATCTCCCGCCAAGGTGAAGTTTGGAACAAGGAGAACCTCCCCACCAACATCAAGCACCGAAAGGTTCATCTTACCCTTTTCATCTTCAAAGATCCTCAGGTTTGATATCTTTATCGCGCACTTTTCTAAGAAACCCTCATTATCATCCGCCTCAAACCCCACATATACCAAAATTCCTCTACCTATCTCCTCCCTCTTTCCCGAAGAGCATAAAACCCACGCCCTCTTTACCCTCTGTATCAAGCATATCACTTTTTGTTCCCCTTTGGCTTCACTACGAAATAAACGGATCTCTCCTCCACGTTTATCTTCCCCTCTAAAGTTGCAACATCCTCAAGGAGCTCCAAAACCCTCTTAGCCAGATCCTCCGCAAGGTGCGTGTACAGGGCCTGCCTTCCCTTCATCTTTATATCCACCCTCACCTTATCCCCATCCTCAAGGAATTCTTTTATCTTCCTTATCTTCACCATAAGGTCGTGCTCGCCTATGTTTGGAGACATCTCTATTTCCCTAGTCGTGGGGGTCTTTGATTTTTTCTTGTCCTTCTTCTTTTGCTGATATAGGAACTTTCCGTAATCCATTATCCTTACCACGGGGGGATTTGCGTTGGGTGCAACCTCCACCAGATCAAGCCCATACTCGTTCGCCAAGCTCAAAGCCTCCTTAACGCTCATCACACCAAGATTCTCACCGTTAGGTCCTATCACCTGGACCCTAGGCGCCTTTATTTGTTCATTTACCCTGTAGTTCAACCCTTCACCTCCTTTCTTTTTCAAAGTAATCCATAATACCCATGGCTATCGCCCTTGCGAGCTTCATCTGGTATTCCTCGCTCGCCAACATTTTTGCTTCCTCGGGATTAGACAAAAACCCAAGCTCTATTAAAACCGAGGGGGCACTAACCCACCTTAGAACATAAAAGTTCGCCTGCTTTAGCCCCCTATCCTCCGTAAGCTTAAGCTCAAGCGCCCTTTGGTGTATAAAACTCGCAAGCTTATAGGACTGTTCTAAGAGAAAGGTCTGTATCATATCGCCCAATATCACACCCAATTCATCCTTGGGGTTAAAATTCCCAAGATCGTACTTTATGGCGGAGTTTTCCAAAAGTGCCACCGCCCTCTCCTCGGTTGTTCTGCTCTCAGAAAAGAAGTAAGTTTCAAGACCCCTTGCGGATCCCCCTCTATCAAAATTGGAGTGGATGCTTACGAATATGCTGGCGGAATTTTTATTCGCTATCCTAGCCCTGGTTGAGAGGGGCACATATTCGTCCCCCTCCCTCGTTAGGATCACGTTATACCCCTGCTCCCTCAAGATTTTTGCCACCTTAAGGGCAACTTGCAAATTTATATCCTTCTCTTTATAACCGTTTGCCATCGCCCCCGGATCCTTCCCCCCATGCCCGGGATCTATAACTATCGTGGGAACCTTGTCCTTTTTCTTCGGAACCTTTAAAGGAAGGATCTTCAACGTTAGCTTACCTTTAATTTCCTCTTTTAAAATTTTACCCGCTCCGAAACCAAGATGCACCGAAAACCTAGTCTTATCGGAAGTGTGTAAAATATCAACGAAGCTTACAAACCTCCCATCCCCCACAACCTTCCTATACTTCCCATAAAGTCCATCAACAACAATAACAACGCTATCCTCGAAAGTTTGAACTTCAAATCCACTTCCCCCCTCTATGCTTATAACGTAATTCGTATCTTTCCTTACCATACTAAAACGTTTTATCGTGGGTTTTCCCTTAAAGAGAATTTCCCTTTCGTAATCCCAAAATACTGTAAGCCCCAAGTTAAAGAGGACGGGCGCAAGCTCTTCCCCCTTAAATTTCACGCCTTTTTCCTTGCTTAAAGTTAGGGGAAAGGGAACACCCTTCACAAAAGCCAAACCCGTATCGGTTACCACCGCGCTATCCTTCCCGTAAATCAACCTATTTTTCCTATATTCAACACCAAAGCTCTTTAGATCCTCGATGCTAACCCAAGCGCCCGCCAGAAGCAGGGAAATCATACCTCGTAATGCACCCTCTTTTCTATAAATATCTTCTGTAAGGCGGTGAGTAGCCCAACCACCGCAAGGAGGGCTATAGCCACCGCGGAAGCATACCCAATGTTAAAGTCCTCTATACCCTTTTGATAGAGGTAATATACGATGACGTTTGTGGTTCCTAGGGGGGAACCGGGTGGTGGACCCGTCATTATCCAAACGGGCGCAAAGACCTGAAAGGATGAAATAAAGCTCGTAAGATATACGTAAAATAAGTATGGGGAAAGGAGGGGTAGGGTTATGTCCTTGAAAACCGTCAGGGGTTTTGCCCCGTCTATCTCAGCCGCCTCATATACCGACCTATCTATTGACTTCAAACCCGCATAAAGGATTATCGTGTTATATCCGAAGCTCTTCCAAACTGACATTATTACGACGGAAAACAATGCCAAGGATGGACCGTGTCCGAAGAATATCCCCCTGTACTCCTGAAGCCATTTTAATCCCTCTAAACCGAACAAGCTCAAGAGGTAATTCAGGAAGCCGACGGAAGGGTTATAGATCCACTTCCAAACCACCGAAGCGGGTATGAGGGAAATTACCACGGGCATAAAAACCAAAAACTTTAGAAAACCCGAAACCCTTGAATTTGCCATTACTAAAGCGGTGATGAGGGAAATTACTATGCTTAATGTAATGCTAAGGAGGGAGTACCAAAAGGTGTTTATCAGAGCCTGATAGAAGAACGGATCCTGAAGTAGGGTTATATAGTTTTTCAGTCCCACCCACTTCTCAAACCCAACCAAACCCCATTTCTGAAAGGAATTAACGAAAACCATAAGGGTAGGTATGAGCTTAAAGGTAAAGATTATCAAAAGGGCGGGTAGAAGGAACAAAATGGCTACCATATCCTTAGCCTCTCGTACTTAGCCCTAAGGTATATTGCTATGAAGTTCAGGGAGAAAACCAAGATTAGAAGGACTATTATACCAGCCGCGGCGTTTGAGGCAAACTCCCTCTGGGGCCTCGATACCCAGTTGAAGATCTGGATAGGCAGAACGGTGAAGGGATCAAAGATGCTTTCTGGCAGGAATGCTATAAAGGTTAGGGCGCCTATGGTTATTAAGGGAGCGCTTTCCCCCAGAGCCCTTGATATTGCCAGAATGAAGCCCGTGAGGATCCCAGGCATAGCCGCGGGTAGAACCTGATAAAACACCGTTTGCCACTTAGTTGCACCTAGAGCATAAGAAGCTTCCCTTATGCTTTCTGGAACCGCCCTTATCGCTTCCCTCGTGGATATAACTATTATGGGAAGGACGAGGAGGGATAAAGTTAGGGCGCCCGATATTATGCTCCTTCCCAAACCCATAAACCTCACGAAAACCTCAAGGCCCAAGAGACCATAAATTATTGATGGAACCCCGGCGAGGTTTGATATGTTTATATCAAGGATCTCGGTAAAAATGTTCCTCTTTGCGTACTCCTCCATATATACACCCGTCAGAACACCTAAGGGGAAGGAGATGAGGGCGGTTAGGGAACCCACCCATAGGGAACCTACCAATGCGGGCAATATCCCAGAATTTTCCGCTATCCTTGAAGGGTAAGAGGTCAAAAACCTTATATTCAACCTCGGGAGGGCATCAAGAAAAACGTCTATAACCAAAACCGCCAAAACACCCAAAGCTGTATAAGCAAAAATTACCCCCAGCCACATTAGAAGTTTATCCTCGAGCTTCCTCAAGGAAGGTATTATAAAGTCGCTTTCATCCGTAGAATTGCCATTTAATGGAAGTTTTGCTCTTTGTCTATTTTGCCCTACTTCTATTTTTTACCCTTGTAAGCTTTAGGTACCTGTACCTGATCGTGGGTTTTTTTAACAACAGGAAGTTTTGGTCCCTTAAAACCCCACCCTTGAGGAGGTACCCGAAGGTTTGCGTTCAGCTTCCCGTTTACAATGAACCCTTTGTGGTTGAAAGGGCAATAAGATCCTCCGCAAAATTAATCTGGCCTAAGGATAAGCTTGAAATCCAAGTTCTTGACGATTCAAACGACGAAACATCCGCAATAGCAAGTGCGGTTATAAGCGAGCTTTCCAAGGAAGGTATAAATATAAGGCACATAAGGAGGGGGAACAGGGAGGGCTTTAAGGCGGGGGCGCTAAGGTATGGTATGGAGCTTACGGATGCGGAATACTTTGCCATATTTGATGCTGACTTTATTCCCCCCGAGGATTTCCTGTTAAGGACCATACCGTTTTTGGAAAGGGATCCGAAATTAGGAGGAGTTCAAACGAGGTGGGATTTTATAAACGGGGATGATAATTTGTTCACCAAGGCACAAAGGTTTATGCTGAATTTACATTTTGTTTTGGAGCAGTTCGTAAGGAGCAGGGAAAACCTTTGGTTAAACTTCAACGGCACCGCTGGGGTTTTGAAGAGGTCGGCGATAGAATGGGTTGGTGGATGGGAAGCCGATACCTTAACCGAGGACACGGATCTCTCTTTCAGGCTTTACAAAAAGGGTTATAAGATCCTTTACATTCCCGATGTAACTTGCAAATCCGAGCTTCCCGATTCGCCGGTTGCCTTTAAGGCCCAGCAGAGGAGGTGGGCAAAGGGAGGGGCGCAGGTTTTCAGGAAGTATTGGAGGGAACTTTTAAATTCTAACATTCCAATTTCTTGGAAGGTGGAATTTTTGTTTCAAAGCGCGGGGAACCTTGGGTACCCGTTGGGTATGCTCCTTATGAGCCTATTACCCTTCGTCCTTTACGCGAAGTTTAAGGGTTATTATCCCGAGCTCTTCCTCCTTATGGGGATCCTCGCCATCTTTGATGTTTTTGTGGTTTGGCTTGCCTTTGCTATAGCAAACTTTTATTACAGGAAGGATATCTCCGAGATCGCATTTGTACCCTTGGGTATGGCTTTGGTGGGCGCCTTAACGATAAACAATACCATATCGTTCTTTGAGGGTTTAAAGGGGGAGAAGGGAACGTTTGAAAGGACACCAAAGGCGGGGGACAAGGGCGTTATTATAAATGACGTGGGGAAAAAAATTGAATTTTCAAAGCTTGAGATTCTATGGGGTCTATATTTGGTCTTCGTCTCAATTTTGAGCGTATTTTTAAATCAGCTTATTTTGGGTTTTGTCCTTGGGGTTTCGGGATTTGGGCTCCTTTGGCTCGGAAGCTCCAGCTATTTGCAGATCCTCGGGTACGAAGCCTTTGATCTCGTCCTTGACGAGGAGACCGAAGCTTGACATAACAAACCATTGGAAATTTGGGTATAAAAAGGACCCTGTCGTCAAACCCCCAACGAAAGAGAAAACCGCGGAAGAAATGAAAACCCACTTTTTCTCACTTTTTGATCTGAAGATCAGAAATATTACCACCAGCGTCCAAACGGAAAACAGTAAGGCTCCCAATATCCCGTAATCAAACAGGAAGACGAGGAAGAGGTTATGCAAAAAGATCCCCATGGGCTTTCCAATTATACTTACTCCAAAGAACATCTCGGTGGGATTAAGGGATAAGAACCTTTGAAGTCCCAAGAGCCATATTTGCACCCTCCCGTTGAAGGATTCCGGATCCGTACCCAACCCTCTTTCGGAGAACCTTAATGTTATCTCATCAAGGTTATAGAGGGCATAAATAACCGCTAATAGTAAGGCGAACCTTGAGAATTTGCCACCCATTAGGGCGGTTAATAGTATGGTTAAGAAGGCGCTCGTCCAAAGGGCGCGGGTGTAAGTTTTGTAAAGGAGAAAGCTTGAAAGGAGGAAGAGGATAAGTTCAAGAATGGATAGCCTTTTGTTTAGCCTGTAAAGGAGGAAAGACCACATTGGGACGAGCTCAAAACCGAAGGCGGTGGCATCATAATAAACCGCCCTAAGCCTTCTCAGCTCCTCCTCGTGGAAGGCGTCGGGTATAAAACCCATGAGGGAAAGGAAACCCGTAACGGTAGGGAAGATTCCCGAGAGGATGAAGGCGATCTCAAGGGCCCTCTCCTCGTCCTTTCCCGTTTCCCTAGCTAACCAATAAAAACCCCAGCCAGAAAGGAGCCTAAAGGTGGATTCAAAGGTGGGAATGCCGGGGGCAAAGAGGAGGGGGGCGGGTAGAAGGAGTAGAAAGAGGAAATTTATATAATCAAACGGGGTTAAAGGTTGGGTGATCCTCCTTTTTACGAACATGTAAGAGAACCAAACCAAAACCGCATAAACGGAAACCATCTGCGTGATCTTGAGGGGGCCTATTTGAAAGTCGTAGAAGGCATCTATGACGGGTTTGAAAATGTTTAAAATTATGTAAGCATAAAAGGGGTAAATTAAGGTGAGTATGGCTATCAGGGAAAATAGAAGAAGGGCAAAGTTTCTTAGAAAGCCAATATTTACCAACAGAAGGGTAAAAAAGGCCGCTAAAGCGGAGGGTAATATTACCCAGATCAAGATACCTTTCTGATCCCCTTATCGGATATTATAAAATCCACAAGATCGGGAGGGGTTATGTCAAAGGCAAAATAAAGATAATCCTCCCTTGGGATGTCATGTCTTTTCTCAATTTCAATTTTGTCGGAGTATGGGTTTTCGTCAAAGGTGGTTGAGGGGGCAACGACGACAAAGGGAACCTTGCAATATCTACACGCGAGGGCTATTGATAATGTCCCTATTTTGTTGAATACGAAGAGGTCCTTGGTTATTCTATCCGCCCCCACTATGGCAATATCCACCATCCCCCTCGATATTAAGAATGGGATGTGGTTGTCGGGAACGACCTTATAAGGGATTCCCTCAAGCCTTAGCTCGTAGGCGGTTAGCCTCGCACCTTGAAGGTAAGGGGAGGTTTCCCCAACATAAACCTCCTCAATCAAGCCGTTTCTGTGGGCGAGCTTTATTATTCCCAATGCGGTTCCAAGCCCCACCGTCGCCAAGGATCCAGTATTGCAATAAGTCAAAACCCTCTTTTTCCTATCAAAAAGTAGCAAACCGTACTTAGCTATTTTCTCGTTTATTTCCCTCTCCCTACGCTCAACTGCCCTCGCGAAGTTATACAGATCTTCCGGCTTCCCCCCATTTTCTATTATTGGCTTTACTTCATCCAGAACCTTATGCAAATTTACCCCCGTTGGGCGCGACTTCCTCAAAGCCTCCCATGCTTGCATCAAACTCTCCGGTTCCCTTAAGGAATGTATATATAGGCAGTAGGCGGAAAAAACCGCAATTATTGGGGCACCCCTTATCGCCATCTCTTTTATTACCCTTGCCCCCTCAAATCCGTTATGAACCCTTATCCAAACCTCCCTTTCTGGCAAAAACCTCTGATCAAGGACTTCAAGGTGATCCCCAACAAGTTTAAAGGGTTCCACTAAAATTCCACTTCGCTCAAATAAACCTTACCTTCCGATTCCACCAAAATAACCGTTGGAAACGGCCCTATCCCCCTTGTCGGAAGATGCTCGGGATCCTCCACCCTATTCAGGTTTATCTCTATCCTATGCTCGCCGGGGTTGTACTTCAATACTTTCTTCCAATATTCACCATCCTTCCAGAACCTCAAAGTCACCCTTATTTCCTTATCAGACTTGGCATAGAAACCGAAGGACCTGTACTCCGCGGGTAAAGTTTTATAAGCCTCTCCATCCGCAACAAAATACTTACCCTTTAAGCTTAAGGGTCCATTTGCGGAAATCCACGCCAAAACGAACATCATACCTCACCTCCTTATCACTTTATAAGTTTTATTACCCTCCTTGACGATGTAAATCCCCTTGGGTAAGTTCTCGATATCCTCCCCCACAAATTTCCCATCGACCGAGTATATCCTCTTCCCCTTTCCCTCAAAATCCAATTTTTCCGAAACATTTGTTGATGGTAATGGAGCGTAGGCAAACCAAATGTGCCAATAGTTCCTTCCCCCGAATACGATCCTGTTATCCGACCAAGCGACGTATACGAAGTTGCTGTCCGCCCAGGCATCTATATAGTGTCCGGGCCAGCAATCGTTCGTGTAATCCACCCCTCCTACACCACCGCAACCGCTCCTTTCAACAAAGGGAAAATATGTATCAGAAACCCTTATGGAGGGGGACCACGTTATTCCACCGTCGCTGGAGTAGGAATAATAAAGTCCCCAGAGGCCGTATCCCGCCCTATTGTCATACCAAAAGGCGTGTAAACCGCCATAAGGATCCGCAGCCAAAGCTGGCATATATTCTGCCACGGATGATGGGTTTGAGGTGATCCTTATTGGGGAAGACCAGGTTGCCCCTCCATTTGTGGATCTAACGAAGGAAACCTTTAAGTCGCTCAAGGATCCGGACATATATATTATCCCGATGTTGCCCTTTCCCCAGGCTACGGGTTGATAACCCACGGGATACGGGTTTGGCGCGATATCCCGCGTCATGCAGGCCGCGTTGGTGGGGGAGGACCAAACCGCCCCATTCGTGCTCCTTGAAACGTAAAGGTATATGCAGGAACCCGAGGACCTCCACCATATCGCGTAAAACAGGGAATCGTCAGCCGTTGCCATTGGGACCCCACCCGTGGAATAAACAGCGGTCCTACTCCAAGTTGTCCCGTTGTCGTAAGAGTAAGCGGAGTATATTCTTGATGATGTGCAGAAATTGGCGTATATTATTACTATAGTATCCCTCCTCAAGGCTATCCAAGGGTGATCGGTTGATGAACAGTTTCCCGCGTTTATAACTGGACCCCATGTTGTACCGCCGTCCGTTGAGCGCATATAATAGGTATGGTAAAGTCCAAGCCAAACGAGGTGTATATTGCTTCCCCTTATCCTAACTACGGGATCACAGCATGCGGGACCCGGATCTCCAAAATGCGCCTCCCAAGTTCGGCCCCCGTCGCGCGTTAGGGAGAAGGCATTCTCTCCCGTGACGTTAAGATCTATCCAACCCGTTCCCCCCAAGTTGAAAATCACGGCGGTGGATACCTCCGCATGGCTCGTGTTATCAGGGTAATTATCCACCCTTACATTTGTAAACGGATAATCCGTTAAAATTGCCCAAAGCACGTAAGTATTATATGGATGATCACCCTTATAATCCCCGCTTGAGGTGGGTATTTTTACTTGTAATTTTTTTGTCGTGTGCGAACAGGCAAGAGGTTTTAGAACTTGACGATTATGAACCCAAGATCAGTACGGAAGAAATAGTTGTAAAGAGGGGGGAAGTTTTTGGAAAGTTGGTAGAGAATTTGAACTTTATCCCAGATAAAGCCTCCCTCATCTCATGGTTCTCAGATTCCGTTAAGATATTGCACGAGGGGGACACGTTGAGGTTCGTCTTTATAAAAGATACCCTAAGGAGGCTTGAGATAAGGAAAATAAAGGGAATATACGAGTACGATTTTATTTCGGGAAATTCAAGGTTTAGCCCAAGGTTCAGGGAGTACATAACGAAATCCGCCACTTTGGTGATCGAGAATACCCTTTGGGATGCCTTTATTAAGGAAAACTTACCCCTTGAGGTATTTGTTCAGGTGGTAGATATATTCGCATGGGACATAGA
>Ga0079995_1054934_pt2 | contig 51860 bp, 45 predicted proteins | sample FaiFalFF_MnMetaG_2_FD_69198 | JGI IMG/M metagenome (GOLD analysis project Ga0079995, IMG submission 69198) | Freshwater microbial communities from Yellowstone National Park, Wyoming, USA - Fairy Falls C (FF_Mn_C) (SPADES assembly) (version 4) | ecosystem: Environmental > Aquatic > Freshwater >... | reverse complement strand
GCTCTCGCTCCACCCCCAGGTCGCGATGCAGGTTGGCCCGCTCCACCAGCTCCCAGATCTGGGCCCGGACCAGGGGCAACTTGGCTGGGTCCATGGCCTGGGCGCGGGCATACTCGTCCATTAGCTGCTCCAGCCGCGCCAGGTCGCCGTAGGTGTCGGCGGCGGTTAGGGGCGGCATCAGGTGGTCGATGATGACGGCGTGGGCGCGGCGCTTGGCCTGGGCACCCTCCCCGGGGTCGTTGACGATGAAGGGGTAGAGGAGGGGCAGGTCGGGCAGGCAGGCTAGGGGGTAGCACTCGGGCGAAAGGCCGATGCCCTTGCCCGGCAGCCACTCCAGGGTGCCGTGCTTGCCCAGGTGGACGATGGCATCGGCCCCGAAGCCGTCCCGCAGCCAGCGGTAGAAGGCTAGGTAGTGGTGGGTGGGGGGCAGGTCGGGGCTGTGATAGACGGCCATGGGGTCCTCGCCAAAGCCCCGCGGCGGCTGCAGCCCCAGGTAGACGTTGCCCAGCACCAGCCCCGGGACGGCCAGGCCGCCATCGGCCCGGTAGACCTGGCCCGGCGGCGGCCCCCAGGCGCCCTCCATTCCCTGCCGCAGCCCCTCCGGCAACCCCTGGAACCAGCGCCGGTACTCGTCCTCTGGGACCCGTCCTGGCGCCCGGGCCAGATGCTCGTCGGTCAGGTGCTCGCGGTCGTAGCTCCCTGTGGCCAGGAGGCGGTGCATCAGCTGGTCGCCGTCAGAGGGTACCTCCGGCACCTCGTAGCCGGCCTGGCGCAGGGCCGCCAGGAGGCGAACGGCCGAGGCGGGGGTGTCCAGGCCCACGGCGTTGCCAGCGCGGGCGCTGCGGGTGGGGTAGTTGCTGAGGACAATGGCTACCCGCTTCTCGGCGTTGGGTTTGCGGCGGAGGCGTGCCCAGCGCAGGGCCTGCTCGGCCACGATGTTCACCAGCTCGGGATGGGGGACGGTGCGGGCCACCGTTACCCCCAAGCGCGGGTCGGGATGCTCCTCTTTGAAGGCGATGGGGAGGAACACGATGCGACCGTCCAGCTCAGGCAGGGCTACGTTCATGGCCACGTCCAAAGGCGAGAGCCCCACAGCGCTCTCCTCCCACTGCCGTCGCGAGGCGGTGGACACCACCGCCTGCACGATAGGGACATCCAGCGTGGCCAGTGCCCTCGCCGTTGCTTCGGGGTCTTCCCGGGCCAGGGCGAAGCTGAGGGTTGAGACGATGCAGTCCACCAGCGGCCGCCCGTCGTCGTCCAGCAGGTGACGGCGCAGGGCCAGGGGCAACTGGCCTGAGGTGGTGGCCTCGTCCCGCAGGCTATAGCAGAAGACAGGAAGGGTGTTGGCTCCTCGCTCCTCCAGCGCCTGCACCAGCGAGTCAATGGCGGCGGTATCGCCGCTGGCCCACAGGGCGCGGTAGAAGAGGACAGCCACTGCCGGCGCGTGGCCTCGCCAGTAGCGACGGCGGTATTCAGGGGAGGACAGGACCCCCTCCGCACCAGGCCGGTAGACGCCGTCCCAGGGCAGGGGAGTGGGCGGCCCGTGGCCGTAGGCGGTGCCCAGGAGGCAGTCGCTGAGGAACAGCAGGAGGTGGCGCAGGTTCTCAGCGCCACCGTGGACCAGGTACTCGTAAGCCCTGGCGACCACCGGCGCCGGCACCGTGCTGGCCGCCTCCAGCGCCGGGTCACGAGTGGCCTCCCCAGGGCAGGCGACGAAGGGTATGCGGCGCGCTCGGCACAAGGCCGACAGGCGCTCTACCCCCTCCTCAAAGGCCCGCTTGCCCCCCAGCAGTCGCAGCAGGACCAAAGAGGCGCGGGGAGCCGTGGCCGACAGGAACCCGTGCAGCGCCTCAGGAGAGGAAAGGTGCCTGACGTGCCGGGCGTAGACAGAGGGAAATCCTTGGGGTAAACTCCCCAGGGCCCCGGCCAGGGCCTGGAGGTCGGTGTCGGCCGTCGTGACGAAGACTATCATGCGTCCGCCGCTCCCGAGCCACGGGAGAGCGGACAGGAGGGACCAAAGATCCCTCCTGGGCGCCCTCCCCTACGCGAAGAGGCCCGCGCCCCTCTCCCGGGCAGGTCTCCTGGCTCGCAGTTCACCGCCCTCGGCGCCTTCCCATCCCTGCGGGGACAGTGGCCTCTGCCGGGGCTCCCTGCTACAGTGGCGCGGCCGCGGGGGTTTCTAGCCCCACTTCCCTATTAAGCCCTCGCGGGCACCCGGGAGACGCCATATTCGGTTTGCCCTCCTATATAGCATGCCGCAGGAGGCCTGTCAAGGGTTGGTGAGCTTGTCTTGCAAATAGCGGTGCTAGCTGAGGGTGGTAGGGATGGGGGGCCGGGAAGGAGCGGGGGCAACAAGAGGCGCAGCGGCAAGACCCCTGACCACGGCCTCCAGGTAGGCCCGCTTCTGAGCCATGGAGGGGGCAACTCCTGGAGGTAGCCACCGGCGAGCCTGGTCTTAATGGCCCCGGAGACGCCCGCCACCACCCCCCGCAGCGGGTAGAGGGAGGGATGGAAGTGCCTCGTGCCCGAGAGCTGCCTCTCCTCTCTCGGCCCCCCTTGAGGGGGATGTGCGCCACGAGCCCCTTCTGGGCCGCCAGTTGCCGCAGGGAGATGGCATCGAAGCCGGCATCAGTAACGAGTTGGCCTTGGGCCCTTGCCCCTGCCAGATCCAGGAGCCCCAGGTGGACATGCGAGGCGCAGGCAGGGCCCACCGCCACCCCTCCAGGGCCAGGAGCCTCCCCTGCCGGCGATAGGGCACCAGGCAGAGGAGGCGGCTGTGGCCTCGCACCTGCCACAGCTGGCTTCCCCGCCGCCACCTGAGCCGCTGCCCCTTGCTACGGTGGACCAGCCCCGTGCTGTCCATGAGCAGCAGCGTCTCCTCCCGGGGGAGGAGGGGCTGAAGCCCCTCCCTGAGCCCCTCGAAAAGGCCCCAAAGCTCCTCCTCCCCTATCCCCTTGGCGAAGCGGTGGAGGGACTTTCAAGCAGGGGCAAGGACCGGTCAGGGAAGAGCTCCCGGTAAAGCGCCACGATGTGGCGGTAAGAGGAGGGCCCGATACAGGTCCCAGCCGTAGACCCAGGGGTGGCCCCGCTTGTCCTCGAGGGCCCTGCCCCGGTAATAGGCCTGGGCCACCTCTTGACAGAGCTGGAACGCACGTGGCAACCGCTTCCCATCCCTACCCATAGCATCACCAGTCTACCCTTGCCCTTTTGCAAGACAAGCCCAACTCGGGTTGACTAATGCAGGGGATGACTGATAGTCTGGCCCTGAGCAAATGGAGGGGTGCGGCCCGCGGCAAAAAGCCTGCTGCCTTCGGTGCGGCTCCCCCGCCCATGCCCATGGTGGGGCACTGCGCCGGGCCTCGGGTTCATGAGTGGTGATCCCTGCGCCTGGCCGACCAAACGTTCGTTCATTCTCTGCACCGTTATTCCAAGCGTCGCTCCAGGATGTTGGCCCCCAACTGGGAGAGCGTTTCGTCCACTTTGTGCTCCAGGGTTGTTCTCTGAATCCCAGGGGCGGTGGCCTCGGCCTCAAGGAACACCTGTAACCTGATGTCGGCGTTGTCCTGCCGCAGCGGCAGCACCACGCCCCGCAGGAAATCGGAGAGCTTGTCCCACGGGAGCTCCACTCGCAACACCACTCGCCGGATGCCCGTCGCCTCCGGGGCAACACCGGGAGCCTGTGCCGTTGCGGCGGGCTGAGGGCTGCCAGCCAGCTGGCCGGTCTCGGGGCCTACAACAGCGGGACCGGCAACTGACCCCTCCTGGGGAGCCACCAGCCCCTGGGCCACCTCCGGGCGCACCAGCACCCCCTCTTCCACAGACGCCCAGCCGGGGGGCGATTCACCGAAGTAAATCTTGTCGCCCACACGTACCCCCAGCACCTTGTTCCGGGCGCCTGCCTGGGCTGCCTGTTCCACTACATGTTGGCCCTCCAGCATGGGCAAATGAGGATAGCGCAGGAAGAGGTCACGAACCTCGGACAAGGGCTTCTCTTTTTCCCCCTCGGCCAGCGCCTTGTCCAGGAGCTGCGACGGTGCAATCCTCTCGGCCAGGATGTCGCTGTGCAGCAGGTAGTCGCGGACGCGCCGGGCCAGGCTCACCCGCTCGCCCACAGTGGGTATGCCCATGTCCAGCCACAAGATGCCCTCCAGGGAGGCCTTGGCCAGGTGGCGGTAGGTGGAGCGCACATCCAGTTCCATGGCTTCCTGTAGGCTTTTCAGGTCATCATCCACTTTGCGGCGGTTCTCCTCCGACAACCTGGCCCATAAGTCCCTGTCGTCACGGATGCTGCGCAAGGCCAGGAGTCGCCTCACCTTCTGGCGCAGGCTGGCCAGCTCCCCGCGGTCGGGCACCAGCACCACCAGCGTGTTGCGATAGGCGCGAAAGGCGGTGCCCGCCTGCTCCAGCAGACGGCGGGCCATCTCTTCAGCAGCGCCAGGCCGGGTGTGCTCCGGCCCCAGCACCGCCAGCTTCAGCTCCTTGGTGTCGGGGATGTCCTGGGGAGCTTGGGGCCACACGAAGGTCCGGAACTCGCTGCCGGCCAGACGCTCCACCAGCCGTCGCAGCTCGTCCGTCACCTGCTCTTCCCTCACCGCCTCCTCGCGTTCGATGCGTATACGGTTCAGGTTGGGCTGGTTGGTGAACCAGTAGAGGCCCTGCCCCGAATGTAGGTACCATAGTTCGTCCTCGAGGCGCTTTATGGCGTCGCCCACTAGGGCTGCCGGGACGCCAGGCCGGAGAACGGCCAGCCGTAGCCAGGGGAGGGTCACTCCGCGCCGTTCGGCGCCGCTGAAGGACCCAAAGAAGACGGAGGTGGCCAGGCCGGTGGCGATGTTGTACCTGGCGTAGTCGGCACCCATCTCCTGGTCCAGCCGAGCGGCCCTGGCGTTCGGGCCGCTTATGTCAGCGGCGATGACGCCGTTATACTCGTTGCCTATGTGCTTCACCAGCTCGCGCCGGATGTGGTCGTTGCGCAGGTCAACGTGCGCTGGCTGGATGAGGGGTGACGGGTGGTGGCCCCGGTAGAGAGTGCCCACCACCTCGCCCAGCAAGCGTAACACGCCGCGGGTGCGCTGGAAGGTGGGGAAGGTGCTCCAGCGCTGGAAGAGGACATCCACCACCTCGGGGTGGAAGGGATAGGCCCGTAGCATCTGTAGACGGTAGGCGGGCTCGCGGGCGTAAGCGGGCACGTCGTCGCCCAGGGACTGGTACATCTCCCAATAGGCCTGGACCGCACGCTGCCTCTCGCCCTCGTCGCCCAGGTCCTGGAAGAGGCGACGGCGCACCACTTCGTAAATCTCCTCGTCCCGCACCAGCTCGTACTGGGCCTCGGCGCGGCCGAATATCATCTCTAGCTGGTGTAGCACCCGTTCCCCCTCCTCCCCGTAGGGGGCGCTAGAGGGCAGCGTGGCCACCAGCACGGCCCGCTCCTTCACCTTGACCGCCTGGGTCAGCTCCTGCATGGCAGCCATGAGCTGGTCCCGCAGGCCCCGGGCCTTGACCCCATACTCCACCACCTCGTCCATGAGCAGCAGGACCGGGCCGTCGCCCAGCACCCGATGGAGCCTCTCGGTGCCGGGGGCGCTGCGGCTGCGGTCGGACTCCGCCACTGCGTCGTAGGAGCCTAGCTGTTGCGCTATGCTGCCCCAGGGGGTCATGTCGTGAACGCTGGGGCTGGTGCCCACGAACACGGCCACCTTGCACGGGGGGAGATGGTCCACCTTCGCCCGGGCCAGCACCTGGCGCACCAGCTCCGACTGCTGGGCCCTTTCGCCCCCCTTGCACAGGTGGTAGAGGGCGATGAGGGCGTGGGTCTTGCCACCCCCGAAGGGCGTCTGGAGGTTGATGACCGGGTCGCCCCCCTTGCCCGACAGCCGCGAGACGACGTTGGCCAGCAGGTTCACCAGGCCATCGGTGGGATAGGTCTTGGCGAAGAAGACCTCTGGGTACAGGTAGTCGCTGGGGGCGCGTCCCTGCACCACGTCCTCCAGGTCGGCGGCGAAGACAGACTCGTCCAGGCGACCGCTCAGCACGTCCTTGTGAGGAGTCACCACCTCTGTCCATGACTTGACCATATCTTACCCCACCTCCCTACGTAGCCCCATCATAGCAGGCGGCCCTGTTGCTGGGTGCGGCGGCTGTAGAGGAGGCCCATGAGGAGCTGACGCTCCTTGTCGTCCTCGGGCAGCACCTCAGCCACCGCCTGGGCCACCTGCCAGAAGGCCTCGTTGCCCCCGTAGGTCGTCTGCAGCAGCTCCTGGAGCGCCCGCTGGGCGCCCTGCTCCCACAGGATACAGGCCGCCTGGAGGGCGTCGGCCATGCTCTCGAAGCGGCGCCGCTCCAGGAACTTGCCGCCCTTGTTGCGCTCCAGGGGACTGGGCACCCGCACGCACTCCTTGTCCTTGACCACCAGCCCGCCCGGCCCCCATAGCGACGTCAGCTCCACCCCCACCGCCTGGGCCAGCTTGCGCGCTTCGTCGAAGGGGACGCGGGCGTGGTTCCAGGTCCAGCGGTAGAGGAGGTAGAAACGGGTAGGGGCGTCCACGCCGCCGGCCTGGGCGGCGTCCCTGAGGATGCGCTCCAGGGCGAAGCGGGCCACCACCTCCCGCACGTGCTGGAGGAGCTCGGCCACGGTGACGGGCTCGCCTGAGAGCCGCTCCACCCGGGCGTAGCGGCCGAAGGCCTCCACGGCGGGGCCGATGGCGCTCATGAAGAAGTCGGCGCCGCGGATGCCTTCGTCCCAGAACTGCTGGAGGCGCTGGCGGACGCGCTGCTCCACCTCCCGCCGCACCTGGGCGTACTCCCCCACCGCCTGGCCCGTGCGCTTGCGACAGACCATGTAGATGGAGGAGGCGAGGGCAGCCGACTCCTGGGCACGCAGCCGGGCCTCCATCTCCGTGTGGATGGGCCAGGAGGCCGTCATGTAAAGGCCGGCGTCCAGCAAGGCCTGGAGGACCGTCTCCCAGGCGGCGGTGGTCTTGTGGGCGAAGATGATGACGGCGATGCCGTCGGGCTTGAGGACCCGATGGATCTCGCGGAAGGCCTGGGTGAGCATCTCCTCAAAGCGGCGCCGGGCCTCCTCCATCCCGCCGGCCTTGCTGGCGTCGGCCACCATCTCCTGGGCCTTGGGAGTGAGGGGGGTCGCGAACAGCTCAGGATGGAGGTCGCCGACGGTGCGCTTGAGCCACACGTAGAAGAAGTCCGACAGGTCGCTGTAGGGCACGTTGTCGTAATACGGCGGATCGGTCAGGACGGCGTCAAAGAAGTTGTCCGGGTATGGAAGTTCGGTCGCAGAGCCTTGCTGAACTTGGGGCAAATCCTCCATCAGCGGAATGCGAGTGAGGTGAGCGAGAACCATCTCTACCCATTCCTGCATATTCGGCCATCCCACATCCGTAAAAGGGTTGACTTCAACATAATCCCACACCATTGGCAACGCTTGGCGACCGAAGACATGCTCAATCTTTTCACCTGCAACATTGTAAACTACCAAGTTCGCATTCTTGTCCGCTAACCGATTGAAGGTGATTGCCAGATACGTGACCACCGCCTTGGCGAAGTCCGGGTCGGTGCCCTGGGCCAGCATCTCCTTGTGGGCGCGGCGCACGGCAGCGGCGAAGGTGAGGAGGGCCAGCTTCTGACGGGCGTTGAACAGGTCGCCCCAGCGGGTGAGGCCGTAACGCTGCACCCGAAAGCCGAGCGTCTCCAGCGGTGGGAGCGGCTCATCTGGCACGGGGTCCATGCCCCACTCCTCCCAGAGCTTTCGGCGTTTCTCCTCCAGGGCCTCCTCGGCGGCGCGGTAGGCTTCCAGGTCGCGCGCGGTGGGGAGGCGGTAGCGCTTGCCCGGCCGGTCCGGATGGTGCAACACCACGGCCACCATCCGCCCCCCGCCTTCCCCTCGCGGAAGAGGCGGCGGGTGGTTCCATCGTCGATGGCGCCACGGCAGATGGGGCAGCGGACGTTGGCCCTAGTGACGGTGCCCTCCTCGGGGTCGAAGTCGATGGCCTTCCCCTCCACCACTTGAAACTCCACCCGGCGGCGGGCCCGGTCGGGCACCAGGCGTAAGGCTATCTTGCGCCCCTCCTTTTTGGCCAGCCAGGTCTGGCGCATGAGAGGAATCTCGGCACCGCAGGACGGGTTCTGGCAGGGCAGGGTGCGGGCCCAGATGTAGCCCACGGGCACGGAGCCGTCGGGGTCACTGGGGTAGAAGCGCTCCAGCTCCTTCCTGGCCTCCTCCAGGACCCAGCGTCCCCAGCGCTCCACCGCCTCGGCCAGGGGGCTCACCTGCCGCTCCACCGCGAGGCCGTTGGGCGTCGGCTCCAGCCGGGGCACAGGGCGGCCGAAGCGCTGGGGGTACTCCAGCACGCCCTTGAGGATGAGGGCGGCCACCGGGTTGTAGTCCAGGGCGTGGGTCTCGCAGCCCAGCCTCAGCAACTCCAGCGCGATGTTGCCCCCACCGGCGAAGCAGTCCAGCACCCTGGGCGGCCGGCCGTCGTGGGCCTGGCGCACCAGCTCACGCGCCCTGCGCACCAGCTCCGAGTCGCCGTCCTTGACCACCTCCCAGGGGGCGATGTCGCGCACCAGGTCGAGGAGGCGTTGCCTCTGGGCGGGGTCGCCGGGGTCCGGCAGCAGGGCGGCCAGGGCGGTGGCGCGGGAAGCGGCCAGGGGCCGCCGTGCCCACCAGATGTGCAAGGTGGAGATGTGGCCATGGCGGATGTTCTTCTCCCGCACCGACTCGCGGGAGACAGGGCCGATGGGAAAGTCCACCTCTATCAGCCGGCGCTGGCTAGCCATTTTGCCCCCATGATTACTCCATCCCCTTTCGAAGGCCTACCCCTGGGCGGCCCAACGCCAGTCGTTGACCACGTAGCGCACGACGCCCATCACCTCCTTGGGCTCCAGCTTGCTGGCCGGGTCCTGGATGACGTACAGGGTGGGCCTGGTCAGGGCCTCGTCCACCACGTAGAGCCAGTAGTCTTGGCGCAGGCGCTGGGCCATGAGCCACTCGTTGGCCGTCAGCACCACCGGACCCGTGGCGCGGTGGGCCTTCACCTCGATGTAGCGCACCTGGCCATCGGGGGCGACGGAGCGGATGTCGTAGCCCAGGTTCTGGCGGGACACGTCCTCCGGGCTGCGCCCCTGCTGTAGCTCGTATTCCACGGCCGCCCTCATGCCCGCCTCTTCCACCTCCGGGTCGGGTGCTAGCTCGGGCTCGGCCGCGCGCTGGGGGACCACGCGGGCTACGGCCAGCACCGTCGGCACCGAGGGAAGCAGGCTGGTCTCCCGACGGGTGAGCTGCTCCAGCTCTTGGCGCCGGGAATGGATGTCCTCCCGTTGCCGCCGCACCCTGTCCACTTCCACATCCGGAATAGGCTCGCCCTTCGCCCGGCGGGTTTCGTAGTCCAGGAGGCGCGCCTCGCAGTCCGCTAGCAGCGCCTCCAGAGAACGTAGCCCGTACTTGCGCCGCACTTCCGCCACCCGCTGGCGCTCCTGCAGCAGCTCCTGGCGGTATGGATCCAGGAGGTGCTTGATGACGAAGTCCACCACCGGCGTCGGGTCGCAGTCGGCCGGCCCCGTAGGTGGGCCAGCGGATGGCACCAAATCCCAGAGGATGGCAGAGCTAAGGGGCCGCAGCGAGCCGTCGGCGCCTTGGTAGACGCAGAACAGGCGGCGTCCGGCCACCTGGTCCGTCCCGTCGCGGATCTCTGCTTCCAGGAACCAGAGCCAGCCGTCCAGGTGGCCGTCAGGGTCGGCGAAGATGGCCCCTCGCCGTAGCTCGTTCTCTGTGCGCCGCAGCAGGACCTCTATGATGGCCTCCAGAAGGGGATGTCCTGGGGCAACGAAGATGGCGTCCGACTTCCGAGCCTGGACCTTGTCGAAAGCTACCTTGGAGTACTCGTGGAACACCTGGCCGTGCCGGCGCACGAATTCGTGGCCCAGGTTACGTAGGTCCAGGGGAACGTTAGGAACGCGCCAGAGGCCGTCCCGCCGCTGTTCCACCGTCACACCCAGATAGCGACAGGCCCGCTGGAAGAACCGCTCGATGTACTCCGGCACCAGTCGGTTCTCTCGGGCCCGCCTCTCTTCGCCCAGCACCCATCTGAAATCGATGTGCCGGGTAGCTAGCCCTTCGAGGGCTGCATCTCTGGCCTGGCGCACCGCCTCCTGGTCAGGGATGGCCTCGATTTCAGCCACGATGTCCTCCAGGCTGCGACGATTGGCCACGGCCTCCACGATAAGGTCTTTAAGGCTGCGCCCCGGCAGCACGTCGCTGATAACATCGAACACGCGGTCGCTGCCCAAGGCCTCGCGGATGCGCTCCAGCTTGTCGAAGAGGGCCCTCAGCACCGCCCCCTCTCGGGTGTCCGCGGCCACGAGATTGTAGATGTAAACCTCCCGCTGCTGGCCGTAGCGGTGGATGCGGCCCATGCGCTGCTCGAGGCGGTTAGGGTTCCACGGGATATCATAGTTGACCATGAGGGCGCAGAACTGGAGGTTGATGCCCTCGCCGCCCGCCTCAGTAGAGACCATAACCTGCGCCCGCTCGCGGAACTCGTGCTCGGCAGCGATGCGCTCATCGAGCTTCTGGCCGCCATGGAGGGTTACTACCGACAAGCCCCAGCCCCGTATCCGCTCGGCCAGGTACTCGAGGGTCTCCCGCGACTCGGTAAAAATGAGCACCTTCTCGCCGCCGCTCCGCACCGGCTCCGCGTCCATGAGCCTTTGCAGCTGGACCAGCTTGGTCTCCACGCCGCGCCGCTCGACTTCCCGTGCCAGGTGCACTAGCTCGTCCAGGCGCCGGATCTCCTCCTGTAGCTCCTCGCGGGTCTCGGCTGCCGTAAGCCGCTCCACCATGTCCTGCTCACGGCGCAGCCGCTCAGCTTCGGGCATGTCCTCCAGCTCTTCCTCATCCACACCGCCGCGCTGGGCCATCCACGTGCCCAGCCTTAGCAGCTCTTCCAGCCGCTGCTTGCGCCGCTCTAGGGATGCCCGTACCGCTCGCACGCTGGACGCCATGCGCCTCTGAAGGATGAGCAGAGCGAAGGCCACATTGCGCTTTTCGGCGGCCAGGGCCCGGTTGTAGTGGGTCTCTACGTACCTGGTGACCTCGTTATATAGTCGCTTCTCCTCGTCGCTGAGCCGGTAGGGAACGGTTTTCACGTTGCGCGGTGGGAAGAGGGGGCGCCCCTGGTAGTCGGTCAAGTCCTCCTTGAGGCGGCGGAGGAACAGGGGATTCTCCCTATGGCGGAACGACTCCTCCAGTACGTCGGTGTTGGCGAAGAGGTCGGGCTCCAGCAGGTCAAGCAACAGGCGGAAGTTCTCCGGGTCCCCCCGGTGGGGCGTGGCCGTCAGGAAGAGGAGGAAGTGGCTGGTACGGGAGAGGAGCTCGCCCAGCCGATAGCGCTCCGTCTTCGTGGTCTTGCTCTCTCCATAACGGTAGGCGGCCATCTTGTGGGCCTCGTCTACGATGGTGAGGTCCCAGGTGGCCTCGGCCAACCCCGCACGGACATCTTCCTGCTTGGCGAAGTCCATGGAGGTGATGGCCTGGTCGTGCTCCAGCCATACGTTGCGGCCCCAAGCCCCCTCCACAGCCGCCCGGTCGATGACTGTGAAGGACTCGCCGAAGCGCTCCTTCATCTCCCGCAGCCACTGGTCGCGCAGGTGGCTCGGGACCACCACTAGCACCCGCCTCACGAGGCCCCTGTACTTGAGCTCCTTCAAGAGGAGCCCGGCCATGATGGTCTTGCCGGCGCCGGGGTCGTCGGCGAGCAAGAAGCGGACGCGGGGGTTACGGAGGATATAGTGATAGATGGCCTCAATCTGGTGGGGCAGCGGGTCTATCTGGGAAACGTTGACGGCCAATAAGGGGTCGAACTGGTGGGCGAGGCGGATGCGGCGGGCCTCCAAGGCCAGGAAGAAGGCCTCGGGGTTCCCGCCCAGGTCCCTGCCTATGGCCGCGGCCCGCCGCACCCCTGCCAGGTCAGCAGGCCGGAGCACGCGGCTGTAGAAGCGCTGGGAGCCAATACCTACCGCCTCGAGCAGGATATCGGTGCCCAGGTCTCGGGCAGTCTTCACCTGCACGGGCTCGGGCCAGAAGTCCCCTTCGAGGATGTCCCCGACCTGGGGGAAACGCTCAAGCCCCATCGTGGCAGTCCCTGCAGTCTTTTAGCGGCCACGAACTGCTTGCTGCATCGCAACCGGACCGAGCACGGAGAGAACCTGTCAATAGTCTATGGATGAGGCGGAAGGGAGTCAATGGGCTACACGACTACCGCCGGGGCCAGCAGGGCGCGTGGTCGTGTAAGGATTAGGTGTAGCGATCTGTGTTTAATAGGGGGGCATGACAAGCATGTAGGTGCCCCATGGAGCAAGATGCCCTGCAAGCCCTTCCGCGGGAGGCGGCAGAGAAGACGGTGGGCGGGGTTCCGCAGTCCCAGGCGCGCCGTCCACGTCTGGCAGAGTGTGCCATGTTGTATCTGGAATGACCCACTCCTGGCCGTTTTGCGTCGCCTCGTTTTGCTGTCAGCCGCCTGTTTAGCTGTGAGCCCCGGCGCCGGCGGCCGGACCCCGCTTCGCAAAACGTGCCTTTTGCGAAGTCGGCTGGGTCATGGGGCCTCCAGCCAGGCGTAGCTCGAGAGGGCGAAAAGGAACAACGCCACCACCTCCGCTCCAAAGCCCTCGACGTGGAACAACATTGGAACACCCTCAAATCTGGACGTCACGCCTTCAAATAGGAGCCGTGTTGCAACGCCTATCTGAGGGCGCTCCCGTAGCCGCTCCCTCCTGCGCCTCTGCCGCACTCGCCAGCCACACCTCTTGCCGCAATAGATGGCATCCTTGCGGCGGCGGCCGAGGGGGGTCCCGCACTCCACACACAGCCGCCACTTGCGGCCGAAGACGGCCAAGAGAGCTCGGTCGTCAGGCGTGAGAGCCACCATCGACCACCTCCCGGCTAACGCACCAGCTGCTTAAGCTTCCCCTCCAGCTGACCCAGCCGCCTCAGGCAGCCCGCCAGGGTCTCGTGGGCGGTGAGGAGCCATGCCCGCGCCTCACCTACCTCCCCCGCATCGAGGGAGGCCAGGGCGCTTTGCAGAGCCACCCCGGTGGCCCGGATGGACACCGCAGCGGCCTCTATGTCATTGAGGGCCCACTCCTCTAACTCGCTCATGCCTCACCTCCCCAACTTAGCGCTTGTCTCCCCGCACCCGCTCCACTTTGAAGCCCCGCTCCAGCTCTTTTAGGACCCCGGCGACGACCTCCAGTGCCTCCTTGGCCTCGAAGACCCCCTTCCCGGCATCATGCACCGCCTGCAGCGTATCCGCCTCGCTTCGCCCTTTGGTCGCCGCCAAAAGCCTGTCCATGACGAACTCCAGGGCCGCCAGCCCGTGCTCACACGCCCGGAGGCCGGCCTCGATGAGACGCCCCTCCCGTGACATGCTCACTCACCTCCTTTCCCATAAACTGGAGCCCCGACCTCACTGGCCCCCAGGCGGTTTCCCCGCACTCCGCAGCCGTTGCCGCCGCCGGGCCCGCCAGCCACAGCGCCGGCTGCAATAGCAAGCGCGGCGGTGGCGATGGGCGATGCTGGCGCCGCACTCCGGCACACGCGGTCGCTCATACCCGCTATGGCTCATCACCTCCCGTCGTCATCGCGGCGGGTGGCACGTGATCCTTCCACCGCAGCCCGCCGTCGGGCGAGGGCGCGCAGAACTCCGCCACCACTTGCTGCGCCCACAGCGGCAGGTGGGCCCAGGGAGGGGGCGGCCCGGCGTCCTGGGCCTTGCTCCCTCCTCGCAGGGGCTCGCCCTCGCCATGGCAGCGGGGGCAGGGCCGTGGCGGGTGAGGGGGCTCCTCGGCCTCGAAATGCCCTTACTCCTCGGACCCGAACACGCCGGGGAACTCCGTAAGCACATCGGTGACCCGGGGGCGGCCCGGCTGCCGGTCGGTGGGCTCGGTGGGGGCGTCCGTCACGACCGTCACACCGTCACTATATGCATGTGATGATGATGGTGCCGCAGAGGGGGGCGTCCCCAACAAGTAGACCGCCGCCTTCCCGCTTTGCCCACCCCGGCCCACCACCACGACCCTGCCCTGCCGCCTCAGGGATGTCAGGACGTTGCGCACGGAGCCCTCGTCGGCATCGAGGGCTAAGGCCAGCTCCTCGGCCGTGGCCTGCCCCATCTCGGTTAGGGCACGGACTAGGTCGCCCCGCAGGCCGAAGAGGCGTCCGTCCTGGGCCTGGGCGGCTGCGGCTCTCTCGATGACGATGGCACCGTCCTCGCGGAAGGCCAGCACCAGCTCTATGTCCTGATGGCGGGGGCCGAAGGTGTTCTTCTGATGCCTGAGCACCAGCCCCATCTCCCGCCCTCCCCTCTCGCCGGTGCGTTCCAGCTGGAGGGAGGAGCGGGCCAGGTGCCGTTTGTAGGAGCTGGCGAACTCCCACCGGGCCTCGTAGGGGGCGTCACCGGCCCTGGCCTGATGGTCGATGACCACCACGGCGCAGCGCAACTCCCGCAGGAGGCCGTAGGCACGGGAGACGGCCTGGGGCTTGAGGGGGTCGAGGCCGGTGGCGGCCTGGTAGCTGTCCACGACCACCAGGGCGGGGTTGAGGGAAGCGCACCACTCCTTGACGTCCTCCCAGCAGTCCTCTAGAGGGGCTTCCATGCGCCGGTAGTAGAGGCAGTCTAGGGCCTCGTTGAGGCCCATACCCCGCAGCAGCCTCCCCAGCCTCTCGCCCTGGGCCTCGCCTGACAGCTCCCAGTCTAGATACAGCACGGTCCCCGCTGCGGTGGGGATGCCCAGGAAGGGGAGGCCCGCAGCTACGCAGACGGCCAAGTAGAGGGCCAGGTAGCTCTTGCCCTGCCCGCTGTCGCCGTAGAGGTTCGTAACGTAGCCCTGGGGGATGAGGTCCTGCACCAGCCAGGGGACGCCCTGCGAGCCCAGGTAGGCCACCAAGGGCAGGGGGCCTCCTCCGTCACGTCCATCATCATCACTTCCTATATGGTGACGGTGTGACGGTGGCCGCTGCCGCCAGGGCCTCGATGGCCTCCCGCAGCCGCCGCACGTCCCCGCCCAAGGTGGCCAGCAAGTCGCATATATCCTTGCCGCCCACCAAGGCCAGGTAATGGGGCAGCTCCACCACCCGCACCCTTAAGCCCGCCTCCTGGGCGACCCTTGTCAGCTTCTCGGCCCCTGCGCGCCCCGCACTGTCTAGGTCATAGACGACGATCACCTCCTCCACGCCCGCCTCCCTCAGGGCCTTGAGCACCAGTCCTAGGTCGCGGGCCGCCCCCTTCACCACGGCGTAGGCGGGCAGGCCAGCGGCCCGCAGCGCCACGCAGTCGCTGGCGCCCTCCGTCAGCCAGACGGTGCGGGCAGGGAAGAGAGGGAGGGGCCAGAGGTCTGGCCGCCGCCCTTCGTGCTCCTCCGCCTCCCACATCCAGGAGGCCCTGGGCCCGCGCCTGACCATGCGGGCCTGGACGTTGGGCCAGGTGAGGCAGAGGGCGCCGTCCTGGTAGCGGACGCCCAGGACGCCAGCCAGCACCCTGGGGCAGCCCGTCTTCCGGCGGAGCCACGCGAAGGCTTCGTCCTCGCTGGCCCACCCGCTCTCCTCCTGGCCCTGGGCCCCCCTCTCCTGCCGCCCCTGGCGGTCGCTGCCGTTGCGGTGTTCCTCCGGGAAGAGATCCGTCCAAGTGAGATTGAGGGCTGCCAAGACCTCCTCTACGCGTTGGCCGTGGAAGCAGTGGATAAGGACTTTACCATCAGTTGTCTCACGGATGCTGAGCCCACGTCGGCGGCCATCCGGATGGTTGGGGCAGAAGGCGTGCATGTGCCGTTCTTGCCGACGGGCCGCAGCCCCAGCTCCTCCAGGCGGGCCAGCACCTTAGAGAGGGGTCGCTACTCACTCATGTGCTCACCCGTCCAGCAGCGGGAGTTGCTTGCTATCTCTCATCGCCTACGTCCAGGCCTTCGAGCTTGCGGATGAACTTCTCCAGGGCCCATCGGGGAACCAGCCGCCGCCGCCCAACCTTTACCGAGCTTATTTCCCCTTTTTAGACGAGCTCGTAGGCCTTCGTGCGGCCTATGCCCAGGGCCTCGGCGCACTGCTCCACCGTGAATAGCAGTCGCTCCACGTTTTCTACCTCCCTTCTTGACAAGTTCGGAGAGGTCCATTTACAGTTTGTGAAGACGGCAAGAAATGATGTCGATACGGCAAAATCCGGCCAATTAGCCAAAATTCAAAGACCCGGTGATGGGGAGGCAAAGACCGGGGCGGCGGGGCGTCGACCAGCTCTGGGTGACGTGGGCGTTCCACCAGTTCGCTAACAACCCCAAACTTACCTACGGCCGCCTGGCCGACCTGGCAGTGGAGGTGGCGGCCCGGTTGGGGCGGGACGATGCGCCGAGCGAGCGCACCCTACGGCGCCTGCGCCGCCGCTGGGAGGCGCTTCAGGAGCTCGAGCGGGCTCAATACGGCTACGTCTACTGGCCGGAGTCTTTCGAGGCAGGCCTCCTCCCGTGGGAGGCCTCAAATGCCGTCCTCGAGTTGCTGGTCGCCCATTGGGATATGGGCTGGGCGCGGCCCACCGTGCGAATGGCTAAGTGGTATTGGCGCATTACGGGCATTCTGCCCAACACCAACGCTGGCTGGCGGGTGATGATGGCCCGGATACTAGCTGCCATCGAAGCCTCCTCGCAGAGGCAGGAAGATGCATGGCGACAGGTGGAGCGTTATCTGGCTTATGTCCTCACCGACCGAGGCCCCAAGACCTCTAGTCTGTCCTCCGCCCCGAGGGACATCGAGGCGATAGCGGAGATCCTCCGGGACATAGTCTCGAACCAACGCCTGGAGGAAGTGGCGGAGACCCTCCGCCACAGAGCCCCATCGGAGGTGGAGGCGATTGAGGCGATGAAGGCATTAGGGGAGTTTCTACGCCCCAGAACCCCTTTGGGGGAGGACCATGGGCATGAGACGCAGGGGCCATCATGAGGGGAGTATCTTTAAGCGTAAGGACGGCCGCTGGGCAGCGGCTATCACCCTCCCCGGTGGGCGGCGAAAGTACCTCTACGCCAGGACTCGCCAGGAGGTGGCCCGCAGGCTCACCCAGGCCCTTAGGGCGGTCCAGGACGGGATCCCCCTGCCCCCCGAGCGCCAGAGCCTAGGCTCCTACCTTAGGGAGTGGCTGGAGAGCGTCGGGCCCTCCCTGCGCCCCCGCACCTGGGAGCGCTACGAGCAGTACGTGCGCCTCCATATTGTTCCCCACCTGGGGAGGATCGGCCTCGCCCGCCTCACCCCTGCCCACCTTCAGCGCCTCTACGCCCAGAAGCTGGAGGCGGGGCTGTCGCCCACCACGGTGGTCCACCTGCACGCTGTGCTTCATCGAGCGCTGGCGCAGGCGGAGCGGTGGGGGCTGGTGGCCCGCAACGTTGCCGCCTTGGTGACGCCTCCTCGGCCGGCCCGCCGGGAGATGAAGGCCCTGTCGCCCGAGGAGGCCCGCCGCTTCCTAGAGGCCGCCCAGGGTGAGCGGCTGCGTGCCTTCTATGTCCTGGCTCTTACCACCGGCATGCGGCTGGGGGAGCTGCTGGCCCTGCGGTGGCGGGATGTGGACCTGGAGCGAGGGGTCCTTCAGGTGAGGGCCACCCTGCAGAGGACCCGGGACGGTTACACCTTCGCTGAGCCCAAGACCGAGCGCAGCCGCCGCCAGCTGGTGCTCTCGCCCTCGGCCGCCGAGGCCCTACGTGCTCACCGCCTGCGCCTGCTGGAGGAGCGGCTGAGGCTAGGAGAGGCCTGGGAGGACCATGACCTCGTGTTCCCGAACGAGGTGGGCCGCCCCCTCGACCCCGCCAACGTCACCCACCGCAGCTTCCAGCGGATACTGAGGCGGGCGGGGCTGCCCCATATCCGCTTCCATGACCTGAGACATACTACCGCCATTTTGCTCCTGGGGCAGGGCGTCCACCCCAAGGTGGTGGCGGACCTGCTGGGGCACAGCACCATCTCCATCACCCTCGACCTCTACTCCCACAGCACGCCAGCCCTGCACCGCCAGGCCGCCCTCGCCCTGGAGGCGTTGTTGGCCACGGAGGGGGTCGCTGCGCCGCCCGTTTCCAGAGGAACGCCCTGACCTCTGCCTGGGGTCGCCACAACCTGAGCCCACACTAAGAGGCCAGCCGTTTACGTTTCTTGACAGGACCCTTCACCCGTGACTTATCCCTGCCCGCCCCTGACAGCAAAACTGACAGCAAAACGGGCAGACAAGCCTGAACAGCGGTGAATGTAGCGGCCCAGGAATTGGCCATGCCAGATAGGGAGATGAACGCCCGCAGACCCTCCGACACAGTGCGAGCAGAACTCCAAAACCGGAGGTCGGGGGTTCGAATCCCTCCGCCCCTGCCAGAACCCAGATCCGGTTTGCTCCTCTTTAGGCCCCTGAGGCATATAAAACCGCAGCCCATAGGGTGTCGACACATTGTCGGGCGAATATCGGCCACTTTCCCATGTGGCCTCTGCCCACTACGTGCATAGAGGCGTTGATGATGGCCGCTAGGGGCAGGGTGGGCGCTGCGCGCGCACCACTCCTAACGGAACCAGACCTGGCCGCGACCTCTAGGCTGATACCATGGACATAAAGGGGGACTCGAAGCGGTGGTGATATTTGTGCGGCGCACACGGGGTATAGGGCACAGAGCTCGGGACAGTGGCCAACGGGCGCCACGGGGCGCTTATGGCACGCTCTGGACAGGGCCACCCTGGAGAGCGCCCTAGAGACAGGACCTCAAGGGCTCACCCAAGCCGCGGTCAGCGCCCGCCTCCGCGTATATGGCCCTAACCCCATCGAGCCACCCTTCCCGCCAGCCCGCTGATGGTGCTGATACATTAGTTTCAAAGCCTCCTCATCTATATCCTCTCGCTAGCCATGGTGGTGACCGTCTTCCCTCAGGAGTATATCTAAGCCATCGGTTTTGGCTCTTATGCGTCTGGTATCGCCCCGAGCACGAGTCATCCGTGAGGGCCGAGGGTGAGAGGTAGACAGCCAGGAGCTGGTGCTTGGCGATCTGGTGCTCCTCGAATCGGGCGGCCGCGTCCCCGCCCACGCACCTCAGCCTTCCGCCGGAGCCCCTGCTCCGCTCCATCCCTATTGTTCGCCGTGGCCCTGGCCATGCACATAGGGGCCATGCACTCCCCGCCAGCCCAGTTCGTCTTTCGGGTCGAGCCGGTGGGGCTGGAGACCTGGGCCAAGAGGATCGCCCTGGCTAGCAGCATTATCGTGGCGGTGGAGCTGCACAAATGGTTGGGGAGCCAGCAAGTCTCGAGTAGACGGGGATAACAGCTGGCACCAAGGCACTGGGCAACCCTCGTGCTGTTACCTTGGGCCTCATAGGAGGTCATCCTCAAGACGTTTGCGGGGCCTACGGGCCAGAGGGAGAACGCACATGGCCAAAGCGCCAGACAGAGGCTCAGCCCCCAGCCTCAACTGACCACACGAGGGTGCCCTGGCGATGACAGCCGCGTCATCGTAATATCTCATTGTAGCGAATCGCCGGCCCGCGCCCTGTGGAACAGGTGACGTCTGCTGAAGCCTCCGCCAACGTCTCACCGTCTGAGAGATGATGGCCCGATACGAGAGGACTCCGGGTTCTGCCTTCCCAAGGTTCGCTGGTTCCCCCTGGTTCCTGGCAGCAGTATGTGTCTTCGCCGTCGGTGTCCAGGCCCTCGCCCTCAACGCATGGTTTGCCTTCGATGATTGGTGGTTTCTGGCCTCGGCGCGGGACATGGGGTTCTGGGCCTACGCTCGTCGCGCATTCGATATCAGAGCGGTCGGATCCCTGCCCGAGCTGGACCGGTACCGGCCCCTTTGGCCCCTCTGGTTCCGGATTCAGTATGAACTGTTTGGGCTCCACGGGGTGCCTTACCATGCAGTGGCCATAGCGCTCCATCTCGCCACGGCCTTACTGGTACAGCGCCTGGGGCTCCGTCTCGGCCTGTTGACCTGGCAGGCCAACGTCGCAGCGGCCATATTCGCCCTCCATCCTGCCTATGCTATGGCCGTCGCTTGGGTCAGCGGGGCTAACCGGGTGGTGGCCGCGCCCCCCGCTATCGGGAGCTTGCTCTGCTGGCTGGGTTGGGTCCAACGTCGCTCCAAGCTAAAGCTCGGGGCGGCCATAGGACTCTTCCTGGTGGCCTCTCTCCTGCACCCCACCGCGGTGCCACTGGCTGCGGTGTACCCGGCTCTGGCCTGGCTCCGGCAAAGGGACAATGGCAGGTCACTATCCCGGCGGGAGATGGCAGCCTGGCTCCCCATTGGCATGTTGGCGATGACGTTGGTGGGGGTCCACCTCTGGGTGCGGGCGCATTACGAAAAGGCGGGGGCCTTCACCCTCGGCTGGCACATATGGGCCAACTACGGCGCCATGTTGGGCATGGCAATGGCACCAGCCTGCGAGTCCTCCGTAGGGTGCTATCGACCACCGTTCACCGGCCTGGCGGAGTTGGCGCTGTTGATTGGCTCAGCCCTGTTTGTCCTGGCAGCGGTAGCGACGCTGCGCTGGTACCCCATCCGCAGCCTGCCGGTGGTCGCCCTGGCGTGGTTCATTCTGACCCTAGCCCCTGACGCTACCCTCGTCATGGGCGCCTTCGGCCGCACCATGTACCTAGCGGGGGCCCCGTTGGCGCTGTGGGCCGCAGGTGTGCTGCCTCCGGCCTTCCATGGACTGGCGGCCAGGGTCCCACCGTGGTGGTGGCGGCTGGGGGTAGGAGCGACGGCAGCGGCGGTGGGGACGGCCGTCCTATTGGCTAACGTAAACTGGGTGCTTGGGGTTCACGAGGCAGGACGCGAGAACGTCCTGTTCGTTGCCGCCCTCCGACGGGCCATCCCCACGTTGCCGGCAGGCACCACCCTCGTAATAGAGGGAGCGCCTCTTAATCTCACCGTTTTCGACGATACTCGGCTGCAGGCCCTTATCGATGTCTACTACGACGGAGTAACGGCCCGTTCGGCCTCCAGGGCGGACGATGTATCCTGGCCCGTGGTCTGGTTTACCCACAGCCGTTAGCTATCCTAGGCTAGTGAAGCCCTGCGTTCGATTGTCCTGGCAAGAACCTGGCTTTCGTTCGAGATTGTGGCCCGGCAGTGGCCTTTCTGGCGTCCTCTGTGGCCATCACGAGAGCCGAGAGGGATTGTGCCCTCAGCAGGCGGTGCTGTAGAAACGGAGCGGGGGGATGGCATTCCATCGGTAGACGGTGCGTTGGTGGTGGAATCTGACTCCGGCGGGGCGCCTGGCGATAACAGCGATGCTGGCCTTGGCAGGGGCTCTGACGTGGTGGGGCCTCTTTTATCGGCCGGGTGGGCCCTCGTCCGGCGTCCTTGAGCCTGTCCCCACTCATGCCCCTGCTGCCACCCCATCTCCGGTCGGGCAGCAGGTAGTCGCCCCATCTCCCACGCCAATCCCTGTCACCCCATCGCCCCAGCCTACCTTCGTCGCTCCCTCCCCCACCCCTTCACCTTCAGAGGTAGTGACCAACGTGCTCATCTTATACACCACCTGCGAGGGCGACGGGGCGTGTGGCCTCATGGCCAGCGGCAAGAAGGTGCATGCGGGGGCGGCGGCATGCAACCCCCTCCTCATGCCCTTCGGCACCCGGTTCCGCATCCACGGCTGGCCCCAGGAGCTGGTGTGCGAGGACATACACCCTTACCTCAGCGGGTGGTATGTGGTGGTCTGGTTCCAGACAGAGGCAGAGGGGAGCGCCTTCCGCCGTCAAGTGGGGCGCCAAGCCACCATCGAAATCATTTACCGCCCCCGGGCTCCTTGACATGAGGCCACGCCAAGCCGATAAAATTGGGCTACCATAGTCATCGCTTATCGATCCCTTTAGCAAGGAGGGTCAGCCGTGGACTGGCGAAGCATGGTAGGCCGTAAGCTGGTGAGCCCTGAAGAGGCTGTCAAGGACATCAACAGCGGTGATACGGTGGTAGCCTCCCCCTTCACCTGTACCCCCTTCACCCTTTGTCAGGCCCTCTACCAAAGGCGAGGGGAGCTACACAACGTGCGCATAGACCACCCCGCGGGCCTCTTCCCCTGGATCCAGGAGGAGGGGGACCGGGAGGCCTTCGAGGTGCACGACCTTTACGCCACCCCTGCCAACCGCCAACAGGTCAGGAAGGGGCTGGTGGAATACCTCATCTTTGGCGCCTGGCGTTCCTACGAGGTGCCCCCGGGGTTCACTGAAGAGCCCGATTGGTTCCTGGTGCCCGTCTCGCCGCCCGACCGCCATGGCTACTGCAGCTTTGGCCCCGGCGTATGGCTCTCCAAGAGCTGGAGCAAGAAAGCTAAGAAGGTCATCGCCGAAGTGCACGAGGAGTTCATCCGCACAGGCGGTGAGAACTATATCCACATCTCGGAGATCGACCTCTTCTGCGAGGCCCGCCAACAGACAGGCACCCTGCCCCTGCCCCCTCGCACGGAGGAAGAGGTGGCGGCCACAGAGGTCATCTGCACCCTGGTGGCCCAGGAGCTCATCCGGGACAGGGACACCGTCCAAATCGGCATAGGCACGGTGTCCTCTGCCCTAGCCCTCTACCTCCACGGAAAGCACGACCTGGGCATCCAGACGGAGATCATCACCGGTGGTGTGGCCCAACTGGTGGAGGAGGGGGTGGTGACGGGCCGCTATAAGACCCTCCATCAGGGGAAGGTGGTGGGAAGCGCCCTGGTAGCCCTGCCACCTGAGGAGATGGCCATGATCCATGAAAACCCCGTCTTCGAGCTATACGACTTCGGCTACACCGATGACATACGTATGCTCACCCGGTTCGAGAACTTCGTGGCCGTCAACAATGCCCTTATGGTGGACCTCACAGGGCAAGTGGCCTCCGAGGGCATTGGGCCTCAGATCTGGACGGGGACAGCCGGCCAGCTGGCCTTCATGATCGCTGGCCGCTACTCTCCTGGCGGCCGCTCAATCAGCGTCCTCCCTTCCAGCCACATGATCGATGGCCAAAGGCGGAGTCGCATCGTCCCCGTGCTCCCAGAGGGGACGGCCGTGACCGTGCCCCGCACGCTGGTGGACTACGTGGTCACCGAGCAAGGCATCGCCACCCTGAGGGGCAAGACCTTGCGGGAGCGCATAGGCGAGCTCATCGCTGTAGCCCACCCGGACTTCCGGGGCGAGCTGAAGAGGGAGGCCCAGCGCATCTACGGCATCACCATCTAGGCCCATGGCCACCTGGCTGTCGGACGTGCGCGTCCTGGAGGCCGGGCAGGGGCTAGCCTTGGCCTATGCTGGCCACCTTCTGGCCCGTCTGGGGGCAGAGGTGTGGAAGCTGGAGCCAGCGGGGGGCGACCCCCTGCGCCTTGTGGGCCCCTTCCCCGGCGATGTACCTCACAAGGAAAAGAGCGCCTACCACCTCTTCTACAACGGCGGCAAGAAAAGCGTGATGGAGGGGCCAGGGGTTGCCCGCCGCCTAGCCGCCGCTTGTCATATTATCCTGGCGGACAGGGAGTGGGCACGTAGGTTAGGGGTCCGTCGCTGGGCGCGCCGCGGCCACGTTGTGGTGGTGGTGACCCCCTTTGGCCTTACAGGCCCATATAAGGAGCTGCCGGCCACCGATCTGACCCTTCAAGCCCTTATGGGGCTTTCGTATATCTCAGGGGAGCCCTATCGCCCGCCTCTGCGGGTGGGTCTCCCCATCCCGGAGCTGGCAGCAGGACAGCTGGCGGCGGGGGCTGCCTTGGCCGCCCTTTGGCGCCGTTACCAGGAGGATTGTGGCGCCCTCGTGGACCTCTCCATATGGGAAGCGGCCCTTACCACCATGGAGCACGCCCCCATGATCTGGTCCTACCGTAAAGTGGTCTGGCAGCGGCGAGGCAATCTGGGGGGAGTGGCCGGATGGGGCATCTACCCCTGCCGCGACGGCTACGTGGGAGTTATCACTGGTCTGGCCCAGGCCTACCAGGAGTTCCTAAGATGGGTAGGCCCACCCCTGGACGACCCTAAATTCCAGAGCATGTCTGCCCGCACTCGCTACGCCGATGAGATGCACGCCGCCATCCTGAGCTGGCTGGCCGACAAGGGACGAGAGGAGGTGGTGGAGGAGGCCCAGCGCCGCGGCCTGCCTTTTGGCTATCTGCACCGGGTGGACGACCTACTGCAATCCCGTCAGCTGCGGGCCCGTCGCTTCTTCTGGAAGGTGCGTCATCCCCAGGCCGGGGAGCTCACCCTCCCCTACGCCCCCTTCCGTGCCGAAGGTGTGGAGTGGCGTCCCTGTTTAGCCCCCTCCCTTGGGCGTCACAGTAAGCAGGCCCGCACGCTAATGCCCCTCCCCACTGGTCTTCCCCCACACCCTTCCCCGCCCCTGAAGGGGATAAGGGTGCTAGAGATGGCAGTGGTGTGGGCTGGGCCACTGTGCGGCCGTCTTCTCGCGGAGGCGGGGGCAGAGGTGATAAAGCTGGAGACGGCCCGTCGCCCAGACCTCATGCGGGGCCCCGCCCGCCCCTCCCACCCGGCCGAAGGGGTGTACCCTAACGGCCAGCCAGGGGAGGAGCCCTGGAACCGACACGCCTATTTCAACGACCGCAACCGGGGTAAATGGGGAGTCTGCCTGAACCTGGACCACCCGCGGGGACGCGAGTTGGCCCAAGAACTAGCCGCCCGCTGCGATATCATCATCGAGAACTTGTCGCCAGGGGCCCTGGCCCCCTTCGGCCTGGACTACTCAGCAGTGAGGAGGAGGCGCCCCGACATCATCTATCTCTCCATGCCCACCCAAGGCCTCACCGGCCCCGAGCGACATTACGTGGGCTATGGCGCCACCAACGACCTTACTAGCGGGCTCATAAGCCTCACCGGATACGAGGACGGCACACCGCAAAACGCAGGCATCAACGTGTCCGACCCCCTGGCCGCCTTCCATGGGTTTGTTGCCGTATTAGCTGCCCTCCATTATCGTCGGCGCACAGGCCGCGGCATCCATATCGACCTCTCGCAGCGGGAGTCCACCACCTATTTCATGGCCCCTTATATTTTGGACTACGTGTGGAATGGACGTGTGCAGGGGCCCATGGGCAACCACCACCCCATATGGGCCCCCCATGGCATCTACCCCTGCCAAGGGGAGGACCGCTGGGTAGCCATCGCCGTGCGCACCGACGAGGAGTGGCAGGCCCTCTGTAAGCTGGCAGGGGAGCCCCTACTCCATATGGCCTCCCTGACGACGGAGGAACGCCTGGCACGCCAGGATGAGCTGGATCGTGTGCTAGCCCAGTGGACCTCTCAGCAGGAGCAGGATGATGTGTGGAGGAACCTCATCCGGGTGGGGGTGCCAGCTGCCCCCGTCTACGATGCCCCCGGCCTTTTCTCAGACCCCCACCTGCGGGCCCGCCGCTTTTGGCGGGCCGTGCCTCACCCTCAAGCGGGCCGTCGCCTATACCCCGGCTCCCCTTGGCGGTTGGACGGGACCCCCACCCCCCAGACCCCAGCGCCCACGTTGGGCCAGCACAATCGGCTTGTCCTCTCCCGTCTCCTCGGGCTGGGGGAGGAGGAATTAGAGGCCCTGGAGCGGGACGGGATTTTAGCGTACAAGCCCATGGGGGCCTAGGGCTTCCCACGCCCCTATAATGAGTGCTAGCATTCGTTATGCCATCCATGTTGCCGCGGCATCCCCCTTCTTGGCAGGCGCACCTGGGCCCGCATTTCTTTTGGAAGATGATGGCGGCCGCCACCCTGGTGCTAGCAGCCTGCGAGCAGAAAGCCCCTATCCTAATAGAGCCAGTGACCCCCACCATAATGCCGTCCCCATCACCCTTGGTCAGGGACGCCTGCCAGGACCGTCAGGAGGCCCTTGCCCATGCGCGTCCAGCTACTGTCGCCGTGGTGACGTCCACGGCCACGGGTACTGCAGCCATCATCGACCCTCGTGGCAGGGCCGTGACGGCCGCCGACCTAGTGCGGGAAGACGAGGTGGTAGCCCTTGTCCTACCCTCGGGAGATACGGTGGCGGCCAGAGTGGCTGGCCAGGCAACCGAGGTGGGGCTGGCCCTATTGATGGTGGAACCCGTGGGCCCCTTTCCTTCCTTGACATGGGCCCCAGCGGACCCCCAGGAGGGGGAGGGGGTGATAGTGCTGGGATATGGGCGGGGCCCGCAAGACACCCTCACTGCTCATGACGCCTCCATCTTCCGATACCTGGAGATGGGAGGCGTGCGTTATGTCCAGTTGGCCCAGGAGCTGGCCTCGGGGTTTGCTGGTGCCCCCGTGGTGGACCTGTGTGGTCGTCTGGTGGGCATCGCCGTGGCCCGGGTGCGTGACGTGCCTGGCCTGGCCTTAGCTGTGGCCGCCTCATCGGCACGCCCAGCTTTGGCGGCCATCTCTCCCGTCACGCCACCCCAGCGGCGAGCGGTGGCAACTTTATTGGCCCTGGCGCGCGCCCGCGTCCGCCTGGAGGGCTTCATTCCCACTAACCTGGAAGCGCACGTGGAGACCGAGGGGGGCCTTTTCCTGGCGGTGCACTCCTATTGTCCATCCCACTTTTACTGCCAGAAGGTCCACTTCTTCCTGAACGACTCCTACCTGGGCACCGACACCTTACGCCCCTCCCGCGCTATAGTGGCCGTGGAGGCCGAGCCCCAGAGGCGACAGATCGTCGTCACTTATGCCAACTATGCCCCCGGCGACCGGGACGATGCGCCCTCCCTCCCGCCGGTGCGCATCCCCTACTGGTGGGACGGACAGCGCCTGCGCGCTGGTGGTGTCCCCCCTGGTCACTAGGCCATAATGACGGCAAGGAGGCGCTTTTGGCCAGGGCGTATTTGCAGCGTGCGCGGGAGGAGACGGTAGGAAGCTATCTGCTGCCCATCTGCACGGCCATGGCCATCTCCTTGACCGCAGGCTTCGCCCTTGGGACAACCGTAGCCTTCGCTCGCGCAGTGGGATGGGGAGCCGGGGGAAGGCTGGGGGCCCTCGTCCAGGCCCATGGACACGCCCAGCTCATGGGCTGGGCAGGTCTATTCATCCTGGGCATGGCGTATAGGCTGGTGCCTAGGTTTACGGCGTCCTCCCCTGTTGCTCCTCTCCCTTTCTTCGCCTCCTTTTTGGCCCTGGGCACCGGAGTGATGGTGCGGGTGATAGGCCAACCCCTAGCCACAGGGGAGGTGGGGAAGGGCCTGCTACTGGCGTCGGGAGGGCTGGAGGCCACGGGGGCAGCCATATTCGCCTATCAGGTGGGGCGACGCCTCTGGCGCCGCCCTGGAGCCCCCTTCACCCCCCACCTGGCATCTATGGCCTGGTGGCTGCTGATGGCCAAGGCCTTGGCCCTGGCCTGGGCCTTCGCCGTGCCAGGGATGGGGCCCGCCATGTACCCCTTCGGCCGGAACCAGGCCCTAGTCACCATGGAGATGGTGGGCTTCGTCCTATGCGCCGTGATAGGAGTCTCGTTGCGCACTGTGTTCATCTTCTTCGGGAGGCAACTGTTGCAAGGCCCCACGTTGTGGGCCATATGGGCTCCCCTTCAGGCCGGCCTTTTCCTCTACCTGGCTGTCGCCCTCTGGAGGGACGCTCACCCCGACGCCACTGCTTTGGAGCTGGAAGCGACAGCACACATGCTCATGGGCCTGGGCCTCGCCTCCCCCGCGCTCTTGAGCGCCTTCTGGCGCCCGCCTCTGCGCCTGCGGGCCCTATCGCGTGAGCCAGGCAGGCTGGTGCAGATGGCTATGGGCTGGCTCGCCCTGGGGGGTGATGGTGACGACCATGGGGGCCCTTTCCCTGGCCCACATCGCTCCCTTAGAGCTGCCACGGCTGGACGCCATCCGCCACGTGCTAGGGACGGGCACCATCACCACCATGATCCTAGGGATGGCCTACCTGGTGCTGCCCCCCTTCGCCCTGGCGCGTCAGAGAGGCCTTGGCTACCGTTGGGCAGTAAGGGTCGCCTTGGTAGCCTTGCCCTCGGCCACCGCGCTGAGAGCCTTGGGGTCCTGGATGAGGGGGAAGTGGGGTGTGGCCGATCACCTCGCTGGCTGGGGAGGGGCCCTGGCCTGGACGGCGGTGGCCACCTTCGCCATCGCCCTGGCCCAGGCCATGTTGCAGCGCGATCAGGAGGGGGGATCGTAGATGCAAGTGGGGTCCTCAGCAAAGGGGTCGCCAGTGAGGGCGTAGGCGCGGGCGCGGGAGCCCCCGCATACTTCTCGATAAGGGCACCGCCCACACCGCCCCTTGAGCATAGTGGGGTCGCGGAGATGGCGCATGAGAGGGGCGTTACGGTACAGCTCCACGATCGATTCCCGCCGCACGTTGCCCACCGCCAGGGGCAAGAACCCAGAGGGATACACCTCTCCCACGTGGGAGATGAAAAGGAACCCCTTGCCATCGTTGACCCCTACGCTGGGGCGGTGGAGGCCGTCCTGAAAGCGGTACCCTGCTCCAGCCACCGTGGCTAGCCCCTTCCCCCCTCCGCGCTGGATCACCACCCGGCGATAGGCGGGGGCAGCGGTCACCTTCACGTCATATGGGGCGGCCTGCGCCAGCTCGTAGATGCGATGGAAGGCTTCCTCATGTTGGTAGGGCGAGAGCATGTCCTCCAGCAGGGCACGCCCCGTGGGCACCAGGAAGAAGATGCTCCACTGCACAGCCTCCAACTTTGCCACCATCTCGCCCATAGCCTCCAGTAGGTGGAAGTTGAGGCGGGTGAGGGTGGTGTTCACCTGCAGGGGTAGGCCCTGCTGGCGGGCCTCCAAAGCGATGTGCATCGCGGTACGAAATGAGCCGCGCATCCCCCGGAAGGCGTCGTGCACCTCTGGCGTTGGGCCATCGATGCTGATGGCGATGCGCTGCACCCCCGCTTGACGAGCGCAGGCCAGTGCCCGGGCCGTTACCCGGCCGGTGGTGGTGGGGGTGAGGGCTACCCGCAGCCCACGACAGGAGGCATAGGCCAAGATATCGAACAGGTCTGGGCGCATCATGGGGTCGCCACCGGTGACCACCAGTATGGGGTCGCCAAACCCCTTTATTTGGTCCACCAAGTGGAAGGCCTCCTGAGTGGTCAGCTCCAATGGGTGCCGCCGAGGTTGGGCCTCGGCCCGACAGTGACGGCATCTATAGGGGCAGGCCCGCGTCACCTCCCAGGCGATGGTAAAGGGGCTTTGGTGAAGGTCTGCCTGGGCCAACATGGCATCATGGGCGTCCCTCTCCTGGCGGGCCTGAGGTGAGAGGGCCATCATGCCACCTCCTGCACAGGCACGGGCCAGCGCCGCGCCTCTTCCCAAGCCTCCTGCCCCGAAAGCCCGATCTCCCAGTCCGTGAGATAGCAGGCTGGGTCGGGGGCCAGGAAGTGGCCAAAATAGCTCTCGGCGCGAGCGCGCAGGTTGCCGTTGCAGATGGGCAAGAACCGGCAATGACGGCACCTGCCCTCGATGGGCCGCGGGCGCTGCCTTAACACCTTCAGCAGGGGATGCCTATCGTCGTTCCAGATGCTGCTGAAGGGCCGCTCCCACACATTGCCTAGGGGCCGGTGCCAGGAGAACTGGTCGATACACACGTGGCCCAGGGGGTCGATGGAGGCCACAGCTACCCCCGATTGGTTGCCCCCGTTCCACAGCAGGAGGCGATGGACCTCTTCTGCCCGCTCCGGGTGCCGGGCCTGCACCCACATGAGCAGGTAGGCGTTATCGGCGTGGTTGTCTACCGTCAACACCTCCACTGGGGAGGAGCGGGCGGCCCACGCTTCCGCCCTTCGGAAGATGTAATCTACCACCTGCCGAGCCTCCCAAGGCGAGAGGTCTAAGTATCGAATCTTCTCCCCCCGCCCGGCGTAGGCCAGGTGGTAGACGCACAGGCGGTCTATCCCCTCCGCCTCGGCCAGGTCGAAGATGTGGGGCAGCTGGTCCACGTTCTTGCGGTGGACGGTGAAGCGGATACCCACCCGCAGGCCCAGGCGGCGGCAGAGAAAGAGCCCCTGCAGGGCCTGACGAAAGGCCCCCCGCTGCCCGCGCACGCGGTCGTGCACCGCCTCCAGGCCGTCCAAGCTAACCCCCACGTAGCTGAATCCGGCGTCGGCGATGCGGCGAGCCATCGCAGCGTCGACGAGGGTCCCGTTGGTGGACAGTACGGTGCGCAGGCCTCGCCGTCGCGCATATGCCGCCAGATGGAAGATGTCAGGTCGCATAAGGGGCTCGCCGCCAGAGAAGAGGACCACCGGCACCCCCATGTCCGCCAGGTCATCAAGGAGCCTCTCTCCCTCTACAGTGGTTAACTCCCCCGGCAGGGGGCGCGTGCGGGCATTGGCATAGCAGTGCATGCAATGGAGGTTACACTGGGCGGTAAGGTTCCATACCACCACAGGGCGCTTCTCGGGGGCGAAGTGCAACAGGTGCGGAGGCCGGGCCTCCCCATAGCGCAGCACGTCACCCGGCCTCACCTCACCCCCCAGAAGCCTGGTAACCGAGAGCACACCCCCCTCCCCTTCCCCCTGGCGCTAGCTATTATAACTCCCTCAAGTGGGCCAGCTTATCAGGTAGAGGATGGGGTAGAAGAACACCCATACCACGTCCACAAAGTGCCAGTACTTGATGCTCGCCTCCACTGGCCACATCTGCTCCCAGGTGGGCCGCATCTTAGGGTGTTCGCATGAGCGCCAAGGCCAGATGCGGCGGCATGTGCACCCCTCGGGTATGAACCGCCCCCTCAGGGCGTGATACATGATGATGAGAAAGATGAAGATGCCCGAAGCCACATGGGAAGAGTGAATGCCTGTCATGGCGAAGAAGGCCGTCCCGAAGGGCTCCGAGGGCGTGAACTCGGCGGTGGACCACTCCACACCTACACCGCCCAGGAAGGCGAGGCCCAAGACCATAGTCATGGCCAGGTTGCGCAGGAAGGCCGGGCCATCGCCCCGGGCACAGGCCACCTCCGCCCGGTAGGCGAAGACGGAGCTGGTGAGGAGGACCGAAGTTATGGCCAGCCCCAGCGCCTGGTTGAGGTGGGGGTGCTCCAGCCCCGCCAGGAAGAAGCGGCTGGACGCCACCGACCCAAACAGAAAGGCCTCTGAGAGGAAGAACAGCCACAGGCCCCATTGGTATATGCGGCGCTTAGTGGCCAAAGGTATGGCATAGGGAACAGCCGCCTCGGCCATCACTCGTCCTCCCGCCACAGCCTATAGACGTGCTGGAAGAAGTAGATGATGCTCGCTGCCTCCAGGATGTTTATGACTAGCATGATGGGCAGGTTGGCCTCCAGGACCTGGGCCAGGACGTACTCCACCGCCGTCTGAACGCCTAACCACGCCACCATAAACCAAGTCACCTGCTCAGGGGTGGCAAGGCCTAGCAAGAGGCGTCTTGGGCGCTCCTCCTGCATAGCTCACACCTCCTTCCCACAGTCGCCGCCGGAAGGGGCCAGGACGACGTGGGGCCCAGCCCCCGGCACGCCATACTCATAGGGCTCCCCCACCACCACCGGCGGGGCAGGGAAGTTCTCCTCTGGCGGTGGTGAGGGCACCTGCCACTCCAGGGTGCGCGCTCGCCAGGGGTTGGCCTCCGCCACCTTGCCCCGCACCCATGACCACACCATGTTTCCCACGAAGATCAGGAAGCCCGCCCCCATGACGAAGGCAGCGATGCTTGCAAACACGTTCACCCCTTCCAGGGCTGGGTCGTAAATGGCGATGCGCCGGTTCATGCCGTGAAGGCCTGCCCAGAACATGGGCAGAAAGGTGAGGTTGAAGCCCAAAAAGGTGAGCCAGAAGTGGAGCTTGCCCAGCCCCTGGTGGTACATGCGCCCTGTGATCTTGGGGAACCAGTAGTAGATGGCAGCCAGGAGGGCGAATATCTCGCCACCGATGATGGTGTAATGAAAGTGGGCCACTACGAAGTAGGTGTCCGATAGTTGGATGTCGCTGGGCACATCGGCCAGATATATGCCCGTGATGCCCCCGATGAGGAAGTTGAACAGCGCCCCTAAGGCGAACAGCATGGGGGGCGTCAGCCACAGCCTCCCCATCCATATGGTCCCCAGGGCCGACAGGAACACCAGCCCCGTGGGAATGGAGATGGCCTCTGTCGTCACCAAAAAGGCCCCTAGGAAGGCCACTTCGCTGGTGGTGACGAACATATGGTGGGCCCACACGATGCCGCTTATGGCCACGATGGTCAAAAACCCCGCCACCGCCCACCGATAGGCGAAGAGGGGCTTGCGGGAGAAGTGGGTCAGCACCTCTAGCAGTATCCCAAACCCCGGCAGGATGAAGATGTATACCGCGGGATGCGAGTAGAACCAGAACACATGCTGATACAGCAAGGGGTCACCGGGGTTGAAGAAATTGGTCCCCGCCAGACGGTCCACCGCCTCCATGAGCATGGCGGCGGCGAAGGCCTGGGTGAAGATAAGGGCAATAATGGAAGCAGAGAATATGGACCAGACGAATATCGGCAGCCTTCCCCACGTCATCCCTGGCGCCCGCAAAAAGCTTATGGTCACCAGGAAGTTAAGACCGCCCAAGATGGAGGAGAGGCCGAAGGTAATGATGGCTAGGTTGAAGAAGAGCTGGCCAGCAGCGTTGCGCACCGCTAATGGTGGGTAGGCCGTCCATCCCGTGTCCCAGCCCCCCACCGCTTGGGCCGTCAGTAAAAGGACAGCCACAGGAGGGATAAGCCAATAAGTGAGGGCATTGAGGCGGGGGAAGGCCATGTCCCGCGCCCCGATCATGAGGGGCACCAGGAAGTTGCCGAATCCACCGATGATGACTGCCACCGCCACGGCGATCATCAAGATGCCGTGCAGGCTCATCACCTGGTTGTAGACGCCACCGTTGAACAACGCCCCCTGGGAGTCCATGAGGTGATAGCGCATAAGCATGGCCAAAAGGCCAGCGATGAGGAACACCGCCACAAAGGTCACCAGGTACTGGACGCCAATGACCTTATGGTCGGTGGTGAAGGCGAAGTAGCGCATCCAGCCGTGGGGATTGGGCTGGGTGGGGAGGCCCAGCCACTCCTTGACCCACCGCTCCCACATGCCCACCCCCAGCAGCCAGCCCAATAGCCCCAACACGTAGCCCACAGCGAAGTTATGCTCCAGCCACCAAGGGGAGGAGCCGGCAGCCGTGCGGAAGAGGGCAGCCAGCCCCACCCCTAGGCCGAACCCGATGAGCCCCCAAAGGACGCCACGGCGCACATAGTAGAAGCCTTGCCACAGCCCTATGCGCTCGGCATGCTCAGCCGTCGTCATAGCCCTCCTCCTACTTGCGCTGTCCCGCCACCCAGCGTTCGAACTCCTTTGGCTCCACCACTCGCACAGGGATGACCATCCAGGCGTGGGCCTGGCCGCAGAGCTCTGCGCATTGCAGCCGCAACAGGCTGTTCTCCTCGTATGAGCTCACCTCCGTGGGGGTGAAGGTAACGTGGTTGACCACGCCAGGTATGGCGTCTATCTTCAGCATGAAGGCGGGGACCCAGAAGGAGTGCAGCACATCGCGGGAGGTCACCTCTAGCATCACCTGCTGCCCCACCGGTAGGACTAGCTCGCGGGCATTCTTCACCCCTTGGTCGGGGTAGTGGACGAGCCACGTCCACTGCAGCCCCTCCACCTGCACCAGCAAGGCGCCGCCAGCCCTGGCGCTCGCTTGCCCGCCAGATCCGTGTTGATGCGCCGATGACGTCACCTCAATGGTGCCCAAAAGTCCAGGGAAGACCATGATGGTAAACGCCAGACCAGATGTGACCGCCAACCATACCCACGGCACTATGTGCGAGCGCACAGGCGTCCCGTCGGCCTCTGGTCCGGGCGCACGAAAGCGGAGGATGCTATAAATAAGTGCTGCTATCACAAAGGTCAGGACAGGGATGGCAAAATAGGTGAGGATGCGTACGGCATCCTTGATATGTTCCCCCTTGTCGGACAGGGGAACTGGCTGGAAATCGAAGGCGAAGGCTAGCACCTCCCCTAACACCGTCAACACCAGCCACAGCGCTGCCACTACCAGCACATCTCGGCGCAACCTAAGCCCTCCTTGCAGCAGAGAATGTGCCCTTAATCACAAGGCTTTCGACATCACAATAGTCGTCAGCCGGCTCCTGGTCAGTCAGGCAAAGCCCCCAAGTGCCGTAAGGTTTTGGCCGACAAAAGGGGTGGTTAAGGGATGGTAAAATGGCAAAGGAATGGAGGATGGTACCCGACAAAGGGAGGTAGGCATCCGTAAGTCGCCGCCCCCGCGGATAGGCGTCCTAGCTGCTTTGGCAGAGGGCCCGGCCACGGCGGAGGAGCTAGCGGCGCGGCTGGGAAGCTCTCCCAGAGCCATGCAGCGCCACCTAAGGGCGCTGGAGGAGCTGGGGCTGGTGGCCCAAGGAGGGGATGGCATTTACAATTTGCTGCATGGCGCTCCCCATCTCCCGGCGCCGCCGGCGGAGTGCCTCAGGTGTGGCAACTCCAGCTATGTGCTAGGGCTTCTGGAGGAGATGGGCCGACTCCTCTGGGAGGCACGGAAGCAACAGGAGCGATTGCGCCACCTATCGGCCCTTATCCTTCAGGCCCAGGAGGAGGAACGCAAGAGGGTAGCTCGCGAGCTCCACGATGATACGGCCCAGATCCTCACTGCCCTGCTGGTGCGCCTGAATCTGCTAAAGGATGAGGTGGATCCCTCCCTTGCCTCCCATTTGGCCGAGCTGCGGGAACTGGTCTCCGCCGCCCTGGAGGGAGTGCGCCGCATTGCCCAGGCCCTGCGCCCCAGCGCCCTCGACCACCTGGGCCTGACATCCGCCCTCGGTGCCCACGTAGCGGAGTTCTCGCAGCGTTGGGGGCTGCCCGTCCATCTTCACCTTGGGGAGTTGCCCAGCCTGCCGCCGGAGGTGGAGCTGGCCCTATACCGCGTGGCCCAAGAGGCCCTCTCCAACGTGGCCAAGCACGCTAATGCCAGCGAGGCATGGCTCGTCCTGCGATATCGCGGTGCGCGCGTGATCCTAGAGGTGAAGGACAATGGGCGCGGCTTCTCCCTGCCCGAAGTACTGGGCGATGGTCAAAGGGGTTTGGGCATCATGGGCATGGAGGAGCGTCTAGCTTTGGTGGGGGGCCGCCTCCGCGTCCGTTCGCGCCCCGGGCGAGGCACCATCGTGCGCGCTGAGGTGCCGATTAATACCAGAGGGTAAACGGACATGGGGAAGATAACCATACTGCTGGCCGACGACCATACCGTGGTGCGGGCAGGCATCAAGGCCCTCCTCTCCCGGGAGCCTGATATGGAGGTGGTGGGGGAGGCCTCCACTGGCCGGGAAGCTGTGGAGATGGTCCGCCAGCTGCGACCACAAGTGGCAGTGCTGGACATCTCCATGCCAGAGATGGACGGCCTGGAGGCCACCAAAGCCATCCGCAGCCTGGGCGTCCCCACTCAGGTGGTGATCCTTACGGTCCATGCCCAAGATGAGTACCTCCTGAGGGCCCTACAGGTGGGCGCGTGTGGCTACGTGGTCAAGAGCGCCACCGATACCGACCTGGTGGAGGCCGTGCGGCTAGCTGCACGGGGTGAGGTCTTCCTCTATCCTTCCGCTGTGCGCCGCCTCCTGAGGGAGTACCTGGCGGGAGGCAAGACCCACCGCGACCCCCTGGACGCCCTCACCTCCCGTGAGGTGCAAGTCTTACGGCTGACGGCGGCAGGATACACCAATCAGGAGATAGCTCAGCAATTGGGCATCAGCTCCAAGACAGTGGACACATATCGGCAAAGGCTTATGGAGAAGCTGGGCCTTCGCCGCCGGGCAGAGTTGGTCCAGTTCGCCCTCCGCCGTGGCCTCCTGAAAGAGAATTAGGGGAAAGCTGGACGCAGAATCAGGTTTCGCCCGACAGACGCGGCGCTATAGCGACGTTATGCTGAAAGCGACAAGGGAATGGGGCTTGCGGCCGCCCCGAGAGAATGGCCCGCCCTCCGGTCGCAGGCCCCATCCCTTTTTTCATCCCCTTGACGCCAGGCCCTTCAGTTGGTAGGCTCGGCTGCGTCGTGCAAGCACCCAAGGTCCTAGTGGAGCGCCAGGGCCCCGTCCTGGTGGTTACCATCAACCGCCCTGAGGTGCGCAACTGTGTAGACGGGGAGGCGGCTGCCCTCCTGGAGGAGGCGGCCGAGGCGTTCCGCCGCGATCCCCAGCTGCGGTCCATGGTCCTCACAGGCGCCGGCGGTCACTTCTGCTCCGGTGCCGACCTCAAGGCCATCGATACCTTGGCATCCCGCCCAGGGGCCGACCGTAGCGGGCCCATGGGGCTCACCCGCATCACCGACGTAGGGAAGCCCACCATCGCCGCCATCAGCGGCTACTGCCTGGCAGGGGGCCTGGAGCTGGCCCTTTGGTGTGACTTCCGCATCGCCGACACCACCGCGCGCTTCGGCGTCACCAACCGCCGCTGGGGCGTCCCCCTGGTGGATGGGGGAACGCAGCGTCTGCCCCGGGTAGTGGGCCTGGGCAACGCCCTCTACCTCATCCTGTCGGGCGTCCTCATCGACGCCCAACGCGCCTACCAGATGGGGCTGGTACAGGAGCTGGTGCCTGCAGGCCAGGCCCTCTCCCGCGCCCTAGAGGTGGCCCAGCGCATGGCCGAGTACCCCCAGACGTCCATGCGCCTGGACCGGCTGGCTGCCGTATGGGGCTTCTCCCTCCCCCTGGAGCAGGGGCTGCAGCTGGAGGCCTATCTCCACCGCGAGTCCCTTCGTGATTCGGCCATGAGGGAATGGCTGGAGCGGTATGCCCGGGGGGAGAGGCCTCCCCCCCTGGAGCCACCGCCAACAGGTTGACAGTGCACAAGAGAGGCCCTATGGTAAGAAATGTCATGAAAGGCGAGGCCTTCCGCCGGCCACGACGATGGGCCCGAGGCCGGGCTGGCGGGGGGCCATAGTCGCTCCTTGGCATAGGTTTGGCTAGGGGCCCCACCGCCAATAGGTGGTGGGGCCCTGAACTTTGTGGGCAGCGGAGGTGTGAACATGTTTAGAGCCGCCATCCTCAACGTGACAGGGTACGCCGGGGCCGAGCTGGCCCGCATCCTGGCCCTCCACCCCCAGGTGCAGGTGGTGGCCGCCACCGGCCGCTCCGGCGCCGGCAAGGCCCTTAGCCAACTCTTCCCCCACCTGTCGCACCTGAGCCTTACCGTGGCTGAGCGGGTGGAAGAGAGGGTGGACATCCTCTTCTCAGCCCTCCCCCATGGGGCCAGCGCCCAGGCCCTCCTCCCTTACCTAGAATCTGGGGTGCGAGTCATCGACCTCTCGGCCGACTTCCGCCTGCGCGATCCCCAAGAGTACACCCGTTGGTATGGGATAGAGCACCCAGCGCCGGCCTTCTTACCCCTGGCGGCATATGGCCTCACCGAGCTCAATAGGGACCGCCTGCGGGGTGCCCGACTGGTAGCCAACCCCGGCTGCTATCCCACGGGGGCCATCCTGGCTTTGGCCCCCGCCCTGCGGGAGGGTATCGTGGAGCCAGACCTGGTGGTGGACGCCAAATCGGGCGTCTCGGGCGCTGGACGCACAGTGGATCTGCGCTACCATTTCTCAGAGGTCAACGAAAGCGTCAGCGCCTACGGCCTTGGGGGCCACCGCCACCTGCCGGAGATGGCCCAGGAGCTAGCATCTTTGACCACCGATGGGATGCGCCCTCGTCTTACCTTCGTCCCCCATCTGGTGCCCATGACCAGGGGCATCCTCACCACCTGTTATGCCCCCCTGCGCCCAGGCGCCCTCCCTCCCGGGGAGGCGGGGCGCAGGGCGCTCCGCGACCTCTATCAGAGCTTCTACGAGGGCGAGCCATTCGTCCGAATTAGCAGCGAGCCACCAGCTACCAAGCATACCCTGGGCTCCAACCTGTGCCTGATATACCCCACTATAGATGCCGAGGGGGAGCGCCTGGTGGTGGTTAGCGCCATAGACAACCTGGTCAAAGGAGCGGCGGGCCAGGCCATCCAGAACATGAACCTGATGCTAGGGCTGCCCGAGACCATGGGGCTAGAGGCCCTGGCCCTCTTCCCATAAGGAGGCGACCATGAGCGAGATCGTCAAGATCACAGAAGAAGGAAGCGTCACCACTCCCCAAGGGTTTCTGGCGGGAGGGATTCACGCCGGAATTCGCTACAACCCGACCAAGCCTGACCTTGGCCTCCTCTTTTCCGAGAGGCCTTGCGTGGCTGCTGCCGTCTACACCTCCAACCGTGTCAAGGCCGCCCCCCTCCTGGTGACTATGGAGCACCTGGCCGATGGGCGGGCGCAGGCGGTGGTGGCCAACTCCGGATGCGCCAACGCCGCCACCGGGGCCCAAGGCCTGGAGGACGCCCGCCAGATGGCCCGCCTGGCCGCCCAGCGTCTCAACCTGCGCCCCCAAGACGTGGTGGTGGCTTCCACAGGCGTCATCGGCACCTTCCTACCTATGGATAAGATCGCGGCCGCCATCGCCACCCTACCCCTCACCCGCCACGGGGGAAGGGACTTCGCCCTGGCCATCATGACCACCGACACCCGCCCCAAGTATGGAGCCTACCGGGTGGGCCCTTACCGCCTGGGGGCGGTGGCCAAGGGGGCGGGCATGATCCACCCCAACCTGGCCACCATGCTCTGCTTCATCACCACCGATGCCCCTGTGGCTCAGCCCTTCCTTCAGCATGCCCTTCGGGAGGCCGTGGACGTCTCATTCAACATGATCGATGTGGACTCCGATACCAGCACCAATGACATGGTGGTGGCCCTGGCCAACGGCGAGGGGAAAGCCATGGACGATGACCATCCTTTGGGCCCTGCCTTCCGCAGCGCCCTCTGCCTCCTATGCCAGGACATGGCCCGCGCCATGGTGATGGATGCCGAGGGAGCCAGCAAGGTCATCGAGATGGAGGTGGAGGGCGCTGCCTCCCCTCAAGACGCCCGCCGCGCCGCCCGCGAGGTGGTGCGCTCCCTTGGGGTCAAGACAGCCGTGAAGGGTGGCGATCCCAACTGGGGACGGGTGGTGGCCGCCCTGGGCAACTCCGGCTGCCAGCTAGACCTGGACTCCCTCACCCTATGGCTGGTAGACCCCCAGGGCGAGGATATCTGCGTCTTTTGCCGCGGGCGGCCCCAGCCCTTTGACGACACGCGCGCCCGCGCCCTCCTCTCGGCATCGCAAGTAAAGTGGCGGGCCCACCTGGGCCTGGGTGAGGCGAGGGCCGTGGCCTGGGGCTCCGACCTGACGGAGGATTACGTCCGCCTCAACAGCCTATACACCACATGAGGTGAGAGCCGTGGAGACAGTGGTCATCAAGCTGGGGGGCTCCACCCTGGGGGAGCATGACACCTCCCTGGACGACCTGGCCACCCTTTGGCGACAAGGCATACGCCCGGTGGTCATCCACGGGGGTGGAGCCATCATCTCCTCCTGGCTAGACCGCTTGGGCTGCCCTGTCCTCTTCCACGAAGGGCAGCGGGTCACCGACCCCCAGGCCCTGGAGGTGGTGGCAGCTGTCTTGTCCGGGCTGGTGAACAAGACATTAGTGGCCTCCTTACAAGGGCGGGACGTGCCCGCCCTGGGGCTTTCGGGGGCCGATGGCCCTCTATTGGGGGCCCGCATCGTCCGCCCCCAGCTGGGCCTGGTGGGGGAGGTGACCTGGGTCAACACTCCTCTCATCCGTCTCCTCCTGAAAGAGGGGTTCATGCCTGTGGTGGCGCCATTGGCCCTCGAGTGGGGAGATGAAGGCCCCACTGGCCGCATCCTCAACGTCAACGCTGACTTGGCGGCGGGGGCGGTGGCCGCCTCCCTCGCCGCTCCCTTGCTCCTCCTCACTGACGTTCCCGGCGTCATGGCTGGGGGGAAGACGCTGCCCCACCTCACGCCCCGCCGGGCCCGCGCCCTCATCGCCTCCGGCCAGGTCTCCGGGGGCATGGTGCCCAAGGTGGAGGCCGCCCTGCAGGCGGCGGCGGCCGGCGCCTGCGCCATCATCGCCGACGGAAGACGGGAGGGGACGATCCTCCAGTGCTTACAGGGGAAGACAATAGGGACACGCATAGGCTAAACTTATGACGATCCCAGGCCTGGAGGTAGACGATGTTTGAGAGCGCCTTAGTACCCCTAGACGGCTCTCCTCGCTCAGAGGCCATCCTCAAAACCCTCACGCCCCTGGCGGCCAAGATGGGCATGCAAGTCACCCTCCTCCATATCTTGGAGTCGCCAGTGGAGGCGACCGATGAAGAGGTGGCCAAGGGCGTGCAAGCCCAGCGGGAGCAGGCGGTGCCCGTCGTTACCGAGTATTTGGAGGAGCTGGCCCATCCCCTGAGGGATGCCGGGGTCACCACCCAGGTGAGGGTGGCCCACGGCCATCCCGCTGAGGTCATCGTCCAGCTAGCCCAAGAGGGGGGATACAGCCTCATAGCCATGTCCACGCGCGGCCGGGGCATCTTACCTGGCACGGTTATCGGCAGCGTGGCCAGCCGCGTCCTGCAGAGCTCCTCTATCCCCATGCTCATGGTGAAGCCGCGACGTCAGCGGGGCTTCTGGACGGCCCCTCAGCGGGTCAGCCGCATCGTGGTACCCCTGGACGGCTCGGAAGGGGCCGAAGTGGCCCTTCCCTATGCCGAGGAGCTGGCGCGGCGCCTTTCCATCCCCATCTCTCTTGTGCAGGTGCTGCCCATGGGGCTAGAGGTGCCCATAGGCACTAGCGCTGTGGTCCTCTGGGACCCTACTGCTGCCTATCACCGACGCCTGGATGTCCTGGCTAGCAGCTACCTGGCGGGCGTGGGCCATCGCCTGCTGGACCAAGGGCTGCAGGCCGACTGGGACGTGATGGGTGGGCCGGTGGTGCAGGCCATCGTCTCCTGGGCCGAGCGCAACGGGCCCAGCATGGTCGTTATGGCCAGCCGTAGCCGCCGCGGCCTTCTCAAGGTGGTAGGGGGTGTCACTGAAGCCGTGGTTCGGGAAACCCACCTCCCCGTGCTGGTGGTGCCCCCCAGAGCATAGCCATGAGCTACATCTTGGAACAGGAGAGGCGCTACTTCTTCCCGGTGGCCAAGCGCCTCCCCGTAGTCTTGGTGCGAGGCGAGGGCTGTTACGTATACGATGTGGAGGGGCGTTCCTACCTGGACCTAGTGGCAGGCATAGCTTGCGTTAGCCTGGGACACGGCCATCCAGCGTTGGTAGAGGCCATAAAGGAGCAGTGCCAGACCCTCATGCACGTCTCCAACCTCTTCTACACCGTTCCCCAGGTGGAGGTGGCCCAGCTCCTATGCCAGGCCACTGGCCTGAGCCGCATCTTCTTCTGCAATTCGGGGGCGGAGGCTGTGGAGGGATGCATCAAGCTGGCCCGCAAGTGGGGCAAAGAGCGAAAGGACGGGGCTTACGAGATCATAGTTGCCCAAGGGGCCTTCCACGGCCGTACCCTGGCCACCCTGGCTGCCGGCGGTGGCCCCTATGCCGACCCCTTCGCTCCCCTGCCTGAGGGGTTCGTGAGGGTGCCCTTTGGCGACGTGGAGGCCATCAAGCGGGCCACGGGGCGCCGCACCGCCGCTGTCCTGCTAGAGCCGATACAGGGAGAGAACGGAGTCATCGTCCCCCCGGACGATTATCTGCCGGCGGTGCGGGCTTGGTGCCAGGAGGCAGGCATACTTTTCATGCTGGACGAGGTGCAGACGGGCATGGGGCGTTGCGGTGCCCTCTTTGCTCATCAGCTCTATAACGCCCCGCCAGATGTGATGGCCGTAGCCAAGGGCCTGGGCGGTGGGTTCCCCATCGGCGCCTTCATGGCCCGCGAGGAGTGCGCCGTCCTGGGTCCCGGCGACCATGGCTCCACCTTTGGCGGCAACCCCCTGGCCTGCCGCGCTGCCTTAGCCGTCCTCCGCACCATGTTGGAGGAGGACATCCCCTCCCAAGTGGCCCAAAAGGGGGAGTTCCTGCGAGGCCTGCTGACGGAGCTGGCCCAGCGCCATCCGTTGGTGCGAGAGGTGCGGGGCAAAGGCCTGCTTTGGGCCGTGGAGCTCTCCCAAGACGTGGCCCAGGAACTGGTCCTGGCAGCCCTCCGCGAGGGGGTGCTGTTGAATGCCGTGCGCCCCCATGTGGTGCGTATCGCACCCCCGTTGGTCATCTCCCACCATCAGCTGGCTCAGGGGGTGGAGGTGCTCGAGCGGTGCATATCCCGCCTAGAGGAGGGATGAGGGATGGCAGAGAGGCTGGTGCTGGCCTACTCGGGGGGCCTGGACACCACCGTGGCCACCCGTTGGCTCACCGAGAGAGGGTATGAGGTGATAGCCCTTACGGTGGACGTGGGCCTAGACCGAGACCGCGAGGAGATACAGGCACGGGCCCTGGCCGCCGGCGCCGTCAAGTTCATCTGGCGCGACGCCCGTGACTCCTTCCTCAGGGACTACGCCTTCCGGGCCCTTATGGCTGGGGCCGTCTATCAAGGCCATTATCCCCTGGCCACCGCCCTCTCCCGCCCCCTTATCGCTAGGCTCCTGGTAGAGACGGCAAGACAAGAAGGAGCCACAGCCGTGGCCCATGGCTGCACTGGCAAGGGAAACGACCAGGTGCGTTTCGATGTCTCTGTGCAAGCCCTGGCCCCTGATCTTCGCATCGTGGCCCCAGTGCGGGAGTGGGACATGGACCGGGAGGAGGAGGTGCGGTACGCCCAGGAGCGGGGCCTCCCCATCCCCCTAGCGGGCAAGAGCCCATATTCGGTGGATGCCAATCTGTGGGGCCGTTCCATCGAGTGTGGGCCCCTGGAGGACCCATGGCAGGAGCCGCCGGAGGACGCCTTCCAGTGGACGGTCTCCCCTGAGGGGTGGCCCGACCGCCCCACCTATGTGGAGGTGACCTTCCACGAGGGGGTGCCAGTGGCCCTGGATGGCCACGAGCTGAGCCCCACGGAGCTGGTGCAGCGTCTCAACCGGTTAGGAGGAGAACATGGGGTGGGGCGTATCGACATGGTTGAGGACCGGCTAGTGGGCATTAAGACCCGTGAGGTATACGAGGCACCAGCAGCCGTTATCCTCCTCACCGCCCATGAGGCTCTGGAGCAGCTCACCCTCTCCCGTCAGCAGAGGCGGTTCAAAGCCCAGGTGGCCCAGGAGTACGCTGAGCTGGTCTACTACGGGCTTTGGTTCACCCGCCATCGCCAGGACCTGGACGCTTATGTCCGCTCTACGCAGCGTTATGTCTCAGGGACGGTGCGCATGAAGCTCTTCCGGGGGCAGGCGGTGGCCGTGGGACGACGCTCCCCCCACAGCCTCTACGACTTCTCCCTGGCCACCTATGAGGCCGGCGACCGCTTCGACCACCGGGCCTCGCCAGGGTTCATACACATCTGGGGCCTTCCGGCGCGCGTCCAGTCGCAAGCCCAGGGTTGGGAGGAATAGCCATGCCCATCGCCATTCTGTTCGACCTAGGAGACACCCTCTGGCACTTCCCTAATATGCCTCCGCCGCCGGTGATCCGCGCTGAGACTATCGACCGCGTCTCGCGTCTGGTGCGCCGCTGGGGCTACAAGATGGAGGGCCGGCGCTGGTTCCTGGCCCGCGACATCCGCATGGCCATAGAGGCAGCCACCGAAGAGGCCTTTCATGGGGACCTGCGGAGCCCTGACTATCCGGAGATATGCCGCCAGGTGGCTGCCACCCATGGTCTTGAGCTCACCAGGGAGCAAGCGGAGGCCTTATGGGACGCTTGGAACCTGGGGGGCAGGTTCCTGGGCCGCCAGCTCTATCCCGATGTCATCCCCACCCTAAGGGCCCTCAAGGAGCGTGGCTATCGCATGGGGGCAGTCACCAACCGGGGCTGGGCGGGGCCCCGCTTCTGGCAGGAGCTGGACGACCTGGGGATCCGTCCCTTCTTCGAGACGGTGGTGGTCTCCTGCTTAGTGGGCTACCTCAAGCCCCATCCCCGCATCTTCCAGCTAGCCCTGGAGGAGATGGGCCTTGAGCCCCAGGATGTGGCCTTCGTGGGCGACTCCCTGAGGGCAGACGTGGCCGGGGCCAAGGCCTTGGGTATGACGGCCATCTGGCGGCGCCCACCCAAGGGGGAGCCCGTGGAGGAGACCACCGACTACCCCGATGAGTCAGCTGAGGTCCCCCCCGATTACGTGATAGACACCATAAGCGAGCTCTTAGAGCTGCCGCTGCTGGCCAAAGACGTTTCTTAATTAGAGATGCGGGCAAAGCTGGCTGCGGCCTTGGCCTTCTGGCTCCTGGGGATAGCCATTTTCGCCCGGGTAGCAGAAGAGCATCCCGCGACGTTGCCGTCCGATGCCTTGTCCGGTCCTCTGGACACGGCCTTCGCCCTTCTTCCTAGCCCCCTGCCCAGCCTAACGCCTAGCGTCCCCTTGCCTGCCCCACCCCCGCCGAACCAGGTACCTCCACCGGTGGTCAGGGTGCCGGGGCAAGGCTCCATGGTGGCCCTCACCTTCGACGTGGAGGGGGGCGCCTGCGTGGCCCCCATCCTTGACGCCCTTGCCCTGCGTGGGGCCAAGGCCAGCTTTGCCGTGGTGGGGCGATGGGCCCAGGCCCATCCCCATCTTCTGCAGCGCATGGCCCGGGAGGGCCACGTCATCATGAACCACTCCTATTCGCACCCGGACTTTGTCCTTATTCCCACTGAACAGAGGCTTTGGGAGCTGGAGCAGACCGATGCCGTGGTGCGGTCTGCCACTGGCCTCTCTACCAAGCCCTTCTTCCGCCCTCCCTATGGCAGGTACGACGCCTCCGTGGCCGCCGACGCTGCCTCGGCCGGGTACCGTATCGTCATGTGGGACGTGGACCCCCAGGGATGGCGGGGCAAGAGCAAGGAGGAAGTGGTAGCCCTAACACTACACAACGTGCGGCCAGGCTCCATCGTGCTGCTGCACCCGGCCTCCTCCAGCGAGTGCGCAGCGGCGCCCGATATCATCGCAGCCCTGGCAGACGCTGGCTACACCTTGGTGACTCTCGCCCAGCTTCTGGGCCTTGCCCCTCCACCCCAGGCCCCTGCCCCGACGCTCCCTCCACCCCCTCCACCACCCCCTTCGCCTACTCCCTCCCCTCCTACGCCGACGCCTACCCCCACGCCTACGCCAACGCCCATACTCACACCTGTCCCCACCCCTTCGCCAACGCCTACCCTTCCGAACACGCCTGTGCCCTCGCCCTCCCCGTCCCCAAGCCCCACAGCGGGGCCCACGTCCACACCCGCTACCACGCCATCGCCCTAAGGCGGTGATCCCCTAGCTGCGATATAATGTTGGCCGGCATGCCTCAGCAGCCTTCGCAGCCCCAAAGCCCCACCGCCGCCGGGCTCGACCCCATGGCCCTGCGCTACTCCCTCTCCCATCCCCTCGACCGTCGTCTCTACCGGTACGACATCGCCTGCTCGATGGCCCATGCCCGGATGTTGGCCCATGTAGGCCTCATATCCCATGAGGAGGCCCAAGCGCTGGTCCAGGCTTTGGCGGAGATAAGGGAAGAAATAGAGGCGGGCGTCTTCCCCTTCCGCGACGAGCTGGAGGACATCCACATGAATATCGAGGCGCGGCTGTATGAGAAGGTGGGGGAGCTGGCTGGCAAGCTCCATACCGCCCGCTCCCGCAACGACCTCATCGCCACCGATTTAAGGCTTTTCGTTATGGACGCCTGCCGCGAGGCCATCTCGTCCTTGCAGGCCCTTCAGGCTGCCCTGGTGAACCTGGCCGAGGCCCATCTGGGGGTGATGATGCCCGGCTATACCCACCTGCAGCCCGCCCAGCCCCTCCTCCTCTCCCATCATCTAATGGCCTACTTTTGGATGCTGGAGAGGGATAGGGGGCGCCTATTGGACTGCCTCCATCGGGCCGACGAGCTCCCCCTAGGCTCGGGTGCCCTGGCGGGAGTTCCCTACCCCATCGACCGTGAGTTCCTGGCGCGAGAGCTGGGGTTCTCCCGCCTGGCCGCTAATTCAGTGGACGCCGTAGCCAGCCGCGATTTCGCTGTGGAGTTCGTAGCGGCCGCCGCCACCTGCCTTGTTCACCTTTCGCGCCTAGCGGAGGAGATAGTGCTTTGGGCTAGCCCCCAGTTCGGCTTCCTGGAGCTACCCTCCCAGTTCGCCACTGGGTCTTCCATTATGCCGCAGAAGCGGAATCCGGACATGGCCGAGCTGGCGCGGGCCAAGGCTGCCCGCATCACTGGCCATCTCTCGGCCCTTTTGGGGATCATCAAGGGCCTGCCCTTGGCCTACAACCGCGACCTGCAGGAGGACAAGGCGCCCACCTTTGAAGCGGCCGATGCCCTCATCTCCACCCTGCGCCTCTTCGCAGCCATGATCCCCCAGCTGCGCTTCCGTCCTGAGCGCCTACAGGAGGCAGCGGCCGACCCTTCCCTTCTGGCCACCGACCTGGCCGATTACTTGGTCAAGAAAGGCCTCCCCTTCCGTCGCGCCCACCAAGTGGTACGGGAGCTCTTCTCGTACCTGCAGCGGGAGGGGAGGGACTTTCGCCAGCTCTCGCTGGAGGAGCTGAGGCGCTTTTGCCCGCTGTTTGAGGAAGATGCCCTGGCGCTGGATGCGGCCGCCTCCGTGGCCGCCCGCCGCCACCCGGGGGGCACGGCCCCTGAGAGGGTGCGTGAGCAGATAGCCCAGGCCCGCCGCATCCTGGAGGAGAAGACGTGAGGCAGGTGAAGATCGCCCCTTCCATCCTCTCGGCCGACTTCGCCCGCTTGGGGGAGCAGGTGAAGGAGGCGGAGGCCGCCGGTGCCCACCGCATCCACATCGACGTCATGGACGGCCGGTTTGTCCCCGTCATCTCTATGGGCCTCCCCATCGTGGAGGCCGTGCGCCGCGTCACTTCCCTGCCCCTGGACATCCACCTGATGGTGGTGGAGCCCGAACGCCACATAGAGGCCTTCATGGAAGCGGGAGGGGATATCATCAACGTGCACGTGGAGGCCGCCACTCATCTACACCGCATCGTCCAGCAGGTGAAGGGCACGGGCCGGTTGGCCGGCGTCTGCCTCAACCCTGCTACCCCCTTAAGCGCCGTGGAGGCGATCCTCCCAGATGTGGACCAGGTGGTGGTGATGAGCGTGAACCCGGGGTACGCCGGCCAGCCCTTCATCCCCTCTGCCCTGGACAAGATGCGCCGCCTTCGCCGCCTGCTGGACGAGCTGGGCCTAGAGGTGGACATCGAGGTGGACGGCGGTGTATCGCCGGAGACGGCCCCGGCGTGTGTGGCAGCCGGGGCCACGGCCCTAGTGGCTGCCTCGGCCATCTTCAACGACCGGGCATCAGTGGCGGAGAACATGGCCCGCCTGCAGGCCGCCCTGGCCGAGATGCGTGCCTAGGCGCTACACTCGATGCGGGGGCAGTAGCAGGTGCAGTCCTCGCTGGCCCGGACCTCGTCCCACTCGTCCAGGAGCCGGCGCAGGCGCCCTCGCAGCTCCTCCAGCAACCTCAGCGCCGCCTCCACCTGCTCCAGGCGGCGCACCAGCAGGGAGCGGACATCATCGTCGCACCGACACCCCTGGGCCAGCAGCTGGCGGATCTGCCGCAGCGAAAGGCCCAGCTCCCGTGCCCGGCGCACGAAACGCAGGCGGCGCAGGTCTTCCTCGCCGTAGAGGCGGTAGCCGCCCTCGCTCCTGGGCGGGGCGGGCAGGAGGCCCAGGGCCTCGTAGAAGCGGACGGTGCGGGCGCTCACCCCTGCTCGTCGCGCCAGCTCGCCTATCACCATCGCTCCCATAGCCTCGTCCCCTCAGGGGCCAGCCCCATCTCTACGGTCTCGGGTCGGGCAGGTCTAACAGCGATCGGGCAGGCAGTCGGGACATCAGGGGTCGGCCGAGATGGGCCCCAGCTCGCCGCTGCGCACGGCCATCACCAGCCGCTCCCACTCCCTGGGCGTGAGACGCACCCGGTTCCCCTCCTCCCCGATGATCACCTGGTCTGGGTAGATGACCACCTCCGGGCAGGCGACGCAGTCGACGCAGTCAGGGCACTCAGGGCACAGGCTGTAGCGGACGACGGGCTCCATGTCCAGCACCTCCCTTCTTTGGCCTTGGGGCTGGCCCCCCGAGGCCAACCCTACACCTTCCAGCAACGGCAATGTCAATGGCTAGAGGGAGGCGGTCTTCTTGAGGAGGGCGCTCAGGCAGGAGGTGCAGATCTTCACCTTCTGGGGACGACCATCGATAAGCAGGGTTTTTCTCTGGACGTTGGCCTTGAAGAGGCGGGGGGTCTTGGGGGCACGACGCTCCCATCGCCCGGCGTACTGGTGCCGGATGTTGCGCCCCACGTGGGTGCCCTTGCCGCAGATCTGGCATCTGGCCATGGCCTTCCTGCCTTTACCGTCTCCTATGCCGCCGCTAGAATGGGCACAGAACATGATATCACCAGGTCGTGACCCAAGCAAGACAGACGAGGAGAAGGACGTTGCTCCGCTGATCGCCCTTTCCCCCGCCCAGCTCTACGCAGCCCTAAGGGCCGCCGCCTCGTGGCTTGAGGCCCACGCAGAAGCGATTAATGCCATCAACGTCTTCCCTGTCCCCGATGGGGACACGGGCACCAACATGAGCCTCACTCTCCGCTCCACCCTGCAAGAGGCAGCCAAGCTGGAGCCAGAAGCCCGACCCGTGACCCTTTCCCTCTTCATGGAGGCTCTGGCGCGGGGTGCCATCATGGGGGCCCGTGGCAACTCGGGGGTCATCCTATCCCAGCTGGTGCTGGGCCTAGCTAAGGCCTGTCAGGGGAAGGAGGCGCTGGACGCTTCCGCCCTGGCCCAAGCCCTGGAAGAAGGGACCCGCCTGGCCTGCCAAGCCATTGGTCAGCCCCGGGAGGGCACCATCATCACTGTGGCACGGGAGGCAGCCCAGGCCGCCCGCGCCCTGGTGGAGGCGGGGGAGAAAGACCTGACCACCGTCATGGCCAAGGTGGCGGAGGCTGCCCGAGAGGCGGTGGAGAGGACGCCACAGCTTCTGCCCGTCCTGGCGGAGGCAGGGGTGGTGGACGCCGGCGGCCAGGGCCTTTGGGTCATCTTGGAGGGGATGGCCAGGCACCTGCGGGGCGAACCGTTGGAGGCGCCAGCTGTGGGGGGCGCCCGCCTGCAACAGGAGTGGGTGGCCCACGCGCAGGAGCTCCACGCCGCCTCCCCTTCCCTCTATGGTTATTGCACCGAGTTCCTCCTACAGGGGGAAGGCCTTGACCCAATCCACCTCCGCTCCCGCCTCCAGGCCATGGGCGACTCGGTGGTGGTGGTAGGTGACGAGCGCATGTTGCGCGCCCACGTCCATACCGATGACCCTGGGGCCGCCATAAGCCTGGGCACCCGCCTCGGCGAGCTGCTGGAGGTAAAGGTGGACAACATACGTCAGCAGGCCGACCGCTTCCTGGAGTGGCACCAGGCCTTCCAGGCCCAGGCGACGGTTGTGGCAGTGGCTAACGGCCAAGGCCTCATCGGGGTGCTGCGCTCCATGGGGGCCAAGGTAGTGCCTGGCGGCCCCACCATGAACCCCAGCGTGGGCCAGCTCCTGGAGGCCATCGAGGCCTGCCCCACCCCCCAGGTCATCATCCTGCCTAACGACAAGAACATCATCCCCACAGCACACCAAGCAGCCCAGCTCTCCCAGAAACAGGTGGCGGTGGTGCCCACCCGCACCATACCCCAGGGCATCGCCGCCCTCCTGGCCTACAACCCCGAGCGGAGCTTGGACGAAAACGTCCCGATTATGGAGGAGGCCGCCAACTCCGTACGCACCATAGAGGTGGCCCGGGCCATAAGGGACGCCCAGATCGGCGGCTATCAAGTCCGCCAGGGTGAGGTAATGGCCAAAGGAGGTAGGAGCCATGTCTGTTCCCAACGAGCTGCAAAGCCCCCAGGCCATCGGTGCGGCCTGGATGGCGTTGGCCTTTCTGGCTAGCCTATTGTCCCTGCGACTGGGCGTCTCGGTGGCCTTGGTGGAGCTGGTCATCGGCGCCCTCGCCGGCAACGCCCTTCACCTGAAGCCCAATGAGTGGGCCAACTTCCTGGCCGGCCTGGGCAGCGTTGTTCTCACCTTCCTGGCCGGGGCTGAGATGGAGCCTCACATCCTGCGCCGCAGGGGCCGTGAGGTCTTCTCCATCGGCATTGTCGCCTTCGCCGCCCCCTTCTTGGGGGCCTTCTTGTTCGCACATCTGGCGGTGGGTTGGGACCTTCGTGCCGCCCAGATAGCGGGGCTGGCCCTATCCACCACCTCGGTGGCGGTGGTCTATGCGGTGATGGTGGAAACGGGGCTTAACGAGACGGAGCTGGGCAAGATGATCCTGGCCGCCTGCTTCGTCAACGACCTAGGCACGGTGGTGGTGCTGGGTGCCCTGTTCGCCCATGCCAGCGCCTGGCTGCTGCTATTTGCCGCTGCGATGCTGGTGGTGTTTTTGTCCTTCCCTGCTGTGTCGCGAAGACTGATACCTGTCCTGAGGGGTAGGGCCAGCGAGCCTGAGATTAGGTTCCTGTTCGTCATGCTCTTGGGCCTGGGCGCGCTGGCGGTCGCGGGCGGGAGCGAGGCGGTGCTGCCAGCCTACCTGTTGGGGATGGCCGCCGCCAACCTGTTGGCGGTGGAGCGGGTGATGGTGCAGCGCCTGAGGGCCATCACCTTCGGCCTCCTGACCCCCTTCTTCTTTCTCCGGGCAGGCGCCCTCATCCAGTGGGAGGCCATAGCATCTGGGGCCGGGCTCATAGCTCTCCTGTTGCTGGTGAAGTTGGTTACTAAGTTCTTGGGCGTGCAGCCGCTCACGGAGCTCTTCCGTTTCGGTCGCAGGAGTGGCATCTATACCTCCCTGCTTATGTCGACAGGGCTGACCTTCGGCACCATCTCGGCCCTGTTCGGCCTTAATAGGGGCGTCATAGACCAGGGCCAGTACACGGTGCTGGTCACGGCGGTGGTGCTGAGCGCGCTGGTGCCCACCATCATCGCCCAGCAGTTCTTTCTGCCTAGCGCTGCTGAGATAGGAAAGTCTGCCAGCGAGCAGGGGGAGGAGTTGAGGGTCGATGTTCTCCAGGATTCTGGTCGGATTTGATGGCTCAGAGGGCTCCTGGAAGGCGTTGCGGGTAGCCTTAGCCCTCGCCAGGCTGAGCGCAGGGGCCGAGGTCTGGGCGCTCTCGGTGGAAGAGGGGTTGCCTCACCTGTCCGAGACCATCGACGAGTTCGCCGAGGAGAAGGAGCGCCAGAACGCCATCTTCCAGCTGCTGCATGGGCAGGCATCGGCCCTGGCCGCCGAGGAGGGGGTGGATTTGAAAGTAAGGGTGGTGGCAGGTCACCCCGCCCAGGCCTTAGTCCGTTTCGCCGAGCAGGGCGGGTTCGACCTGCTGGTCATCGGCCACAGCGGTCGCTCGGGCATCTGGGGAACGTTCCTGGGCAGCACCGCCGACAAGATCGTACGCCACGCCAAGTGCTCGGTGCTGGTAGTCCGTTAGGAGGCGCTGTGCAGGAGAACGAGGAGCGCCGGCAGGGAGAAGAGGCCCATCCTTGGGGGCCGGAGACGGTGCACTTCACCGTGCCACGGGACCTGCTACGAAAGGCCTTGGCCCTGGCCCAGGAGAACAGATGGAGCGATGATGAGGCGTTGCGCATCGTCTTCGCCTACGGCGTCAGCTACCTCCTTGGCGAGCGGCGGCTGAGGGAGGCCATGACCAGGGACCACGAGTTGGCCCAGGAGGTGCAGCGCCTGACCGACGAGCTGATGACCATGCACAGCATGTATGCGGTAATGAAGTTCCGCGCCTTCACCTTGGAGCAGGAGAAGCAGGCGCTGGAGCTCAGGATCGCCGGTCTGGAGGGTGAGAACCGTATGTACGCCCAGCGACTGGCCAAGTTTCGCCAGGACGAGGAGGCGCTGCGGGCGGAGATCGCTACGTTGGAGGGGGAGAAGCGGAGACTGGAGGCAGAGAACCGCAGGCTGCGGGAACAACTGATGGATGGGAAGCTCCGGACCGG